>Ga0307510_10005569_pt1 | contig 15005 bp, 13 predicted proteins | sample 12_EM_MG_FD_207224 | JGI IMG/M metagenome (GOLD analysis project Ga0307510, IMG submission 207224) | Populus trichocarpa ectomycorrhiza microbial communities from riparian zone in the Pacific Northwest, United States - 12_EM | ecosystem: Host-associated > Plants > Roots > Unclassified | place...
TTGATGGAGTGAACAAGCACAACTCACGAGGAACTCTGTCCACTCCGTCCCCTCCCCGTCGTCGGCTGTACGGCTCACATCGTGCCTCTCATCCTCACCTTGGCCTTGACCAAGTCCCGGCATCTCCTACTGAGGCCCTGGCTCAGAACGTGGCGGAAACCGCGGGGCGGTCGAAACATCCCAAATTCTGGGCTGCTCTCCTAATGACTCTCTCTGTCCGACTGACCCGATATCTGGAGGGTAATTTGAATCCCTGAGGTGCTGCGAGTAGCTTCTCGAAAAGGTCACCCGGGTGCAGAGACAGCAGCATAACCTTGTACAGTGGTAAAGGGCAACAATGGATATGGAGGTGATACCCACAGCATAAGCGGCAGTTATCAGGCTGTGAGACTCGCCATCGTCAGGCTGTGACATATAAAAGGTGCGCCTGTGGGAGAAGGGGAGGGGTCAGGGAGGTGGCAGCGGTTTGTTGTGTCGAGGGGAAGGGAGGAGGTGTAATGTTGGGACCCTGACACGAGAGAGGTACGAACGAAGGAGAAAGAGTTAGTAGAGTTATGTGGTCTGCTTGAGAAGACTACTCTCATTCCGACCCCTATCCAACACGGCCCCTCTTTCGTTTGGGTTGATTTCTTTTTCTTGAGGCTTTGACGCCTCCCGCGCTTCCACGACATCTCCTGAAGAAGTGGATATTCGTAAGTATCTCTGAGGCCCTCCAAGACACCGAACCCCCTCATATTTGAGATGACTCAACGGCCTCGACTCCGGTTACTTCTTCGTAGAATCCCATCCAATACGCCCTCAGCCTAGATATCGCATCTGATGGCATGCACCATTGGCTCTGCGCATCTCGTCAGCCCCACTTCGCAAAAGTTATCTTCACCAGCGAATAATGTCTTTCCAGCAACGCACGAACTTCTACCACTCTGGGCAGGGGGGCAGAAAAGTAAAAGTGGCTCCCCTCTGCTAGCTTCATCTGGTCGTTCGAGCATTCTTTCATTGCACCGCCGGAGAGTCCCTTAGCGGCCCGGTATGGTAGGAACTGGGAATGACCAAGAGAATCGAATTGGCCATCTCACACATCCTACGGCACGGTTCAGCCAGGATGGGCCAAGAAACGTTTGAACGAGGGCGGCTACCCAACTCCGAGGAGGATCGAGACTTCGAGGAGGGAGGTTGGCATTACCTCATCCAAAAGTCCCGAGCGATCATGAACGTTCAATTTCGACGCATTGCCTGTCTTTCAAGAGGTGGCTCCCAGGCATGCCATTACCCCTACCCTACGGAGGAGATCAAGATATCCCACCGTCTCCCCTCATTGACGAAACTGACCCGACAGAAGCAGATCGACAGGATAACGCACCGAGGACGTGGTTTGTGGAGGTTCCGAAAGCATCCATCGGGAGAACACAGGGGAAATGAGGAGCTGTGAAAGAGGTCATAAAGATACTCCGAAAGGGAGTGCGGGTGAAGCGTTCAGGCTGAATGGTAGTGGAGAAGGTGGCGCACGTCGAGACATGCCCGAGGCGGGAGACAGGCGGGAGGGGGCGGCGATTGACAGTTGAACAGGAGGCGCCGATTCCTCATACCCACACCACCACTCAGCACGTAATCATGGATACACACCCGGGGTCTGAGCTTTCTATACCCCAGCTACTTCATGCTCTGGAGGGAAAGATGGATCGGTTGATGAAGCTTCCGACAAGGTATGACCTATTTTCGTCGATAGGGCGGCGAGCACTGAACGCGAGCAATCGTCCCTTTCGAACTCGCATCTAGCCACAACGCATTTCGTTTGAGAGAGCGCGAGGTATAACGAAACCCCTTCGCTTCCACGAGCGAAAGATTTAACCCCCGGTGCTTCCAGGTCGACGAGATAGCGGCTAGGACCCAGGCGATTTGGATGTCTGCGCGATATCTCCAGAACAGTTTCGTCCTCGTCAACCGTCTCCCTCCAGAAGTCCTCGGTCTAATCCCTACCTTCCTCCGCTCGAGACGCGATCTGATTAACGCCACTGCGGTCTGTCGGTACTGGCGCAACACCCTGCTGTCCTCTCCCGACCTATGGTGTGACGTCGATTGCTCCGGGGGCCGGGGACCTCTTCGCGAGCATATGTTCCGAGAGTGCCTTAAACGATCTCAAATGGTCTCGCTCAACGTCAGATTGACGTCAGTCAGATACCTCCCCGACATCTCCCCTCACCTCGCTCGATTCTCCGCGCTGGAGATAGAATTAGCCGTTCCAGGACAATTCGTCAAGATCGCGGCGCACTTCTCTCATCCTGCCCCAAATCTGCGAAGGCTCAGTATATCCGCCGACGCCTCTTGGGATCGGGCCGGTCTATCCATCCCTTCCGGTCTTTTTGGCGGAAACTTCGCTTCGTTGAGAAGTTTGCAGATCAGTGGATTTTCGGGCCTGAAAATGCCTCAGCACTTTCCTCATCTCGCTCGGTTCGACCTACAGACCCACAATTTCACAATCTTCGAGACGGAGACAATACTGGAGATACTTGAACATATGCCGTCGTTAGAAGTCCTTCATATCAAGTTCCGTCCGGCCCGTCACCCTCCCCGATCATTCACCCACACCCTTCGTTCGGTGACACTCCCCAAGTTGAGAGAGGTTGAGTTGTCTCCTTTAAGAGGCTCAGACTCCACCCTTCCACCAGTCATGCCCCCTCTCCTCTCCGCCCTAACCCTCCCATCTGCGGAGAAAATCACGATCGGTATGCTACCGTCAGAGGACAGCCTCGTCCTCCCCAGCTCCTTTGAGAAACAACTCCCCAATCTCGCCGAAACCCCGGTCATCGATGTCTGTGCAGATCCGATGGCCTTCAACGTACAGTTCCACGGCCTGCGGGGGTCGAGGCTCTTATTCACGACCCGCTGGATGACTCGACACCAGTTCTCGCGCGAGGGGTTTTGCGGAACTCCCTTCCTCTCGGTACAAAAAATGGTGGTAACGTTCGAGAGGCTCCACAACGAGTTGTATAGGTATTTTTTCGACCTGTTGCGCACGATGGAGCGGTTGGAATGCTTGGAGATGAGGGGGCAGTGCGCGTGGGTGCTCAAGCTTTGGTCTGTGAAATCCCCGGAGGACCAGCGGTCTATCTGTCCGTCCCTCAGAAGTCTCGTGGTGGTGAAAAAGCCCAATAACTCGGTCTCCGGGCTCCTCACGAAGCTGATGGTAGCTAGGAGTTCCTATGGTGTCCCATTGGTTGAGGCTGCTGAGGTGGCCCGGGTTTCCAACGTATAGGACCCGATTTATGACAATTCACAATATTTAGCAGTCAGCCGCTGTAGAGTAAAAACTTTGAGATTGGGGGAGGGTAAGCTCACTTCCAACAAGAACTCATGAAGTGTGAGTGGCACCGATAAAGGTATCGGATTAGCGCCGTATGGGAACTCTCGTACTCCCGCTGTGCGTGGTCGAGTTAATGCACGCGTTGCGGGCCTGAACAGAACGTTCTTCATCGGACGAGTATCGCACACATTGTTGAGAGCATACGAAACACACTAATAGATATCCTTGGTATACAATACGGTACGACACAGACAACATAGACGAAGGAAACAAGACAAAAACGCAAACGAAGGTGATAGATTAGAGAAAACATGAGCGATCGGTAGGCGCAAAGGAAGCAAATCACAACTCGTCGTCAGTGAAGACCTCCTCGCCACGTTTCCTCCTGGCTATGCGCTCCTTCTTGGCCTTGCGGGCCTCAGCAGCGGTCAGCTTCTTCTTCTTGTTGACCTCAATCTTGTTACCCATGGCATCGTACTGATCCTCCTCCTCTCCCGCCTTCTTGTCGATCCGTGGTCCAGATCCTTGGCCCTCAACCCAGTTGTGTCCGGAGGGCTCGAGGTAACCGTCCTTCATGGCCCAAACTTCTTTACAGATCGACTCGGAGAACTCCCTGTTGTGGGTAATGACGAGCACACCACCTTCGAAAGTCTTCAGAGCTTGGATCAGAGCGGCGAGCGATTCGCGATCGAGATAGTCTGGGGAGTGGTGTCAGCTAGCGGTCTCTGGAAATCAATGAAAGGATAGGATACGCACTAGTGGGCTCGTCCATGCAGATTACGTGAGGACGGCGCCAAGTGGCAGCACCGAGGACGACCTTGACCTTCTGTCCACCAGAGAGACCCCTCATTGAGTTGTGAGAAACGAACTCCGGCTCGAGACCGAAGTCAGCGAAATGGGCCTCAATTTCGCGACGAACGAGGGGACGAAGGAGACCAAGGCGTTGAGCCTCACGGGTGTCAACCTCCAAAACCTTCTTCTCGAAACCACGCTTGACCAACTCGTCACGGGAGAGCCAGATGTTCTCGGAGGAGCTCAATCCCTTGAGCGAGATCTCGTACTCGTAGGACTGCTTAAGCTTCTTACGGGCAAGGACCTCGTCGATGAGCCTCTTCTGGCCCTCGATGACGATGGTTGCACCCTCCTTCATCTTCTTCTCTTCCTCCTCGGTGATCTGGCGGGAAGCCTTAGTCATATCCTCCAAATCTTCGCCGGTCTGGTAACGCCACAGCATGTACTCGAGAGGGGTCTTGTCGAGATGGTTGTCAATATGATGGAAGGCGTGCTGAGCAACGTAGCCAATGACCAAGTTGGGGTGCCTCCAGACTTCACCGCCCTTGTTAGGCTCCATATCACCAATGAGCAACTTGACGAGGGTAGATTTACCAGAGCCGTTAGGTCCGAGGACGGCAACACGGGAGGATAAGGAAACCTGAAGGGTGATGTCGTAGAGTTGCTGAACCGCCTGACTTGGGTACTGGAAGCCAACTTTGCGCATCTTCAACAAACTCTTCTCCTTGGTCTTGACACCCTCGAGCAAGGGAGGGTCGGGGAACTTGAACCTGTAGTCCTGGAGAGCCTCAAGAGTGTAGTAGGACTTAGCCTCAGGGACGACCTGCATGAAGTGTTCAAGGTTGCCACGGTATCTCCTGAGCTTGAAGCGGTTGAGATGGAGAACATCGGTAATGACGTTGTTGAGGAAGCTCGAGTCGTGAGAGACGATGATGGAAGTGCAAGTGGTCAAGCTAGTGAGGTAGCTCTCCAACCAGGCAATGTTGACGACGTCGAGATGGTTAGTGGGCTCGTCGAGCAAGAGGATGTCGGCCTTGAACAACATGGCACGGGCAAGAGCCAACTTCATCTTCCAACCACCAGAAAGACTTCCGATGCCATTTCCCTGGCGCTCATCGTTGAAACCAACGGAGGCGAGGGTGGAGATCACCTCAGTCTTGTCGGCGAGGACACGCTTGTCACTTAGGATGAAGTCAAGGACGGAGGTTTCAGCCTCGGAGCCGTCGATATCGTGCTCGACGTAGAAGGTTCTGACCACATCGGGGGAAGGGAAACCCTCGACTTGACTGTTGAAAAATTAGGATTAAGCTCTGATAAAACTACGAGAAATACTAACCCATTGTTGATGGCACGCATCAAGGTGGATTTCCCGGTTCCGTTCCTACCACAAAGGCCGTAACGGTTACCGCGCTTGAGACGGAGGGTGGCGGTGTTCAACAAGATCTTGGCACCATAGGCGAGCGAGAACTCGCAGTTACACAGGTCCTCGCCTTGCTCCTCGTCCTCCTCAACATGTGCATCGTCATCGTCATCGGACGCAGACCTGACGACCCACTCGCGGGCGACGGCAAGACCCTGAGGAGCGGAGACGATGAAGTCGAGGTGTCCGGCGAGTGTATCCCACTCAGAGACGTCGAAGTTCTTGGCATTGACCAGGTTGGCAACGAGATGGGAAGTGTAGACGACGGAAATGTTGGAAACCGTGGGAAGGGGGTTGGTGCCTTGCTTCTTGTACACAGCGATCAAGCCGTTGGCAAGGGAAGTGGGTTCGGCGGTCTTGACAGTTGGCAATTCTGAACCGTCGGAATCTACGGGGACTTCACCGATCTGACGGAGGGTAGCGATGGCCCTACCAACAACACCACGAGCTTCAGGGTCACCAATGGAAGTCTCGACCTTGATCAAACCAGGGAGGAGCTTGGGGATGAAAGGACGGACGGTGACAGCGGAGTCGACGAGCTTGGCCATGTTGTCAGTGATGACAGCGACACGACGCTTAGTAGCGGTGAGCTTCTCGTTGAGACCACGAGCAAGAAGGGGAACCATGAGGGAGAGTGTAGCGGAGTCTACTTCGGAAACGAATGTCGTAGCCGACAAGAGGTCCAAGGTCTTGGGAACCTCCTCGACCGGATTGATTAGAGCCTTGATTAAGGCGGGAATAAAGCGTTCAATATCCTTGTTGGAGACGAGAGCAGTGGCCTTCGTGAGTGATTCGCGGGCAGCCTTCTTCACATCAGCCTTGGTATCCCAGATGGCCTCAGCGAGGACGGGGACGATATCCGGCATGAGCTTGGCGGTCTGAGCGGGGGCGCTCTGGACCAGCTGATTAAGGATAACAATAGCGCCAGTCTTGACCTGCCATTTGCCGTTGTTTTTGATTTCATTGAGGAGAGCCGGGAGAACGAGAGCGGTGGCCCAGGGGTTCATCTTGGAGACAAAAGCCTTGACGGCGTTGGTGGCAGCCTGGCGGACAGCTGGCATCTTGTCGGCAAAGGTCTCGAGGAGAGCAGCGTAGAGACCAGAGTCGATGAAAGTGGGCTCGAGGGCCTTGACAGCACCGGCATTGACAATCGCTGAGACGGCCCCAGCAGCACCCTCGCGGGAGGCGGGAGACTTCTTGTCGGCGAGAGCCTTCTTGACAGCCTCGTTGAAACCAGCAGATTCGACGCTGGTGGGACCATCTTTTAGGGCAGCATCTGCAAAGAGCTGCGCAGCCGAGTCGCGGGCAGCCTTATCTGCAACGAACAGGGAGACGACATCGACGGTGGGGGTATTAGAAGCTTTGAGAGTGGCCGGGTCGGGGATGGAAGAAGAGTTGGTGGAAGCAGTAATGGCTGGCATTTCTAAGACGTTAACTTGTCTGATCGGAGGTCATGGGGTGGTCAGATGAGGAATGGCCGTCTCAAAGACGATGGGACTAACCTAAAAAATTTCTATCGTCGAGATGAAAGTCTATTGCGTGGCAAATGCACTTCACGAAGGCCAAACAAGGACGAGGTCTCTAGAATCTAAATGGCCGAGAAAGGGCCTGTTGGAGGATGAAGGTGAGTGGTCGAGGAAGGAGACGGAGGAGAGAGAAAAGGCACAGACCTCTATTACAAGAGAAGTAGAGAGGGAGACGGAGTGGGGGATGAGAAAATTTGGAAAATCTGGATATAGGTTTTTATAAGCGGGAGTCGGCGTTTGCCGACTGCTATAGTCTCCGACATCGGGTTCCAGTTTTAGCGAGGCGCTGCACACGGCGCTCTGGGTGCCGATGTCCGGGTCACCCCCACCGCTTATTGTCACTCCGCACAGGTATGGTCGAAATGAAGATCATCGGATTGGTCACTACAACCGTACCAACAAATAGGCGACAAGTTTAAGCGTTGTGGGGTATGTACTTGCAACAGCAATCGCAAGAGCCGTTCACTACTGCTCCTCTTTCAAACGTGCGAAACTAAGCGGCGCGAATTGCTGTGGCGAGAATTCCAAATGTCAGCCTCCCTCCAAACACGTGTATGAACGACAAAGGACTTACATATCCCCCGGCGTTATAATGCTTGCTGTTCCCCTCCACCCAATGCAGTCGGAGTGCGTGTAAGAAGGCAGACAAACCCTGCACGTAATTCGGTTAGCGGATATTAACTCTCCAATCAGGCTGGAATCACGACCAACCTCCATGATGCAAAGGACCCCAATTGTGGCAGAAAGCCAGAAGACTCCCATCAAAATGAGCGCGACCAATCCGATTATTCCCTCGGGTGGGATCAGGGCCTCAACAGTCATGCTCCACAATACCTCCGACAACTGTGCGTGCGCGAGCGATAATGCCCACAATCGGAGGTAGGAAGCGGTGTGCGAAATACACCCAAGACAAAACTCGATGGTGTGAATGACCTGGTGGACGACCATCTCACCAAAGTCGTGCGATTCCTGTAGTAAGCGGGATTGAGCTGAAACCGTAAAGATCCGCGTGACGGGGATGAACCCACGTGTTCTTCTTCTTCCATGTCCTCGACGATTGCTCGCCCGTCGCCCTCCTCCTCGGCTTCCAGAGTGTTATCCGAACTGGTCCGTCGCGTGTCATGATCGCCAGATAACCCGACGTAGCCTTGCTCATGGATCCGTTTCATCTCCTTCCACTGCAGATATGGCTTAGCACATAAAAGCCAGGGTACACACACAACGGCAATCAAAAGTAGAATCGTTTGTACAACGCTCTGACCCGCGTACAATTGTTCGTCCGGATTGATGGTTCCCGGCGACAGGAACATGTTGATCAACATGTTCAATAGGGACGGAGGTGCGGTAGGGGACTTGGACCAATCCACCGACCACTTGTACAGGATGCAAACCACCAAGTAACCAAAAATGGATTGCAGGAACAACATCTGCGGCAGGAAATTCGTCCAGATGTCCGACCGTTTTCTGAACCTGAGATGGTTTGGAACTTGCAGACAGAGGGCGAAGGTCATCTTTCGGAACGTTAGAGCCAACCTCCTGGGTGCGGAAATAAGGGTGCTTACATGGATGACACCGATGACTATCGACATCTTCATCTTGTATGAGTTAGTAAAGATCAGGGCGTTCGAAGCACCGTGCCAGCCAGGATCCAGGCCGAAGGGGTAAGTGTGACCATTGAAGGTGGCGACAGTTCCGTTGACCGGAATGTCCCAGCCGGAGTGGAAGAGATGAAGTGACTTTGAGAAGATATCGTTATATATGAACCCGGTGTATATGGCAAAGGCACCCATGAGGAGGATGATATAACGACCGCTATTGAGACATCAGCTGGAACCCGAGGAGCGAGATCGGATCAAGGGTGCAACTCACAAGAAGAACATCCCTATGATCTAACAACAATGTGAGCGCGCTGATCTAGGAAGGGGAGATCTCACACACCTCTCCGAGATCAACTCTCGCAAGCTTCCGTTCGAGCAGGATCATTCCCAAAGCGAAGGCGAATGTGAGGAACCCATGTCCAATATCACCGAACATGACGGCAAACAAGAATGGGAAAGTCACCACCGCGAATAAGCCGGGGTTAACCTCCTCATAGGTGGCGATACCGTAACTATCCATGATGGTCTGGAAGCCTTCGGTAAACTTGTTCGTCCTGTGGAAGGTTGGAGGGGTTTTATTCGTGGGGAGCTCACGGAGTATGGGAGGCATGTTTGTTCCAGATTCCTCCTAGAAGGCGGATATTAAGAGGTGACCGGATGAAAGAGGGCAGCAACTGACGGTGGCGTGCCTCAAAGCGAGCTGGATCGCAGCAATATCTCTAGTTGGACACCAACCCTCTGCGAGAAGAGTCTTCCTGCCGGAATCGTACCCGAAGAGGTTTAGGGCTTCGTTGATGGCCTTCTCCTTGATAACAACGTCCTGCCAGCTAGAGAGGCTTTCGCCAATCTTCACAAGTTCTGCATGTCTGCTGGAACCCGTGTTGTACAGCGTGACTCTGATATCCTCGATGCGGGTGGATACTTCACGAAGCGCATTAATACGATTCTCGGCATTGGAGTCGATAGGGCAGAGTGTGGCACCCATGCTCTCTGCGACCTTGCGGATTTTAGCCAAGAGGGTGTCCCCGTGAGCGAAGATGATGAAAACGTTCTTCCTAGTCTCCGCTCCCGTCATGGGATCAACGAACGGTTCGACGATATCGGTGTGGTTCATATACAAGTTCCCACGCAGTACACGCCATAAGACCCGCTCAAAGATAGGGACACGAGCTCGGTCAATAGTGCCCGCAACAAAACTGGGAATGAGTGAGTAATGGATCACACGCTGGGCATTACGCATACTCTAGGTCAAACTGGGCGCCCGAAGAATAGTTGTTCTCCCGGTCTTCGTGTTGCAAAAGAGGTGCAGAGCTGTCATCGAAGGAGGTCCGGATTTCGCTCTGCTGGGTGGAGGCCTTGAGGTGCGTCAACAAAGGTTTCTAGGTGGGCCGAAAGAATCAACTCACTCTATCGAAGAAGACATCGGTCTCCCTCAGAACGTGTTGCGCCTCGATCAACTCCGTGAGCCGGTCGCTGAGCAACTGGTAGCTGTCGTTCATTTGGTTCAACCTCTTTTCGTGTTCAGAAAGCTTGACATCCAACTCGTCCATGGTTTGCGCAGCACGGGGTCCAACGGTAACCAACGGAGCGGAGTCGTAAGAAGGTCGGACTGGAACTGTATCCTTCTCTCTCTCAATCTGAGTAGCGAAGAACCTGACGCGACGAGCCATGTCGTCTACGCGGCGAATTTCTGCAATAAAAGAACGCTGGAACTGGTTTACATGCGGGTTCAACTGTGACTCTGATTCAGATACGATAGCAGGTGAGAAAATAGAGGCGAGCTACGTCTTTGAATTGGACATTTCCTAGTTCGCCCAGCTCGGAGACAGTATCGTGAGCGACTTCCGTCGGGATGATGAGCTGAACCAAGCTCATCTGTTCCGAGCCTATCGTCAAGCGTCAGCATAGGCCACGGACCCGACACGAACTTTGGGAGACTGACGGAACAGGGTGGGGTAATCGTCCGCCATGATGAGAGTGGAGGACAGAGTCGGCTTTGGGCCCGGTCGGCGCGGCCGCAGATGTCCAAATAGGGAACACGCGACTTTGGGTTGCGCACAATCGACGTGTTCACTCGACGTAACTCCCGCTCCCACACCCACACCTCCCCTGGTCCAGCCTACCTTCATCCCATCCTGGGTCACGCGAGAAAATGTTCTCGTTATATCTGATTCTTGCTGCCTTTGTTGGCTTGCTGCAGGCAAAGTCGAGCTCAGGAGACTCGGTTCTGGTCGTCTTGGACAACAAGCTGGACCGGGCAGATTATTCGCTGTTTTTTGGCGGTCTGGATAGTACGTGTGGACAGAGGTTCGCGCTTGATTTGTTTAACCCCTTGTCGCAGAGCAAGGATATAGTCTTACCTTCCGTGCGCCGGGAGACAGCACCCCCGCGATCGAGTACGACGCACCAAACTTCGACCACGTTATCCTCTTTGCACCGCATACAAAAAGTACGCTCTCTAGTGTGTGTTTTTTTCCGCCAAGATCTAACTGATCTGCACACCTTAGATTTCTCATCTGAGATCACGCCTCAGTCTTTGGTGTCACTGCTAGAGAAGGGCACAAACTTGCTACTCGCTCTATCCCAGAAACAAAACCTCGTTAATTCTCTTGCAAACGAGTTCTCCCTTATCCTGCCACCGCCACAAACCCCCCTCGTCTCCCATTTCCCTGAACGAGAGGAACCAGCTACCGTCATCCCAGTTACTCCCCAACCTAACGTCATCGTCGGGGCTGACTTGCCACCAGTTTGGTTCTCCGGTATCCCGGCTGCGTTGGGCAACAACCCACTCCTCTTCCCCATCCTCCGTGCCCCTGCTGAGAGCTTCGCCTCGGATGCTGCTGACGATTCTGGTGCGGAGTCCGTCTTGGAAGCTACGGAAAGAGGTGGCGAGGGACTCTGGGCTGGTAGCTCCTTGAGCCTTGTTACTGGCTTCCAAACTCGTAACGGTGCCCGAGCAACCTGGGTCGGTGGTGCGGAGCTGTTCAGTGATGAGTTCGCCAAGAAGAACACACCAAGGTGAGGCTCCGGGCGAAGGTGCATTGTCACTACTAACCCCCTCTCAGCGGCAAGAAATCTGGAAACGCTCAGCTCACCAAAGACGTGGCCGCATGGACATTCCAAGAGAAGTTGGTCTTGAGGATCGACACAGTATCTCACCATAAGCTGGGCGAATCCGAGGCCCCCGAAGTCTACACTACCAATGACCAAATCGTAAGTGTGCTTCTACCAAGTCACGTACCTCTGCTGACCTCTGCTGCAGGTATATACCGCTCACATTTCCAAGTATGAACCCGCTACTTCATCGTGGGTTCCATACTCTGGCATCTCAGACCTTCAGCTGGAGTTCACCATGTTGGACCCCCACATCCGAATTTCTCTTCCCCCCGTCCCAGACACTCCAGGAGAATATTCGGTTACCTTCCGAGCCCCAGATAGGCACGGTGTCTTCAAGTTCGTGATTGACCATAGGAGAAAAGGGTGCGCGCTATTCTCCACCTCCCGCTGATTAACATCGGTTCTCATCAGTTATGAACCTTGTAGATGGTCGACTCTTCAGAGTTCTACCACGATTCCTGTTGTACCGCCACGACATGACGGATACCCACGATTCTTGAGCGCGGCCTGGCCGTACTATACTGGCGCGATCAGTACCAGCGTAGGGTTCTTCCTGTTCTCTTTGTTGTGGTTGGCGGGAGGAGAAGAGAAGGCCAAGACGAAGAAGGAATGATGTAATTCTTCTTTGCCACATATATTGTGATCATATTTTAGATAACGCCACGGGCACTCAATATTCAATATTCATGAGCAGCGCAATTCACTAGTGGTCCCTACATGAGTCAAGATACGCATCCCAGTACGACTACCTCGTCGGTCGCTTTAGTGCTCAGGAGTTTCTGAGGACCCACAACCGCCTCGAGAACTTCGGTGATCTCATGCTCGAGCGGGAGAGTGCTCGGATGACGACGCAGAAAGCTGGGCGGTGGAGATAGAAGACATCTCGGTGTCACGGCGATATTCATGGTGCTGGTCGTTGGGTACACATCCGTAGCCCGAGCGGGTAGTTGGAATATAGCGGTGGTCGGTTTCTTCGGTTCGTGGAATCTGAGAAGCCAGAAGACGGCAACACAGCAGATGACCACGATGAGGGCAAGAGATATGACGAGCACCCAACAGCTAACTGGAGAATCTCCAGACTCGGGCACCTGGAGCTCATTCGATCCCTCACCTGGGAAGGGCTGGGGTTCAGGCGCGGGTACATGAACTAGACTGGAATCCTTAGATAGGGAGGCCATAGGACGCCTCTGAATTGAGACTGGGACTAAGTACTGATGTCTACTATCTAGCGTTCGTGCGGGAACTTGGAGGACTGTACATGTGGTCCAACCTGCTTTAACAGGCCTGGCACCGCCCCCATGCCCGATACTTCAGTTTCGTCGGTGTATGTGGCCGCGCGGAAAGCCTCAGACATTGAGGGGTAATGAAACCCTACTGCAACGGATATATACCGTAGTATTATGGGCAGTCACCCAAGGGTAAACAGCCATTGCTCCAGTCTCTAGTTAAGACCCCGTTCGACCACTCGCCCTAGCGACAGGTGGGGGTGGACAGCCTCGCTAAAAAAGTGTCCGTGTCTATAGTTGTTTGTCCCCACCCAAAATCTAGGGCTCGCGCGGCCACGACAATATTTAATTCATAGGATATTCAGGTCGTTACCATGCGCATTCAAATCAGTCGGGACGGATAATGCTACTGTGAAGGAATCCGCAACGGAAAAATTGGAATGCGCACCTCCACTGTTAAACAATAACATACAAATAACGTACCAAAGTGCCCGGGGTAGATTATAGATCATGTAGAGTTTAAAATAACAGCGAAATAGGCGGGTCAAGACGATAAAAGAGGATGTGCATCACCCTGTCTCCAAGGGTGGTGAGCTGGGTATCCTCTGTGACGGAATCCAAGGACGGTCGTCCAGAGTTCACCATCCCGTCATAGGCCCACCACATCTTCCAGAAGCGTCCATAAAACGGGCGGAAAAGTGTCCCGCGCCTGCATAGATGAGCGTAGCTGGTATTTGGCCTGGATTTTTGTTCCAGAGTTAACGCTGTCGACATCGTAAACACAGCGGGGATGTCAATCCAAATCCATGGGAGCGGAACAGTCGGTAAGAAAAGGGAAGGTCACCACCTACGCAGTAGGGGTATCCACATTGACGTCAAGATGTTATGTATCGAAGAAACAACCGAGCATCCCATTGAAATCTGAGGATTCCTGCCATCCCTGAGGCTCCAGGATGGGCTGGCATAACGTAACAATAGGCGGAGAAGGTGACCACGAATGTAGTTTTGAATTTCCGTTCCACCTATATCTTCTTCTGGTCGGTTTGTGATGTAGCAATGTTATGATCCAACCCGACTTTCTGCAGGAGCCGTGGCCGCTAGGGAGAATGCCGTGCGCTAATTTATTTTGGCGGGGGGTCGCCCATCCCCAGTCCGACTGCAAGCAACCGCGGCCATCATCCGCGCCTCGGAAGGCAGACCCTCACCAAACATCCGTCCTAACCCAGTCTGGGAACGGCGCGCCAGATCCATGGGAGGTTTCTTTTTAACGGCGTCCGTCGTGCGAGCTAACGGTCGACTTGCAAAGGGATAGTGGCAGGATGGTGTTTCTCTGGATCTGATGATACTGCGGATAGAAAACCTAGAGCTTTGGATATATAATACAACGTTACATCGGAACCCCCGTGCCGCGAGTAGGATCGATCCGTGTTTTAAGATCCCGATGTTGATTGGTCAGATCGCATTCGCCGCACCGCTTTTACTTACACATCAAACACGCCAGTCTTCTCTTCCGAGTTCAATTCTCAGATCCCATTTCTAGTATCCTCGCCCCCCGTACCACCTCTATAATGTTATCAGACTCCACCAAAACCGCTTCGGCCTGCCCTCCATCAAACCCTTCATCGACTTGTTCCCCTTATCTCTCTGACCTCCATGTTCCTCCTAGAGCTTGTCCTGCTCATTTTCCTCTCCGTCTCTGGAGTATGGGCCCAGGATATGGCTCAGTGTGAACCTGGCTACGACTGGGTATGTGTCCAGTCTGTTTTTTCGAACGGGCCAAGGAGATGCGACTTCAACGTTCTGACCGTTTTCTTTGCGGTTCCTATAGAACCGTAATTCACTGGGCCAGGATCCTTGCACGGTTGGCTCCATATTGGATGCATCGTGTCGTGCTCTTGGTAAGTCGACTCGTAATGACCAGCTTTCCTGTCGTTCTGACGATTGTTGTCTGTTGCCAGTGACGTACAACTATCCGCCGCTCAACGCTACTGAATATTACAGTCCCCCAAGGGCGGAGTATCAGGG
>Ga0307510_10005570_pt1 | contig 15003 bp, 11 predicted proteins | sample 12_EM_MG_FD_207224 | JGI IMG/M metagenome (GOLD analysis project Ga0307510, IMG submission 207224) | Populus trichocarpa ectomycorrhiza microbial communities from riparian zone in the Pacific Northwest, United States - 12_EM | ecosystem: Host-associated > Plants > Roots > Unclassified | place...
ACCGCGACGTTCCTGCACGGCTTCTGGCCTGACAGCGTCAACAGCGTGGTGCCGGGCGACTGGTCGATCGCGGCGGAGATGACTTTCTATCTTGTCTTTCCGCTTCTGATCACCGCGTTCGGATCGCGCCGCCATCTCTACCTTGCGCTGGCGATCGTGCTGCATCTTGTCAATGTCTGCCTGTTCAAGCCATGGGCGTTCGCGCTGTTCTCGGCCTATTATGGTCCCGGCCACGAAGCCTTCGTCTGGAACACGCTGCACATCAGCTTCCTGAACCAGCTTCCGGTCTTCCTCATCGGCTGCGCGCTGTTCTTCGCACTGCGTGACGGCTTTGCGAAATCGGATGCGGCGATCTTCGCCGCCTTCATCGCGCTGTCCTTCATCGCCGACCGCGCGACCGGTTCGCATGAGTTCAATTATCTGATGATCAACCTCGTGCTCGGCGCGGGCGTGGCCGGCTGCATCCGTCTCGCGATCCGCTTGCAGCCGATCGAGGCGCTCGGCCGCAATTCCTATTCGATGTATCTGTCGCACTTCGCGGTGATCTACGGCCTGCGCCGGGTCTGGCCGCTCGCGGATGGGCTGGTCTCGCTGCTGATCGCCTACGTCGTCACCGCTGCGCTCAGCTATCTCGTCGCGCGCGCGACATGGCACCTGGTCGAGCAGCGCGCGCAGGATTTTGCGCACCGGCTGACGTCGGCAACGGCCAGAGCGATACCCCGTTCAGATGCACCCGCTACCGCAGGCGTGGTCCTGAATGGCCGTAGCGCCGGCGCCTGAAGCGCCTCAGGACGATCCCACCTCGATCCGGTACGAGAGCTCTTCTTCCGCGCCAGCCGCGACATGCATCAGGCCCGGCTTGTCGTTGAACTCACCGTCGAAGTCTTTCGGGCTGGCATAGCCGCGCCAGGGCTCGATGCAGAGGAACGGCGCGCCTGATGGTTTCGACCAGACACCGAGTTCGCGAAAGCCGCGCCATGACATTTTGAGCCAGGGCCCGGCGCCCTGCCCGGCCGCATAGCGGACCGCATGGCTGTTGACGGGATCGAGGATGACGGCGTCATTGGTGAACAGGGATTCCGACAGAGCAAGCGCGGTGCCCCGGACGGGGCTCGGATCCGTTGCCGCGAGCAACAGTCCGCCCTCGACACGGCGAACCGGAGACGGCTCCTCGTTCGCGAACGTCAGCGCGTAGCTCTCCTTCGACACTCCAGCCTGAAGCGGCCAATTGAAAGCGGGATGGCCACCGAGCGAAGCCGGCAATGTCTCCTTGCCGGTGTTGGCAATCGTGAGCGAGAGATCGAGACCTGCATCGTCAATCGTATAGGTGGCCGTCAGGCGGAACGCAAACGGGTAGCGCGCACGCGTCGTCTCGCTGTCTTCGAGCACCAGCGTGCAACAGCTTTCGCCGCGCTCCGCCCATGCAAAGCGGCTGTCGCGCGCAAAGCCGTGCTGGGTCATCCGGTAGGTCTTGCCCCGGTGCCGCATTTCGTCATTGGCGAGACGCCCGACGATCGGAAACAGCAAAGGCGCATGGCGTTGCCAGGCCGGCCCGGCCTGCCAGATGAATTCGGTGCCGCCGCCGTCCTTCAGCGAGCACAATTCGGCGCCGTGCGCCTTGATGGTCGCGGTGAGCCCACCGCTGCGGATCGTATGCGTGTCGTCGATCATGACAATCTCCATGGCGGCAGCGAGGCTGACGGGCCAAACCGCGGCGGCCTGATGCGACCGGATCATATCGCAGCAAAGACGATTTCGCCCGCCCCGGGATGAGGCGGGCGACGCTCAGCTTCAAACGACTTGCCTAAGCCTGGGACGAGCGCCCGACGCTCTCATAGGTGAAGCCGGCCGCAGCCATCTCTTCGGGGCGGTAGATGTTGCGGAGATCGACGATGACGGGCTGGGCCATGGTCGCCTTCAGCCGGTCGAGATCGAGCGCGCGGAACTGGACCCACTCGGTGACGATGACAAGCGCATCGGCCCCTTGCGCGCAGGAATAGGCATCCTCGCAATAAGTGATGCTCGGCAGCTCGCTCTTGGCCTGCTCCATGCCGACGGGGTCGAAGGCTTTTACTTTCGCGCCCATGTCGATCAGGCCGGTGACGAGCGGGATCGACGGCGCATCGCGCATGTCGTCGGTGTCGGGCTTGAAGGTGAGTCCGAGCACGGCGATGGTCTTGCCGCGCAGCGAGCCGCCGAGCGCCTGGCTCACTTTCCGTGCCATCGCGCGCTTGCGGTTCTCGTTGACCGCCAGCACGGATTCGACGATGCGCAGGGAGACGTCATAGTCCTGCGCGATCTTGATCAGCGCCTTGGTATCCTTCGGGAAACAGGAGCCGCCGAAGCCGGGACCGGCATGCAAGAACTTGCTGCCGATGCGGTTGTCCAGGCCAATGCCGCGCGCGACCTCCTGCACATTGGCGCCGACCTTTTCCGACAGGTCCGCGATCTCGTTGATGAAGGTGATCTTGGTCGCGAGGAACGCGTTCGCGGCGTATTTGATCATCTCGGCGGTGCGGCGCTCCGTGAACATCAGCGGCGCCTGGTTCAGCGACAGCGGACGATAAACATCACCCATCACCTTGCGGCCGCGCTCGTCGGAGGTGCCGACGACGACGCGATCGGGGAATTTGAAGTCGCGGATCGCCGCGCCCTCACGCAGGAACTCCGGATTGGACGCGACCACGACGTCGGCCTTGGGATTGGTCTCGCGGATGATGCGCTCGACCTCGTCGCCGGTGCCGACCGGCACGGTCGACTTCGTCACCACGACCGTAAAGCCGGACAGCGATTGCGCGATCTCTTTCGCGGCGGCGTAGACGTAGGACAGATCGGCATGACCATCGCCGCGACGCGACGGCGTGCCGACCGCGATGAACACGGCGTCAGCGTCAGCCACGGGCTTCGACAGATCGGTGGTGAATTCGAGCCGCTTGGCCTTCACATTGGTCGCGACCAGTTCGTCGAGACCCGGCTCGTAGATCGGGATCTCGCCGCGATGAAGCGCCGCGATCTTCTTCTCGTCCTTGTCGACGCAGGTGACGTCGTGACCGAAATCCGCAAAGCAGGCTCCGGACACCAGTCCCACATAGCCCGTTCCGATCATCGCGATGCGCATGAAAAACCCTGTTTTGGCTTGGTTAACGAAACCCCAATGCGGGGCGGTTTAGCACTTTCCTGACGGGAGGGAACAGTCCGCATACAAAAACCGGCACGCGAATTGTACCGGTAAAGAAATCGTAAACCGCAAGGCCCCACACTGCATCACGCCCGCACAGAGCCGGGCGGAACACGCCTCGAAACGGGACACCATGGCACCATCAGGCACCATCGCAGCACACGGAGGCGTTAACGCCCCGGCTGCCGCGCGTGTCGACTGGGTCGACTATGCCAAGGGCATCTGCATCGTCATGGTGGTGATGATGCATTCGGTGCTGGGGGTCGAGCTCGCCGCCGGTGAGACCGGTTTCATGCATGTTCTGGTGGCCTTCGCAAAGCCGTTCCGGATGCCGGATTTCTTCCTGATTTCGGGCCTGTTCCTGCCATTGGTGATCGACCGCGACTGGCGCACCCATCTCGACCGCAAGGTGGTGCATTTCGCCTATTTCTATGTCGTCTGGGTGACAATCCAGTTCGGCTTCAAGGCGCCCGCCTTCGCAGCGGAGACCGGCTGGCGCGACGTCGGCTTGCTGTATCTGGAATCCTTCATCGAGCCGTTCGGCACACTCTGGTTCATCTACCTGCTGCCGATCTTCTTCGTCGTCACAAAACTGACACGGCGAATGCCGCCGCTTGCAATCTGGCTCATTGCGGCCGCGCTGGAGACGGCGCGCATCACGACAGGCTGGACCGCGATCGACGAGTTCTGCGCGCGCTTCGTCTATTTCTATTCGGGCTATCTGTTCGCGCCTTATGTGTTCGCGCTGTCGGACCGCGCGCGCAGCCATCCTCCGATGGCGCTCGCAGCACTTGCGACCTGGGCCTTGGTCAATGCCGGCCTCGTCGTGGTCGGGGCCAGCGAATGGAAGATCGTGTCGCTCGTGCTCGGCTTCGCCGGGGCCTGCGCCATCATCACGATGGGCACACTGCTCGCGCGCGCGCAGTGGTTGAATGTCTTCCGCTTCTGCGGCGAGCATTCGATCGTGATCTATCTCGCCTTCTTCCTGCCGATGGCGGCGACACGCACGCTGCTGCTGCGCACGGGCGTCATTCCCGATATCGGCACGATGTCGCTGATCGTCACGATCGTCGGCGTGATCGGATCGCTCGCGATCTGGCGGGCGGCGCTGCGGCTCGGCGGCAATTTCCTGTTCGAGCGGCCGGATACGTTCTGGATCGCGCCGAAGAAGGCCGGACCGGTGTTGCAGGCGGCCGAATAACGGGGAATCACAGCGGGGGATAGTCGCGCTACCAGCCCAAAAATCACCCCGCTAAGGCTGTCAAAGCCCGCAAAAATTCATACATTGCGGCCATGCCCAAGACATCCCCGAAGACCGCCGCCAAAGCTGAAACCAAGCCCGCTGCTGCGACAGTTGCTGCCAAACCGGTTGCGGCCAAAGCAGCCGGCAAGGGCGACCACATCTTCCTGGTCGACGGTTCCGGCTACATCTTCCGCGCCTATCACGCGCTGCCGCCGCTGAACCGCAAGTCCGATGGCTTGCAGGTCAACGCCGTGCTCGGCTTCTGCAACATGCTGTGGAAGCTGTTGCGCGACATGCCCGACGACAACCGGCCGACGCATCTTGCGATCATCTTCGACAAGTCGGAGGTCACCTTCCGCAACAAGATCTATCCCGAATACAAGGCGCACCGCCCGCCGGCGCCTGACGATCTCATTCCGCAATTCGCGCTGATCCGCGAAGCCGTGCGCGCCTTCGACCTGCCCTGCCTGGAACAGGGCGGCTTCGAGGCCGACGATCTGATCGCAACCTATGCGCGTGAGGCCGGCGAACGCGGCGCGACCACGACGATCGTCTCGTCGGATAAGGATCTGATGCAGCTCGTCACCGACAAGGTCGTCATGTACGACACCATGAAGGATCGCCGCATCGGCATCCCCGAGGTGATCGAGAAGTTCGGCGTGCCGCCGGAGAAGGTGGTCGAGGTGCAGGCGCTGGCCGGCGATTCCACCGACAACGTGCCTGGTGTGCCCGGCATCGGCATCAAGACCGCGGCGCAGCTGATCGTTGAATATGGCGATCTTGAGCAACTTTTATTCCGCGCCACCGAGATCAAGCAGCCGAAGCGACGCGAGGCGCTGATCGAGAACGCCGAGAAGGCGCGGATCTCGCGCCAGTTGGTGCTGCTCGACGACAAGGTCGAGCTGGAAGTGCCGCTCGACGATCTCGCCGTCCACGAGCCCGACGCGCGAAAACTGGTCGCGTTCCTGAAGGCGATGGAATTTTCGACGTTGACGCGCCGCGTGGCCGACTATTCGCAGGTCGACCCTTCCAATGTCGATGCCGATGTGGCGAACAGCAGCGAGGCGCGCGGCGGCGACAGCGCCGCCAGGACCATTTCGTCCGAGACATCAGGCGACCTCTTCGCCAGCCCTGCCGCAACGGCCAAGGGCGGCGACAAGGGTGACAAGTCGGCGGGCCTCAAGGGCGCACCGATCTCGCTTGCGACTGCGCGCGAGGAAGCATTGCGCAAGCTTCCGGTCGACCGCGGCAAGTATCAGGCAATCAAGAATCTCGCCGAACTCAATGCTTTTGTTGCGCGCATCCATGATACCGGCCATGTCGCGATCGAGATCCGTGCCAACTCCATCGATCCGATGCAGGCCGATTTCTGCGGCATCGCGCTGGCGCTGGCGCCGAACGAGGCTTGCTATGTGCCACTAGCACACAAACAGTCCGGCGGCGGCGCCGGCCTGTTCGATGCCGGTCTCGCGCCGGATCAGGTCAAGCACGCCGACGCGATCGAGGCGTTGCGGCCCGTGCTGGAATCATCAGGCATTCTCAAGATCGGCTTCGACGTCAAGTTCACCGCCGTGATGCTGGCGCAGCATGGCATCACCTTGCGCAACACCGACGATGCGCAGCTGATCTCCTACGTGCTCGACGCCGGCCGCGGCTCGCATGGGCTCGAATCGCTCGCCGAGCGCTGGTTCGGCCACGCCATGCTGAAGGAAAGCGAGTTGCTCGGCAGCGGCAAGGGCAAGATCACCTTCGATCAGATACCGATCGAAAAGGCCGCGCCGCTGTCGGCCGAGGGCGCCGACATGGCGTTTCGAGTGTGGCGCGTGCTGAAGCCGCGCCTCGTCGCTGAGCACATGACCGCGGTCTACGAGACGCTGGAGCGGCCGCTGGTGTCGGTGCTCGCGCGCATGGAACGGCGCGGCATCTCGATCGACCGCCAGGTGCTGTCGCGTCTCTCCGGCGACTTCGCCCAGACAGCAGCGCGGGTCGAAGCCGAGATCCAGCAGATCGCAGGCGAGCCGGTCAATGTCGGCAGCCCCAAGCAGATCGGCGACATCCTGTTCGGCAAGATGGGGTTGTCCGGCGGCACCAAGACCAAGACCGGCGCGTGGTCGACCACCGCGCAGGTGCTCGACGAGCTCGCCGAGCAGGGCCATGATCTCCCGAAGAAGATTCTTGAGTGGCGCCAGGTCTCGAAACTGAAATCGACCTACACCGATGCGCTGCCGACCTATGTCAATCCGCAGACCCATCGCGTGCACACGACCTACGCGCTGGCCGCCACCACGACGGGCCGGCTGTCGTCGAACGAGCCGAATTTGCAGAACATTCCGGTGCGCACCGAGGACGGCCGCAAGATCAGGCGTGCCTTCATCGCGACGCCCGGGCACAAGCTCGTCTCCGCCGACTATTCGCAGATCGAGCTGCGGCTGCTCGCCGAGATCGCCGACATCCCGGTCCTGAAGCAGGCGTTCAAGGACGAGCTCGACATTCACGCCATGACCGCCTCCGAAATGTTCGGCGTGCCGATCAAGGGCATGCCGAGCGAGATCCGCCGCCGCGCGAAGGCGATCAATTTCGGCATCATTTACGGCATCTCGGCGTTTGGCCTCGCCAATCAGCTCGGCATCGCGCGCGAGGAAGCCTCGGCCTACATCAAGAAGTACTTCGAGCGCTTCCCCGGCATCCGCGCCTATATGGACGAGACGCGCGACTTCTGCCGGAGCCACGGCTACGTCACCACGCTGTTCGGCCGGAAGATGTACTATCCCGACATCAAGGCCTCGAACGCCTCGGTGCGCGCCTTCAACGAGCGCGCCGCGATCAACGCCCGGCTTCAGGGCACCGCCGCCGACATCATCCGCCGCGCCATGACCCGGGTGGAGGATGCACTGGCCGAGAAGAAACTCTCGGCGCAGATGCTGCTCCAGGTGCATGACGAACTGATCTTCGAGGTGCCGGATGCGGAGGTCGAAGCGACACTCCCGGTCGTGCAGCACGTGATGCAGGACGCGCCGTTCCCGGCCGTGCTGCTCTCGGTACCGCTGCACGTGGATGCCCGCGCTGCGACGAACTGGGACGAGGCGCATTGATCTATTCCTTATCTCTCCCCGTAAGAACGGGGCGAGGGAGCGCATCGAGTTCGCGCCACGGGAATTGTCCTCCGAGCAATTGCGCAATAGCCCGGCCGCGCCTCGCATATTAGAACCGCACCATCTCCCGCACCGGTTCATCCATGCCCCACACCTCCGCCCTGCTCGGCTTCGCCCTCGTCTCTCTCGGCCTCGTGCTCACGCCCGGACCGAACATGATCTATCTGATCTCGCGCTCGATCACGCAGGGACCGGCGGCGGGCATCGTCTCGCTCGGCGGCGTGGCGCTGGGCTTCGTGTTCTACATGCTGTGCGCGGCGTTCGGCATCACGGCGCTGCTGCTTGCCGTTCCCTTCGCCTATGACGCGCTGCGCTTCGCAGGCGCCGGCTATATGCTGTGGCTTGCCTGGCAGGCGGTGAAGCCGGGCGGCCGCTCGCCGTTCCAGGTGAAGCAGCTCGCGATCGACAGCCCGCGCAAATTGTTCACGATGGGGTTCGTCACCAATTTGCTCAACCCGAAGATCGCGATGCTGTATCTGGCGCTGCTGCCGCAGTTCATCGATCCCACTGCCGGCAGCGTGCTGACGCAGTCGGTGGTGCTGGGCGCGATCCAGATCGCGATCAGCGTCAGCGTCAATGCGATGATCGCGCTCGCGGCAGGCTCAATCGCGCTGTTCCTGACGAACCGGCCGAGCTGGATGCTGGTGCAGCGCTGGCTGATGGGCACGGTGCTGGCCGGGCTCGCGGTGCGGATGGCGGTCGAGGCGCGGAAGGTGTGAGTGTCACCTCTCCCCGCTTGCGGGGAGAGGTCGGATCGCCCTTGCGATCCGGGTGAGGGGGTACAGGTCCCTCGACGAATCTTGCGTGTGGAGAGAGCCCCTCACCCCAACCCTCTCCCCGTAAGAACGGGGCGAGGGAGAAGAAAGCTCAATCCAGCTTCGCCTCGATGCCCCGCTTCACCGCGGGGCGGGCCATCAGGGCGTCGTACCAGCGCTTGACGTTGGGGAAATCGGCCAGCTCAACCTTGTGGCGAGGATGACGCCAGGCCCAGCCCAGGATGGCAAAATCGGCAACCGAGAGGTCGCCGGCGACGAAGTCGTGGTCCGCCAGTTGGCGGTCCAGCACGCCGTAGAGCCGGCGGGTCTCGGCCATGTAGCGCTTCAGGCCGTAGGCGCGGTCCTGCTCGTTCTCCAGCGCGATGAAATGGTGAACCTGGCCCGGCATCGGGCCGAAGCCGCCCATCTGCCACATCAGCCATTCATAGACGGGGATGCGGCCCGCCAGCGATTTCGGCAGGAATTTGCCGGTCTTTTCGCCCAGATAAAGCAGGATCGCGCCGGATTCGAAGATGCTGACGGGCTTGCCGTCCGGGCCATCCGGGTCGAGGATCGCGGGAATCTTGTTGTTGGGCGAGAGCTTCAGGAACCCCGGCGCCATCTGCTCGCCCTTGGTGATATTCACCGGGATCACCTTATAGGGCAGCCCCATTTCCTCCAGCGCGACCGAAATCTTGCGGCCGTTCGGCGTGTTCCAGGTGTGCAGCTCGATGGTCATGCCTTATTTCCTTCCCCAAGAAGCTCTGGTTCTCGGCTTGGCTCTCACTACCCCAGAAGGTTGCGCACCCACAACCAGCGGTCCGGGATGGCCGATCCCTGTTGACTGGACCGGTCCCCTCTGGAATGTCGCAGCCGTCGCGGATAAATTCCGCCACTTTCCAAAATGCTCCCGAGGGACCGCCGTGTCGAAATCAGCCTCCCGCGCCCGCCTGTTCGAAATCATCCGCCGGCGCTCCTTTGGCCGCGGCGAGGTGACGCTCGCGTCGGGCCGCAAGAGCGATTTCTACTTCAACCTCAAGCCGACCATGCTCGACCCCGAGGGCGCCACGCTGCTCGCCGAGCTCACCTATGAGGCGCTGAAGGACGATCAGCTCGATTTCATCGGCGGCCTCGAGATGGGCGCAGTGCCGCTGGCCGGCGCGCTGGCGCAGATCTCCTGGATCAAGGGCCATCCGATTGCGGCGTTCTTCGTACGCAAGAAGCCGAAGGAACACGGCGCCAAGCTCGCGATCGAAGGCCTGCCCAGGGGCGAGACGCTGGAAGGCAAGCGCGTCGTGATCGTCGAGGATGTCACCACGACAGGCGGCTCGGCGATGAAGGCGGTGGAATCCGTGCGCGAGACGGGCGCCGAAGTCGTGCTGGTGCTGACCATGGTCGACCGCGAGGAAGGCGCCGACGACACTTTTGGTGCGGCCGGCCTGCCGTTCCGCTCGCTGTACAAGGCGTCGGAATTCTTGAAGGCTTAAGGCGACGCAACATCCTTCGCCGTCATGCCCGGGGTGTGCCCCGGAAGCAACCATCCGTCGGAAGCTGTGCCCTGACTTAAAGAGGCCACCGCCTCGTCTTGAAACCGCCTCCGCTCAACTGCTCATTTACCATCCCGCATTATGGTGAATCCTGTGCTGAGACCTCGAAAGGTCCAGGCCGGTTCAGTAGCGTCGGGTGGAGTGAGCATTGCGTACACAGTTGTCCCAAGCGCGCCGGCGGCGTCGCGCGACGCTAGTGGCGGCCATCCTTGCAGCTCCGCTGCTCGGGGCTCCGGCCCCGGTTTCGGCCGAAGGCCTGTTCGACTTCTTGTTCGGTGGAGCTCAGCAGCAGCGCCCGCAACGCGAGGTGCCGCAGACGAGTTCCTACACCGATCCCTTCACCGGCCAGCAAAGCGCGACACCGCAATATGTGCCGCCGACCCGCGCGGCGGCAGCGGGCGGCTCCGGCCCGGCATTCTGCGTGCGCAGCTGCGACGGTAAATATTTCCCGTTGATGCGCGGCATCGCCTCCCCGGCGCAGATGTGTCAGGCCTTCTGCCCTGCCACTGCTACAAAAGTCTTTTTCGGCTCCAGCATCGACGGCGCCTATGCGCAGACCGGCGAGCGTTACGCCGACAGCGAGAACGCATTCGCCTACCGCAAGGCGCTGCGCGCCGACTGCACCTGCAACGGCCGCGAACCGGTCGGCCTCGCACCCGTAGATCTCGCGCTGGACTCCTCGCTGAAAGCCGGCGACGTGATCGCCACCACCGACGGCCTCGTCGCCTATACCGGCGTCCGCCTCGGCAACGACCAGACCGCGGAATTCACCCCGGTCGCTTCCTTTCCCGGCCTCACCGCGCAGGTCCGTGCGCGGCTCGGCGAGATGAAGGTGGCCCCAGTGCGGGCCGACACGGTGTCGGCGGATGCGCCGGCGTCGACCGAAATCGTGCGCGAGGCGCTGCCTGATGTGACGGTGCCGAAGACGCAGGCGAAGCCGGCGAAGCGGGCGGGATTGGATTAATTCAGTCTCGTGTCCCGGACACGGCGCGGCATGAAATGACGCGACGTCCGGGGCACGAGACTACCTCCCGATAATCACCCCGATCACATTCGGCGCGGCCAGATATTTCTCCTCGATCGCCGTGCGCGCGGCGGCGCGGTTTTCGGCGGTCAGCAATCCGCGCTTCTCGGCCAGAATCATCCAGCAGAGGCCCCACCAGTCGGTCAGCATGCCCTGATCGCCTATGAGGTCATAACCCTGCTCGGCCGCGAAGATGCGCGCATGCGCTTCGTCCAGCGTGTCGAGGAACAAATGATCCTCGGTCGAGAACAGATCGTCACTGATGTCGTCGATGGTGTAGCCCCAGATCGACTGGCACACCGCGTTGAACTCGCGGTCGAGCTGGTCGTCATCGATCCTCTGGCGCCGGGCGGCCTGGTGCAGCCGCGACAGCGAGCGCGCGAAATCGGCAATCCGGGTGAGGGCAAACTGGTCGAAGGCAACGGTGGACATGTAGTCCTCGCAGAATCTGACAGACGCTAGATATGGTGCCGGCAACGCGCCGAATCACAATGATATATCAAAGACTTGCTAAAGTGTTCTTAATTTGTTCCGGCAAGGCCAAAAAAATCTCAATAGCAGCGCGACGCCGCAATGGCGTGGACGCGGCGGTCGCCGAGCAGATGGGCGACAAAGCCGTTCTTCGGAAAGATTTTCGCAAACGCGGCGTCGCGGATGCTGAGGCCGCCGGCATAGGCACCGAAGGCGGGCATCACGGCGCGCATCCCGTCACTGGCAAAACAGCGGCGCTCCATCGAGCGGCCACGCGCCGAGACGCGGGCCTTCGGATGCAGATGGCCGGCGATCTCGCCATGCGCACCGGTCGGCTCATGGCGAAATGTGATCGGGCCGATCGCAACTTCGTCGGCGATGGTGCCGCCGAGATCGCGCGGCAGCATGGGATCGTGATTGCCCGAGATCCAGATCCAGTCGCGGCCGCTCTGGAGCGCGGCGACGGCATCGCGATCATCCGACGACAGGCGCTCGTGCGCGGTGCGATCGTGAAAACTGTCGCCGAGCGCGATGACCGTTCGGGGGTCATGGCGGGAGATGACAGCAGCGAGACGGCTGAGCGTTGCGAGCGTGTCGTAAGGCGGCAGCAGCACGCCGCGCGTCGCGAAGCTGGAGCCCTTTTCCAGATGCAGATCGGAGACGACGAGCAGGCGCTGCTCCTCCCAGAACAACGCGCCGGAGAGATCGGCCGCGAAGGTCACATCGCTGATCGTGACTCTGGAAACGCGCATGTCCTCGACATCCTCCGAAATCAGCGCGCCTGCCGTCACGTCAAAACCTGCTCTTATCCCATCGCCTCTTTGACCAGCTCATTGGCGGCTTCCGCCAAAAGCTCGTCTGCTGCTTCGCCATAGACTGACTCGCGGCCGATTTCCAGCATCACGGGGACGGCGAGCGGGGAGACGTGGTCGAGTTCCCGATGGGTGATGTGGCCCTGGATACGGGCGAGCATGCCCCCTAAGCGGCGCAAATCGAGCAGGCCGGTGGCGGCATCGGCGCGCGCGGCGCGCAGCAGCACGTGATCGGCCTGGTGCTTGCGCAGGACGTCGTAGACGAGATCGGTCGAGAACAGCACCTGGCGGCGGCTCTTGTCCTCACTGGTGAAACGGCGCTCGATCAGGCCGGAGATCAGCGCGCAATTGCGGAAAGTGCGTTTCATCAGCGCGGATTCGGCAAGCCACGCCTCCAGATCGTCGCCAAGCATGTCGGGATTGAATAGCGTATCGAGATTGAGCTCGCCATTGCGGATCATGAAAGAGGCATCGCCGAGCCCCCAGATCGCCACCGCATATTCATTGGCGACGAAGCCGAGCGGCCGGGCCCGCATCCGCTCCAGACGGCGCGTCAGCAGCATGCCCAGCGTCTGGTGCGCAAGCCGACCTTCGAAGGGATAACAGATCAGATAATGCTTGTTGCCGCGTGGAAAGGTCTCGACCAAGAGCTCGCGCACGCCGGGCACGCGTGAAACATCCCTCTGCAGCGACAGCCAGTCGCGCACCTGCTCGGGCAAACCATTCCATGCACGACGATCGTCGAGCAGGCGGCGCACGCGCTCGGCCAGATAGGTCGAGAGCGGGAACTTGCCGCCCATATAGGATGGCACCTTTGGGTCTTTGTCGGCGGCGCGAGAGACGTAGACCTGGTCTTCGGCCAAGGCCTCGTAGCGCACGACTTCGCCGCCGAACACAAAGGTATCGCCGGCGGTCAGGCCCTCGATGAAATATTCCTCGATCTCGCCGAGCACGCGGCCACCGCGGGCGATCGCACCGGTCGAACCGCTGCCGGAGGAACGGCCGCGCACCAGCCGCACCTTCAGCATCGGCTCCTCGACGATGGTGCCGACATTGAGGCGGTAGCTCTGCCGCACCTTTGGATTGGCGACGCGCCAGCGACCCTGCTTGTCCGGCTTGATGCGGGCGAAGCGTTCATAGGTCTTCAACGCGTAGCCGCCGGTGGCGACGAAATCGACAACATCGTCGAAATCGCCGCGTGCGAGGTCCGCGTAAGGCGCGGCAGTGCGCACCTCGTCATAGAGTTCGTCGCTGTCAAACGGCTCGCCGCAGGCACAGCCGAGCACGTGCTGGGCCAGCACGTCGAGCCCGCCAGTGCGAAGCGGCGGCGTATCCTGCGCATTCTCGGCGATCGCATCGATCGCGGCGCGGCACTCCAGCACCTCGAAACGATTGGCCGGCACCAGCACGGCGCGCGAAGCCTCGTCGAGACGATGGTTGGCGCGGCCGATCCGCTGCATCAGGCGTGATGATCCCTTGGGCGCGCCGATATTGACGACGAGATCGACGTCGCCCCAGTCGATGCCGAGGTCGAGCGAGGAGGTGCAGACCACGCCGCGCAGTTTGCCTGCCGACATGGCTTCCTCGACCTTGCGGCGCTGGGCGACGTCGAGCGAGCCGTGATGCAGCGCAATCGCAAGGTTGTCGTCGTTCATGCGCCAGAGATCCTGGAACAGCATCTCGGCCTGGCTGCGCGTGTTGACGAAGACCAGCGTCGTCTTGTTCTGCTTGATCAGTTCGTAGACCTCGGCGAGTGCATGGCGTGCACCGTGGCCGGCCCAGGGCAGCCGTTCTCGCGTGTCGAGCATCTCGACCAGCGGCGGCGCGGCACCGCCGGCGATGACGATGTCGGCGGCCGCTTCATTGCCGCCCGGTTGCGGCACCAGGAATCGCGCGAGCTGATCCGGCTCGGCCACCGTTGCCGACAGACCAATGGCGCGCATTTGCGGTGCCAGCCGCCACAGCCGCGCAAGACCCAGCGAAAGCAGATCGCCGCGCTTGGAGGTCACCAGCGCATGCAGCTCGTCGAGCACGATGCGCTTGAGCGAGGAGAACAGGAACGGCGCATCATCGGAGGAGAGCAGCAGCGCAAGCTGCTCCGGCGTCGTCAGCAGAATATCAGGCGGATAGCGCCGCTGGCGCTGGCGCCGCGACACCGGTGTGTCGCCGGTGCGGGTCTCGACCTTGATCGGCAGCGCCATCTCGGCGATGGGACGCTCGAGGTTGCGCGCGATGTCGACGGCGAGCGCCTTGAGCGGCGAGATGTAGAGGGTGTGGAGACCGGCGCTGCGCTGAACGGAACGGCCGGTGGAGACGACCGACTTCGTAGGAGCCGCGGGCGCAGAATTCAGTTCCACCAGCGTCGGCAAAAATCCCGCCAGCGTCTTGCCGGCGCCTGTGGGCGCGATCAGCAATGCGGAGCGGTCCTCGCGCGCCTTCTCCAAAAGCGCGAGCTGATGCTCACGCGGCGACCAGCCGCGGGCCGAAAACCATTGCTGGAAGCGGTCGGGCAGCAGCGCGGCCGGCTCGGCCGATATTTTGAGGATACGGGGCGGCACGGCATCACAGGTAAGCCGTGGGGGTGGGTTCGTCGAGGGGGGTGGCTCCCTCACGAGCTCTCGTAGGGTGGGCAAAGCGGAGCGTGCCCACCAATCGCAGCGAGTGCCCGGATAGATGGTGGGCACGGCGCTACGCGCCTTTGCCCACCCTACGGCACCCTGCCCTCCCTACTCCGACATCGGCTTGTCGGAGATGTCCCAGTCCTTGCCGGTGAAGGTGGAGATGAAGAGGGTCTTCATCGGCGTGTAGTCGTCCGGCGTGT
>Ga0307510_10005571_pt1 | contig 15002 bp, 20 predicted proteins | sample 12_EM_MG_FD_207224 | JGI IMG/M metagenome (GOLD analysis project Ga0307510, IMG submission 207224) | Populus trichocarpa ectomycorrhiza microbial communities from riparian zone in the Pacific Northwest, United States - 12_EM | ecosystem: Host-associated > Plants > Roots > Unclassified | place...
CAGCTTTGTTATCTCAGAATATCCTCTTCCCTAGCCGCCTTGCGGACCTAGAATTGGCAGAGTGCCTGGGAGATCCTTTGCACCCCAGTATTCCGATCTCGCTCCACTCATCCTCTACCCCCGACTCGACTCCCTTCAACCGCTTCCATCGACTGTGTCTGGATAGTTGAAGCTCTATTGCAGAGTACTCGTCTTAGGTGGAGTCCACCTCATTTAGTTGTTCGAGGCTACCCGCTTTGCGTCCGTAGAATCCTTTGTCCAGCAGGATAACCTACTCAGGACAGTATTAGGTGAGGACTAGCAAGAGTCCAAGACCCTTCGGTGAGAGCTATTGAGAGCTCAAGAGCCGCGGGAGCGTCTGGGTGAAGAGTGGCCCTGACAAGAAGCTGATCACCGTTCTGCTGGCAACAACACACTTCCTGTTTGTCCAGCTCTGTATCCTCCCCTTGCTTACACTTGCTGTGCCCAAACCTCTAGGTCCCCATATGGACTTTGGTGGACTCTGGGGGAACTACATCTGCATCCCTGAACCACCTACCACCTGGTGGATGACCTCTGAAGAAGTATACCAACACCTCATCTGCAGTGCCCAGGCAGACATGCACCTCCTTGAAGCCACAAGGCAGCAACAACCCACCACTCACTGCACTGTCTACACCGACCACCACCTTCTACTCATACCCATTCCCCTCAAACCACACTTTAAGGGAAGGCATCTGAAGAAAGAAGTTGAAGAGCATTTACTGTCTTGTTGCACTCCCCGACGATCCAAACAACGCAGAAAGGATGGAGGAAATGAATACTAGTACGTGCACAATCTAGGATCCACTCAAAACTCAATGCATTAATCCGGCACAGTCAATATGCAGCTTGTTGCTGTAGCATCAGAAACCATCACCATTCCTAACCCAACCTGGAACCAGTGGACCTTGGTCCTTGATGTTTACAACCACCTCTTCAACAACTTCGAGGCTCGCAAGGACCTGCTCGCCGCTGCCAACAAGATACACTGCAGAGGACATCACACAATACTCGCCAAACATCCCCTCCTCAAAGCTCCCCTCGTTATTAAATTTCACATAACCAATTGTAAGCTTCAAGAGGAGGTTCGCTGCAAGTTGCTTCTATTTTGTTTGCAGTACCCTTCTCCGCTTGTTGTACAGAACAAATCCTATTCAGTAGCTCGACTAACCCATTAGTACTATTGAGTGACGTTGCCGAATTATGTATATAAGTCACCAGACAATCAACTGTTTTTCCTTTGCCCCCATTGTACCCCTCACACTCTACAAGAGAAAATTCAAGCTGCCCCACCATTAACCTTCTCAATCCACATCCCCCCCTCAGTACACTGTAAGACTTCAACTGGACAATGGTCCTGCCTATGTACTCATGAAATGGCCACACCATTCTAGCATCACCAATATGCTCCACTATCCTGAAGTTCCTATTCAAAATATTCCCAACTGACCTTGGGAGACACCCGAGCGGTTATACCAGTACCTTCTGGACAACAAGCCTGCCTGAGAAGACTTGCTACAGCACATTGCAGATGCAATAGTACTCAATAGTTCACCACTCATTCTTGTAACTCACCCTCTTATGCTATTTCCCATTGGGATTCAGAGACACCATGGAGATAAATACCTCTGTAAAATCTTGAGAAAAGGGTTAGAAATATGTCAGGAAAATTACATGTAATAAGTACAGTGGTCATCCTCCCCTAAAAAGCCTTGAGTTCAGCATCCTCATCAATGAATTGGTCACATTGGAATGCGTGCATCTCGAGCCCACCCATCCTACCCCACCATCACATTCTGTAGGAAGACACTGTGTACAACTATTCAAGCAACACTTCCATTCACTCCATTCTCAGTGTCAGCAAGTCCTTGACCGCTTCCTCAAAATTTGTCACTGTCATCAGCCATCACCAACAATCTTGAAACTATGCTCCTACCCTCTGAGTTCATCCATATGGTCCCAAAAGAATTACATCATCATCTCATCATCATCATACTGCCACCCTTATCCCTGTTCCCACACCTGTACAGAATCCCATATCAAGAACAGTTCTGGCTGTCACCCACTGATGTATGGTCTACCCTCCGTGTCATGGAAGAGAGCGGAGTTCCCAGCATCACCATCCCCCCTTATCAAAATTACCTTACTGGATGACAACATGTACGGCCAGGGGACCTCATCTTCCATCAACAAGTTGCTTATTGCATCATCAAAAATATTGGAGAATTACCTCTCCAAGCCGGATGCCCAGAAGGAACAGTAGTATTGGAAGGACAAACACAGGATAGAGTATGTGTCATCATCTTCATACCACGCACCTATGTAGTACCCCCTTTGGAATTTGGAGAGGATGAAGGAGAGTCAGTGGAGAGCAAATAGGAGATCAGTGCAGAAATATTCACCTTTTTAGTTCCACCTAGATTTCCCTGCCCATCCAAAATATTATCTAAAAAGACAGATGATCAGGGACAATCATTCCAAAGTTCCCTGTGGATGTCATGCATGTAAATTTCCAGGTTGAACAACAGGTGAATATGTGTAGAATAAGATCATGTGTGACACAAGGTTCTCACACCCCAGTCACAAGTCACATGGTCAGTAGCTATTAATAGGTCACATGTGATCGTGGGAACTTACTTTCCCACAGTCTGAAAATGTATATAAACCCCCCTCCTTCCTAATTTGGAAGACAAGCAAATAGTACAACTTGAACTCGAACCACCATCATCCCTCTGATAGGGTAGAGTGACTGTGTGTCTCAGTTAAGTCAGCTTCCTCTACAGTTGAGTATCCATAGTGAGATACTATCTGTAAGAGTGTACTTGGAATGTTTCTGGTCTCCTCTAGTATCTATAGCTTAAAGAATCTCAGTCAGTTAGAAAGCCAGTCAGTCAGTCAGTCAAGATTGCCAAACACCACCACAACACCTGGACACACATTTCTATATTAGGACAAGCCTCATTGCCTTATTAGGTCTAGCCTCATTACCATATTAGGTAATCCCATTTCCATATTTGGACTAGTCTAGTTGCCATATTAGGTCTAGCTCAAAGCCTAATTAAACTTTCCCTCTAACCACATCTGGATATTCCTTTCCCACCTCTGGTTGAGCCCTTCCTCCCAGATCCAAGCCCCCAACCCCCTTTCTCATCAAGAATCACATCAACCTCAAGGTCAATCTTCCTTCAGTGACTACCTTTGGGACTCAGGGATCCACTTTCACAGAACAACAACCAACTCAGACCCTCTATAACATACCTCAGAGAAGGGACATGAACTCACAGGCCTCTGCTGGAAAAGTAGGAAAACCCACACGCCTGATCTCCCCTTCAGAGACATAACAAGAGTATAAACCCCAACAACCAGGAGGTAACAACTTGACAATGGCATGTCCTGGGCTAACAGATGTGGTGCAACGGATGATACAACCATTATGGACATAGTGGATGCAAGGAGGGTTACTGGTGAGAGAAGCAGTAGAACGGATAGAAGTAGACATGTTGGGTTAGCGAAGAAGTTGCTAAGGAACGCTCCAACAAGCCCCAGTCTTTTAACCACACTCAGCAAGACCCTTATCAGACATTCCCAACCCCTTATCTTTGATGCAACTCTGACCCCCTATCTTTGACCCACCTGTCACCAACTATCTCGGATCTCAAATCGATTGTTATGACCCATTTCATTTCTGCATTCTTTGTCACCCCTTTGATCATTCTGACTCATGATCCCACTACTCTTTGCATTTCTGATATCATTATTGTTCATTTTGACACCATTTTCTTATCTTTTGTTTTAATGCTGTGGAACTTTATCAGGACCCACTCTTGTCCAGATCACCTTCGTTATTGTTATCTTATCTATCTTCACACACTTGCTCCATGCGGCACCCAGTTTAGTAGTTATTTCCTCTTTTTGCATTAGTGGACGCCTTTAGTCACATCTCTTGCGTACACCGTCGCTATAGTACTTAAAGACTTGTATTTCCTACTATACCAGAGCAAGCTGAATATTACAGGTTATCGCCTCTTCCCTAGTGACTCCCCAACATTAGGACAAGCAAGAAGCTAGTCTGTAGTACAGTCTGGTACTACCATTTGTCAATCTCTCCAGCCCACCAAGCCAGAATAACCCACATACCTTATTGAGGATTATAGTGAGTGTTTATCTTTAGTTTGTTTTGTTATCTGTTCAAGCAGAGATAACGAAGCTATCCTCATAGCTGTAGTCAGAGGCCTGGTGCAGAACACCCACACCGTATAGAGCTGTGTGGTTGGAGCTAGGGCAAGAGTGGCCCTGACAATATCCTTCAAACAGTTTACTGAACTGATCAGTTTTTGAACACCTAGACCCAGGAAGCAATGGACAGATGGAACTATCTGAACCAAACACCAGATACTTTATCCAGAGCTGGTCTTGAAGTGCCTTGTAGATGAAGAATGGGTGAAATGGGTCATAGAAAGTCCTGGATACACAAAACCACATTTTTTCATCCCCCCTTGCTGCAACTTCACTCTGTGCATGATATATAGTTAGTATGATAAATAGATAAGGGAAAAGTAACAAACATTGAACCCCTTCAATGCATCCTCCAGTATCATTGGCACATGGACCTTATCTTTTCCCCATACAGATAAGTATTTTGCATAACTTAATCTGTGTTTTTGTTATGGGGGTGAGAAACCAGCCATTGTGCAATGCTGGTCTGACTATCTCCCTGGATTCATACAACATTTAGAGATTCAAGAATACTTAATTAAATTTGAAGCATACCAGAGATCCTCAATATCAAACTTGGCAAACTGATGCATTACTAATAATAGCCATGCAACACGTGAGGGGCTGGTGAACACCTCAAGGGCAGTAAGGAATGGAGAAAGACCTGAGTGTTCAGCTTAGGTAAGCTTGATCAGGACTTGGTAGGTGACATGACTAACCTGTCCAGAAAAATACCTCCTGAATGCTATAAGCCCCAAACCCACAGAATACCCTACCCCACATCCGAATAACATTGACTGCATAGTCCTGCACATTGAATATTCCCCTACCAAACTCATCCTCATCCTCATCACCCCCATTGTATGACTCCTGTACCCTTAGAAAGATTTTGATCCTAATCCACTTGCATGCAGTCACCACAAACTTATCAAAGTTGTTGACAACGCTGTTTTTGATTTCAAATGACCCTGGTTCCCCCCAACAGAACTGGGAATATAAGGTGGGTTAGAATGCACCAGAAGAAATGATAGGCAAGATTAAAGTCACCTGTACAAGGAGATCAAGGGATAGTATTGCAAGGACAACAGTTTCAAACTCCAGAGCTAAAGCAACCTTGGCTCTAGTTTTTTTGTGAACCAGTATGAAATCCTTCCACTGGTCTGGCTGAAAGAACTGTGGTGATGAATGGGTCAACCAAGATATCTATATCTAGTTCAGATTAAGACCATCCACACCAGCAAGATGTTAGAATTGTTGCACAATTCTAACACAGTTCTGACTTTCCGATGGACTTCTGAGTAATCCCTCTTTGTTAATATTTGTTTGGATTTGTTTTCTGGAAACTCTGGATTTCCAACATTTTCCATTTCTGGAAAACTCCAGACTCCTCCAGACTCCTATTGACTGGTTCCTTTGGGTTCCATGTTATTCTGGTATGTTTGTTTTTTGTGATATTTGACATATGTACTATGTACCCCTTTCACTTGTGAACTTGTCCACAGTAAATAGTTTTCACATTTCTCAGACTCTGCAGTTTCCCCTTTGCCCTACTTTATTGTTTTCACTTATGTCTTCTCAGTCCCTTACTAATGAAATACTGGACAACGTCCGAGTTAGGACTGACTACATGAGTGTGAGCGAATGAATAAGGAGGTACAAGATGAAAGGTAAACTCACTCCTCAGTTCGACGAAAGAGACTGAGGAGTGCCAGCGAACGAAAATGGTATTTATAGTCCGTATATCAATAATCGTAAACATATGATCAAGACGCTGAAATGTCCGACGCGGCGAGCGTTGATTTTCAACACTTACTTGTGTCTTGTTCTGGTTCTCCAAACCATTAGTATATATATTTCCTGTATCTGTAACATTACATTAGAATTAAGATTACTGTACCTCCCATGCTTAACTCATCCTCTCCTTGATCTCTCTCTTCCTACTCATTCCCACGCTTCCTGGAAACTCTGGAATTCCCACACTCCCTTGCACTCAGAAATCCAGGATCCCTGAGGGATTCCACAGGGAACACGGGCAATATCCTGAGTCCACCCTGGTAATTAGTTAAGATGCTATTTGATTTACTTATTACAAGTTTTTAGTTACTCACTGGATCCCAAAGGGATCCAGTGAGTAACACAAGACATCATACCTGCAAATCAAGCTTCCCAAAGTTAAAAATCAAAGATTGTGGTGTATGTGATAATCCAGATAAGACCAGGCCATCCAAAGTCTCAAGAGACTCTGACTCTACAGTCTCTGGCCAAATCCTTGTTTGGTTTGATTTCTGTCCACATGCAAGTGTACACATTGGGCTAATCTGGTCAATGTAGCCCTGCCCATGTCTTCTAGTGAGGCTAGAAGTAGTTCCCAAGGGCTTCTTGTTGAGGATCTTTGCTTCCTCATCAGTTGAGTCCACAAAGAAATTCTGGAGAGTCCAGTCAGGTCCATTATCCTGGCCAAGCCCAAGCTGCTCCACAAGCACATAGTGAGTGTGTTTGTAGTGCATGAAGCATTCATGAATCCCAGGCATGGTGGTGGGAGATAAGCAGGCAAGAGCTAGAGCAACAGTGAGGAGTAATAACAGTGACAATATCAGTGACGATAACAATCATGATCATGATCACGATTGTAATCGTCATGGTGTTGTCGCCCCTAAGTCCAAATCCACCAAGGATCCAAGGAACTTGGGTCCAGGTTCCCTGATGGCCATTTTCCTGTGATATATCTCAGATGACTATCTGCCCATAAAAATTCCTCCATTATGGTGCAATGTCTCCCATAAAACCAACAGCCCTGACACCTACAAACTCTATCAGCCAAGGCTCAATGGTTGCTGCAAGTCTAGCTGATTGCAATGTGATGGATGAGCAGTAGCTGAGATCAGTGGTGGGCAACCCCCCTCCAGCCTTCCCCCCAAGTTTCTAAGGGCTAAAAATTATGTAGATCTATTTGGAATATATTGTTTTTTACCTAATATACAAAAAAAAAGTTGCTGGGGTGACTTATTGGGCAAGTTACATTTACTGGTAATGGCAGCAGGATGATACATACACCTGCGGTGAGTTATGTGACACAGGTGTGACACAAGATGGGTGGAGAAGATTTTGGATGGCCTCTCCAGCCTTCCTCCCAAGTTTCTAAGGGCTTAAACTTATACAGATCTGTTGGAAATATATTGTTTCTGTACTAAAATGTGAAAAAAAGTTACCAGGGTGATATACTGGATGAGCGGTGAAGCCAGGGGGAACTACCACCCACTGTCTGGTAGGCTCTTCCTAATTAGGAAAAAGTGCCTACACCATTTTCCTCCACCTCCCATCTGTCTACTAGTTTGCTCACCGCACTACCAGTCTTCTCCCTCCCTCTGGTCTCTGCCTCCCACCCAAGGCATGCATGACCACCCTCCCTGGATTGGAGAGTCGGACTACTCTCCACTCTCTCTCTCTCTCCACCCTACATCAGCTGGCCACCCACTGAAGTTGTTGTTGTCAACAAATACGTCTGCATTTCATGTGCCCTTCAGGAGGACAATACCAATACCTTCTACTACTGCAACTGCAAGAAGTCTGCACATCTGCTATGTGGTCTCTCCCACCACACTTGTTGTTCTCTCCTACCCCCTCCATATGCCTCTGCCTCCACCACCCCAATAGGTGGGCACACACAACTTTGTGACTTACCAACCTCAACACAGTGATCACCCTATTTCCCAAGAGCCCCTCCAGCCCTACCACCATCTCCTTCATCAACCCTCCATCAAGTCATTCAACACTGACCATCATCGCAACTGCAATCGCCATGCACACTCTGCTGGCTCCTCTCACCTCACCTATCTTCTTAACTTGCAAAAGTATAGTACCATCAATTCAAGCTTGTATGGACCATTTATTGCATATCAATTAATGCAATAATTGGCCACCTCATTGGTTCCGTACTTACACTCACTCATGTATTTCATGTTGGTCTCTTACTTCTCTACAATACATAAATTGTCCCCTCCTGTAGTGTGAATAAAACAACCAATGCAATAAATGCCTGATGTAATAAATGCCCACCCACCAACAGCTGCATTCCTGAATGATGCACATCTAATGTAGGCTGCACATTTATTTGTGTCCAAAGTATTCAAATGGTGTGGTTGCACATTTATGGCTGAAGCCTGTTAGATCCAATATATGTTCAAATTTGCAACAATAAACAGTAACAGTCCCTGTTTGCACTTAGTGGGCTCAGTTCTCCCTCATAGAAAACCATGTCTATTGATTTAGAGTTTGCTAACTATTTTATGTGGTGAAATGGCCATTTGTTGGCCATTTACACACTATTTATTTTTTATCTAATCTGTACAGGATACTGACCCAATGATTTCTGTGTAGTGTAAACTGTAAACCAATTATTGCAATCCAATAAATATCCATTACAGTTGCATTTGGATGCAAGATTATTGGACTACATACATTTGAATGTGGGCAGTCCATTTATTTGTGTTCAAAGCATTCAAACAGTGAAGTTGTACAATCTCGTACATTTATGACCAAAAATCATTATGTCTGGTATATGCTCAGTTTCGTAACAACAAATGGGAATAGCTTCTATTTGCACTCAATGAACACAATTCTCCCATATAGAAAACCGTGTTTATTGACTTAGACCCAACTGACTATAGTATGTGGCAAAATGGCCAACAAATGGCCATTTACACACTATTTATTTTTTGTCTAATCCATACAGGATAGAGTAAGCATGTGAAAATGGATAAGAGAACAATAAAAAAGGTAATTTGGACAAGAGTGGGTCCTGATAGAGTTCCACAGCAATGCAACAAGAGATAAGGGGATGGTACAAGAATGAACAATAATGATATCAGAAGTGCAAAGGATGGTGGGATTATGGGTTAGAATGATTAAAGGGGTGATAAAGAAGGTAGAAATGAAGTAGGTTATAACAATGGACCTGAGATTCAAGATAGTTGGTGATAGGTGGGTCAAAGATAGGGGACCAGAGTTGCAATTATGATAAGGGGTCCAGAATGTCCAATAAGGGTCTTGCTTGTTGTGGTTAAAAGACCAGGGCTTGTTAGAGTGTTCCTCAACAACTTTGTTACTAAACCCAGAATGTCTGCCATCCACTCTACTACTTCTCTTGCTGGCAACCCTGAATGTGTAGTTTACTGCATTAACTCTCAATCTGTCTACCATACTGCTTCTACCAACCCTGCATACACCATTGATGATTTGACCAGGCTGTACCCAACTCCCAAGCAGGTAAGGCTTCAGACATAAGCAAGTCTCCAAAACAACAATTATTAACCATTGATGCTGATCTGCTTCCAACTTGGAGAAGCCAGGTAAGAGGGGTTCGCCTGGTTGTGCAGTAACCAAGAGTAGAGAAGAGGAGGTTTGAGTAGGGATGGGTTAGTGATGATGAGGAACAAGTTAGCAACAATGGGGAATGAGTTAGCAATGATGAGATGGTTGCATTACACAAAAGATATAGTAGTCAATTATTTCTATTAACACCAAAAGCGAATTTTAACTGCCCTCACTCAGGTATTCTTGCAATCCCCTCAAAATCAGGCAGGTTGTATAGCTATGCAACCAGTCTATTTATTAAGACTAAATTTGAGGCAAGGATGTATGAAGTGCCCATTCCATAGTGTTTGGACCAGAATTGTGTTGAACTCATGCCTAATCAGTCCTTTGAATAATGTCACACCCTCCTGTCATACTTTTTCCTGCCCTGCCAGATATTTATCCTTATCTTGTATCCCTCAAAGGTCTGATGCTAGCACGATCAGATATTATTGTAAGTCAATCTCACTATATGATGGCCTATTCTGGTCTCTTGAGGAGGAGGCTAGCATCAGGGAGATCTGTGATAAAAAAGGTGTGTGACAGTGTCAATATCACATATGTCACAGCTGTTACATTTGGATCCAACCAGATCCAAGTGTACTGAGGGAGAGACAAGGGGTTGAGCCTGGTAGGTAGCTATCAACTACTTTCACCAGAACACATGCCAGAAAAACAGGAGTCAAGGTGAGGAGACAAAGACAGCCAGAGCTAAGTTGGCATCTGGTGTTCAGAGGAACCCGGATGAGTATGAGTGGGGAGATAAGTAATATTAGTTCTGAGGTGTCTAGTACAAGTTCAAGAATATATATACTAAGTGCTCAGAAGATTTGGAATGAGATAAAAGTGGGAACTGAGAGACCTCAGTGAAGAGACAATAAGATAGGGTTGAGGGAAACTGTGGAGTCCAAGAAAAGTGATGAAGTGAAAACATAATTGTGCACAAGGGAAACATAGAGAAAGTGAGAGATGGAAGAAGTGAAACATATATTGAAATATCACAGAAAGACATAATCAGGAAATCACAGAGTCCAAAAGAAACATACAAAACTACTAAGTCCAAAATGCAGAGTCTGAATGGAAACATACTATGGAACAAATACTCAGAGTCCAGTTAGAAACTGGAATTGTGTTAGGATCATTGGATCCTAACAACAGCGTGAAGTGTAAATGGGAGGAAATAATGTAAAAATTGTATAGAAATCTGGGGGAAGAGCTAGGCTATAGGGTGCAGTGTGAGGGGAGAAAATTACAACTGTTAAGAGGAGTGATGGTGTTAGGAGGAACAATCAACTACTGTACTGGAATAAGGCTAGACAGGGATCACACTGCACAATTGTGATGAAACAAGACAAGATGAGGTGACAACTGGGCTAGGGACCTACTGGGGGTGAAGGGCAATTTACCCAGTGGGTACATTGTGGGTTTTAAAACAATTTTCCCAGTTCATCAGCAGGTAAGTGGTGAATGCTTTCAAAAAGTACCTACCAATTCATCCAGCCCAAACCCAGCAGGACACTTTTGAAAAGTACCCACCAATTTGCCTAGTGAAGTATCCAGCAGGTAAGTCTTTATCATTTTTGAAAAGTGCCTGCCAATTCACCTGACTCATACCTGGCAGGTAAGTGGTAGGTACTTTCAAAGAATATCCATTTAATTAATCTCTAACTTACTAGAGGCTACTAGCTCAGTGGAAAGGCTTTTGATTGCCTGTTGGTCCTGAGTGAGAATGACCTCTAGGTCAGAAATCCTTGATCAAGCCTTGATGAGGTCAGAGGATAATGTCATTGACCTATCTTGCAGCATTGTGGTGATTTTGTGAGCTGGAGTAGTGTCAGAATGATCTGTCACCAAACAGGACAGAACTCACAATTCTTGCTATCAATCTTGAGATCATCCATAAGATCTTTTGTAGTCCTGTTCAAGCAATCTCCATTGAGGTGCAGAGTGATACCTTTTGAAGCAGTATTGGTAATTTTTAAGCACTAAGATGACTTGGAAAGCAACTGACCAGCAATTGTTTTATTGGCCTTGACTTTCAAGTGCTTAATATCAGGCACCATTGATTGAACTTTACACATCAATCCAGAGCAAGAGTCTACATCATCCTTTGAGGACTTGATTGAATTTCCCAAATCCCCTGAGCTGAAGCAAGGAGTCAACACTGTCAGGGCCACTCTTTCCCTAGCTCCAACCATGTGGCTCTATATGGTATGGGTATCCTGCACTAGGCCTCTGACCACAGCTATGAGGATAGCAAGGCTGTCTCTGCTCAAACAGATAACAGATCAATCCAAGATAACACTCACTATAATCCTCAAAGAGGTATGTGGCTTATTTAGAGTTGTTGGATAGGAGGGATCAAAGAATAATAATACCAGATGTACTACAAGCTAGCTCCTTGCTTTTCCTAGAGTTTATGAGGCAACTGGGGAAGAGGCAATAACCTGTAATATTCAGCTTGCTCTGGTACAGTAGGTAATACAGCTCTTTAAGTACTAAAGTGACAGTGTATGCAAGAGGCATGACTAAAGGTGTCTACTAATGCAAAAAGAGGAAATAACTACTAAACTGGGTACCATGTGGAGTAAGTGTGTGAGGATAGACAAGAGAACAATAATAAAGGTAATCTGGAGAAGAGTGGGTCTTGATAAAGTTCTACAGCAATGAAACAAGAGATAAGGGAATGGTGCAAGATTGAACAATAATGATATCAGAATGGCAAAGAATGGCAGGATCATGGTCAAGAATGATCAAAGGGGTAACAAAGAAGTGGGAAAAGAAGTGGATCATAACAATAGAAGGGAGAACATGTGAATCAAATAAATTGACTTGAGATCTGAGATAGTCAGAATAAAATGGGTCAAAGACAGGAGGTTGGAGTTGTGATGATGGGAAGTGGCCCAGAATGTCTGATAAGGGTCTTGCTGATTGTAATTAAAAAATTAGGGCTTATCAGAGTGTTCCTTCTAGCAACTTTTATTGCTAACCTAACATGTCCAACATCCACTCTACTGCTTCTCTGGCTGGTAATCCTCCTTGTGCACACTACCATCACAATGGGTGTATTATCTGTCAGACTGTGTCCACCAACCCCACATATTGTATTGATGACTTGATTAGGCCATACCCAACTCTGGACCAGATAAGACTTCAGACATAAACAAGTCTCCAAAGCAATATTTATTGACCATTGTGTGCATAGATCATGGTTTGAGCTTTGAACTCCAGGGTGAATAACCCTCATGAGAGTGTTGCCCAGGGTGACACTCAAGTCCAATATGCCCAATGGTGGGGAGACTCATTTTCTAACCTGTTGCATGAAGACTGCCTCTGGGCAGAGGCTATCTGCAACAGTCATGTCTGGGAGGAGTGGGGTCTGATAAGAGCTACAAGGGATGTTCCCTTTATACATCTCCTAGGTATGGGAGCATGGGATTGGAGGGATGAGGGAGTTTCCTGGAACAACTCTGAGCTGCAAAGCTTCCATCATGCACTGGCAATAGGAGCTAGGTTGATGCTACTCACTATAGAAGAAGAAGAGAAGGTTCTTTCTACCTTTGTTTTCTTCTTCTTGAAAACTGACAGAAGTTCCAGCATGATAATCTCAAGAGGAATTTCCGGTGATCAGCTTCCAACTTAGAAAGCTAGGTGGGATGGGTTCACCTGGTGTACAGTAACTGAGGGTAGGGAGGAGGTAGCAATGAATAGGGATGATGAGGGACTGGACTAGGGATACTGGAACACAACTAGGGATGAGATCATACACTCCATTGATCAGCTTCCAACTTGGGGAAGCCAGGTGAAGGTAGGGTAGACTGGTTGGTTGGTAACTGAAGAGGGTAAGAGGAAGAGAGTAGTAGTAGCAATGGGAGAAGCGAGAGGGAAGTATGGTAGAGATGGATAGGGATCACCTAGGGATGTTAGTGATAGCATAGTGAGAATGGGGAAATAAGGATATCATCCACACTGTGTGGATGAGTCTAGGACTGGGGCAAGTCACACTGTGTGACATCAATGAGATCTGGACGAGGTTAGTGATAATATTGAGATGGGACTGGGTCAAGACAATGCTGGAGTGAGATGAGGGACCACCACACTGCATGGGATAACTAAGACTGGATTGTGAGGAGGGACAAGAGCTTCACTACAGTGGAGCCAGGCTGGGACTATAAGGGGAGAGCAAAAGGGGAGAATTTGATTGGATTGGAACTAGCTACTACAGGGGAACTATATATATATAAACCAGAAGCCATGCAAGAACAATCACTGGGGGCAAAAGTACATTTATCCACAGGATACATAGTGATTAAATTGTGATTTTTTAAGCACTTTGCCCATCAAAAAACTACTGGATACATGCTGTGTTGAATTTGGATGTTTCTATGTTTCCTATTATGGTATCTCTTTCCTGTTTCAGACTCTGTGACTCAGACTCATAGTATAAAGCCTAGTCACTTGTGTACATCGCTCCTCAATTGTTTTGTTCACACTGAGGAGTAAGTCCCTTTTATGTTTTCCTCTGTAGTTAATCAAAAATTATATAGGGTATGTAGCACTATGTAGTATACTGTAGGGAAAAGGGTTGTTATATAGTGTGACATAGGAAAAGGGGTTATTTTTTATTGACCTATTCAAAAAGTGTGGTCAACAGTCCTTACCTGATCTGTATTACAAATATTGATTGACTGCTGGAATAGGTGGGACCCATAGAAATCCACTCAAAAATCATTCCCACATCTCCCCTGGCATCCCCCTGGCTTCCTCATGTGATTTCATCCCATCAATACTTTCTGGGAGGATGCTTGCTCATGGGAAATCTCTCCCCTAGCTACCCCCCCTTTTGGATACCCACCTAGTAGTCATATTTTGTCTGTATTTTTTATTTAGTTTATATAATCATTATTTTATTGGCTGGTTCAAAAAATCACATACACAAAATTTTCTGAAATAAAATATATAAAAAATACCAGCCTCTGGAGGATGTCAGCTGCGGTTGATCCTGCTAATCGCAGCCTCAAACAGTTGAGAATTGAGCTTGCAATGCTCAATTTTTGCCCTGGTGCAGATCAAGCATCACCAGCTTGTCACACAGATTGATCAGATTGATCACACACTTCCTTTTTTGGAACACATAGTTCCTTTGCCACTCGCACTCGCTTCTCTCTCTCCCTCACTCATCCATCCACTTCTCTCCCTCCCTCATCTACTTATTTCTCTCTCTTCCTCATCCACCCACTTCTCTCTCCCTTATCCACCCCTATCCCAGGCCACTCAGGAACACAGGATAGTTCACCATTCCTTCTCTCTTTTCCTCATCTACCCCTATCTCAGGCCACTCAGGAACACTGGGTGGGCTGACTACTCTGGAACACAGGGTAGTCAACCTTTCTTCTCTCTCCCATCCCTTCTCT
>Ga0307510_10005572_pt1 | contig 15002 bp, 17 predicted proteins | sample 12_EM_MG_FD_207224 | JGI IMG/M metagenome (GOLD analysis project Ga0307510, IMG submission 207224) | Populus trichocarpa ectomycorrhiza microbial communities from riparian zone in the Pacific Northwest, United States - 12_EM | ecosystem: Host-associated > Plants > Roots > Unclassified | place...
AGCTTGCGCCGTGCTCCAATCTTTCGAATACAGCCGATGGATTCTGTCCGCGTGTCACAGGGTATTGCGAGGAACAAATTCCTTGCCAAGGTGCGTCGAACGTCCGAAGCGTCCATTCTTGCGTCCGTCGTTTACGCATGGTGGCGCACAGCTCACCGCGTCGTACAAGAAGCGGGACTCACAGGTTGTGAACTCTACCCATCATCACGTGCATCACGAAACTGATTCCCTTCCCAGAGCATCATCCGTAATGCAGCAATTCCAAATTATCTCATACCGATGCCCTTTCAAAAGGTGACACCTCTTGTGATTGCCGTGTATACTGCCCGGGCATCCTCATATGACATGAGCTAGATTAGATTCTTAGGCGGCAAACTCGGCCAAGCCATCGCAGACAAGTTCGAGGCTTCGACAGTTGGTGATCTCTTGTATGATACGTGTCTACGTGACATGCGTTAGTGCCGTAATACTAATAAGTCATGCCATATGATGGTCAGATCCATCAGTCTAGGTGCATGCCGCACCATCAGTGCCGTCTTTAGAGCGCTCGCTGATCCACAGCCCTGCAGAAGAAATGCAGCAGAAATTTGGAGAGGATTCCATCTGGGTATATGAAATACTGAGGTGCGCTCATGTCAATTATGGATGTGGAAGAGAGATAACCGAGCAACCCTTCCCAGAGGGATCGACAGGACTGAAGGTGCGTTCCGAGAGACGGTGTCATGCCCACGGTAGCGAACATCGTTGTCCCACCCAGTGAAAGAGAAGCAAGCGTTGAATAAGAGCATGATGGCATCCAAAAACCTTCCCCGGCCGGTTACCAAAATCTCCGAGGGTCCACATTGGCTACGTGTCCTCGCTGCAGAGCTCGCACTACGATTGAATGAGCTCCGTGCAACGGACATCTCAGTCTGGCCCAAAACTATCGTTCTGCACGCAAGGCACCGTATGACTCTCGTATTGAACGCCTTGATGTCTGATTATCTGACATCGCGCGACCATTTAGGTTACGATTGGTCTCGATCAAAGCAGACACCTTTCCCATTCACACGAAATGTCACCGTGGATCTGATTGCAGGTCTTGCCGAAAGGCTGTGGAAGGATCTGGTGGGAAGTGGCAGCAAGCAAGATGGCTCGTTGCCCTTCTCCGTGACGACCATTTCTCTCGGATTCTCGGGCGTCGAACCAGGCGAGGCCGGTCAGCAGAGCATCGAAGGCTTCTTCCGAACAGGGACAAGCATAAAACCACCGTCCTCCTCAGATGAACATGATGGCAAAGTGCTACAGATTCATCACGGGAAGCGTCGACTTGAGTCAGAGGATGGAGACGGTTCCTCTCTCGATATGTTAGGCATCAACCAGGGGAACATGGTGTCTTTTGTGTGCCCACGGTGCGGCAAACGCATAGAGGTTGAGCCTAGGAACGATGCCGAGGGAGAGCCTGAGCAGAGGCAAGCGGAGGCGCTGACTCGGTTGCGCATGGAGCATGGAGACTTCCACATCGCCGAGGACCTATCAAAAGCGCCATATGATGGCAACCTTGGTGGATCTCCAGGGTTGCGAGTGGTGGAGAGGGAAAGGAAGCGAAAAAGGGAAAGCAACGCAAGAAAGGACAAGCACGAGGAGGGAATAGCCAAGTTTTTGGTTCGCAAGCCAGGCTAAGCCAAGTAGGAAGACCCCACACGTCAGTTGTAACTGATTGACGGTAGCCGATTGGCCTCGGAGGATTTTATCTATATTAACGATGGCATTTACTTGTATTGTTAGACAGATATTTTCCCTCGTTACGATGGAAACATCAAAAATTTGAAGCGCCAAAGCTATGCGTTTGATGAGGTTGCGATCCAAACCGAGATATGATGCCTATGATGGCCAGTAGGGCATACGACTCGGACGCGTACGGTACAAACAGATGACTAGTACTGATCCACGTCAAACGACCTCCTCCTTGTCTCTTTTCGACGACGACCTCCTCTCTTTTAATCTTTGTTTGTTCGACGGGACTGGTCCCTTTCTTTTTTTCTCTCTTTCTCGACGAGCTGGGCTGCAGGGCTGCCTCAGTCTATTTTTTCCCCATCTGTCCGGAACAGTCCCAGCTGTAGACCAACCTTCGTTTCACGAGTTATCAACATCCACTCCTTGTGATGAATGCGCCTCAAGAAACGCCAGCCATCCCTCACTTTTCCGCATTCCAACCAGGCGAAAAGGCGGCTGCCATCGTGAGTCTATCATCGCACGAGACTTCTTCCAGCCTGGCGTTTACATTGCATTACGTTACATAGTCCGTATTCGTCTTCGCGATTCTCTCCACCCTCGTCCTCTCCTTTATCCTTCTCTGGGTCGTCGCGGTAGCATTCTCCGCCATCTTCAAACGAACCACGTCCCAGAATCTTTCGCGAGAAGCATTCTTCTTCCGCTCCCAACTCGGGCAATATGCCGCCTGTTTGGTGCTCAGCAATTGGATCAGGGGCGTGAGCGAATGGATAGATATCAAGTGGATCCTTGATGATGGGATTAGAACAGGTTAGTCAAAAATCCCATCTCTGTGGATAATCGAGACACAGTTTACACCATCCATCCCTCGTGAATGACCTTGTAGGATCGGCTTGCGCCGCTCAAGGTGCGCACTTCCGTCGCTCGTCCGTTTGCAAGTGCTGACCTCACATCCTCTCTTCCCCACCAGGGTCATTGAAGTTGATTGGGCAATTTGGGTCATTCTTCTTCATCGTTACGATGGGCATCCACACTTTCAACACACTCGTCCTCCGTAATCGGCCGCCACAATGGCTTGGAATTGTCGTGACCTTCCTTGGCTGGGCATCTGCGCTCGTCGTCGGTCTGTCTACTTTCACACTGGCATTGTTTTAAAGTTTAAAAATATCCCCACTAGGCCTCGCTCCACTGTCAATCTCGGGCCGCGTAAATGGGCCACTGTACAATATTACTGGAATTACCAGCATCACTTGTGGTATTTCAAAATCGTATCAGGTTGCTCACATGCTTCTATACTTCTTGCCGGTACGTACCCTCGGCCTTGGAAAGCGACTACGTCCTAATGACCGGAAAGTTATTTCTCGCGTCATTCCTCTCGGCAATCGTATACTCGCTCATTTTTTTGATGCTCCGTGGCACTCTCGTTCTCAATGGTGGCCTGAAAATCCATCTTGGTCCCGAGCGCCGGTTGCGGCCACGCAATGGAACCTTTGAGGAGTACCAGCGCTTTGTCTACTCTGTTGCCCGGACGATGCTTTGGTAGGTTACACACCCTCGTTCTCATATTGTCTCTGACGGAACCTTGTTGCTCAGGCTTCCTATCTGTAAGCCCAATTCTGGTGTTCAACGTAGCCCAAGTACCCTAATCGTATATTTCAGCATTCGTTCTTGCCTTATGTCCCTCTTCCATCATGCAATTGATGGACATCTCTGGCTGCAATGTGTCCCCCGGTGTCATGGCCTTCTCGTATATTCTTGAACATTTGGATGGTGTGGTGATCCCCATTCCCGTCCGTATCTCAGCTGACGTGTGATGCAGGCGTGATCAACGTTCTGATCCTTTTCGGTGTTCTGAGAGCGCTAGGCTCAGCTATGAAATCAACCATCTCAACAGACCTGGAGAAAGGCCGCTTGGAGCAGTGGACGGGCTCGCGTCCCAAGTACCACTGGACACCGCCAGCAACATCCTCGCGCCCAATAAAGGAACCAGTGGCCAAGACGGCACCTCCAGCACTCCCGCCTGATAGCATTCGTGGGACTATCTCACGCCCCTCTTCCCTGGCGAAGTTCCTGTTCCAGTCTCACAAGAAGACTGGGAGTGCGAATTCCTCCACAGGCCTGCTGAGATCTGAGTCACTCTCACGTAGTCCCCCACCTTCTCCTAGTTTCGAGCGCCCTTCGTCACTTCTTGTCCAAAAGCCCATCGCACCCACCTCCATATTGAATGCCGAGGTCGACGTTCCTCCTCAAGCGATTCAGAAACATTCGCAGACTGTCCCACGATTACGAGTAGACATCCCGAAGTCGGACTTACTTCCCCGGCCGGAGTCCAAGTCCGGGTCTACAGGATTGACGCCTTCCCCACGACTTAAACGGTCCCGGGTTTCACGTGACCTAACTACACCCACAACGTCTCTCGTTCCCTCGTCCCCCGCGCCGTTCCTTGAGGTGACCCTACATTCTCCACGTACCACTGTCACGGGAGATGGTGTTGGCTCGCTGATCAGCATGTACTTGTCCCGCAATTCCTCCACTGTTGAGCTGCCGCCATTCCCAGCGGCCGTTGTCCAACGTGATTCCCCGGTCGACGATCTTCCCCTGACCGGTCCGCACGAAAGCGCTGGTTTCTCCCTCAAGGCAGCTGTTTCCATTGGTGCAGTTGGTGGAAAAAAGATACATTTACATTCGTCTGCTTCCCATCCCGAGCTACCGCCTATGCCTTTGGCATCACCAGCCGACACGACAGACCCGAGCCAATATTCCGACTCTGAAGCTGGTAGTCCGCCGCCTCCACCACTGTCTTCCCAGGTGCGTCCAACGCTGCAGCCGACGCAGCCGCTGCGCTTAAATAGGACAACGAGCGTGAAAGTGCAAGCCCCCACCTCCCGAGACCGGCAATCGACGGAGCAATCCCATGATCCACGTAAACTTCCTGTCTTCCGGGCTCTGCCGACGCCACCAGGTCAGCCTGCACAACTACGTACCTCAAGCGTGCGGTCGTTTACAAGTAGACTAGCACCATCCCCCTCAAGCCACTCGCGCAATTGGTCGACCTCGTCGTCATCACTCTACTCATCTTCGTAGAATGACTGAGTATGGGACGCGCTTGGTGGCGTTTGTTGGCCGTTTATTTTCATCATCATAAAACGGGGTGTGATCTTAGTAGTCTCGCATTTCATTTTTCCCTGAGTTGACGTGTTTTCAAAGTTGATCTTTGGTCCAGCTGTCGTCTTGGCACGACTGATTTATAACTCATCTATTTTCATTCGTCCCGCCACCATCTTCCACTCCTGGTTGTACCAATTCAGCCCACGGAATTTATCATCATACACGTGTCCTGCGCTCGGTTTGGTATCCACATTCACTTACCCTCCATCATAGTCACCACCATAGTCGAGAAGATGTAGACCCAACAATCCCAATATGAGATCCATTCTACCTACCATCAACCCACCATGATGAGCGGGATGAATTTGACTAGCCAAGGGTCCCGACTTTACATCCTGTCAACTCGGGGTGACGGCTCCCAGCGCCCCGTCAATTAGTTCGTTCCTCAATGCCCACTTACAGTAACAGGCACAATCACCACCCCCATTGCAAACGTGGATCGGTCATCGTGCAGTGACTTACGCAAATCTTATCAGGCTAGGCCAAAGCCATTGTGTGCACATGGCATAAAACGGGAGGTATATAATTTAGGGACCCCAGCATAGCCTCCTCGGCTCCCCACACCAGCTTGATCGGGGTGCTCTCTCTCTCATAAAGGGTGTCAGCGCGGCAAGCCACCCAACCACATTTTGTGCCTTCTCTCCACTCCTCACTCGACACAGCATGGCTACCGGCCGGGTAAGCATGCTCGCGCACCAGTTGCTCGGTTGTGTTCGGGAGAACTGATGATAGCGCAACGCCGCCTCGTGCATCGGTCATCCTTTTCTAGTTCTTGCGTGAGTACAGGCTCGTCGTCATCGGGAGCGGTGGTGAGTATTTGATTATGCGAAAAAAGCCCGTCGGGGGCAGCCCGGTCCTCCCGGAGCAGCTCTCACGACCGCTTTTCCCATTCCACCAGGCGTTGGCAAATCCGCCTTGACGATCCGGTTTATGCAAGATCGCTTTGTGGAGGATTATGATCCGACAATTGAAGGTGCGTTGGTACGGTCGCACGCCGCAACAAACGCGAACGACTCGGACGAGACTGGGGGAGTTAAGACCCCGGGCCCCACACGAACGTGGTGGCTGATGACCAGATATCATATATATCATATATCGTCCCCCGTTAAAGCCGCGCACGTTCGTGCTTGCGTCACCGAGCGCTAACGCGCGAACCCCCCTGACCAGATTTGTATCGGAAGATGTGTGTTATCGAAGGAGAGGAGACCCTGGTTGACGTGCTGGACACGGCTGGCCAAGAAGATTTTAGGCAGGTCGAAGCCTTCTTCTCTTTCTTGGTTGAATTTGCCATCATCTGCGCGCACGTGCTGATTTTCATCGCTGCTCCTTTTTTGTTTTTCTTGTTTTTTTCCTACTTCTTCTGCCTTGTTTTTTTCTTGGTTGGTTATTCGTGGGCGCGCTCCAACAGTGCGATGCGAGAGCACTACATGCTCGACGGGGAGGCATTCCTCTTCGTGTACTCAGTCACGGACCGGGTTTCTTTTGACTTGATTCGTACCTACCACGAACAGATCCTGCGCGTCAAAGACTCCGAATCGGTCCCCATCATCCTCGTTGGGAACAAAAGTGACCTCGAGTCTGACCGCACGGTGGACATGCTCGGTACGTCTAGCTTTCTCATTTCTTCGCCCTTCATTTGGGTTTTAACCTGGCGCTTTTGGCTACTCTCTTTCGCGCAACCCCACGCATATGTTAATGGCTGTATATGCGCTCCTCTCACGACAGAGGGCCAACTTATTGCGCAGGAGTTCGGATGGCATTTCGCCGAAACCTCTGCCAAGCTGGGAGTCAACGTGACAGAGACGTTCATAGATCTCGTCTGTCAGATACGCGATCGTAACAGAGTAGGTTGTCCTGAACTGGTTCTTTTCTACCATCTTATCCCTTCCCTTTTTCTTTTCTTTGTCCTTTTTTTTTCATTGGGTGATGGCTGTTTGGTGACCCACTTTGCATTTGGCACCCGCCCATATCCTAGGAGTTATTACAGATGCGCCGCAGCTTCCGCGCCATCACGCCCGATAATGCCATCAAGTTGCCCGGTGCGGGCTGTTGGGACGGTGGTTGCATCGTTTTTTGATCCACCGCTCACATGCGCATGCATCGCTCGCACCGGTGCACCACTCACACCCCGTTCCGACATTGTCCGTCCGGTCTCGGTTTTTCTGACCCTTCACCCCTCCTTGTGCACGCGCGACTTGGGGCGTGCACATCGGAGGCACGTCATGCTCAGCACCGCAATCACCTTTATATGCACTGATACCTTGTCAAAATGATGGGCGCTCTAGGGGTCGTGATGCATCTATCATCAGTCAATACTCCGCACTGGTATACATGGGCTGTTCGATTTAGCCAGGGAGCGTGACCGCCTTAGCTTGGTACCCTTATCTTACTTTACTCCCCCGGTGGGGCGACTCTCATTTCGTACATATTATGTCTGCGAGATCGCGTTGTTGATAACGCCTTGGCATGTACGTATCGTATCCGGAGCGGGATCAGAGACCTGCTGCTAGCGATCGAAGGAACCGATTGTGTTTCGGCACGTCATGTGAGGGCACCGAAAATTGAACAACTATAGTAGTCCGGATAGGATTTGCCAAACCGATAAGCACGGAGACAAGTAGAGTGATTTCTTGGAGTTCTGACCTGATTGTCGTACTGATGATATGATGAATGGAATTGCATGTAAACGGAAAGCGTGTATTGAACGTAGGTGGGAACGAGCGGACAACCTGTGACTGGCACCCCACCGCGATCATCGCAGTCCATCCATCTCGGTCTCTCTTCCTCCGCCTCTTCTTATATTACCCTTTTATAGACACACTCTCCCTTCCACTCTCCCTCTTCTTTCTTCTTCTCTAGAATATCTCAAATGTCCAGGGTTCGTTCCTCTTTTTTCGTTGCTCACCTCTTTTTTTCCCCCTTGTCGTCTCCACAGTTTCTCATCATCCGTTCTGTCCTCTTTTTTCTCCATACAGGCTCAGTTTCTACGGGAATATAAGCTGGTAGTCGTCGGCGGTGGTGGTGCGTCATCTCGCTTTCTTTTTGGGGATGTCCATGCCGCTCACTCCAACCCTTCGTCATCTCCGCGTCCAGGCGTCGGAAAGTCCGCCCTCACCATCCAGTTCATACAAAGCCACTTTGTGGACGAATATGACCCTACCATCGAAGGTGCGCGTAATCACAACCTGCTCTTATCTTCTCTTCTTTCCGCCCGGACTCACGGTCCTGGCACATGGCAACAGATTCTTACAGGAAGCAATGCGTGATCGACGACGAGGTTGCCCTTCTCGACGTTCTCGACACGGCCGGCCAAGAGGAATACGGGTCCGTATCGTCGTCATTCTGAACCGTATCAACCAAGGCACATGGCCGTCTTACTTCTTACACCCTTTCGACCCGTCCCCCCCCCCCCACTTTGTAGTGCCATGCGCGAGCAATACATGCGGACCGGCGAAGGGTTTTTGCTCGTCTACTCGATCACCTCGCGGAACTCGTTCGAGGAAATCAGCACGTTCCACCAGCAGATTCTGCGCGTGAAGGACAAGGACTCGTTTCCCGTCATCGTCGTCGCAAACAAATGCGACCTCGAATTCGAGCGGCAGGTCGGCATGAACGGTACGTATCATCCCCTCATCGCTCGCTCTCTCACGACCGCGGGAATTGATCATGAGACTCATCGCTCTCTCTCACATGCACGCAGAGGGTCGTGATCTTGCAAAGCATTTCGGCTGTCGCTTTATCGAGACTTCGGCTAAACAAAGGATCAATGTGGATGAGGCTTTTTCCAATTTGGTCCGTGAGATTCGTAAATACAACAAGGTACGATCGTATTTCTTTTATTATCTTTGGGCCTCGTGTCCGCTCGTATCGTCCTTGGTATTGACTTGGTCGTGCCAAATGCCTAGGAGCAACAAACTGGCCGTCCGGTCCAGTCCAGTGGGCCTGGTGCCTCCGGTTCGTATAGTCATCCTGATGGGTTGGACCAAGGGGGTATAAATTGCTGCGGAAATTGTGTCGTTGCTTAAAAGCTAGGAGCCCTTTCACCACCCTTTTCCCTCCTCCATTTGTACTCGCCCCTTCTTCCATTTTTATACTTTCGCTTGTACTATGTCTTGGGTTCATTGTCGCTAGTTTACACCATATCTCACACTTATGCTTTTCTGTGCGCTATGCTTGACGGTTTGACGTTTCTCCCACACTATTAGAGACCTCGAATGATGTCGGGTCAGCGGAATTCGGTGGCCACCACCATGAGGAATTATGAAGGACGAAAAAATGGGAATAGATTGCGGTGGAACGTTTGTAAAAGTGAGGTAGTGTATTACAAGCCGAAGATAAATTATATTGGCCCCCGCATTGAATTTTCGACTGTTATGGCCAGGTGACTTTAGTAACACCCTCGACTTGGAACGAAATGGCCAGCTTACGTGGCATTACAGTCACGTCCTCCTCGTTCACAGCACGAATCTCGACAATCCCAAGCTCGTAAGGCCCCTCGACGCCCGAGTTGCCCCCGAGGAGGGATATACCCACCGATCGTATGCGCTCGCGGAGCATCGAGACCGGTTGCGTGTTGATCGTGCCAGCCTTGGTCATCACAAAGCCATCAAATGGAATCTGATTCGATTCGCACCTTCCCAGTCAACGGGTGCCAAAACGAAAAAGAAAAAGAAAAAAGACGCACAAAGACGTCTTCCCACCCACCGTCGTCCCGTGAAAAGTACAGCCGGTGCTGCCACAGATCGTCGTTCGTCGGGCCCTCCGTCTGGATGTTGACAAAGTAGGAACCGCGCGTGCGCGGGTGTCCCGCGGCGCGCACGCGTAATGCGAGGAACCGGTGATTCGACACGTCGTCCGTGAGCTCGCCGAAGAGCGTCGGGCGGAACTTTTGAGCAGCCGTTAATATAAATTTCAGTCGTGTGAGAAACAACGGAAGGTTGGGTGGGTTGGGGGAAAAGGAGGAGAGAAAGGGAGATGGACAGTTATATTATATATTATAAACGCATGGGTGGTCAAACTCACCTTGTTGCGAAAACCGGCGTAGCCGCCGCGGATGCGCTGTTCGTAGCCTGGGTGGACGGCGAGACGCATGTCCCCGTGGAACCGCGCCGCGCCGCGTTTGCCCGCCGTGTCGGTGACGACCGTGCTTGTGCCTCTGCCTGGGGTAAGGCGCGACAGATCGTCGTCAAAGTCGAGGTGGGCGGTGGACGTGCCGCCGACGTCGGCGTCGCAGCCTAGAGCGTAGTCCTTGATGGCTCCGGGCGAGTTGAACGCGAAGAGCGTGAGGGGCGCGCGGGAGGGTTGGTCGGCGCCTTGCATCTGTAGGACTGTGGGGCATACAGTACGTGAATGGCGCGATGGGGGAGGCATGGTTAGGTTAATTAATAACGCTATGGGGGGGTTCCGTCGTGCGTGCGTGCGTGTGTGGGACATGACGGATTTAATACCAACCTCTTGCGGTGGCGTCGCGGGCGACCCTGCTTGACCTATTGAGATACGCGGTCAACTTTGAGATCATGGTCGGGAGAGTGTGCAGTGTGCAGAGATGAGTTGTATGGTCCGGAATCCGGATGTCGTCATAAGCCAAGTTGGGCAACTATTTTTATTTTGAAGCAGTGACAACCTCACCGTCTTTCGCACCAAAACCCCGCTTTGGTCCTTCATAATCAACAACCGCGATCCATAACGTCCGTGAAAATGCTTACTGTAATATTGGTCGCCATGACCGACGCAAGTCCCACATTTGGCGCACGCTCGTGCTCTCGCATGAGAGTTCAAAGTAGCAGTCGCCCCGCCTGTGCGTACGGAAAGCACGGGCACGTACGTCGCCGGCGAGCACTGGCTCGGCTCATGCATCGTGGCCTTGGTCCTTGAGTTTCCGCCCGAGTTTTTCGCCGAGTAGTCGTTCTGGGTGTGTATCTGCGCGCTTGACTCATCTTCTCCCCCTCCTCCCTGCTTTCTGACAAGCACGTTATCATACGTTCCTGTTGACTAGGGTACTCTCAGTCCCATCCCTCTCCTTTCCTCGCCCAGTGCACCAACGACTATCTCAGCGCACAGCTACATGGAGGCCGAGCCACTGAGCACTCTAGTGTCGCTCTCACCCTCTTTCGTGCACCATTTACTATCCACCCGTTCAAGTTGACGCGCTTTGCCGTGTCTATCTCAGAGAATGAATACCCCCGAGGTGACCCCGCGCGTCGTTCTCACGCCTCAATGTTCGTACTGATATGAGGTACGCCACTTAGTCCGATGGGTGGGAAGGGTGAGGAGTTGGTGTAGGGCTTCAGGTGCTCGCGGAGCAAAGATAAAATCAAGGCATGCCGGGACTTACAGAGTGATGGATTTGTGGTAGTAGATGGCACAGTTGTCGCTCTTGAAGTGTATGCCATGGGACTGGCCGCCTTATCAATTCTGCCATTACAAATTCGGGAGACATGGACTCAGATGTCCGCTAATAAATGCACGTCTCAAACCTTGCCGTCACATTCTTTGCGCAAGGCCGTGGAACGCGTGGTCCCCCTCTGGCCCACACCTCCGTCCCATTCTTGATCCTTTGGATAACCCATTCCGCCTTTCCCGGCCTACGTAGTGGTCTTTCTGACAACGTGAAAAATTAACACTTGAACGCAAAAGACAAATGGCGAGCTACATAGCTTGATCGGGGGACTCTCCTACGATAATATTTTCCAGGACCGTTGCCCTATGGGATTCACATGGTCATCCAACTGCTGCCGCACGGCCGTGCGCCTTCCCAAAGTGTCAGAACAATACAAACGGACGCATCCTGAACGACTATCCTGAAAAGGACACCAAGTCACCCCCGTTGGCCTCCTGTATCCCCCGTTTGGTCAATTCCTTGACTATCATCTGCGACCGTCCCGAGGAGGTTGATGACGTCGACCCTACGGAACTCGGGACAAACGTCGAGAAAATTTTCATCTTTGATATACCACTTCACACGGTCAACGCCCGGAGATTGACCTTTAAGCCCTCAACATGATCTTCAGTTGCTATCGGCCGTTCTCTTTGTTCGCTATCGCATCGCTTTCAATCGGAGGTGATCGGATCACTGATGGACACGCAAGTGGACCTGCCTTCGTGATGGAGATCATTGTCGGACTCGAGAATGGAATCGGGCCGGGCGCGGCCGGAAATCCGACTTACATCGTATTATGCACAGCACAAATGCACAGCAACTTCTTAAATAAACAGTGAGCTTTACCCTTACAAGGGCTTGTGTGATAAATTCCTTTTCCCTACGGTAACTACCACGATCATTGGTATACTATCCTGCAGTGGCCTGATTGTGAACTCTTTCATCGCGACCCATTCACTAAGACGAGGCATAAAATCGAAAATATTCACGAGACCTGCGCGCGCCCATCCGTGCGCTTTACTTGGACTCCACCACGCCATACCTCCCAGCGACCGTCCGATACACGCTCTTTACTCGAACTTCCCTTCTTCGAAATCCTTGTGCGTGAGCCACGCACCAGGGCGATTACCCAGTTCTGCGGCCATCTTCCCGATCAGCGAGTTGGCTCCTTTACCTTCGAGAAAGACCCTGCTTGAGACGATGTACATGCCGTGCTGACACCGTGTGAGCATGACGTTGGTTCGGCGCATGCTAGTCAAGAATCCGAGCTCTTTGGAGCGGACCACGGAGATGATAATGACGTGGTCTTCGTTGCCTGTTTTCCATGTCAGTTATGAACGACTCTGGCTGCGTTAGGACGAGAAAATAACCCTGGAAGGAATCCACGTTGAAGCACTTGTCGTGCCAGTTAAGGTCTTCGTCCTGGAGTGCGCGCTCGAGCTCACTTCGCTGTGCATCGTACGGGGTAATAATCCGATAGGATTTGCCCAAGTCTTGGAGGTACCGAGCAAGAAGCACAATTGCTTCGACTTCTTTCTTGTTCTGAAGGTGGCGCAAGACGCGGTTAGTATCGCCCACTCCATAATAAGTGCAGCACTCACAAATGGACTCTTTCCGTCGTCGGACAACTTCTCACAACCGTCCACATCGACAAATCGGCAGGCAATGGTACTCGGATCGACAACATGACTGGGATTTGACTTCAGTTGGCCACCATAGACATGTTGAGATATGAAATCCCCGATTTGAGGTGGCATTCGGTCTTCAGGGCTAAATTAGCAAGTTGCACATATCCGCGTCGAGGACCGATACGCACATTGAGTATCCAAAAATGTCACCGACTCCTTCAAATGAGCGAGTTCGAAGATGGATTGTAGGTTGTGCAGAACGTCTTGACCATGGGGTGGTACTACCTGAATGTTCAGCTTTAGTTCAGAACACTATAATGACGACTTACATTGTTTATCATCTCCGATGAAGCACAGCTTTCTGAGAGTGCTGCCAAATGACTTCACCAGTGGAACATATTGTCCCACCTCAATCTGACTTGCCTCATCAATGATGGCATTGATTATGGGAACAGCTTCGGTGAGTGCAGATAGCTTTGGATGTGACATCGTACTGAGGGTGCATAATATAACTTGTGAGCCGTTCAAATCTTTTCGAAGGGCACCTGGCTTGAATAGCCCATCCGAAATGATGACATTTGTTTCGATCTTTTTATAGAGGTGTTCATGCCTTACAAACACTACTAAGATGATGACGTCTCATTAAGGCAACTGCTACGCACCATTCAAAATGGAAACCTTTTGAGACCAGGACTTTAAAGTCGAAGAATTCAAGCTTAGCTAGCTTCTCAGCAATGTTTTTCACAGCAACATTGGACTGGGCCATAAGCCAGATACCCCTTCGTCCAGCATTGATAGCAGAAAGTACATAGGTTGCAATAACAGTGGTCTTGCCAGTGCCAGGAGGACCCTGAACAAGAGTCAGAAGAGTCTCAAGGGATGGGGAAAGCATCTTAGTGAGGGCCGCGCGTTGTGTGTTATTAATAGGTGCAGCTGGGTGTTCCTGAATTTCGATGGTGGGGAAATCAGGGGGAGGAGAGAAGGTTTCTGGCCAATTAACAGGTTGAGAGGAAAGCCAGATGGCCCTCATCCAGGGACTATCAAAAAGCGGTAGAGTCCCTTGTAGCATAGATAAGATAGCCAGGCCACAATCAGACTCGGCCCGAGTAGGAGCTTGTTTCCCGAAAAAGGTTATAGAGGTTACGAATTTACCCTCCAAGTTATGTTCCACTGGTATATGGGTAGTCCTGCCATGAACTTTAGGGGCACCACCAGGAAGGGAATAGAGGGCAGAAGAGTCTGAGTTATGGGCCAAGGTGACCGTAACTCTCTGGAAAAAGAAATGGTTAGGAAAACGTGTCTTAATGCGTGGTTAGCCACTCACCGAGGAATTTGGAGCACGATTTGCATAGCGGGGGGATTCTGAAACCATCCTGCCCTTCCTAGAGTCCCACCTTGTTTCCGGCTTATGGGTGACAGACCGGGGTTTCAAATTGTCCCGTCTTAGCATATCATCTGCCATTTTTTGAAGGACGTTTAGTTCCTTATTCAAGTGATAGTGAGCCGCACGGTAAATTAATCGGACAAAAGGGATGTCTCACATCGTCTGAAAATTTCTTCATGTCGACTCTTGGAACCTTATCCTTTATGATTCCAAAGTCACATTGACCAATATAGCCAGAGAGCCACGCGCGCTGTACTAGATCACTCAAGGCCCTATGGTTCGGGTCTGTACCGTTGTTGGGCTCATAAAGCATCCTTTCAAATGCATCGGTGATATTACTCGAAAGGATCTCGGACGGATCAGCAATGACCACCCGAATAGCATTCATGATGGAGCGGTCTGGTGCTTTGAGTACTGACTGTATATCGATTGCATCAGTGAGATGGAGGTGGAGGTGGAGACGGAGAGAAAGTGCGAGGGGTGCGAGGTCGAAGACATAGAGGGTATAGAGAGGGTTGCATAAGAGCTCGTTTTCGAGCTGGTTCCGGCGTCCGAGATTCGGTGGCTGACTCGGAGTGCCATTGCCACTCGCATTACCATCACGGTAAGCCTTTGTGCCATGGAATTTGATGACGAGAACGCGAGTATCGTGAGCAAGGGCAAGGACTGGCAAGCCACCAGATTTGGAATAGGACGGCGAGATGCCCACTGAACGGGGAGAGTCCACATC
>Ga0307510_10005573_pt1 | contig 15002 bp, 14 predicted proteins | sample 12_EM_MG_FD_207224 | JGI IMG/M metagenome (GOLD analysis project Ga0307510, IMG submission 207224) | Populus trichocarpa ectomycorrhiza microbial communities from riparian zone in the Pacific Northwest, United States - 12_EM | ecosystem: Host-associated > Plants > Roots > Unclassified | place...
CAATACTAGAAATAGCGCTGGACGCAATCCCGATGACTTGGTAATTCCCCCTTTCCCCATTCTGTGTGGGCCACAATTTGTTGACCCCCCACACAGTGCCAGACCGTCGCGTGCCCAACCTGCTGGATTGCCTATACGACATGCGGCTACGAGACTACGGGGACTATATGGTCATATAGTTTGGAGAGATGCGGTTACAGGGCATTTGGTTTTTGGGTGTGCGGCGAGTGCGCACCCAGCAGTGGATTGTTGCTTCAACACGCTATGCCACTAGGCGTAGGATTTTGGATTTGGATTTGTTGATATCATATGATATCATACCATAATATTATCATATCTATTGCCGTCGGACATTAGGTGTCGTGTACTTGGTTTCCTGGTGTTTCCTCCATACCCTATGTCGTTAGGCATAGGGCAGTCAGTACATGGCATAGGCTTTAGGCATCAGGATTTGTCAGCTCAGTGTGTTTCTTTATCGTTCGTTGAGTTTCGGTGGTTTTGGAGTTGCTAGCTGGACGGAGGTGTATGTCTCCTGGCCTTTCCCTAGCTAGCAGAAGACGAAAAAGCGATCCAGTTCGTTATTCTTCCATTCTCTATGCTCATAGAGCCTGCATCGATCGCACTTTCACCCATCCAACTTTATATAGTCTCCAACACAATCACCATTAAATTTTTATCATACCCGGAGCATGCGTTAGTGTTCCAAGGGATAGGGGGGGGCGGAGGAACTTCTTTAAGAATTCAAAAACCACGAACCTGATTCCTTTTACATATTTCTTCTATCTTCCCTGTGTCAGTCTTTGTTACTTAAACCATTTCCAGACCTTATCAAATGCTTCACCTTACTAGCAGCACATCTCCGGGTAAGGCAGCCTTCCTGGTGTTGGACCCGGCCCCTCTCTGGCGCAGGGGTTCTTGGCTCTTCAGTAGCCGGCCGTGATTCACACGGCCTTCATGGCTCCCTATTATTCCGTAATCAGTGCGTGGATGAGGCCCGGGCCGAAGGGAGGCTAAGAAGCGGAATGGCGGATGCCTCAACTCTGGCAAATAATGGATAAATAGTACGATACAGAAGCAAGCCAATCTTAACATGAGGAATAAAATCCGACGATGCCTCACCTGCTCTCTTCATTCGATCCAAACCAAGAGCTTTACTTTTTCATAGCCACTGGATACCGAGAGCACGCAACACTTTCCAGCCTCGCAATCAACCACCACAGAGCTCACAATCGCGCTTAAACCACCCCGAACACAATCGCGGCTCCATCATCTGGTAATTCGATAGTACCCAGTGTCACTAATGGAAAGGCTGCATTAAATCTCAGGCTAGCCACAAAGATCTTACCTAGAATGTTTATGCCAGAGTTAGCAGAATTACAACTTAGGGTTGCCTTAGCCTTTGTGGCTGCTAGGGGATGTCTGGATACCATTCGCACCAAGCTAGATGATAAAATATCTCACAATCCTGTTATAGTACCCCCTCCCTTCCCAGACGATGCTGAATGATAGCTCTTCCCTACCAATACTTCTCGACGTTAGCCCTCGGAGCATCCCATCCCACTAATACCATTCTCTATAAAGCTCCAAACTGCCACCGTGATCCAGCATTAGTTTTTATCCTTTAGAAACGTAAAGCTCGACCCAAGGGGGGCCTTTAGTTCTATAAAAGAGCAATAAATGTTTAGTACAGGGGCCATCTCCCAGTAGCAGGGGCAAGCTATCGTGGCACTTGAGGATTCTTTCTCTTATAATGTACAGTACAGCACATTGACTAAATTATTCCTTACCATTGCAACCCTGTTCAGAGCGATATTACTGGTTCACTAATTTATAAGCCATTCCTCTCAATTAATTCCTATAAAAGCCCCCCCCGGCAAGCACAACCCTATCGCGTCTCTCAGAGCTTCAATGGTAGCTTTCTTTTCTTTGGTTTTCCTTCTTCATCCGCAGCTACTTAGGGCCTGTTTCTCCATTGATAACTTTGGTGTGAGCCCAAATTAAACACCTGCCCCTCCTAAACACAAAGAAGGAACCCCTGAGGGTTCTGGCTTTGAATTAACATGCCCATCGAGGAAGCCGACTTCCTTACACTACTCAAAGTATAGCTCCTGTCTCCCCCGGTTCTTATTCCTCTAGAGTAACAAATTCCCTTGATAGGGGATGTCTGGAGAGAGGACAAACGAAAGCGCGTTTCTATCACCAGGTAAGTACGATCTTGGTAACAAAATTCGTGGCCCCCGCCCTCACTTTACACCAATAATGGCTGGTTTTGAGCACTCCTAACTCATCCAACTTTCTAGGTATAATATGTAGAAATTATTAAAAATTTCCCACCCAGCCATGAGAGCCTAGAGCTCGGGGCCACTGCTGGATACTGCTGCAATGTACCCTTTGTATAAGAAACTCCTAAGATCAGAACCCCCCCCACCATCATTATTTCTAGAATTGCACCACCGGCACTAATTAACAGATTTTGTCACATATAATGATAATATCTAGATGGTTCTAAAGGCTCCAGGGAATTTTAGGATTTTTTTTGCAAAGCGACAAGGCCGGGATCTCCCCAGATGAAAGTGCCCGTTTTTCGTGTAAAATGGGGGGCCCCAAATTTTGTCACCAAAATCATACAATCCCTACAGAGTGTTAAGGACGTTGGGCTTGCTAGAAACCTAGGTCAGGTTGCAGCGCGCCCCAGATGTTGGTATCTCTTTCCATTGATCGGCACCATAACTTAATTTTCCTCCAAGGATCACCGCGCATAAATCACCAAATCTAGTCGTGCCCACCAAGAGGAGAATCCCCTACGAGGAACGTAAATCACCAACCCAGTGCAGCACGGTGAGGCTCGCAGCGATCTACCCGCGATCTGCCCGCGGCACCCCACACCCGGATGACGGTACCCGGGTGCTGCGGCAAAGTTGCATTACTACAAGTTAGGCATCCGTCTCAGTATTCCGTCCCAGACACCCCAGTTCCGGCTGCCGTATAGTACTGCTCAGCAACAACTCATTTAACCTACCTCCTCCTCCTCCTCCACTTTACCAAGCCCAAGTTCGCATAGCATACCTTACCCGAGCCTGGGAGGGAGCAAATTATCATACCGGGGCCACGAAGCAAAGAACGAATCCACCAGCTTGGCTGCGTCATGGCAATGCCAAACATCTTTAGGTTCATCCTATCCTGCCAAACAAATGAGTTTGCTTTCCCACAAAAAGCATCACTAACTTAACTGGAGACAGTGCTCTCGGAACAAAGATGGTAGTTCTAGAAGCTGCGGACGAGGGGAAGGTTTATGTGCATAGAGCACTGCTCAATGGCGAGATCGCGGCTTTCAGGAAATGTGGATGGTCTTGTTTCCCCAGCGCCACGGTTACGAGTTTTGCCGAATACCTTTACCAGGGCGACTACATTTCTCCATCGGCGGTAATTACCCTGTCAGCTGCCTGTGAAGCTTGGGATGCACCCCTAGGGAGTATTTGGGGCGCTGCTCATTCGGAGGTTGGTTGGGATGCTAGCAGCACAGGCCAGGAGAGACGTGAGGAAAACTTACCATACTATACTATTGGACAAGTTAATGCTAATCCATCACCCCCTCAGACCGCAAACCTCTTAACTACGAAAATGTTTTCCTCACCCACGCTAGGTTATTCATACTCTCCAGACACTGCGAGATACACCCTCTCGCAAGCATGTGCCTTGAAAGGCTCATGGCGGCTATGAAAGAGGCACAAGACACGACTAAGGAATCCATATTCATAGAAAACATGCGCTCATTAACTCGATTCTCATACAATCCCTGCTGTAGCGGCAATGATGGCGTATGGATGGAATTACAAAAAACAGTTTCCGGATTCTTGGCATCGAATAAAGGCTGGCTTCTTAGGGCGCCGTGCTCTAATCTAATCAGCGGGGAGGGACAATTAGCAAAAGACGTTCTGGCCGTAGTCACCAATAATCTTGCCATGAGTGATCAGTGTCTTAAAGACAAGGATAAAATTATTGTCGACACCAATCGAAGCCTTATCGAGAAGAATCAGCTTATTGCTAGCACCCATCAGAGTCTTGCCGCCAAGGATAGGATCATTGCCGACACCGAGAAGAGCCTTATAGAGAAGAATAAGCTTATCGATAGCACCTATCAGAGTCTTGCCGTCAAGGATAGGATCATTGCCGACACCAAGAAGAGTCTCATCGACAAGGATAAGACTATTGCCAAAATTAGTAACTTATGTATGCAGGCCCAGGGAAAATGCCGCGCTTTAAAGACCCAGCACGCACAGTGGAAGCCAGCACAGAACGAGAAAACAAAGAATAATAATAAAAGGCAAGCCCTGACCATTTAGAGTTCAATGGAGCAGCATATAGAGATCTTATCGTATAGTGCTTCGGCCCAGACTAGTCCCCCACAATACTGGAAATAGCGCTGGACGCAATCCCGATGACTTGGTAATTCCTCCTTTCCCCATTCTGTGCGGACCACAATTTGTTGACCCCCCACACAGTGCCAGACCGTCGCGTGTCCAACCTGCTGGATTGCCTATACGGCATGCGGCTATGAGGCTATGGGACTATATGGTCATATAGTTTGGAGAGATGCGGTTACAGGGCATTTGGTTTTGGGGTGTGCGGTGAGTGCGCACACAGCAGTGGATTGTTGCTTCAACACGCTATGCCACTGGGCGTAGGATTTTGGATTTGGATTTGTTGATATCATATTATCTATTGCCGTGGGGTATTAGGTGTCGGGCACTCGATTTCTTGATGTTTCTTTCATTACATATGTCATCAGGCATAGGGTACTCAGTATAGGGCATAGGCCTTAGGCATCAGGATTTGTCAGCTCAGTGTGTTTCTTTATCGTTCGTTGAATTTCGGGGGTCTTTGGAGTCGCCAGTTAGAAAGAGATAAATACATCCCGGCCTGCCCTTAGCTGGCAGATAGACGGAGTAGCCATCTAGTCCATCATTCTTCCATGTTCCGCTGCGGATAGACCCTATTGTGATTGCACTTCCACCCCTTCATTCTTTAGTGCTTTCTTTAGGCTTCAACACAACCACCTTATCATCCAGTGAGAGCGCGCTAGTGTTTTAAAGGAGAGGGTGTAAGTAGAGGAACTTCTTTAAAGATCCAAGGAGAGTAAACACTCACCTATTTCCCCTTGCATATTCCGTTTCCCCCCCCTCATGCCTTTATTAGAGGGTTTGCGCACCGGGACCTAGGCGGCGGTTAATAGGAAATGGACCTAGGTGGAAAAATGAGTTTGCGCAATAGGCGTAGGTAGCCTGGTAGCTAGACAATGGGGTATTGAGTAGGGTAATATGGCATTCCCTCAAATTCGTTCCCGGCTCAAATTAGGATCTCCAGCTACACAGGTTGGGTATGTACTAACCATACTGTCTGCCATAGAACAGGAGATAATCTACTACCAAATGCCCAGTATTATCATCACTAAAAATCTTCTAATAAAATGTAAAAAGAGAGCTGTACTTGCTGCTGCTGACTTGTTGTTCTGTATCGATCGGATATCTTCAGGTCTGAAAAGCCCTATTTTACACTTCTTCCAGGTCTCACTACCCACCTTGGTGTCCAAGACCTTTAAGTTAACAGAAAATAACCTGTTTTCCTGCCACCTAGGTCTCCCAGCGCAAACTGCCTATTGCACAATCTTGTTATGATAAATTACTTAAACCATTTCCAACCTTATTACCCCACCAAAGTGCCACCTCGCCGCTAGGTAAGGCAGCCTGCCTAATATTAGGCCTACCTCTATCTCTCTATCCTGGGCAGGGGGTCTTGGCTTGTTAATAGGTCAGCAGCAATTCATACGGTCTTCCTGACACTATCATATCATCCCGCTTTTGGCACGTGGACGAGGATCAGTCGGAGGAGAAGCCCAGGAAGCGGAATGGAAGCCACTGTATCTCTTAGGGCAGAATCCTATGGCAAATAATCTTTTCCAAGGATTATAACTGCCATACAGATACATAGGGACAAGCCACCGGGCCCCTTGAGGATTCTTTCTCTTATAATGTATATTCATTAAATTATTCCTCATTATCCTAGCCCTGTTCAGAGCGATACCCCCGTTCCACTAATCCTCAGAGTGATACCTCTCAATCAGTTCCCGCAAAAGCCAACCTGTGACCGGGAGAATGTCCCTCAATGCTTCCCTAGTCGATTTCTTTTCTTTGGTTTTGCTCCTTCATCGACAGCTACGCAGGACTTTTTCTCTAGGAGCACCCGTGGTATGCGCCTAAATTAAATATCTTTTTCCCTAAACATTAGTAGAGAGGGAACTCCTGAGGCTCGTCGCCTAGGGTTTTGATAGTAAAAAACATCTCACACCTAGGTATTTGCCACTATTGCATCGGATCTGTCTAATGTTCTAGCTCCTATGGCGGTGCTATAAGGACTAACACAATGCCCAGAACTAGGGAAATTCTTCGGGAAGAAAGCCAAGATTCTGCATTGATAATCCCATCCACAAAGTAAGATGGTTCTATCAAATCACTTGCGAAATTAAGAATTTGTTCCGACCCTGAGTCTGGCTAGAACAATTGGAAGAAATGTCGAGTGAGTTATTATGAAGGTAGAACCAGGCTTGATTTTCTTGGCAACCGCCCTAAGTAGTGAAAGCTGTGACGCAAGATAAATTAGTTGCCCCGGGTGATGTTGGGGACAACGAGTCCAGAGATCTCACGAGTGAGAGGGCTCCTAGGATCGGTGAAAAAAGAGAGAGAGAAATACCCTATCAAGGTGTATTAGCAACCCCACCCCCTCCCAGATCGCCGATGAACACGAGCCAATGATTGGCTGACGTAAAACGTAGCACTCAAGACTTGTCAACCGAGTTCTTGACTTAAGGCCTCCGCCGCCGCCGCCACCACCACCACCACCCCCATCACCACCACCACCATCATCATCAGGGATAGTGCGACTCTGTCTAGTAGACAAAAGCCAGCCTTGCCTACCGCCAAACGTCACTTTCGGATACTTAGAATCGACCAGAAAACGCCCATCACTAGCAAGGCTCTACCGCATAATGGGGAGGCCTGAGATCGTCAGGTTGGCCCCCCTCCCCTCTCTCTCTCTCCTCTTCTCTGCCGAGCCAATCGAGATGGCGGATGCTAACCATGGCCAAACAAACAAACAAAAAACAGACACTTTAGGGGCAGGGTGGTACAGCTCGAGACAGTGGAGGGGACAACACTTTACGTTCACGCCGATATAGTTGACTCGGGACGCGGCGTCTGCCCGGACGTCCCGTGGGATAGTTTCAAGACCTCTACGGTGGAACGGTTTCTGGAGTATTGCTATCAGGGCGACTATAGTTTTCCGAAACCGGTTAAAGTGCCATTAGCTACACCTACGAGCAGCGTCGACGACCACGACGAGTACGCCGACAGTGTTTGCCACCCCAGAACGGACTACCTTCGCGGGTGTCGGTGCGTGAACTATCGGGTTATCCCCCAGGACTACCATGATCTCAGCGACTCCAACACTAAAGACGACGACGACACCGAAGACACAGTTAGCGCATACGAGTCCAGCAGAGACGACGACGACGACGACGACGACGACCCCGAATACGAAGATGGCGAAGACAGCGACACCGAGGGCGACGACGACAAAGGCGGCTCTGGGTCATCGGAACATCCGGGCGGCTTGGATTACGGGGCGGTACTCCTTGCCCACGCGGAACTCTACATCCTCGCTCAACACCAGGGACGGAGCCCGCTTACACTCTTATGTCTCAGCCGCCTTCGCAAAGCACTTGACCAGGCAGCCAAGGCATCGGTCCGCCCCCGGTTCGCAAGCAACCTGAGCGATCTGCTCCTGTATGTCTACGAGCACGGCAACGTGACCTTGATCGACGACCACAAAATGCACGACCTACAAAACACGGTTTCGTCATGCGCTGCGATGCACATCAAAGAGATGAAGGAGGAATTCAGTTCACTGATGAGGTGCGGGGGAAAACTGGCGGAGGACCTGATGAAGGAGGTGGTGGATCGGGTGATAAGTCTCGAGAATGTGTCGAAGGAGAGGATGAAGAGTAGAGAATCCGCACGGGGAGCCCTGGGTGGTGTTAACATACCGGTAATTTAATGACAAAGGCTTGGCGACTGCTGATTTTCTTCAACTTATGGTATTATACTTGATTGAGGTATATAAATATTATTATGGAAATCACGAAAATTGGATCTGAAATCGAGTGCCCCAAATGCCAGCCCCGGCCATATTGGCATGCCCCCCCCCATAAGTGATGGTTTTTTAGCCCTACTCCATAAGTACAATTTTACCAAGAGTGATTCAAGATATGATACTCGAGCACCGGCCCACCGCACAATCCCCCAAAGAGACCCATTCCGAGAAGAAAGATACCCCGAGGAGGTTCCCTGGCAACGCCATTGATAACCCCCACCTGAGTCGGACTGCGCAAACCCTCTTAAACGGACGAACAAGAATAAGTGATTCCCAGCGAAGGTAGGTACGCCCCTCGGAGGAGGACAGAAACGCGACTCCGGCGGTGAGAATGGTAATGACGCCAGACACCCTACGAGAACGGCGCTGCAAGAACAGAACGAGAAGGGATGTAATAAATCTTAGCGACTAAGGTCAATGATAGCAATGTAGGTTGCCACCCACACAAGTTATTGATTAATTTGGCAGTTTTTTTTCTTTCTAGCCAACTCTAAAGGGTAAGGGTAATGTGGGAGTAACAGTACCCCCCCGTAGACGTAGCAATGACATGGTGGTGAGATGTCAATAGATTACCATGTGATGATGACGATGGGAAGGAACTATCAATTTAATGGTTACTGTGGAGTTCTCGTAAGCCGCTTGTTCACGAGTACATATACAATCGGATTCCCCTCCCCGATTGAAGCAACTGGCAAGCCCCTGGATCATTCATTCTCCCCCTCTTTTCCAGCCCCGTTTCCCGACATTCGATTCCCCCCCGTCTAGGCCTGAAAGCCTTGATACTGGTTTCAACCCCTCATCTCTTCACTACTGCTACTCGATCTAACCTTATCGACCGCTTTGATCTTGGAGATCATAATCACCATCTGCCTAACAAGTATGGCACGACACTGCGCCCTCCAGACTCGAATCGAGGGAACAATCTATATTTTATAATCCGACCGGTCATTCCATTCCCTCATTGCCACTAGCTAGCTAAATACATAACACATGTCTACATTCCAATACGTTATACCCCCCCACAACATTCCCCAGCCACCCCAGCATCGCACCACCGCTACTTCTTTTTTTTTCTTCGTAGATAAAGCATACCGCTCTCCAGCAAGAAACCAAAATCAATCAACTCCTCCCCCGACGAATAACGAAAACACGATGGCGATCACCCATTACGTCCTTCTCCCTCCCTGTGGGGAGAGCAATCCACCCTATGCTGTCATACACTTTGCAAGAAAAATTGAAATATGGAAAGAGTTTGAAGAAAATCAAAAAGGTAGACAAAGTCACCCCCACTTTTCCCGTATAATGAAAAAACAGATAATAGGAATATAGGGAGGGCCCAATCTCATAGATGGCTGTCCAAGGGAGGAAAAAAAATAACGTCAAAATCATACAGCAGAATAGAACCGCCCCGGAAACTTGGTAGGAATGTTATCGTGATCACCTATCGGACGAGGTAATGGAGTCACTACTACTTGAAGAGGAGCTACTAGACGTGCTGTCGGATGAGGTACCGGTCTCGCTCGATTCAGTAAAGTCGGTCCCCGAGTAGCTCTCACCACTGGTATCGTACTTCTCGCTCACTCGAGTCCGGCGTCTGCCTGTGAACATACTGGCAAAGCCGGCCGCGGCTCCTCCTATCAATGCCGCCAAACCACCACTTCCATGGTGGTGGCTGCCGCTACCAGAGACATGATGGCCTCCGGAGGCTCCAGACACAGCGCCGACACCACCAATACCACCACCATGGCCGTGGTGAACGGACCCATAATGGTGAGATCCAACAGCGCCGCCCGCACCATGATGGCCATGAATAGTGTGGTGCTCGTGTGTGTGTGTGGTGGTAGTCGTGATTTTTTGTCTCGGTCGTCTTCCAAACATTCCGCCCAAGAAACCTGCACCGGCTCCCGCACCGGCTGCTGCCGCTGCACCGCCATGATGGTGGTGGCTTCCATAACTATGGCCTTCTTGGACAACAATAGTTTCGTCATGACGACGACGGCCACCGAAGGAATTGAGCCAGCCAAAGAATCCCCTAAATCCCTTTTTGAGGCAACAGCAAAGGAGAATCAAAGCGATCAAGAACAAGGCACCCAATACACCTCCCACGATTCCACCAATCTGCGCGCCCGTAAGACCACTACCACCACCGCCGGAATTTCCCCCTGTAACACCGCCAAATCCGAGGGATCCAGTGGGAACAGGGACCAAATAGGTGTTTGTGCCAGTAACAGTTGGGACCAAGATCTTCGAACCGGAAGTATCGCCTCCGATAACGCCGCCATTGAAGGATTGTGTCGGCCGAGTTGGTGGGGTGAAAGTTGCGCCATTGCTAATGGTGGCTATAAAGCCACCGCTCGAGCCACTCCCCCCAGATCCAGAAGGATTACGGGCAGAAGCTGTGGGGGAAGGACTCCAAATTGTTGTAGGGGCCCTGGAGGCAGAAGGGTTAACAGCCGTTGCTGAGGCGATGAAAGTAGAGTAGACTGAAGTCTTGGTAACTAGACCAGTCTCAATCCAGGTAGTGGTGAAGTACTGCCACGTCCCCTGAGTATTGGAGTTAGACCCGGAACCCGAGTTGGATCCTACTACAACACACTGTCCTCGTTCTTCAGACTGACACTTTTGGTCCGCCGCACAGCAAATTGGGCCGCAAGACGACGCCCCAGAAGCCGTATTGCAAGTGGGCTGCTGCTGTGGAATGGGGTCAGGTATTGGTGATGCTATTGTGTGATGGAGGAGTGTGAAGAGGAGGGAAAGAAGCGTTGGTGCCCGCGCAGCACAACGCATTTCGTGAGGGGAGAAAAGAAAGGGTCGTTAAAAACGGTTCGTCAATCGTAACAAAATCTCCCCCAATATCATCAACTAAGCGGTGAGGGTACAGTCAGCACTGAATTGCGGGAGTTGGCCTTTTGCTGCAGGGTAGAGACGGGGGACGAATACTGAAGGAAGGAAGGAAGGGAAGAATGCAAAAGGGAGAAGGGAAGAGGGGGAGGGGGGGGAAAGGGAAAGAGAGCATGAATTCAAACTTACAACTCAGCCAGAAAATCAGGGGTTGGCTCGTTGACTTGGAGGCCGATGAGCCAACTAGCGATGTCCAGCCCAGATATGCAGGTACGAGTTAACAGCAGCAACAATCTTGGGAAGAAAAGAGGTTGGAGCTGCGAGAGGGGGGGTAAAAAATGTGGTGGAGGAGGAGGAGGAGGAGGGGGGGAGGGGAGGAAAAGAGAAAGGGAACGTCAAGAGCAGAAGGAAGACGGAGGAGAGGAAGAAGAGGAAAAAGATGAGGTAGTATTGGGGGTCCAGCCACTTTTTCCCTTTGAAAGCGAGAGGTCGGGACCACACGCAGATCCCGGAGGACTTGCGGTGGTTGGGAAGAAACAGCAAGTCCCGCCAACACATCAGCCAATCCCAACCAGTTTAATTATCCCGAATAGGCAATCCTCGCACTAAAGCGTTGGCGAGACAACCGAGGTGGGGTTGGCCCGACAGGGGTCCGTTCTTATCCAGCCTCTGCGTTTTTCCCCCCAAACTTCAACAAGTTTCCCCTGTTCTCCAGTCCTTTTCTCTTTTTCAAATCCATCCAACATACGGGACCCGGCGTGTTGTAGGGAAATGGGGTAGGAGAAGCTGCAGAGAGAAAAAAATGCGAAACGGGACAATCTTTTCGGTGACGTGGGAATTGCCTTTTTGCATTTGAACAACCTGTTCTTCGGGGGATGATTCCGTTTTTTTCTTTTCTTTTTTTCCTTTTTTCCCTTACACTCCCGGCTCGTGCCAGGAATCGTTCGAGTGGATATTTTAGGACCAAAGTGATATATAAGGCTTGACAAGATCTATCGGTAGAATAATCTTGCTTTGCTCGACTCGAATGTAACCCATCCACACTCGACAGCCTCCCGCTCAATTCCAATCCCTTCCACTAAGATGACATTCTCTTGTTGAGCCTACAGCACGAGTACTCAGCTCTGCAGAAGCGCTGGAAAACAGTTGGCCGCCAAGAAAGCAGTGCAGTAATTGCACCCGCACCACCAAACCGCACCGCACGTGTTGCTTGTTCCCTGAGGAGTTCTTGGTTGGCTGCGTTGATCCCACAGTTTTCGTATGGCGGCAGGTACTGTGCGTGGAACATGTAGCCCTAGCAACCGTGCGACCACAACCCATGCCCTAAGTGATCGGTGAATCTCAGCCAGAGCCTCTTGCACAATCCTGTACGGGGGGACAAGTGCAACAGAAAGGATATTAACAGTGTGCAATCAATTCCCCCCCGGTAAAGTAGAAACATCCACTAGTTAAAACACTAGAACACCCTTTCGGGACATTTCTTTGCCTGAATTTTTTTTCTTCTCGGGAATTACTTGCCGGCCCCTTGCTGACTGGCCAATTACAGTATCCCCGCGAGTGATACTCAATGCTTCACTCGCGCACCAAATTCGGTAGTGTGCTGTCAGCCCGACCAATCATACCTTTCACCCGGACCACTCCCCCCCTCTTCTGCTCCAAGTGCCTAATATCAGCCTACCGGTATTACGATCCAAAGCCCAAGGGTGGACAAAATCAGCTGTGGCTGGAGGCGCACGGGTTGAAATTGACAGTGTATGAGATTGGGATTGAGATACTAAACCAAGCTATAGTACCCTAGCATAGCGTAAAGAGTCTTCCTCCTGGCAATAATAGTGCCCACCTATTAGACGGCCGTTTCAGAGCAGTTATCTGCGGATCTAATACTTTGGCCGTTTCCTACTAGTGCCCATGTATTTTTCGGGAACCGGCGGGCCAAGAGGCTTTCCATAGAAAAAAAAAGGTGGCTGGTGGATTACTGTGGTCTGGACCTGCGGTGCCGGCCCAGCCGCATGGTGTGGTAAATTATGGTGGGTGTTAAATTTGGAGTGCTCATCGAGCTTTTCGCAGTGGTACGGTACGGTACTCATAGAGTTTTGAAAGTTGTGTGAGTGCGAGAAGGGTCAGGTTTGTGCTGTCCTATTGGTTGTATAGTATCGGTCCGGGAATTCCGGTAAAGTGGGTTGTGTAAGACATCCACAAGCTACATCCCTGACCACCTACCTATCACGATCTTGATATTTCGATTGCGGTATGATAAAATCTTTTCAGCTGGCTTAATACTGCTGCATGCATTACACTACGCTAAATATACTCCTTCTTCCCTCCACAAGCAATCAAGTGAATAAATAAATCCACACCTTCGCATACCTCAAAACCCTTCCTGCGCCCCTCCATTTTTGCATAAATCTCCCATCGCTCCCTAGTTACCGTATTTTGTCCCTCCTCTTCGCATCTGTTCTTCCCAGCAGCAATGTTCTCGGCTCATCCATATGTGCTGCCGCGAGGTACCTTACTATGAGGACATCTACGAGCGAAGGTAATCGCTATGTGCGCCTGGTCGGAGAGACCTGTTGGCTCTGAAATTATAGAAGGAGTTAGTTTGCAGTTGGGGAGCCAGCAGGGGAGGGGGTACGTACGGGTCGTCAAGAGAGTAATGTATGGCCATGTCAAAGATGAGGAGCTGGGGAATTCTCTGATGCTGGCTATGATACTTCGGCGGTGGTGGGGAGATTGTCTGCGGTTCAGTTGGTATCGCCACGGCTTTCTTGATAGGTGCCTAGACTACTGGTACAGCCCAGAAAACGCCGCAAGCAGCACTGCTGACAAGACCAACACCAGCACGACCGCAAACGTCTCTGCGAACACCCAGACGAACACTCGGTAAAAGAGACCACCCAATCCACCGATAGCATCATGCTCCCGTTGGCGTTTATCCTACAAAAGTAACCCACTGCTCAATCCGACCAATGGTCCCCCAAACGCCATCCCGAGATCTAGGATCGCTGTGAAAGCGCTCCCTGCTGCTTTGTCGTTCCCACACTGACAGCGCAAGCCGGTTGAGAAATGCCCTGACCAATGACTAGCGGAAATTTCCCCCTCATGGAGAATCTGTAATCCAAGTTCGGCTGGTTTAGGTTAGTGACTTTATTCCAGTCTCGGACGTGCAGCGTGCATATCTGGTTGACGACACCAACGCATGTGGCCATCGTCAGAAATGCCCGTTCTACACCTGTTTTTGAAATTGTTTCTCGGAAGATTAGCCCCTAGATCTCACTGCTCGCTACGCCGGTCCCGTCTCCTCAATTTCCGCATAGCAGGAGTACTATACGATACTTTGTCTTGGGGTCCTTCTCCGGAGCAAGGGGCTAGATGATAGAACCCCCCCTTTTGAATCTGTACCGCTAGTAGTAGTATAGAAGGGGGCGAATTCATGGTCTGAACTCCTTTTGAGGGGTTGGGATTATATGTATGTGTTGATGAAATGCCGCAAGCCAACGATAATAAAAGGGGATTGAATGCAGCTTCTGTCTATAGTGGAGATATCGAGCCCATATAGCCCCTCCGCGGAAAGACGACCCGTTCAGGAAGACAGGCCTTGCTTACTGTAGCTACCATTGTTCTCACCAGGCCTCACCATCGCCTCTCAAAATCTAAATAGTATTATATCGTGGGGAATACGACCTCGACCTTTGCTCTACGGTGTCTTTGAGAAGGGCGGCGGGTGATATCCCGTGAGGTCAAGGGAGGGCCCCAACTCATCTAGGGTTACAATTCACGCGTAGTGGCAGATATGGGTTGTGGATACCCACCGCGAATATTCCAATTGGGTACATGTAGTCGCTCGACATCAAGAATCATACAACACGAGGAGCCCCTTCAGTAGGAGGAATCTAATCCGGGTTTGACATGCCACATTGCCACATTGCCACTACGCCCTTGGTGCGCGCTGGTGCTAT
>Ga0307510_10005574_pt1 | contig 15002 bp, 24 predicted proteins | sample 12_EM_MG_FD_207224 | JGI IMG/M metagenome (GOLD analysis project Ga0307510, IMG submission 207224) | Populus trichocarpa ectomycorrhiza microbial communities from riparian zone in the Pacific Northwest, United States - 12_EM | ecosystem: Host-associated > Plants > Roots > Unclassified | place...
AGATACCCCTCGCGGGCATGTTCGCCAACAAGGTCCTGCCCCTCCAAGATCTCCCGCTCAAAGTGGTCGGCCTCGGACGTGCGTTCCGCGCGGAAGCGGGCGCGCGTGGCGTGGACACCCGCGGACTCTATCGCGTGCACCAATTCACAAAGCTCGAGTTGTTCGCCGTGACGCGGGCGAGCGAGAGCGAGGAGATGATGGAGGAGATGCGACGCGTGCAGATTGAGATATTTAGTGGGCTGGGCTTCCCCTTCCGGTGCGTTCATAACCCTGACACGAACTTTTGGCTGTCCTGCTCACGGAAATTCTCGCTAGGGTTCTCGATATGCCCACTGAGGAGCTTGGCGCCAGCGCGTATCGTAAATATGACATTGAAGCGTGGATGCCTGGACGGGGCAGCTGGGGTGAGATCTCTTCCCTGTCGAACTGCACCGACTACCAAGCTCGTCGACTGCACATCCGTCATCGTCCCGCACCTCCCCCATCCTCATCTCCCTCCCCACAAACGTTTACCGGCCTGCCTTTCGCCCACACTCTGAATGGCACAGCGGTGGCAGTACCGCGTCTGATCGTCGCACTTCTCGAAAATGGCGCAAGGTTTAACGACTCTGGACAAGTTGTGGGGATCAATTTGCCCGTTGCACTGAAACCATTTTGGCCACAAGCGTACAGCAGAGAGGCCGTGCGGTTCAGTGGGAGAGAAACGGTACAATGGGTGTGACGGACACAGCATTTAGCATCGTTGCGTAGGATAAACTACACTAATATATAGGAACAACACCGGTTTCTTCTGGTGAGGGCTGCTCTTTACTGACACAATTAGTCGGCAAATGGATCCGCAAACGGATCTTCCTCCTCTGCAATGTGTCGCCTTGCGTCGTCGTCTTCGTCGTCATCATTATCTGAGACGTTTATAAAGTACGTTTTGCGCGTGCGCGAGCCCGACGACTCTCCCGCATCCCGACGCGTCTCCTCGTCAGAAGATTCGTAGTCGCTAAAATCCGAAAGCGAGCCGTGACTAATTTCCCTGTCTCCGTGCGGCGACTGCGTGTTTGGCCGTATCGGCGGTGGCAGATTCCTATCACGATGGTTTCAGCTGGCAAAAACCTGTAGGATAACGGAACGAGCGTACCGCTGCTCGGAACCCAACGATCCGAAACTCAGGTCTTGCAAATCAGGGTGAATGGGCGATCCCGAGGTGCCATCTTCTGCTCGGGGACGTTGGCGCACCGCGCGCTGCACCGCAGCACGTTGCTTCTCTTGTAACCTTTGCACGTCCGAGGCAGCTATCTGTACGGCCTCCAGGCCCTGCTGCACCTCCTCGACGTCTTTCTCCGTCACATTCGGGTCGGCAAGCTGAACAAGGGGGATGGGTGGTACGGGACATTGGTCTGGACACTATGAGGTCTCACCTTGTCGTAGCTATCTAACGCGGCAATGATGCGTTCGTTCGTCTCGATGAGCGTCCCGATGATCTCTTCGTCCTCCACAAGCTGCATCATTGGTCAGATGAAAGGGTCCAGAGAGACACAACAGCGACGTACTTGAATATATCGAACAATGACTTTACGAGTCTGCTTAGCCTTTGCTAAGCATTCTTGAACCCGGTCATTCGTTTGCAAACTATCGTTCTCAGTGTTGACGAGCTTCGGTCATACATGAACAAGTGAGCTAGCCTCGAAGTTGTGATCAACCAACCGTGATAGCATTGACCAAGTTATTCGCGGCAGACGACGCGTTCGCAATGGCAGTGAGGACCTGCGGCTTCTCCTGTACGGGATGTGCAAGTCAAGAGGCGTCGTTCGAGAGCAAATGCTAGCCGGGGAAGGGAAACGAACCCGTTCAACATCGAACCCTCTCCGAGATGAAGCACTTTGGGAAGTCGCCTTCTTACGCCGAGTTTCTTCGGCCTTGAGACGTTTCTCTTTATCCTTCCGCTTGGCCTCTTCCTTATCTCTCCGCTTCTGCTCGCTCTCACGTTCGGGCTCCAACAGCGTTTCCACGTTGATCTGAGGCTTGCGGGATGATGATTGTGCCGGCCTGACCTGTCGATAGAGACCCGCGATACCGGCCGCGCTGCGGTCATCCTTGAACTGCCTACTCCAGGAAGCCAACACTCCCAGGACCTTCTTCCTCACTTTCGGGTCCGTCGAGGAGTCGATAGCGAGGTTCTTTAATGCGTCCGTTAGCTGCCCATCAGCGAAAGAGTCTGCTTGCGGTCTCAGATATCATGACGGGGGCATCGAAAGTGTGGAATCGCGAAAGCGTACTATGGAATTTGGTGCCACAATTCTCGACGAGGGCGTTGAGGATCTAGTAATAAGACCCGGTGAGCAGACGGGTGAAAGAAAGCGGCTGCGATGAACGATCTGACCACGAGGGCGCGGTACTGTTGATGAGTGTTGCCGTGCTTTATCTTCTTCCTGATGGCTCGTGATGCCTCTGCGGGGCTGCAACTGAGGTCAAGTGATGTGATGTGAAACGTGCAAGTGTCGAGACTGACCCGGAAGCCTGAAGATCGATTGACTGGATCAACTCTGGGATGCTTGGTCAGAGCGAGAAAAGATCAGGGACGGGATAATCTGTTGGATGTAAACGAGAGGGATTTTACCCATCGTAGACTTCGTCGTCGTAGCTAGACGACGTAAGGATGTCGACCCATTCAGTGATGGACGACTTTTTTGATCAAATTTTCGAATCAGGACCGATCGGTAGATGAAGCAGACAAACGGTTTGGACGCACGCGAGGTTTCTCTTTGGAAAACGCAGCGGCAGCTTTGGCCTTTGCGATGCTAAAGGAAGACATTTACAAGAATTTGGCCAAGCGAACGACAAGGTGTAAGAGTTACTATGACATCATTATCGCTTACGCTCCGCACGCCATTTGTACACCCGCGGCCGGTACATCTTTTCGTCTACATCTCGTCCTCTTTTCGACCCCGATCCTCGACCCCCTCGTGCATCCAGAGCATCTTCATCCTCAGACTCGTCCTCTTTTCCATCCACCCTCTCCACGCCCTTCAGTTTCCTAGAACGACCCTTACCCATGAGCAGCCTCTGCATCTCCAACTCACGTTCCGCGTATCGTAACATACGATCCCGATGTAAGCGTGCGGACAGCTCTTTCAACAGACGCATTCGATGGGCCTGTGTCCTCGCTGAATGCAAAGATATTTAAACAAAGCGGAAGGAAGGCGTACTTTGGCAGCTTCAGATCTCTCCTTCGCATCGGCACTGTCCGTCGCATCGATGGCGGTGCCTTTCTTCTTTCCCTTCTTTACCTTTTCAGGTTCTCTCCAACCGAGGTCAATCGAATCGGTGATGTCTTTACTCGTCGGACGAGATGTGGAAAGATCGTTTGGTTTCGTCGAGTATTGTTGTGCTGCATGCCATTGAGGCGGAAGAGCGAGCCAGTAGAACGTCCATACATACCTTCCTCTTCGTTCTCTACAAACACGATATGTTTCGCAGGAGGTCGCGACGATCTTCTTCGTTTACGGGCCTCAGGCGGCCCCGCGATAATGCCCGCTTCCCTCAGAATCTCAAGCTCTTCTTCGCCAAGACCCGCATCATCGTCCTCGTCGTCGTGCGCATCATCTGTGAGGTTTGTCGTGAAGAGGTCGGCGAGCGCCCTCAGCTGATCTCTCAGCTTCTCAATTTTCTATGTGATTTTAGAGTGAGGGGGCAGCAGTCGGGACAGGTGACAGACGATGCGTACCTTCAAACCTGCTGCTCGCATCGTCCTGACGTAGTTCTCGTCCTGGGTCTTCAAGATTTTTACCATATCCACTGGGAGACTAACATTCCCCCGATCCTGCACATGCACACCTCCCTACACGCATGCCAAGCATCAACACTGCCGCCACCGAGCAACGCGTAGACTCCACATACCTCCGTTTTCTCTCGATTCATCCCAAAGTAAAATTCATCTTTGTTCCTGTCAGCAGCCTTTTGCCGTAGGCGTTTGATCCTGTCCTGTTTGGAGTGGTAGTCCCGAGCACGGAGCACATAGTCCTTGTGTTTTTCAAGGATACCAAACCGTTGACGGTGCGAGAGCTGGGAACGCTCTTTATGGTTTCTCCGATGTAGAGAGTTACGGAGAGAGGACATGGTCGTTCGCGTACAACACTTGTGCACCAAACTCGAAACGAAGAGCGAAGAGGCCAGAATTTTTGCTTGATATATTATGTAATGACCAAGCTACTACAATACATTCAACATATAGCCTCTATTTCCTCATTCTCATCCTCCTCTCCGTCACTCCCACTGTCAATCGACTGATCCTCGTGACCCATGGCAGTATCTTCGGGCGGCGGCTGAGGAGCCGCCTGAGCCAATGGAACAGTCGGCGCGCCATACGCGGGGTTAGGCTGCGGGTTGGGCGGGGGCGCCGACAGCGGGCTCTCAAAGTACATTCGCACCAGCACGCTCTCGAGGGCCGCCACGCTCGCAGCGGGGTAATCGAACTGTCGCGCGTTGTTGCGGATGCTCTGATAGAGCACGTCCATGCGGTCCCAGCGCTCGCGCTCCAACCGCGCACGGTCGGTGCCGACGGCGGCTGCCTGAGACTGGCAGGGCGCAGGAAACGGAGGCGGTGGTGGTGGTAGTGGTGGTAGTGCAGCGGCAGGGCCCGGGGCGGATGAAGGGCCAGCGGCAGGGGCAGAGATGGACGTGGGGGCTGAGAACGATATTGGAGTGCCGAACCCATGAGGGAGGGGCATGGATATGGAAGGAAAGTGAGGGTATGAATGGAGGGTGGCGTGTGATGATGATGACGACGACGGCGGCTGCTGCTGCTGCTGCTGCTCTGGTTGCGGTCGTGTGGGGGGCGCGGCCTCAGCGGCAGGCGGAAGGGACAGCGCTCCTGGCTGAGAGGGGGACGCCTTGGGCACGGGGGGATTGGCATCTACTGAGGCCGACTTTGCGGCGGCGGCTTGGGCACGCCGACCACGCCGGGTGTATGGGAGGTTCGCAAGTCCGATTTCGTGAGAGTGTTGCGATACATCTGAAGCCTTGCGTGTCAGCTTGCAGGAAAGACAGGCTAGAATGAGCTGCTCTGGCACGTACAGCACACTCGAACCTCCGGCGTGTCAAAATAAGTCTTGTAGCTCATCGAGGCTTGGCATCCCCCGCCATCCAGCTAAATGGTCATGGTGTCGATTGAGTGTGTCCAGAATACAGCATAATCGCATGGCATACCTTTCGACTGGGCACTTTTCGTACCCTCTCGGGATATTTCTTGACATACTTTTTCCTCCCACTCCGTGAATGGCGTGCGCAGATCAGTTTAACGTGATCTTTGAAGCGCGGAGGAACGGCCTTGGACCCATGCGTGTCGCCCTTGACAAACTCGACGACCTTCTCTTCTTCCTCCTTTTCCCTCCAGACGTGGAATGCTTCCAGGTTCTCGAAGACCAAGGTGTAGCCATCATCCATGTCACCAGAGCCATACGGGCCTCGTTGAGCGCCCCTCGTGGCGGCATCCTGAACTGTATTAGCGGAGACGGAGGTGGAAGCGAGAGCGGGGGTAGGGGTAGGGTCGGTGATAGGGGCAGAGGGAGGATAAGAAGGAGATTGTGTGGGTTGATAGGAAATGCTGTCGAGACGGAAATTCTGAAAACTCATCTCTCATCTCATCTTCTACCCTACCCGGGACTCAAATCCGGATCGCTTTCGCTTGACTTTCTTGCGGAATTTGCAGCACCGGTCACGGTCACGCCTCCACAAACAGCCAAAATACGCCATTTGGTCCTCTATGTAACATAGGTGTATATATACTGATCAAGGCCCGTAATAATTAACAGCAAGCCACATATTTTCCATCAATGTCAATGTCTACAGATCCCACTCCACATATCCGTATTTTTTTCGTCAAAGAACAAATAACGAACCTCCTAACAAACCAATAGATAGAATTGTTGGGACAATCAAGTCCCGGGCCTGGAAACGTAAAGTTGCGCTGTTCGGCCTCGAAGTCGCAGCAGTCGAGGCCGCCGAAGCGTCCGTAGTAAGTGGCTCAGGTACCGGCTTTGATGGGTTGTAAGTGACGCCATTGGCAGTGGCGGCAACTTCGAAAACGCTACCGCCACCGTACTCGTAGAACTGCAAAAAAGTGAGCCATCGCCGCAGAATGCGTGACAATACAAAAATACATACGTCCACAAGCATGAAGTTAGGATTCCGTCCATATTGGGCAGCACAAGTCTGCACCTGTAGGCCGAGCGACCCTGTCCCATTGGCGCTGTTCGTGACATTTGCGTTTTCTGGATCAGGGGCAACTTGTCCGAGAACGATTTTGTCAAGGAAATGATTGATCAGGTAGAGTTGCGTCGTGTTGTCTCCTCTGGACCGATTCACGTTACAGTCAAACGTGGTATCTGTCACGTCAAATGCAGTTTCCCACACATTCGTGAATTCTATCGTAAGATCATCAGCGATGAAACTTATAACATGGACGCAAGCAGTAGAGCCCTACCATCAATGATGTAGGGAACGGTGGTAAAATCCGCTGTCGTGTCCATGAATGTCACAAGACGTTTGCCCGAATCGATCATCGAGCCAAGGGAAGGCCAGGCAGTGTCAACGGTGACCGCCGAGGGAGGAGTATACGACAGGGTGTCTAATCCTACTGCCTTGTAAACCGTGTCAAACTGGGATGGACTGACCCCGTCCGAGTTCACGATCAAGAGCGTTACAACTGCACAGCCACAATCATCTGAGCCTGTTCTACTGTGTGATGATGAATATTGTGTCGTACCATCATTTGTATTTGAATCCATCCAGATCCTGACTGTCAAAGTAGAACAAGCATTAGGCGCCAGCTGCGGGTGGCTGCGCACTCCCCTCACCTGACTCTAGGTAATCCTGTAACGGCCCTGCGTTGAAGAAGGACTGGCGCGTCCGCAGTCAGAACCTGAATCAGAAGTGTGGTATCGGATAGGACTCACGCAGCTCGTGTGGCACAAATTGATAGTGCCTGACTGATTATGGGCCTGCACCTGGAGCATTCGGATTCCATCCTCCAACTGTTGGCTCACTGGAGAGGGTTGATACTATGTTTTGTAAATCTCGATATTGATACCTACCATTGTAGTCCTGGTTGGTGAACACTATGCGGAGTCAGCATGTGCCATAAACGGGCATGAAGAACGCACAGTTGTTGACCCCGACCGCATACGAGTCATGAGCGCCGACGAAGGTGATATTTCCGTAACTTCTCGAGCAAAACTGTAAAATCAAGAGATGAGATGGGCTAGGAGTGAATTTTGGAATTTCACATGGAATGGACACCCACATCGGAGAATCCGTTGCAAACCGTTGCCCGGCGTGTAGGCGTGGCAGCAGAAGAAAAGGGAAGGAAAAGAGAAATTGCGACCGGCGCGGTCAGAAGTATTGAGGGAATCATCATGGTAAGGGTAAGAGGTAAGGTAAGGGTAAAGGTGAAAGACAAGGGACGGGTGCACTTACTTGGCCAGGGGCTGTTGCACTGCATGTGGTTGGCGTTGTCATCCTGTCCACTCCTGCGGTCAGGGCGCACACATGCCGAGTCGATCGGGCCGGGAACGAATTTAACCGCCCTGATGATGTGGAGTGCGGAATGTGTCGGGCGCCCTTCCTCCGCAGTGCTGTACTCCTCCAATTCGCCCTATGCCATACTCAAAGACAGAGGATAGAGTCGTATTGAAACACCCAAAGGTTTTCGAGGCTTGCCCATGTCGAAATTTCGATCACTCATTCGGCCGAAATATTCGTAGGGTGCCTCTGCTGAGATCCTCTTATTCGGGGCCACAGTAATATCGTGGAAAGCAACCGAGAAGAGCGGATCTGGTGATCTAATTGAGAGACTGTTTGTATCTTCTAAGACAGTCCTCGACGGTTCAAAGGCTGTACGCGGAGGGATACCTGTCGTCTTCCCGTGCTTTGGTCCTCCGGAACACCCCGACCACTCCAGGCTACCGAAACATGGTTTCGCGCGAAACGAATTTTGGGCCTTTGACAGTGTCGTGATGGATAACGAGGCTGGGGTATCTGTTCGTCTAAGTGCGCTCGGAGTACTTGCCCGCCTTGGATTTCGACCTAACAATTAAGGGTTGCAGCTCTTCAGCAGAACTCCACCATCGCCAAGCTATATGCCAAAGAATTCCAGCTGGCTTACGTCGTTACCTTGAGGGAACACCAGCTCAGCGCGGATATCCATGTGTCGAACCCCTCTACCTCTGAGGCATTGGATTTTCAGGCGCTGTTGCACAATTACGTTCGTGCCCCCGCTGACGAAGTTTCTATCTCTCCCTTGCTCGGAAAGCGCTATATCGACAAGACGGAGAAATCGGTAGAGGCGAGGAACATACTGAAAGAGGAGAAGCGTAGCGTTGTTGACGTGCGCGCGTTCACGGATTCTGTCTATGAAGATACCCCACCGAAGGTCGATGTTTCTTGGCCCGGTGGCGGTCTCGTGCTTCAACTGCGCGGGTTCACGACATTGACTGTCTGGAACCCCCAAGCTGAAGCTGGCAGCAGGATGGGGGATATGGAAGAGAATGGATGGTGGGTTTCACTGCTCTTGTTTTGACGAGTTGCTCAACTGTAGGCCTCGTTATATGTAGGGAACGGTTTGTTTGTGTTGAGCCTGGATATGCACGGGGCTTCAAGCGACTGGAAGCAGGGGAATCATGGGTAGGAGAGCAGGTGCTTGTGGTGGTGTGATGGAATAAAAGAGAAGATAAACCTGATACGCGGTGTATTTCTATTCAATTCGAAGCAAGGGAAGCAGACTATCTATGTACATCATATCAATATACTGCGTATCGCTACGCTTGATCGGGTTTAGCCGGTCCGTCGTTGACTTGCAAATGGACCATCATCGCACACCAGCGTTGCAAGTCCAGATAACCCAGATTGACTACTCTCTCGATGCTCCAGACCGCCTTGATAACAGCAATCTGCCAAACGTACCTGTGCTGCGGATATATGGTGCCTCTTCGGCGGGAAAGAAATGCTGCCTCCACATTCATCAAGTCTACCCTTATTTCTTCGTGGAATATAAAGGCAAGATGAACCCGGGCAGTGGTGAGCAGTGCACTAGATGCTTTTGAATTCGCAGAGCTCATGGACTCCATAGTGAGACGCTATATCGCTCGGTTGACCGATTCACTCAACTACGCCATTGCCCTCTCTCTCAAACGTGATCCTCAATCACCAAGGTCGCGTTACGTCCGTGCCGTGGTTTTAGTCAAAGGCATCCACTTCTATGGGTTCAATTCCTACTACTCCCCCTTTCTGAAAATCCACATCGCGAATCCCGCGCTGGTGAGTCGGGCGGTGACCATCATGAAGTCAGGTTCTGTCATGGGGACAACATTCCACACATTTGAAAGTCATCTAAGTTATGTGCTTCAATTTCTCTGCGATTTCGGTCTTTATGGCTGTGGCTGGGTCCAATTAGAGGATGTCTGGCAGCGCGGGGTTGATGACGACGTGGTGAACTCACCATCCGCCCCCTCCTTCGAGCCGTCTGTTTACTTTCGCCAATCTCGGATGGCACTTGAGTTCGACACAATAGCCCCCCTCATCATGAACCGCCACAATGTAGCTCCGCGCCACCTGCATCACAAGCTAACCATTCCGCAACCTCCACCACCTCCTGAGCCTTTGGTTCTCGGAGTACGTGAACTCTGGGATGATGAACGTCGTCGTCGTATAGCAGCCGGCCTTCCACCATCGCCCGATCTACCACAAGACCCAAGCGCAAACTCTAGAGGAAACGGTGGTGATTGGGTCGCCGAGGCTCGCTGGTGGGACCAACTCCGGCAGAGAATAGAAAGGGACCGCGACACGGAAGTCGAAGTTAGGGATTCCACTTGGGAGAAATGGATTATGACCACCTTCGAGAGTGTGGAAGCCCTCTGGGAAGACGAATACCGCATCTGGAAACCTGACAGCAGAGCACTGGAGCAGAACCCCTACGCAGACTCGAATGGATCCCCTCCACAGGATGTCAAACCAGTTAGTCGAAGCTCTGTCGAAGTTGACGAGTCGTTGCTTTCCAGTCAAGATCTCTCCTCTCTAGAAGAACAAGGCGATACACTCGAAGTAAATCTCTTGGCTGGTGACAAGGATAATTTGTCGGACAACGACCAAGCGGAAGATGCCGATCCTCCCAGCGATATTCAGATTGACGAGAGTTCCCGGCGGGGCACGCCCCAACAACCTCAAGAACATAACGCGCATGACATGCATCTCACCGAACAATGTCCCGCCTCTGGTGGACGAAGTATCAATCTAGCTTTGTCACAGCCGTCAAAAGAGGAAGGATCGGTGACTCCTCGCAAGCGACGTAGGGTTCTAGGGGAGGCCACTGGGTGAGCACTTCTTCACGTTATCCGGGGTTGAACTGATGGCTGCCAGCACGAGACGGGGTCTCACCACGACGCCTGGAGATAGAACGAGACAACCGGAGTACGCCATGCCCACTGTCACCTATTCCAGAAAGGTTAACCCTCCTGATATTAACAGAGTACCTGTATTTCCTCGCGGACAGTTTCGAACGGTGCACAAGTAGGCCCGTTTTTTCTTTGACAGCCACACTTTGATAGTAAATGAGACTTGAATCCAAGGAAGCCCCATGGCACTTCAAATCGGTGGACAGGAGCTGAGAAACGGAAGGCACAAGAAGACCAAATGAACTTCAAGACTTCGCTGGAGGCCGCAAGCAAACACTTGTAAGCTCTGGTTAGCTCTGTATAAAGCGCATATCCGACCTCGTTGTAGGCTCGGATCTCAGTCTCTCGAAGCTACTGAACACTTCTTCATTCCTGTCTCCTCGGAGTCGGAGGACGAGACAGATACCCCTGATTCACCGCTCAAGTTTCCTCACGCTCATGACATTGATGATATTGGTCCAAGTACTGACCACCTATCACCGGAACTTGGCGAGAGAACCGAAGCTGTCACAAAAGCATGGCTTGATAATGGCGAACAGAGGCCAATGAAGAAACTCAGAATCGCAACGGGCAAAAATGACCCGGACTTGGCACGAATGCACGACAATTTTACCCACACCCCTGCTCAAAACGAAATCGTATTTGGTACCCAGGATCCGCGCGTTTTTTCCACGCAAGCCAAGAAGGAGATCAAAAATGCTTTTGTTTATGCCATCGCACCTCCCCCAGCATCTGAGTTATTGTCCAGTTTAGAGTCTCATGGTCTCCCGAGCAAGGTTTATCAAGACCCTCACTACTCGAAGGCAGAGGACGTGCCGGAAAGGCCTTGGGAGTTTGCAGGTCTGGTTTATCACCTGAAGAAGGGGGATGGCCTCAGTGTCTTCCAAGAGTGGGAGCCATCATCAGCTGTAGAGCCGCTGCAGAAGAACGGTCTGTCTGAAGACAGAAATGTGTTCGAGGACTGGTTCGACAGGACTGGCGTGAGTGGCTGGGAGTATGCGAGTGCGCCACCAAGCGTGAGAGAGGTACGCAAGTGGTTGACATCCACGACACGAGCACAGCCCTGTGAGAAACCACAATCTCGGTCACAGGCAAGCGGAGAAGACAAATACTCCTGAGGCATTTCCGCTTACTCACTGTTCAGATTGATGGCGTGACCCAAGCGGGTCCCTATGGCTTTAAGGATACACCGCCAGCGCAAGGCGCTGCTTCCGGTGTCAGAGGGAAGCAAACCATGACCGTGTTTGCACTTGAAGTTTTTGGTGCGTCCCCGTTGGTCGGAAGAGCGACCGAGAGGCAAACGTAATTAAACTCGCCTGGCGACAGCTCCGTCTCGTGGGAAGTTCGTCCCAGACCCAAATGCCGATCCTTTGACGGCGGTTTTCTACTCATTCCAGGACTCGGACGTGGAACCCAACTCATCCGACTTACAGAAGGGCGTTATTATCGTTGGAAATGCGCTGTTGGACTCCCGAGTATTGCGCGACATACCAAGTCAGGTGGTCGATACGGAATTAGACCTGCTGAACACCATAGTGGATCTTGTACTTGACCTTGATCCTGATATCGTTTCAGGTTGGGAAGTCCAGAGTTCTTCCTGGGGTTATCTTACTGCCAGAGGGCAGAAATATGGTCTGTGGCTAGAGACGACAACACGTAGCGACGATGCTAACAAAGGTTGCAGGCCTCGATATTGGGGAATTGATTTCCCGTGCCTCTGGGCGACCGTCTTCTAATAACAGCGATCAATGGAGCATACGACACACGTCGACATTCCGGGTTGTGGGACGGCATGTCCTGAATACATGGAGAATCATGCGTGCGGAATTGGAGTTAAGTATGTATACTCTGGAAAACACCGTCTTTCACTTGCTACGTCGGCGGTAAGTGGATCTTGCGTCAAGCCTTCCTCTTCTGACTTTGAATAGGGTCCCTAAATATGCGCCTTCCACACTTACAGAGTGGTATGATAGCCCCATTCCAGCACATAGGGCACGTATGCTTCATCATTTGCTGGGACATACGGTTCTCGTCCTGGAAATGCTCGATGCCACAGACATCGTCGCGAAAACTGCGTAAGCAACCTCGCCGTGATAGTCCGTTCACAGCTACAGACAAGCTGATCGCAAAAATCAGAGAGTTTGCTCGGGTTTTCGGAGTCGATTTCTTCTCTGTCATCAGTCGCGGCTCGCAGTTCAAAGTCGAATCGTTCATGTTCCGCATCGCGAAACCGGAAAGTTTCGTTTTGCGGTCTCCAAGTAAACACGAGGTGACACGACCCATCTTTGAAATTACGAGCCTCTGAAAGGGGTATCCTAACAGGTCGGCACGCAAAACGCGGCGGAATGTATGCCGTTGATAATGGAGCCATTATCAGCATTTTACAACAGCCCTCTCGTCGTGTTGGATTTTCAATCGCTTTATCCCTCCGTTATGGTCGCGTACAATTACTGTTATTCGACATGCCTTGGTCGAGTGGCACCTTTTAAAGGCCAATACAAGTTTGGAGTCGCGGAGACGAATCTTCCTCCGGGCCTACTGGCGACTCTGGAGGACCACATCACAGGTAATACATATACAAGCTGGTTATGGATACATTCCTGACATAAGTCTTCAGTTGCCCCGAATGGTATCATGTATGTCAAGCCCGACGTGCGACGGGGTCTGTTAGCACGGATGTTGACCGAGCTACTGGATACGAGAGTCATGGTAAAGCAAGCCATGAAGCGTGCACATGGTAACAAGGTGAGTAAAGCCGAGTACCCTTTTTTCAATTGTCTGAATCGTCTCTCTCAGACCCTGACCAAGATACTCAACGCCCGCCAGCTGGGATTGAAGTACATTGCCAATGTGACGTACGGGTACACGAGTGCAACATTCTCGGGTAGAATGCCTGCCGTGGAAATCGCAGATAGCATCGTTCAAAGTGGTAGAGAGACCCTTGAGAAAGTACGTTCGAATTCGCGAAGCCTCGACGCTCAATCACAAGCCTGACGGAATCCTTCAGGCGATCAGACTCATTGAGACGAATGAGAAATGGGGCGCTCGCGTCGTTTATGGCGATACAGATTCCTTGTTCATATACCTGAGCGGGAAGACAAAGGAGCAAGCGTTCCGGATTGGCTATGATATAGCAGACGCCGTCACAAGGCAGAATCCTGTTCCTGTCAAGCTGAAGTTCGAGAAGGTCCGCCGCATATTCATATATCGAACGCCGCCAGCTTAGAAGTCTTGTTATCCGTTCAGGTTTACCTGCCCTGCGTCCTGATGGCCAAGAAACGATATGTTGGTTTTAAGTACGAGAGCCCTGATGACACGGAACCCGTATTCGATGCCAAGGGAATTGAAACAGTTCGGAGGGACGGCGTTCCTGCGCAAAGGAAGATGACCGAGACCGCATTGAAGTAAGCTTTCCAACCAAACTTTCCTATCCTATACGGGTGCCTGATGATCCATCAGGATTCTATTTCGAACTCAAGATTTGAGCGACGTCAAGCGGTACTGCTATAGGTCATGGATGAAGATTCTAGAAAACAAAGTATCGATTCAGGATTTCATATTCGCACGGGAAGTTAGAATGGGCACATATAGGTGGGCACCTCATCGGGTGAATATGTGTTCATTCCCTCAGGGTGTGGGTTTCAGCGACAAGGTCCCACCACCTCCAGGAGTGGTCGTTGCAGCACGAAGACAGCTGGAAGATTCGAATAACGAAGCACAGTATGGCGATCGTATACCCTACGTCATCGCTAGGGGAGCTCCGCAAGAGCGGTTGGTTGACCGCGCGGTGGCCCCAGAAGAGCTCTTTGATGGGTTCGTATATATGGTGTGTTACCCGCAGCCACTGATATCGTTTCCATAGGGAAAAGCAGATCGATGGGTCGTACTATATCTCGAGGGTCCTAATCCCGCCGCTGGAACGTATATTCAACCTTGTTGGTGCTGATGTAAGGGGTTGGTATGAAGAGATGCCGAGGAGGATACGCGCGGACGGCGTCGATCCTTCGCTGACATCCCCGGAAAAGGCCAGGGGACTGATGACACCTGGCCGCCTTAGAATAGAGGAGCATTTTCGGAACAGTCAGTGCATCCTCTGTAAATCATTTAGTGACCAAGGTGAGCATCATCGTTTCACTATGCGTCATGCGTGCTACATGTATCACTAGGGCTGTGCGAACGTTGCTGCGCGACTCCTGCAGAGACTATCTCGGGACTTCTTTCCCAAGTCCGTATCGCGGAAAGGCGACTACAAACGGCGCACAGTGTCTGCACGGCGTGTACCCATTCCGAGCCGCTGGAGCCTGTGAGATGCGTCTCTCTGGATTGTCCGTGGCTTTTTCAGCGAAAAAAGGTTGAACAACAAGCAGAAGATATGAAAATGCTGCAGGAGCTGATTCAAGCGCTGGAGCTGGGAGACGACGCTATACTCGGACGACCCGTCAGACACGATGGCTCGGGCGAAGAACCACGTGAAGATGATCGCGAGATGATAAATCCAAGGATATTCTCGTCATGGGATGAGATAGTCGAGGGCGATGAACTATAACATTCCCCGTTGCCAAA
>Ga0307510_10005575_pt1 | contig 15001 bp, 5 predicted proteins | sample 12_EM_MG_FD_207224 | JGI IMG/M metagenome (GOLD analysis project Ga0307510, IMG submission 207224) | Populus trichocarpa ectomycorrhiza microbial communities from riparian zone in the Pacific Northwest, United States - 12_EM | ecosystem: Host-associated > Plants > Roots > Unclassified | place...
TCAGTTGGGCGGTGGTGGAACCGGCAGGGAAGAAAGTTTTCGCGAAGTACAGGGAGAAGGCGGCATACACATACCAGTCGTACCACTCGACCATGTTGCCGACGGAACCGCTGAAGATCGATTTGATCCGGCTGGCGGTGGTTCTTTCTTTGGCGGGCGCAGCAGCCGACCCAAGTGGCAGGGCGTTGGAGTTATCCATTGAAGGATCCTTCGTTTCATTGTTTTTGTGGAGCGCGTTGGAACGCAGCCTGCGAGGGCTATAGCAGGAGGTGTGCCAACGGGGGGAGGGCCGGTTTAGAGGGCCGAGCGGGTTGGGGTGAGCGGGATATCGCCGAAGGATTTAGTTTGATGAGCGGATTTCCGCTTATTGGGGCGAAGATCAAAAGCCCCTCACCCTAACCCTCTCCCAGGGGGAGAGGGGACTGACCGAGTGGATTGTTCGAGTTACACCGACATGAGATACCGAGTCGAACTCAGGTTTTGAATAGCATGAAGATCGGCTCCCTTCCCCCTCGCCCCCTTGGGGGAGAGGGCTGGGGTGAGGGGGAAAGATCTCAGCCACACCGAAAATCCCAAGCCCGACTCACTCGCTCAGAAACATCTCCCGACTCAACCCATGCCGCTGCATCTTTTCATTGAACGTACGGCGCGGCAGTTGCAGTTCTTCAAGCACCGCTTTCACATCGCCCTTGTGCCGGGTCAGCGCCGCGCGCAAACACTGCGCCTCAAACGCCTCCTGCTGCGCCGCCAGCGATTGCCCCGGATCGATCCCCGGCGCCGGTTCATCCAGCCCCAACACCTGGCGTTCGGCAACGTTCGCCAGTTCTCGCACGTTGCCCGGCCAGTCATGGCTGAGCAGGTGACTCAACTGTGCGCCGCTCAAGGGTGGAAAGGTACGCCCCAGGCGTTCAGCGGCATTGTGGGCGAAGGTTTCGAACAGCAGCGGAATGTCTTCACGACGATCGCGCAGCGGCGGCAAACGCAGTTCGGCGACGTTCAGGCGATAGGCCAGATCCTCGCGAAAACGTCCGGCCCGGGCTTCATCGAGCAGATCCGGTTTGGTCGCCGCAACAATGCGCAGATCGACGCGAATGCTCTGGTTCGAACCCAGCCGTTCAAGCTTTTGCTCCTGCAATACGCGCAGCAGTTTCACCTGTTGCGCCAGCGGCATGCTTTCGATTTCATCGAGAAACAAGGTGCCGCCATCGGCGTATTCCAGCTTGCCGATGCGCTTGCCCGAGGCGCCGGTGAACGCGCCGCTCTCGTGACCGAACAACTCCGCCTCGAACAACTGCTCAGGAATCGCCGCGCAGTTCAGCGCCACAAACGGCTTGGCCGCACGCGGGCCGAAATCATGCAGGCAACGCGCGACAAGTTCCTTGCCGCTGCCGGTTTCGCCACGGATCAACACGTTGACCGGCAACGCCGCCAGATCCAGCACCTGTCGACGCAACGTCTGCAAGCCACGGGACACGCCGAGCAACGTCGCATCAAGTTTGGCGCGGTTGTCGGCCTGCTCGTGCAGCGCACGGTTTTCCAGAATCAGACGGCGTTTGTCCAGCGCCCGGCGCAAGCTGCCGAGCAGGGTTTCCGGGCTGAACGGTTTTTCCAGAAAGTCGTAGGCGCCGTCGCGCATCGCCTCGACCGCCATCGGTACATCGCCATGACCAGTGAGCAGAATCACCGGCAGGTCAGCGTCGCGTTTCTGCACTTCGGCCAACAACGCCAGGCCGCCCATGCCGGGCATGCGCACGTCGCTGAGGATCACCCCGGCAAAGTGCGCGGGCAGGGCGGCGAGGCAGTCTTCGGCGCGGCTGAACAACTGCACCTCGAAGCCCGACAGGCTCAGCCACTGTTCAACGGCGCTGCGAATGCTGCTTTCGTCATCGACCACCATCACTGAGTTGAGCATCAGATGTGTGCCTCCAGATCGATCGGCAAAGTCAGGCTGAACACCGCGCCGCTGTCGCCATTTTCAGCACTCAGGCGGCCGCCGGATTCATGCACGATGGCGAAGGATACCGCCAGGCCGAGACCCAGGCCGTCGCCCACCGGTTTAGTGGTGAAGAACGGGTCGAAGACCTGGCCCAAATGGTCCTCGGCGATGCCGCCGCCATTGTCGCTGACGCTCAGGCGCCACAGTTGCTCATCGGCTTCCAGACGGATTTCCAGGCGCTTGCAGGGTTTACCCTGCATCGCATCAAGGGCATTGCGCAACAGGTTGATCAGCACCTGTTCGAGACGAATCGCATCACCGCGCACCCACGCCGGACGGGTCAGGTGCAGCACCAGACTGACCTGCTCATCGCGCAGCCGCGCATCGAGCAACTGCAGCGATTGATCAACCACCGTCGCCAGATCCAGTCGTTCGCGCAAGCCGCTGGGACTTTTACGCGCGAAGGTCTTGAGGTGGCCGGTGAGGGCGGCCATGCGCGTGAGCATTTCGTCCACCGGTTTCAGGGCTTTATAGGCATCGTCGACACGGCCATGGTCGAGCAACAGGCGCAGGGTCGCCAGTTGCATGCGCTGAGCGGTCAGCGGCTGATTGATTTCATGGGCCAGCGCGGCAGACATCTGCCCCAGCGCGGCGAGTTTGGCTGATTGCACCAGACCGTCCTGCGCGGTGCGCAAGTCGCGGGTGCGTTCTTCCACCAGTTGTTCCAGCTCTTGGCGATTGCGCTGACGAATCTTCGACAGGCGCCAGCGCTGGTTGAGAAACAGCAACAGAAACACCAGCGCCAGCCACACCCCGGCGGCGGCCAGCCCGGCGTTGCGCAGGTCTTCGAACGCCACTTGCGGATGGCGCAGCAGGTGCAGGGTCCAGCCTTCGGCGCTCAGGGGCAGCGATTCCCACAGATAATCCGCCGTGCCTTGCGGGCCTTCGACGCGACGCAGATCGCTGTTGTCATCGAAGCGGCGCAGCGATAAATGAGTCAAGGGCAGCAGCGATTGCTTGTCGTACTGCCGGGTGGCTTTGATCTCATCCATGTCGCGGGCGCTCAACGGCCGCAGCGCGCGATAACGCCAGCCGGGCTGATTGGCGATGAAGATAATCCCGCGCGCATCGCTGACCAGCAGCGTGTCATTGCCCTGACTCCACTCCCGTTCCAGTTCGGGGAATTCCAGCTTGACCACCATCGCGCCAAGGAACTCGTCGTTGTCACCCAGCACCGCGCTGGAGAGAAAGTAGCCGGGAATTCCGCTGGTCACGCCCACGGCATAAAAGCGCCCGGTGCCCTGGGTGCGGGTCTGGCTGAAGTAGGGACGAAAACCGTAATTGTGGCCGACGTAACTGCTCGGCAGACGCCAGTTGCTCGCCGCCACGGCGAGGCCCGTGTGGTCGAGCAGTTCAAGGGTCGAGGATTGTGCCGCGCCGTTGATCTTTTCCAGCTTGAGATTCAGCGCCGCCTGTTCGGCGGCATCGACCGGCCCGGCCAGAGCCGAACGCAATTGCGGGTCCAGCGCCAGCACGGCGGGCAGGGCACGGTAGCGGTCGATCAGGGTGTGCAGGGAATTGGCGTACAACGCCAGTTGCTGGTTGGCACGGGCGGCGTCTTCCTCCAGCGCCTGACGTTCGGCGTGGCGGATCGCAAGTGTGGCGGCAAGCGCCGCGCCGGCAATGATCAGCAGGGTATACAACGACAGACGCAAGGTACGGGAAGTCGGCAGCATGCTGGGCAAACGGATGGCAGTCGGGCGGGCACGATAGCATGTCGGCAGGCGGGAACATTGTCCCCGCTCAGAAAGCCGCCCATTTACGCGGCGGCGTTGTGAGCAGTTCTATGCTTTTGCACCGTTAACGCCAGACCGTGGAGCATGTCGGTGATTCGGGCTGTTTCCTGGTCTAGATCGTTGAGGTCGACGCCGTTCATGCTTGTCCTGCCAAGTGCGTGAGCATACTCATGGACCGTGTTGTTACTCGCCTCGATAGCCTGTGCAAGTCCGAGAATTTTCCCTTCGAATGCAAGCATTTTTTCGCTGGATTTTCCAGCGATGGCCTTAGCCGTTTCATTGACAATTTCCGGCAACGCCCATAACGCCGCGGCTCCGCTAGCGATGGCGCCGGCCGCTGCGGGAGGTAGTGAATTGAGAGTTCCCTTCACGCCCACCGCCGTTAGTTGAGCGCCCGCCTCCTTCACCAACTTGAGTCCGGATTTTTTGTCGCGGGGAATCAAGCCCTGGAGTTTGGCGTTTAAGTACTCAAGCGGCTGCATTTGTTTGTGTTGGGCTTTCTCAATAATAGTGTCCGCTGACACTTTGGAGGTTTTCAAATTGACCGACGCGCTCAGTCCGGTTCTTTCGGCCGCATAGTCGATGAGCGCGCTGACCCCGATTTTTGCGCCGTAGCCCATCCCTGCGCCTATCACATTGCCGACACCGGGTGCCGCTGCGCCGAGTGCCTGAGCACCGACACCGACCGTTAGACCGACGCCATAACTGAGGGCTTTGCTTGCGACCAATACCAGCGTTCTGCGTGTTGTCGCCAAGGCAATGTCGCTGCCTGAACCCATTCTGTCGAGTTGCTTTGCGGCATCGCTTGTGCGGCGCTGGGTGATCCCCAGGATTTCAATGTGTTGCATCATCTGATCATTCATTTGGCGGGCCATACGTTTTTCTGCAAGGCGTTGTCCATTTCTGGCATGGCTCGCATTTTGCGAAGCAATGATCCGATCCACTCCGGCATTCAGAGCATCCAGAGTGGGCCATTTTATTTCACCGTTGAAGTCGACATGGCCGATCGGATCGTTGCCCACGAACACATACAGATTCAGCCCATCCACATCCCCCGCCGGATCGGCACTGGCCCAGCGTTGCAACCACGCTGCGTAATAGCGCTCACCGTAGTAGTACAAACCACTGACATCCATCTCCTTGCCCGAATAACGGATGAATTTGTAGCGCACTTCCACTTCATGTCGTGCGGCCATCCACGCCGTTTCGCCGAAGGGGTAATAGCCTTCCTCGCTGATCACGTCGGCCTGTTGATCGAGCTCCATGACACAGGAACCGAGGTGATCTTTCAGGCTGTAGCGCAGTTGATTGTTTTCAATGCCGTCGGGGCGTCCGCTGACCCAGTGCAGGCAACGTGCATTGCCGAGGGTGATGACGTGCAGCTCTTCGCCGTTGTCTTTGGTGCGGATTTCCAGGCCGGGCAGGTATCGCACCTGATGAAAGTGGCGGGTCGTGTCGGTAAACCATTCATGGCATTTGAAGACGCGCTGGCCCTGGCTGTAACGGTAATGCTCGGCGTCGCTGTTGCTGTTTTTTCGAGTCACCAGCGGCACACTTTCCAGCTCATCGCGCGCGTTCCATTGCAACGTCGACCCTTGCTTGAGTTCCAGCTGATTGCCGTGGCGATCAAACAAGGTGTCGAAATCCGGCAGATCGTCGCCGGTTTTCCAGCGCACGCTGCGGTTGCTGTTCGGGTCGACGCACATTTGGCGGGTAAAGGGATTGCCGTCTCGTACGTGACGCAGTTCGATCAGATTACCGCCGTTGTCGTATTGATAGGTCTGGGTGTAATTGAGTCGATTGTTCGGATCGCCCGGTTGCGGCAGGCCGGGAATGTCCGGCGGCGGGGCGTCGTCGTAGCCGGTGGCGCTGGTCAGTCGATAGAGCGAGTCGTAGGTGAAATCGCGGTGGCCGTCGACCCGTTGATTGGCAAAATATCGCGGCTGAAAAGCGTGGTCTTCGATGCGGGTGATGTTGCCGACGCGGTCGTAGACGTATTCGAGGTCTTGCACGACGCCGCCGCCATTTTTGTGGCTGGACTGGGTAAGCAAACGACCGTCCGCCGGGTCGTACGTCCACGTACTGAGCACACGATTACCGGCCAGTTGCTCAATGATCTGGTCGTTGGCGTTGTACTGCCCGTCCAGCAATACCGGTTGCCAGTCAGACGTGCCGCTGATCAGCAGTTTAGTTCGTTTGAGTTGCCCGGCCAGGCCGTAGTGCGAGCGTCGTTGATGGCCGCAGGCGTCAGTCTGTTCCAGCAACGCGCCGAGCGGGCTGAACACCTGGTGGCTGGTGAACGGTTCACCGTCGTGGAACGTGCGGGTTTCGCACAGCGGCGTGCCGGTCAGAGAAAAACTGTCCGTGAGCAGCGAACCGGCACGATCTTTCTGCTCCCGCAACTGGCCACGCTGGTTGTGCCCCGCATCGGCCGAGGCATCGGCGTAGGTGAACGCATCCACATTTGGCTCGCCATTTTCCTCGACCGCGATCACTCGTAATTGCTTGTCGAAGGTCGCGCGCCAATGGCTGCCGCGCTCGTCCCAACGCTGCAATGGCTCACCGGCCAGCCCCGGTAAAGTCAGACGCCAGCCGGCGTCGACACTGTCGGACTTCAATACCGCACCGTTCAGGTTGTAAACCGTAGTCAGGCAAGGTGCCGACAGACGCGGGTCCCATTGCGCGACCAGATGCCTGGCGTGGTCATGCTGCTGACGGGTGATCTGGCGCTCAACTTGCGCGCCGGCCACTGTACGCAGGTACGTGACATTGCTGAGCGGTAGATCTCTGGGGTCATGAACGCGCAGCGTTGGCGTATGCCAGTGTACGGACTGATTCATGCCCAGACACTCGCACAGACCGTCATCTCAGGCAGCCTTTTTCTTGTTGGTATGTTTCTGCTTATGCAAAAACTGATTGTCCGTGGTGCCCATTTCCTTGTACCAGCCGACCATAGCCTGAGCGCGTGAAATATTGCCCAGGACGGCGTTGGTTTGTTCACGCATGGCCGAGCGCGTGATCGGTTTCAGCCTTTGCGCGGAGGTCATATGGGTAATGTTGGGCAATATCTCGGCGGGCGAAATGACGTCGGTGCCCAGAGCGTCAAACGCGTTCTCTGCCCAGCCAGCGCGTTGTTCTACGGCGGCTTTCCATTCATTAAGCATGTTTTCGATTTTTTCGATTTTCGCTGGGTCCAGGCGATTCTTGATGTCCTCGTTATCCATTGCCTTTTTAAACAGATTAAGAAAGTGGGGGACGAACGATATGACTGCGCCAAGCACTCTGCCGATAATAACTTCCGGGTTCAACACGGAGTTGAGGGCAGGGTCGCGCAATTCGCTTTTTACATCTTTCCACGATTTGATCTCCTTGACGGGACCTTCGATGCCCAAACTTTTGTCAATGGCGCTGACAGACATTTTCGAGGTCTGAGGAATCAGCGGGCCCAAATTGATTCCGAAACTTTGCGCTACCGGATCTATCATTTTCGTAGCGACATCGCCAGCGGCGTTGCCGCCGAACACGTTCCCTACTGTCGGATAAGCGGCGTTTTCAGTGGGAGGGGGGATAATTCTATCGACAAATCCGTTACCGAGACTTCCTCCGTGGGTGGTTGCGGCATACCAATAGCCGCCTTCGACGACTAAGCTCAGCACCATATTTCTGTTGAGTCCAATCGGATGGAGAATGTTATGCAGCTGATTCACCACCTCCGTGGAGTAATTGTTGACGACTGAAACAAATTCCGACGTCAGCAAAATCACGCTTTCAGCACGTTTGTTGCCGTCAGGATCGACGTAGCGCATCGGGTTGTTGCCCACAAACGCATAAAGATTCAGCCCATCGGCCTGCTCTGCATCCGCACTGATCCAGCGCTGCAACCACGGCGCGTAGTACCGTGCTCCGTAGTAATACAAACCGCTGACGTCCATCTCTTTGCCCGAGTAGCGGATGAACCTGTATTCAACGTCGATCTCGTGGGCGGCGGCCATCCACGCTGTTTCGCCGAAGGGGTAATAGCCTTCCTCGCTGATCACGTCGGCCTGTTGATCGAGCTCGATGACACAGGAACCGAGGTGGTCTTCGAGGGTGTAGCGCAGTTGATTGTTTTCGATGCTGCCGGGGCGTCCGCTGACCCAGTGCAGGCAACGTGCATTGCCGAGGCTGATGACGTGCAGCTCTTCGCCGTTGTCTTTGCTGCGGATTTCCAGTCCGGGCAGGTAACGCACCTGATGAAAGTGGCGGGTCGTGTCGGTAAACCATTCATGGCATTTGAAGACGCGCTGGCCCTGGCTGTAACGGTAATGCTCGGCGTCGCTGTTGCTGTTTTTTCGAGTCACCAGCGGCACGCTTTCCAGCTCATCGCGCGCGTTCCAGTGCAACGTGGACCCTTGCTTGAGTTCCAGCTGATTGCCGTGGCGATCAAACAACGTGTCAAAGTCCGGCAGATCGTCGCCGGTTTTCCAGCGCACGCCGCGGTTGCTGTTCGGGTCGATGCACATCTGTCGAGTAAAGCTATTACCGTCTCGTACGTGACACAGTTCGATCAAATTACCGCCGTTGTCGTATTGATAGGTCTGGGTGTAATTGAGTCGATTGTTCGTGTCAACGGGCTGTGGCAGGCCGGGAGTCTCTGGTGGCGGGGCGTCGTCGTAGCCGGTGGCGCTGGTCAGTCGATAGAGCGAGTCGTAGGTGAAATCGCGGTGGCCGTCGATCAACTGGTTGGCGAAGTAGCGTGGCTGAAAGGCGTGGTCTTCGATGCGAGTGATATTGCCGACGCGGTCGTAAAAGTATTCGACGTTTTGCAGGACGCCCCCGCCGTCCTTGCGACTTGATTGAGTGTGTAAACGAGCGTCCGCCGGGTCGTAGGTCCACTGACTGCGCACCTGATTGCCGGCCAGTTGTTCGATGATCTGGTCGTTGGCGTTGTACTGCGTATCCAGCAGCACCGCTTGCCAGCCCGGCGTACCGCTGATCCACAGATCCGCTCGCTTGAGGTGCCCGGCCAGACCGTAACAAGAGCGGCGCCGATGGCCGCCGGCGTCGGTCTGTTCCAGCACTGCGCCCATCGGGCTGAACACCAAGTGGCTGGTGAACGCTGCCTCATCCTGGAAGGTGCGCGTCTCGCTCAGCGGCTGGCCACTGAGGGCAAAACTGTCGGTGCGCAGCGAACCGGAGCGATCTTTCTGCTCTCGCAACTGGCCACGCTGGTTGTGCCGCGCATCGGCCGAGGCGTCGGAATAGGTGAATACATCGACCTCGACCTCGCCATTTTCCTCGACCGCGATCACTCGTAATTGCTTATCGAAGGTCGTGCGCCAATGGCTGCCGCGCTCGTCCCAGCGCTCCAAAGGCTCACCGGCCAGCCCGGGCAGGGTCAGGCGCCAACCGGCGTCGACGCTGTCGGATTGCAACACCGTACCGTCCAGACTGTAGACCGTGGTCAGGGCAGGTGCCGACAGGCGTGGGTCCCACTGCTCGATCAGACGTTCGGCGTGGTCATGTTGCTGGTGGCTGACAAGGGCAGCAGATGTGTCATCGGTCACGTTGCGCAGGTAAGCAACTTGCCGTACCGGCAGGCCCCGGGCATCGCTCACCGCCAGCGCGGGTGTTCGCCGGTGCACATTGGCAGTCATGACCGCGATGCCTTGGCTGGCGGGGACGGCTCGGCTGTGTCATTGAAGTCTTCGCTGGTGTGAAACCAGGGGTGGTACGTTTCTCGAGAGCAATCGCCCTTGGCGTTGACCACTTTGATCTGTCGGCCAAGGGCGTCATAGAACACCTGATCGAAGAAGCCCATTTCGCGCAGCGACTGATCGTTGACGTAACCGTGGGTATCGGCGAAAAACGGCCGAAACTGACGGACCGGCAACCCCTTGTTGTTGTATTCGACCCGCTCGCTGATGCGCCAGCGCGAGTCAGTATCGACCTCTTTGAACTGGCCATCTTCGACGATCAATGAACCGTCGTCGCCCACGGCATATGCCTTGCCCGGATCGACCCGTTGCTGGGTTTGCAGAGCCCTGCCAAAGCCGTCGACACAGGCTTTGACGATCTGGACCTGCCTTAACGGATCATCGGGGTAGCGGTCGGCACTGAGGATCACGCTGTGCACCGGTTCTCGGCGCACCGCACCGATCGCCTCGTGCAATGCCCGCTCTTCAGGCGTCAAGGCTCCCTGGCACCGGGCGAGTTTTTGCCGCGCACTGGCCCTGATGTGGCCGCTGGGCAGGAGATAGCCTTGGGCAATCCATGCGCTGGCGCCGTTGGCGATCTGCCCCATCCAGCTGAACAGATCCTTGCGCAGGGTACTGGCGGCTTTTTGCACGGCGGCGGGCGGATCGGCAATCGCCGTAGCCGGGCGCCGATCCTGCGGAGGCAAGTAGTCGCTCAGCGGGTTAAAACCCGCAGCCTTGCCGTTTTCGGTGCCGTAAAAACTGCTGGCCAAGGGCTGGCCGGAAGGTTCATGGAGCGCTTCGTGAGTGTTGTCGTTGGCGTCGATGATGCGCAGCGGTTGCAGCGCGTGGTAGTCGTACTCAATGCGCGTGGTGCAGCCATCCGGCAGTTCCACGAGGATCACGGCCAGCGCATGAGCGTCATATTCGGCTCGGGTGTGGCCGTGGCTGAGGGTTTCGCGATAGCGCAGTACCTTGTAGAAACCGTCGAGGCCGGCGTATTCGGCGTAGCCGAAATTTGCCGACCACAGGTCATGCTCCGTGCTGCCCAAGGGATTTACCCAGAACAGAAACGGCATGGGCAGATAGCCAATCTTCTCCAGTTCGTCACGCACATTAAAGGGCGCAGGCAATACGCTGTAAGCGTCCAGCGCGGTCTTGTCCAGTTGTGCCAATTCCAGTGGACCGGCCAGGGCCTCGAATCCGGCAACGCCGTCGTCCAGCAGTTGGCCATCGGTGCTCAAGTAGCGCTGTACAGATTGCGTGATCAGCATCCGTTCAGCGTTCCAGTGCGCCGAATCCTCATGTTCCTTCAGGCACTCATAGGACACTTGCTCAGGCGTAAGCCCGGTGGGCAGTGTGCCTTTGGGCAAGATCAGCGCATTGCCACGCTGCTGATAGGGCAAGCCGAGGCGCCAACGCAGCAGGTCTATGATCAGATCGATAAACGTTGCACGGCTTTCATTCAGGTAAAACGACTGTTGCGCCAGGTCATGGGCGTCGCGCCACCATCGCTGTTCATCAGGATCCTTGAACGGCGGCGTATCCTTTTCTGTGAGTCGCCGGCCGTAGCTCACTGTGATGGAATGCGTCGGCTGACCGTGGACGTTGTGGCGCAGGGTCACCTCATTGCGACAGCGTGGATCATCGATAAAACCGTCGTACTGGTAACTGATCTTCTCCACCATAAGGGGCAGCAGAACGGCGGCAGCATAAGGACCTTGCTCGCGCACTTCACGTACCAGATAACGCAGCTCCTCAACGGTATAAAGCGTCGCAGTTTCGCCGCTGTCCACAGCTGTATCGGCATAGGTCTCGATGCGTGTGACGGCGCCGACCAGCGCCCGGGAAATCTGATACCGGGCGTCGTCATCGTGCGCAGGAATGATTTCATCGACATCGTCTTGTGAGTGATATCGACTGAACAGGGTGTTGCCCAGGGCTACCGCGTGTACATCCCGATTGAAGTAGTCGTCGCGCGGTCGATCCATTGAATGCCCGGTATGAAACCAGGTGCAGACCCGCAGCGGTTCGCTGAAGCCGGAGTCCTCAGCGCCGGGGGCGCTCTCACTGTCGGTTTGTTGCAACAGACCGAAACCACGGAACTCGCGCTCACGGCTGTCGTAGAAGCCTTCGCGCCAAGTGAAAGTCTGCGTCAGAACGTTGCCGGTGATTTCATCCAGTTGCTGCTGTTTATGGACCACCGCCACCGGGAACGGCAGGTGGCACGCCGGAAAACGTCTAAGGGTGGGCATTTGGCGTTTTTCATCCAGCCATTCCTGCGCCGAGCTGCGGTAGACCACGCTGGTACTGCAACCCATGTTGTTGTTACTGCTGGTCAGCAGATACGGCTTGGCCGAGACGAAATCGTAGCGCCAGTGCTGCGGTTGCATGTGCGTCACCGTCAGGATCAGGCTGGCACAGCCCAGGCCTTGCAGATCGGCGAAGCTCACTTGACTGAGCCGGTCGTAGCGCACGCCGTCCGGCCACGGTACGTTGATCGGTGTTTGCTCCAGACCATTGCCGCCGCGATTCAGGTAGATCTCGAAGAACTCCGATTGCAAATAAATCAGCGACGCGGCACCGGAGCCGTCCAGGTCGGCAAGGCGCACGCGGGACGAGTCGAACGCTTCGTACCTGAAAGGCAATTCGCTGATCTTGCGACCTCTGCCAAACCGGCCGTGGCCCAGGTTCGGCCAGCAGCGGATTTCGTCGTGACGTATCCGGCACAGCTCGGGCATGTCGCTGCCCAGCAGGTTGCCCAACAGCACCAGTTCCGTGCGGGAGTTGCTAAACAGTGGCAAGCGGTCGTCGTCGGGCTCGTGCGGCACCTCTTCAGGCGCGGCGAAGCCTTGTTCGCGCTGGTTGGCGTACAGCCGCACGGAGTGCGGCCCGATCAACGCCAGGCTACTCAAACCGTCGCCGATCAAGTCACCAAGCGTCGAGAGGGTGTTGAAAAACTCCGGCGGGAATCTGCCGAAAGGGACGAAGTCGGCAAACGTGCGTTGTTCTGTCAGGGTGCGAAAACCACTGATGCCCGGTTGTGCGGTGACCCAGTCGAGCCGACCGTCACCCGTCAGGTCGGTCAGCAGTTGCTGGACCGGACGGTTGCGATCAGCGACCGGAATCTTGTCCAGCGCGAGCCAGGGCGCATAGTCGATTTCATCGGGGCCTTTCGTCGCGCGGCGTGGTTCGCGGTAGTACCAACTCTGGTCATAGCGGCAGAGAAAACCCGGCACGCCTTCGCCATAAAGATCGACGCACTGGTAAAAACCACCGTCCTCGATACCCGGCTGAACATCGAATTCGAGGAAGCGCGCCGGGGTTTTATTGATGTCGAAAGGGGCGTAGTCGAACTCAACCGGTGGTGTGTTTTCGACTACGCCGCTGGCATCGAATGCCTGATAGTGCGCCGCGCTGATCTGGCTGTAGGCCCACTGCGCGATATTTTGCGGTTGTTGATATTCCAGTAACAGGCGGCGCACCAGTTTCGGTTGCTCAGTCGATTGCCCGGGAAAGTGATGAAACAGCAATGCCTGTTGGCAGAGTCTGCGAGTGCCCAGTTCAAAACCCTGACCATGGGTTGAAAAACGATCGGGACGGACTGTCCAGGGTTTGAGGGAGTCACCGTCATATACCGGGATATCGGTCAGTGACGTGCTGCGCTCGCCGTAATCGAACAGCAGATGAAAATGCCAATCCAGTTCGGCCGGATTATCCGTTGTCCAACTGTACAGATCGCTGCTGGCCGTGAAGTTGCCGTAACACACGCGGCGCAGATAACGCTGGGCGCGGTAGTCATGCAGCGGGTCGGGATCCTGATCATCGGCCTTGTATTCGAAGCAGATGTGTTCGCCGCGCGCGTTCATGCTTTCGCACAGCAGCCATGTGGCGATGTGTCCAGGGGCGTCCGGGTCGGCAACTCGTGTGGCTTCGGTTTTGCCGTAAAGGTGCAGCGAGCCGTCAGCGCCGTGTATCAGCCAGAATACCGGTGGATCGGCTTCTCTGGTTTGCCGCTGCCAGCGCTCGCGCAGGGCGAAATCGCTTTCCACTCGAGGCCAGTAGCGCACGACTCTGTGCGGGCCGATGTTGACGCCGTTGTAGGTGCTTTCCTCACGGAATTTGAGTTCACCGTTTTCATCCAGCTCCGGCATCCACACTTCGCCATCGACCCCGATGATCTCGTCGTGGTCGGAGTAACGCGGCACGCCTTTGTTGGTTCTGCGATTGATCTGACCGACGCCACCCAAATGCCAGGACAGGCCGAACGGACCATTGCCGCTTTGGCTGCTGTAATTCAGCGAAAACTGCGGATCCCAGCCCCGCCCGGCAGACGTCGGAATCGGCAATTCGAACGACGCCGCCCCGGTCGGCCCCACTGCGCCCCAGCTTTTGCCGATGGTAGCGATCGATGCGCTTTTGGCGATGGAAGGGGTGGTGATGCTCAGCTCTTGTTGATCAGGCATGGTCGAATCCATTGCGCGCGAGAGGGGCGTGAATGGACTGACGCTAACAAGAATGGCGGATAAATGGACCTGTCAGATCTGACAGGTGCGCAAGATCATTTTGTATTCTTCGGCAGGTTTTTTATCGCGATTGGTTTGCACATATAAAAACGGCCGGGTCATCCCTCTGGATGAACCGGCCGTTTTCATGCAGGCGAAGGGCTTACTGCACTTCGACCGCCAGGCTTTCGCTGATCTTCTGTTGCCAGATCGCAGGGCCGGTGATGTGCACCGACTCACCTTTGCTGTCCACCGCAACGGTGACCGGCATGTCCTTGACCTCGAACTCGTAGATCGCTTCCATGCCCAGTTCGGCAAAGGCCAGCACTTTCGACTTCTTGATCGCCTGAGCGACCAGGTAGGCAGCGCCGCCGACAGCCATCAGGTACACGGCTTTGTTGTCCTTGATCGCTTCGATCGCGGTCGGGCCGCGCTCGGATTTGCCGATCATGCCCAACAGGCCGGTCTGCTCGAGGATCTGCCGGGTGAACTTGTCCATGCGCGTCGCGGTGGTCGGGCCCGCCGGGCCAACCACTTCGTCACCGACCGGATCAACCGGGCCGACGTAGTAGATGAAGCGACCTTTGAGGTCCACCGGCAGGGTTTCACCTTTGTTGAGCATCTCGACCATGCGCTTGTGCGCGGCGTCGCGACCGGTGAGCATTTTGCCGTTGAGCAGGACGGTTTCGCCCGGCTTCCAGCTCTGCACGTCTTCCGGAGTCAGCGTGTCGAGGTTGACGCGACGAGCCGACGGGCCGGCTTCCCAGACGATTTCCGGGTAGGCGTCCAGCGGTGGCGCTTCCAGCGAGGCTGGACCGGAACCGTCGAGTACAAAGTGCGCGTGACGGGTGGCCGCGCAGTTCGGGATCATGCACACCGGCAGCGAAGCGGCGTGAGTCGGGTAGTCCATGATCTTCACGTCGAGCACGGTGGTCAGGCCACCGAGGCCCTGGGCGCCGATGCCCAACTGGTTGACCTTCTCGAACAGTTCCAGGCGCATTTCTTCAATGTGGTTCTGCGGGCCACGGGCCTTCAGTTCGTGGATGTCGATGGATTCCATCAACACTTCCTTGGCCATCACCGCAGCTT
>Ga0307510_10005576_pt1 | contig 15001 bp, 11 predicted proteins | sample 12_EM_MG_FD_207224 | JGI IMG/M metagenome (GOLD analysis project Ga0307510, IMG submission 207224) | Populus trichocarpa ectomycorrhiza microbial communities from riparian zone in the Pacific Northwest, United States - 12_EM | ecosystem: Host-associated > Plants > Roots > Unclassified | place...
AAGCCCAAGCTCAACCTGGTGTGCGTGATCCCGTCGTGCGAGAACATGCCCAGCGGCAACGCGGTGAAGCCGGGCGACGTGGTCAAGAGCATGTCGGGCCAGACCATCGAGATCCTCAACACCGACGCCGAAGGCCGGCTGATCCTGTGCGATGCGCTCACGTATGTGGAGCGCTTCAAGCCGGCGGTGGTGGTCGATGTGGCCACGCTGACCGGCGCCTGCGTCGTCGCGCTCGGCCATCACAACTCCGGCCTGTTCACCGCCGACGACAAGATCGCCGCGCAGATGCTGGCTGCCAGCCAGGCCGGCCAGGACCCGTGCTGGCGCCTGCCGCTCGACGAGGAGTACGACGAAGGCCTGAAGAGCAACTTCGCCGACATGGCCAACATCGGCGGGCGTGCCGGCGGCGCGATCACCGCCGCCATGTTCCTGCGTCGCTTCACCGGCAAGTACCCGTGGGCGCACCTCGACGTGGCGGGCACCGCATGGAAGTCGGGCGCAGCCAAGGGCTCGACCGGACGGCCGGTGCCGTTGCTGACACACTTCGTGCTGGCGCAGCAAGGGTGACGTGAGCCGCCTCCCGGCTTGCCCGCCACGCGGCCAATTCCACGGGAATCTCCATTGACTGAAGTGAGCTTTCATTTCAATGTGGCCGACCGCGCGGAGTACGCGTGCCGGCTGCTGCGCAAGGCCGTGCGCAAGGGCGCGAAGGTGACGGTCGCCGGTGCGTCGGCGGATCTCGCCCACCTCGACCGGATGCTGTGGTCGTTTGACCCGCTGGAATTCGTGCCGCACGTGATGCTGCGCCGCGGTGAGGCGCTGGCGCCGCGTCTGCGCACCACGCCGGTGTGGTTGGTGGCCGACGTGGCGGAAGCGGGGCACCACGATGTGCTGGTCAACCTGTTCGACGACGCGCCGGCCGGCTTCGAGAGCTTTGCACGCGTGATCGAGATCGTGACGGGCGACGAACACGACCGCCTCGCCGCGCGACAACGCTGGAAACACTACGCGGCACGCGGCTATGCGATCGAGAAGCACGAGGTGGCGCCATGACCGCGCCCGGCTCGCAGCCGCCGGAGCGCGTGCCGACGCTCACCGAGGTCGTCGCCTGGCCCGAAACGCACACCGCGCCGAATGCGCCGGAGCCGATCAGCCAGCACGGTGCGCTGGAGGCCGACGTGATCGACCGCAGCCCGCCGCCCGGCGCGAGCGTGCCGGCGGCGCTGCCGCACTTCGCCGAGGAGCAGATCGTCGACCGTGTGATGGCCGATCTGCAGCGCCAGGTCGACCTGATGCTCGAATACCGCCTCCGGGAAATCCTCAGCCCCATCCTGACGCGCGCCGCCGACAGCGTGATCCGCGATGCCCGCGGCGAGCTGGCATCGACCTTGCGTGATGTGGTCGCCCGTGCGGTCGCGCAGGAACTGTCGCGTCATCGCACACGGTAGTCGGCGCGTTGTGGACAGGCCCGGGTCTCTTCTACGAAGTCGAGACCTTTGTGACCCGAGAATTCACTAACGGAATCGGGTTGCTTTTGGGGTATTGTCTCGCCCGTTGATAACTCAACCGTTACTCTCAATTTTGATAAATCCATCTGGAGGTTTTGCATGCAAATCAGACTGAACACGATCGTTGCGGCTGCTGTGGTGATGTTCGGCGGCGCGGCGGCATACGCACAGGACGCGGTCGTCAAGATCGGTCACGTCGGCCCGACCAGCGGTGGCATCGCCCACCTCGGGAAGGACAACGAAAACGGCGCCAAGATGGCCATCGACGAACTCAACGCCAAGGGCGTGGTGATCGGCGGCAAGAAGGTCAAGCTCGAGCTGCAAGCCGAAGACGACGCAGGCGATCCGAAGCAAGGCACCGCGGTTGCACAGAAGCTGGTCGACTCCAAGGTCGTCGGCGTGATCGGCCACCTGAACTCGGGCACCTCGATCCCCGCGTCGAAGATCTACAGCGACGCCGGCATCCCGCAGATCTCGCCGTCGGCGACCAACCCGAAGTTCACCCGTCAAGGCTTCAAGACCACGTTCCGCGTGGTGGCCGATGACGTGCACCTCGGCGGCACCCTGGGCCGCTACGCGGTCAAGGAACTCAAGGGCAAGTCGATCGCCGTGATCGACGACCGCACGGCCTACGGCCAAGGCGTGGCCGACGAATTCTCGAAGGCCGTCAAGGCATCGGGCGGCACGATTGCCGAAACGCAATTCACGACCGACAAGGCGACCGACTTCACCGCCATCCTGACCCAGATCAAGGCCAAGAAGCCCGACGTCGTCTTCTTCGGCGGCATGGACGCCGTGGCCGGCCCGATGATCCGCCAGATGAAGCAACTCGGCATCACCGCCAAGTTCATGGGCGGCGACGGCATCTGCTCGGGCGAACTGCCCAAGCTGGCCGGTGGCGCAATGGCCGACGGCCAGGTGGTTTGCGCCGAAGCGGGTGGCGTCGAAGGCACGCAAAAGGCCGGCATGGACAAGTTCCGTGACGACTACAAGAAGAAGTTCGGCATCGACGTGCAAGTCTATGCACCGTACGTCTACGACGCGATGAACGTGCTCGTGGCCGCGATGGTCAAGGCTGGCTCGTCGGACCCCAAGGTCTACCTGCCGGTGCTGGCCAAGACCGATGGCTTCAAGGGCGTGACCGGCACGATCTCGTTCGACGAAAAGGGCGACGTGAAGAACGGCGCGCTGACGCTGTACACCTACAAGGGTGAAAAGCGCGACCAGATCGCCGTGGTTCGTTAAACAAGCGCTTCGGCACTTGTGAGCACGGGCGCCTTCGGGCGCCCGTTTTCATTGGCACGCCTTCGGGCGACCCTTTTTCCTTGGCGGGCGGCGCTTCTACAACTTGACGTTGGCGCCCGCGGCGGCGAGCAGCATCAGGCTGCCGGCGGGCAAGGGCAGCGCCACTTCGCCTTGGCCGTACCAGGCACCGGCGCCACGCGGATGCGTCGTGTCGAGCAGCACTTCCCACACACCCGCCGGCAGCATGAAGCTGGTGTGATCGGCCGTGGCGTTGACCAGCAGCAGCAGCGGCGCTTCGGCGCGGCCGGGTTCGCCGATCAGGCAGCCGAGCACGCGGTCGTCGCTCGCCTCCCAGGCCTGCGCCTGCAGCGGCTCGCCGGCGCGCGTGAGCCACGCCAGATCGTGCAGCCCGAGCGGGTCGGTCAAGCCGCTGTACCAGCGGTTCGCGAAGGGCAGCGCGAGGTGCCGCAGCGCGATCACGCGCGCGGTGAACGCGATCAGGTCGTCGTCTGCCGAAGACCAGTCGATCCAGGTGACGGGGCCGTCCTGGCAATACGGGTTGTTGTTGCCGTGCTGCGTGTGGCCGAGCTCGTCGCCGGCGCTCAGCATCGGCGTGCCCTGCGCGAGCAGGTTGGTGGCGAGCAGCGCGCGGGCGAGGCGCGCGCGCAGCGTGTTCACGGCGGGGTCGTCGCTCGCGCCTTCGACGCCGGCGTTGAAGCTCAGGTTGTTGCCCGTGCCGTCGCGGTTGCCTTCGCCATTGGCCTCGTTGTGCTTGTCGTTGTAGCTGAGCAGATCGCGCAGCGTGAAGCCGTCGTGCGAGATCACGTAGTTGATCGACTCGGCCGGCGCGCGGCCGCGTGACTGGTACAGATCGCTGGACGCGCACAGGCGCTGCGCGAACGCGCCGCGCGTGCTCGCATGGCGCAGCCAGAACGCGCGCATGTCGTCGCGGAACTTGTCGTTCCATTCGGCCCAGCCGTTCGGGAAGCCGCCGACCTGGTAGCCGCCGGGGCCGATGTCCCAGGGTTCGGCGATCATCTTGACGCCGGCCAGCACCGGGTCCTGCGCCACCGCGGCGAAGAAGGTCGCGCGCGGATCGAAGCCGTTGTCGCCGCGGCCCAGCACGGTGGCCAGGTCGAAGCGGTAGCCATCGACGCCCATGTCGGTGACCCAGTAGCGCAGGCTGTCCATCACCATCTGCAGCACGCGCGGGTGGCGCAGGTCGACGGTGTTGCCGCAGCCGGTGTCGTTGACGTAGTCGTTGCGCGCATCCGGCGGCAGACGGTAGTAGGTGGCGTTGTCCAGCCCGCGAAAGCTGAGCATCGGGCCGGTGGTATCGCTCTCGGCGCTGTGGTTGAAGACGACATCGAGGATCACCTCGAGACCGGCTGCGTGCAGCGCCCGGACCATGTCGCGGAACTCGGCGCGTGTGGCCGCCGGGTCCGATGGCGTGCGGCTCAGGCGCGGATCGGGGCAGAAGAAGCCGATGGTGTTGTAGCCCCAGTAGTTCGTGAGGCACATCGCGATCAGGCGTTCCTCGGGCACGCAGTAGTGCACCGGCAGCAGGCTCACCGCGGTGACGCCCAAGCGCTTCAGATGGGCGATGGAGGCCTCGTGGCCGAGCCCGGCGTACGTGCCGCGCAGCGCATCGGGCACCGCGGGGTTGCGCTGCGAGAAGCCCTTCACGTGCATCTCGTACAGCACGCTCTGCGCCAGCGGCGTGCGCGGCGCGAGGTCGCCTGCCCAGTCCAGCACATCGTGCGTGACGCGCGCCTTCAGGGCAGTGGCCGCGTTGTCGCGGGTGTCCATCTGCTTCGGGTGCGTGCGGTCCGCGGCGAAGTGCTCGTCGGCGTAGACGAAGTTGCCGACGATCTCGCGCGCGTGCGGGTCCAGCAGCAACTTGGTCGGGTTGAAGCGGTGGCCTTTGTCGGGCCGCCACGGGCCGTGCACGCGCAGGCCGTAGACGAGGCCCGGGCCCGCGCCTTCGAGCCGGCCGTGCCAGGTATCGCCGGTGTGGCCGGGCAGACGCAGCCGCGCGAGCTCGTGTGTGCCGGCGGCATCGAACACGCACAAATCCATGGCCTGTGCATGGACCGAGAAGATCGCGATGTTGACGCCGCCGCCGTCCCAGTGCGCGCCCATCGGCCAGGGCCGGCCTTCGCTGAGCGTGTACGGTCGTTCGGTTTCGGGCGAGTGGGTGTCGGCGCTCAGAAGGCTTTCCATTCGAACATCACGGTGGCCAGGGGAGGGAGGTCGACGACGATCGATTGCGGGCGGCCGTGGCTGGCAACGGGCTCGGAGAGCGCCGTGCCCAGCGGCGTGCCCACGTTGCTGCCGCCGTAGTGCATCGAGTCGGTGTTCAGGCACTCGCGCCACTGACCGGCCGCCGGCACGCCGAGCCGCAACCCGCGGTGCACGGTGGGCGTGAAGTTGCAGACGACGAGGACCATCGCGTCGCGCTCGGCGCCACGCCGCACGAAGCTCAGCAGCGAGCGTGTCGCGTCCTGGTGGTCTATCCACTCGAAGCCGGCGGGGTCGTAGTCGCGCCGGTAGAGCGCCGGCGTGGCGCGGTACAGCGTGTTCAGGTCGCGCAGCAGGCTGCGAACGCCTTCGTGCGCCGGGTCGGCGAGCAGGTGCCAGTCCAGGCTTTGATCATGGTTCCACTCGCGCTCCTGCGCGAACTCGCAGCCCATGAACAGCAGCTTCTTGCCGGGGTGGCCGAACTGGAAGCCGTAGTACGCGCGCAGGTTGGCGAACTTCTGCCAGCGGTCGCCGGGCATCTTGGTCAGCATCGAGCCTTTGCCGTGCACGACCTCGTCGTGCGAGATCGGCAGCACGAAGTTCTCGTTGTAGGCGTAGACCATGCTGAACGTGATCTCGCCGTGGTGGTGCTGGCGGTGGATGGGGTCGCGCTGGATGTAGCTCAGCGTGTCGTTCATCCAGCCCATGTTCCACTTGTAGTGAAAGCCCAGGCCACCGATCCACGGCGGTCGTGACACGCCGGGAAACGCCGTCGACTCCTCGGCCAGCGTGACCGCCTGCGGCCGCTCCGTGCCGACGACCTCGTTCATGCGCCGCAGGAAAGCGATCGCCTCCAGGTTCTCGCGCCCGCCGTGCTGGTTGGGCACCCATTCGCCGGCCTTGCGGCTGTAGTCGCGGTAGAGCATCGAGGCGACGGCGTCGACGCGCAGGCCGTCGACGTTGTAGCGCTCCAGCCAGTAGAGCGCGTTCGCGACCATGAAGTTGCGGACCTCGGTGCGGCCGAAGTTGTAGATCAGCGTGCTCCAATCCTGGTGGAAGCCTTCGCGCGGATCGGCGTATTCGTAGAGCGCGGTGCCATCGAACTGGCCCAGGCCGTGCGCGTCGGTCGGGAAATGCGCGGGCACCCAATCGATCATCACGCCCAGGCCCTCGGCGTGGCAGCGGTCGACGAAGCGGCGAAAGCCCGCCGCATCGCCGAAGCGCGCGGTCGGTGCGTACAGGCCCACGGGCTGGTAGCCCCACGAGCCGTCGAACGGATGCTCGCTGACCGGCAGCAGTTCCAGGTGCGTGAAGCCCATGTCGCGCGCGTAAGGCACGAGCGTGTTCGCGAGCTCGTCCCAGTTCAGGAAGCGGCCGTGCGGGCCACTCGCGGCGTCGTGCTCGCGCCGCCATGAACCGAGGTGGACCTCGTAGATGCTGATCGGCGCGTCGAGCGCGTTGGCGCGTTGGCGCTCGGCCGAGCGCGCCACGACGGGCGGCATGCGCGCGACCACGCTCGCGGTGGCGGGCCGGAGTTCGGACTGCAACGCGTACGGATCGGCCTTTTGCGGCAGCACGTTGCCGTGCGCGTCGCGCAGCTGGTACTTGTAGCGCGCACCGGCGTCGACGCCGGGAATGAAGATCTCCCACACGCCGCACTCGCGCCGCAGGCGCATCGCGTGGCGCCGCGCGTCCCAGAGGTTGAATTCGCCGACCACGCTGACCTGCGACGCGTTCGGCGCCCAGACCGCGAAGCTCGTGCCGGCCACGCCCAGCATCTCGCGCTGCGCCGCGCCCAGTGTTTCGAACGGCCGCAGATGCGAGCCTTCGCCGAGCAGCCAGACATCGAGTTCGCCGAGCACCGGCGGGAAGCGGTAGGGGTCGTCGACGAACGAGGAGCTGCCGTCGGCCCAGCGCACCTGCAGCCGGTAGTCGGACACCGAATCGGTGTTCAGCATGCCTTCGAAGAAGCCATCCGGGTGCCGCATCGCGAGCGTGCCGAGCTGCTCGCCGCTCAGCGTGTCGAGCACCGTGATGTGGGTCGCGCCGGGTTGCATCGTCCGCAACCACGCATGGCCCTGCGCATCGGCATGCACGCCGAGCACGGCGAACGGATCACCGTGCGCGGCGTGTCGGACGAGCTCGATGTCGTGAACGGAAATCATGGCGAGGCGGGCGTGTCGGGGTCCGAGCCATCGTACCAAGCCCGCTTCGGTGCGCCACCGCCCGACTCAGTGGTGGGCTTCAGGTTCGATGTGCCAGATCTGCCGCGCGTACTCGGCGATCGTGCGGTCGCTCGAGAACACGCCCATGCCGGCGACATTCGCGATCGCGCGCTCGGCCCACTGCGCGGGCAGGCGGTACAGCGCATCGACGCGCAATTGCGTCGCCACGTAAGACTCGTAGTCGGCGAGCAGCAGGTAGTGGTCGCCGCCCCACAGCAGCGAGTCGATCAGTCCGCGGTAGCGGCCGGGCTCGTCGGGCGAGAACGCGCCGCCGGAGATCGCGTCGAGCACCGCCTTGAGCGCCGGGTTGCCTTCGTAGATGCGCATCGGCTGGTAGCCGGTCTGCTTCAGCGCCGCGACCTCGGGTGTCTTCAGGCCGAAGATGAAGATGTTGTCGTCGCCGACGTTCTGGCGGATCTCGATGTTGGCGCCGTCGTCGGTGCCGATCGTGAGCGCGCCGTTGAGTGCCAGCTTCATGTTGCCGGTGCCGGATGCCTCGGTGCCTGCGGTGGAGATCTGCTCCGAGAGATCGGCGCCGGGCATGATGACCTCGGCCACCGACACGCCGTAGTTCGGGATGAACACGACCTTGAGCTTGTCGCCGATGCGCGGATCGTTGTTGACCACGGTGCCCACGTCGTGGATCAGCCGGATGATGCTCTTGGCCGTGGCATAGCTCGACGCGGCCTTGCCCGCGAAGATGATGGTGCGCGGCACCCAGGCCTCGCCGTTCACGCCTTGCGGGTTGGCGAGGATCGCTTGATAGCGCGTGACGGCGTGCAGCACGTTGAGCAGTTGCCGCTTGTATTCGTGGATGCGCTTGACCTGCACATCGAACAGGCTCGCCGGGTCGACGATCACGCCCGTCCTGCGCTCGATCAGCGCGGCCAGGCGGTTCTTGTTGGCGCGCTTGACGGTCGTGAACTCGTTGCGGAACGCGGCACTGGTCTTGACCTTGTGCAGGTCCTTCAGCTGATCGAGATCGAGCCGCCAGCGCGCGCCCAGCGTGCGGTCGAGCAGCTCGGTGAGGCCGGGGTTGGCCTGCGACAACCAGCGCCGCGGCGTCACGCCGTTGGTCATGTTGGTGAAGCGGTCGGGCCAGAGCTCGGCGAAGTCCTTGAAGATGGTCTGCACCAGCAGGTCGGAATGCAGCGCCGAGACGCCGTTGACCTTGTGGCTGCCGACGACCGAGAGGTTGGCCATGCGCACGCGGCGCTCGCCACCTTCGTCGATCAGCGACAGGCGCGCCAGGAAGCCGACATCGCCCGGGCGCTTGGCCGCCGCGAACGCCATCAGCTCGGCATTGATGCGGAAGATGATCTCCAGATGCCGCGGCAGCACATGCTGCATCAGCGCCACCGGCCAGGTCTCGAGCGCCTCGGGCATCAGCGTGTGGTTGGTGTACGAGAACACCTTGCCGCACTCGATCCAGGCCTGCGCCCACGGCATCCCGTGGTCGTCGCAGAGCACGCGCATCAGCTCGGCCACACCGATGGCGGGGTGGGTGTCGTTCAGGTGGATCGCGACCTTCTCGGCCAGGTTGGCGAGCGAGCCGTGTTCCTCCAGATGGCGTGCGATCAGGTCCTGGATGGACGCGGCGACGAAGAAGTATTCCTGCCGCAGGCGCAGCTCGCGGCCCGCGGGCGTGCTGTCATTCGGGTACAGCACCCACGAGATGTTCTCGTATTCGTTCTTCGCGCTCGCCGCACGGGCGTAGTCGCCGGTGTTGAAGGCGTTCAGGTCGATGTGCGCCGGCGCGGCGGCTTTCCACAAGCGCAACGTGCTGACCTTGTCGGTGCCGTGGCCGGGGATCACCATGTCGTAGGCCTTGGCCGCGACCTCACCGCTGTGGCGCCACAGCGCGCGCGCCTGCCCTGAGCCCGATCCATCGCCTTCGCCGCTGTGCTCCACCCAGCCGCCGAAGCGCACCGGATAGACGAGGGAAGGGCGCGGGAACTCCCAGGCCGTGCCGTCTTCGAGCCAGGGATCGGGGTGCTCGATCTGCGAGCCGTTCTTGATCTCCTGCGCGAACATGCCGTACTCGTAGCGGATGCCGTAGCCGAACGACGGCAGGCCGAGTGTCGCCATCGAATCGAGGAAGCAGGCCGCCAGCCGGCCGAGGCCGCCGTTGCCGAGCGCCGCATCGGGCTCGCGATCGGCCACATCTTCCAGGCGCTGCGCATGCGCCTGCATCGAGGCCGCCGCTTCGCCGCGCAGGTCGAGCGCGGCGAGTGCGTTGCCGAGCGTGCGGCCCATCAGGAATTCCATCGAGAGGTAGTAGACGCGCCGCGCCTTGTCGGCACGCTGCTCGGCCTGGGTCTGGACCCAGCGCTGCGAGAGTTGCCCGCGCGCGACCTGCGACACGGCCTGCATCAGGTCGACCGCCGTGGCATCGGCAGGCGCCACGCCGACGGTGTCGAGCAGCTGGGTTTCGATGCCGTCGGCGACGCTGGCGATCGGGGAGATGTGGTTGGCGTTCACGCGTGGTCCTTTGTCTCTGGATGTGCAGGCCGCCTCTGTGCGCGGCGGCCACCGCGCGCAGTGTCGCATCGAGGGCCGACCTGGCGTTGCGCGGGTCGTTGCAATTTTTGCGCCCAGACCCGCGCGTGACCACCTCGCGCGCACGCGCCGGCGATTGGGGTAGAACACGGATGTTGCGTCGGCGCAAATCGGTCCACACTGGTTCCGACCCGCCGGCACACTGAAGGCATCAAGCAGGAGACATCCATGACCCCCGACGAACTCGCGCTCAGTCTTGATCTTCCCAAACGCGCGGTGGCTCTCGTGCTCGCCGGCGGCCGCGGCAGCCGCCTGAAGAGCCTGACCGACAACCGCGCCAAGCCGGCGGTCTACTTCGGCGGCAAGTTCCGCATCGTCGACTTCGCGCTGTCGAACTGCATGAACTCCGGCATCCGCCGCATCGGCGTGATCACGCAGTACAAGTCTCACAGCCTGTTGCGCCACGTGCAGCGCGGCTGGGGTTTTCTGAAGAGCGAGATGAACGAGTTCGTCGACCTGCTGCCGGCGCAGCAGCGCACCGACGACGAGAGCTGGTACCGCGGCACCGCGGACGCGGTCTACCAGAACCAGGACATCCTCGCGAGCTACGGCGCCGACTACATCGTCGTGCTCGCCGGCGACCACATCTACAAGATGAACTACGCGCTGATGCTGGCCGATCACGTGGCCAAGGGCAAGCCGTGCACGGTCGGCTGCATCGCGGTGCCGCGCGCCGAAGCCACCGCGTTCGGCGTGATGGCGGTCGACGCGAAGAACATGATCACCGACTTCGTCGAGAAGCCGGCCGAGCCGCCCACGATGCCGAACGACCCGACGCGCTCCCTGGCCAGCATGGGCATCTACATCTTCAATTCGCGCTTTCTCTACAAGGAGCTGGAGCGCGACATCCACGACCCGAACTCCAGCCACGATTTCGGCAAGGACATCATCCCGCGCGCGGTCAAGAACGGCCAGGCGGCAGCGCACCCGTTCGACCTGAGCGCCGTGGGCACGCGCCGCAACGAGGAGCCGTACTGGCGCGACGTCGGCACCATCGACGCCTACTGGGACGCCAACATCGACCTCACCGCGACCGACCCGCAGCTCAACCTCTACGACACGCGTTGGCCGATCTGGACCTACCAGGCGCAGCTGCCGCCGGCCAAGTTCGTGCACGACCAGCCCGACCGCCGCGGCACCGCGATCGAATCGGTGGTGTCGGGCGGCTGCATCGTCTCGGGTGCGGTGCACCGCACCGTGCTGTTCTCCAGCGTGCGCGTGCATTCGCATGCGGTGGTGAGCTGGTCGGTGCTGCTGCCCGAGGTGCAGGTCGGGCGGCGCGCACGGCTCACGCGCTGCGTGATCGACCGCGGCGTCGTGATCCCCGACGACATGGTGATCGGCGAAGACCCCGAGGCCGACGAGAAGCGCTTTCTGCGCTCGGAGAAAGGCATCACGCTGGTCACGCGCAGCATGCTGGAGAAGCTCAGGACATGAAGGTATTGCACGTTGGTGCGGAGATATTTCCTCTCGTCAAGACCGGTGGCCTCGCCGATGTGCTGGGCGCGTTGCCGCAGGCGCTGATCAAGGCCGGCGCCGATGTGCGGCTGCTGCTGCCGGGCCTGCCGGCGATCGTCGACGCGGTGCTGCATCAGAAGACCCTGTTCGAGATCGGCCCGTGCTTCGGCGCCGCGCGCGTCACCTTGCGCGTGGGGCAGATGCCCTACAGCAAGGTGCCGGTCTACATCGTCGATGCGCCGTATCGCTACCGGCGCGCCGGCAGCCCCTACCAGGCGAGCGACGGCAGCGAATGGGCCGACAACGTGCAGCGCTTCGCGTTGCTCGGCTGGGTCGGCGCGCAGCTCGCGGCCGGCGAACTCGATCCGGGCTGGACGCCCGATGTCGTGCACGCGCACGACTGGCATGCGGCGATGAGCTGCGCCTACATCGCCGCCCACCCGCCGACGCGCGCGGCCACGGTGTTCACCGTGCACAACCTCGCGTACCAGGGGCTGTTCCCGAGCGGCGACTTCGGCATGCTGGGCCTGCCGGCGCGCTTCATGGCGTCCAACGGGCTGGAGTACCACCAGCAGCTGTCGTTCATGAAAGCCGGGCTCAAGTACGCATCACGCGTCACCACGGTCAGCCCGACCTACGCCAGGGAGATCGCCACGAACGAGTTCGGCTTCGGCCTCGACGGCGTGATCCGCAGCCGCGGCGCCGACGTGCGGGGCGTGCTCAACGGCGTCGACGGCGCCGTCTGGGACCCGGCCACCGACGCAAGCCTGGCCGCGCGCTACTCGGCGCATCAATTGCAAGGCAAGGCCAAGTGCAAGCTCGCGTTGCAGACCGAGCTCGGCCTCGCGCCCTCGGCCGATGCGCCGCTGTTCGGCATCGTGAGCCGGCTGACCTCGCAGAAGGGCCTGGACCTGCTGCTCGCCGCCTTGCCCGGCCTGGTGCGCCGCGGCGCGCAACTCGCGCTGCAGGGCACCGGCGAACCGGCGCTCGAGACCGCGTTCGTCGCGGCCGCGCAGGCCTACCCGGGCGTGGTGGCGGTGCGCATCGGCTACGACGAGGCCTTCGCGCATCGGCTGATCGCGGGGGCAGATGCCATCCTCGTGCCGTCGCGCTTCGAGCCCTGCGGGCTGACGCAGCTCTACGGCCTGCGCTACGGCACGCTGCCGGTCGTGCGCCGAGTGGGCGGCCTGGCGGACACGGTGGTCGATGCGTCGGACGACGCGGTGAAGAGCGATGTCGCCACAGGCTTCTCGTTCGATGCCGCCACACCCGCGGCGCTCGACCTCGCCGTGCAGCGTGCCGTGGCCGCGTTTGCCGACCGCCCGCGCTGGCGGAAGCTGATGCAGCGCGCGATGGCGCAGGATTTCTCCTGGGGCGGCGCGGCGCAGAAATACATGAGCCTGTACCGGGAGTTGACCGACACCGCGGCGGCCTGAGGCGCCCAACCCCCGCCGCGGCGTGAGCAATCCCACGTTCTGGCGTCAAGCCCCCCCGAAGCGCGGGTTGTCGCTGAGAAAGCGCGGTCGGACACTGGCGTCCAGGTTGAGAACCAGGACCCGACGATGACCAACGATCAGCTGACCGGCAAGTACACACGGCTGCGCAACGAGCTCGAAGTCGCCTACGCCGAACCCGCCTGGAACCTCGGCCGAAGCGGCCGCATCGACCGCATCGCCAACGAGCTGGCCGAGATCGAACGCGTGCTCGCGGTGCAGCGCCTCGCCGGCCGGCTGATCACGGTCGACGAGTCGTTCGGCGATCGACCCGCCAGTGCGCGCTTCTCGCTGGCCTGAGCAACGAATGAAACACGGCCGACTCGGCGCGATGCCGGGTTGAAACAGGGCCGTTCGAGACTGTCTGGCATCCGCACTTGCCGAGTCAGACCCCATGAACACCTTCTCTCGTCTTGCCACCCCCGCGCGTCGCCGGGTCGTTTCCGCGTTGTTGTGGGCGGTCGCCGGCATGGCTGTCGGGACCCTCATGGTCGCGTATGTGGACGCGCTACATGCTGCCGTTCAGCGAGGCGACGACCTCCGGCGCGCGCAACAACGCACACAGCAGGCGCTCGCCACGAACGAGCGTGAAGTTGCACACGCGAGGGCGTTCTAGCAGGGCGCCGCAACAAGAGGCGCACGCCTAAAATCGACAGCTGTTTTCCAGCCGCTCTCAACCTGGCTCCCAAGCATGTCGACCTCCACAAAACCCTTCGAACTCGGCGCTTCCTCGTTCATCGAATTCGAGCAGATCGAACCCGCGGCCGCTGCCGCCGAGGTGGCCGTGCCGGCCGGCGAAGCGGTGGACACCGATCCGCTGTCGATCACCTTCGGCCGCAAGAAGGACGTGAAGGTGACCTCCACCGAACGCATGCTGGCCGGCCCCACGATCGACTGGCTGATCGCCTTCGCCGCCGACGCGCGCCCCAAGGCGCTGTGCGATCGTTTCCCGCATGTGGCGAATCGGCTTGCCGAAGGGTGGACCAACGCCGCGGAGTCCGTTCGCAGCCTCGACGCACTGATCGCGGACACGCGATGGGGCGGCGCCGGGTTTCCGATCCAGGTGCAGATCGAACTGCAGCGGGTGCGCGACCAACGCCTGAGCTGATCGCGGCAGGGTCAAGAAGGAAAAAACGCAGCGGCTTCGGCCGCTGTTGTCTTTTTTGTCTGGCCCACCGTCAAGTGACAACGCAGGGGGCGGGGACGAAGACCCACTGCGGCTATGTCTTTTCGCATTGCCCCCGACGCGGACCTGAACTCAAAATCGCGCCCGATCTTGAATCGGTCGGTGTCGCGAAACGGAGGTCTCCATGTCATCCGAAGAACTTCTGAGAGAGATAGAAGCTGCGGAGCAAGCGTTTGCGACTGCGCTCGCCAGGTCGAAGTCGGCCAGCCATGGCACGCCGCAAGCCGAACTGGTGGAGCTTCGTGATGCGGTGTCTCTCGCGTCCATGAAGCTGGTTCGACTCCGCGGGCGCTGGGAGCGCGAGTTCAGTCAGAAATGGCTGCACAGCCAGCACTGAGGGCGTGCGAGTCGAACACGGGTGGAAAAGCAAAACGGGGCGCAATGCCCCGTGTTTACTAGCGTCCTGGCGGAGAGGGCGGGATTCGAACCCGCGGGGGGTTATTAGCCCCCACACGCTTTCCAGGCGTGCGACTTAAACCGCTCATCCACCTCTCCGAAGCCTGTGAGTTTAGCCTACCGCGCGGGGGTGATCGGCGCCTTCATCAGCGCCATCGCGGTGCCGATCAGTGCCGACACCTCGGTCATGTTGCCGGGGACGATCATCGTGTTGTTCTTCTGTGCGAGCTGCGCGTAGGCCTCGACGGCCTTCTCGGCGACCTTGAGCTGCACCGCCTGCTCGCCGCCCGGCGAGCGGATCGCTTCGGCGATTTTGCGGATGGCCTCGGCGGTGGCATCGGCCACGGCGACGATGGCCGCGGCCTCGCCCTGGGCCTTGTTGATCTCGGCCTGGCGCTGGCCCTCGGAGCGCGCGATGAAGGCCTCGCGCTCGCCGGTGGCGATGTTGATCTGCTCCTGCTTGCGGCCTTCGCTGGCAGCGATCAGCGCGCGCTTCTCGCGCTCGGCGGTGATCTGCGCCTGCATCGAGTGCAGGATGGCTGCGGGCGGCGTGAGGTCCTTGATCTCGTAGCGCAACACCTTCACGCCCCAGTTGCTCGCGGCCTCGTCGAGCGCGGCTACCACCGACATGTTGATGTGGTCGCGTTCCTCGAAGGTCTTGTCGAGTTCCATCTTGCCGATCACCGAACG
>Ga0307510_10005579_pt1 | contig 14995 bp, 8 predicted proteins | sample 12_EM_MG_FD_207224 | JGI IMG/M metagenome (GOLD analysis project Ga0307510, IMG submission 207224) | Populus trichocarpa ectomycorrhiza microbial communities from riparian zone in the Pacific Northwest, United States - 12_EM | ecosystem: Host-associated > Plants > Roots > Unclassified | place...
AAATACGACTCGTAAACATAAAAAAAAATAAAATAAAGGGGGCATTAAATATTGGTGAAATAATATTTTGCTTGGCGTCCTACGAAAGGGGGCCCAATTATGTGCTCAATCGAAGGCATCTTAAGGATTGCAAATCTCTTACAGCAACTATAAAATAGGTGAGGTGGCAATTAAAATCAAGCATGTCATGTGCTATGGACATGTGACATGGGACACATGCAAGACAAAGTGTTAGTACAAAATCTAGTACATTTGGATCGATATATCGCTTTGCCCACCCTCTACTTTAGACAGGTAAGGTAAAGTAACATGCGTATATATTTTGATGTTAATCCTATAACAACCCAATCTCTCTCTCTCTCTCTCTCTCTCTCTCGGCTTTGTTATGGTGGATTAGGCCTTGTTTATATTACTTCTTAGAGATCATGATTCATGTCAACAACCCAAATTACAAGATTAGGTTTACTTGGTTGCAAAGCATGACATTACCTCTCTTTTTTTCAAAGAAATTCAATACTAGTGGCGGGAGAATAAACTAATAGCACGTTTGTTTTTTTAGTGGTACTGTGGCCGTGTTTTATTTTTAAATTAATTTTTTTGTTTTAAATTAATTAATTTTGAATTTTTTTGATATGCTGGTACTGTCAAAAATAAATTTTAAAAATAAAAAATATATATTATTTTAATATATTTATAAATAAAAACACTTTGAAATAAAATACAAAAATTACCTAAACCATACTTTTGTTTCTTATTAAAGCTGTATCAGGTCAAAGCCTTCTTGGCCGCTCTCTCCAAGTGCCCACACACACACACACACACACACACATATATATATATATATAAGTGCGCGGGCGCACTTCTAATTAACACAAACAAGCAAGGGATCTCATGGTCTAAAAAACAAACAAAACAAGATATTAATGATAATAACAAATCAAAATTGTCCACTTTTCTCTTTTTGGCATTTGTGGTTTTGTCCTTACATATCAAAAGCTGGACACATTGACCGAATACATAAGCAATGAGCCTAGGAGGGAGTTCCACACAAGGCAACAACACATGTGACCATGATGAATCCCAGAAAAACAAATCAGAAATTTAGCTAGCCCGATTAATTAATTATACCAAAATTAACTGCTTATTCGGAGCTAGGTGTCTGAGAAGTCTAATTTTAAAGAGTTGATCTAAATGGAAGAGTCTTTAGAAGCCCCATTAATCAACGGCATGCATGAATTGATCACAATCAAATATTTGCGTCGGCCAATTCATTAATTAATTTCTATCATGTGGAACACCTAGCCAACTCTAGCTAATTAAGTTTTCAAATTAATCAACGGGTAGATTATAGCATGATTTTGCTCTAAAATAAAGTCTCGGAGTACGTAAATTAGTATGATGAAATGTGAATCTATCAAGAACAAGGAGGAAGAAAAAGAAAGGGAAAGGGAAGAAGGAAAGAAAGAAACGAAGGGGGTAATTAAAGAGGAGCCAATTTACATGCATGTACATATTAATGCACGTTTTGCGGTATATTATATGATTATTTGAAGAAGATGCTGCCTACTTTCCAAATCCTTAACCCATATGCATGTTGACGTGTCAATATTGCACTCGGCTATATATTAATTATTTAAAACGTATATAATACATACAAAAAACTTTTATTTCAATCCAAATATTGCTCTCTTCAATCGTGTATATTCAGGCTAATATGTATATTTCGATCCAAAAGTGATTGATTTTATTCAATCGTGTCCTTCATCGGTTTATAAAAGTCTAAACTTTGTTTAAAACTAAGATTAAGAAGGAAAAAAACTATAATGCATTTTGAAAACCACTCGGTGATGATGAGGTCTTAAGTAGTGGTTTCGAAATAAAATCATACCAATTAATTAACATTTCCTTTCTCGGCCGATCGAGGTGTATATTGCCTTGTGGAGGTGAAGAAGCTCTCCGTCGATCGAGGGGTTTATATCCCTGTCGTTACGCTGTTGCTCTAATTAAAATAAACATGCCAAGAAACCTCCTCCAAATAAAAATATAAGTATGGAGGTAATCAAGCAGCAAGACTTAGACTTCACGAGCCATATATTATTATTGTTTAAGGCATGTATGATGATCATCATACAATCGTGGTCTAATGGAATTGAGAAATTAACATGCTTGGCTGGGAGGTTACCTCTCGAAAGCTTGATTAGGGTTTGGAATTTCTTGCTTGGAATGGTCTCCATGAATCATTCATCACGGAACAACAAGTGTGTACTGTCGCAACGTGTCATGTGGCGTGGATTGTCTGTCACCTGCCTCTCTTGACTAAATCCCACAAACCCCAATTTTCACCTCGTCAATTACGCATTAATATTCAATTAATTAAAGATATCTCGAACCGTTGGGCACAAGGGTAAGTCACTCCCCTTGGAATACATGTATGGTTGATGGCTCGGGAGGGACAGGTTGCAGCAGCAGCTACTTGGGGGAGTTTCAAGCCCCTGTAGGGACCATGCATGCTCTAATCTTTTTCAGCATTATTTTCTTTCATTTGGATCATGTCCTCTGGTTAGTTTGCCTATCTAACTTGACCTAATTGATGGGTCGCTGTATATTTTGTCAGTGTCATGGTGGGTAGATTAATTAAGAGCTGTGCCTACGTCCGAGCACTTGTATTTCAAATTGAGGGGCAAAGTCACCGTCACTCACACCCGAGAGAGAGAGTATTAGGGAAGGCTTCCTTATTTTTAAACCAGGCATTAACCTAACCAAGGAATCAAACAAGCTAAGCATGGGTGGCCCTGGTTATATGTAATTATTACAGGGTTTGGAGTAGCGTGCCGAAACCATGTGGTCCTCTGCGACTGTGAGACTTGACAAGCAGAACAAAACCATCGTGAAAGCTTTAAGTGGCATGCATAAATGGTTGAAATGGAAGGGCATCAATCACAGCTCCAACAGTGCCGAAATACACAATTATAGAGAAACCATGATTCTTGGCTGCACATACACATGGGGAAGACTTTTTTAAAAGGAGGAATATATATATATATATAACGGAACATCACAGAAAATGATGCTGCCTTGCCGATCTGAGCTTTCTTGACAGCCACCAGGGATCTACTCTTTTTTTAATACAAACAATCAAGGTGTTAGGAAATGACCATTACATATGATATTCTTATAGCTTTAGTCTGTTTAATTAATCCTGTATCAAAAACATAATTATTACGGTGCGTCTTTCATGATCTGTGAATCAAGAAAGGTCCAGATGGAAAGCATGTGGAAATGGAACTCCAGGAAATGGGATATAGTTGAAGGATTTGATTTTTGCTTGTATATGCCACAGATCCATGCTTTGTTAAAAATAACAACAATTTGCTGACTGGGACTTTGCCAAGTTGGATCTTGAGAGCTCAAGCTCAAGCTTGGGGGGAGGCAAATATATCTCACTTTCATCCTAAAGGTGGATTATCCATTGAGAACTCCCCACTTAGTAGTGGCATTTTATGTCACAAGGGAACAACTTTTAAAGCTTGGAAATGGATTTCTCTCTAGCATTATTATCATTGCCAAAAGTCATTTACTCCATTTTCCTTTTCTTTTATTGGCGAGCTAATAATTTAGTCTACAATGAACCAAAAATCGATCAAGAAGAATCATGATTGAGATCAACTGGCTGCCATGATAATGGGGTTGATAAAAACACAAATTAAAGGTCCTTGAAAAAGTGATGTTGAGATGAGTATAGCCATAGAAATTGAAAGCAATGACACCCTTATTTCAAGGGAAAATGATCAGGAGATATCCACCAAGAAAGGTGGTTGTGAGTCGAGAAGTGTATATAGGAGAATAAAGGCTAGAAAAAAGCAAAACCCATTAAGAAACCAACAAGATTTAATGGCTCGAAGAAGACCTTTGAGGGGAAATCTCAGAAAGTTGGGATTTCTTTGTCATAATGGTATGTATGTTCCTTTAGAAAGCCACCTCTTCAGGATTCGTTCTCTGCAAAACCAATATGACTTTGATTCAAAGATAAATAATTCAACAAGGGATTGTTCACTTGTTCCATATATAATTATAGATATCAGATTAGACCATAGCTGTGGAATTTTTTATTTTCTGTCTCTCCAGGCCATTTTTTTCTGTCTTTGGTGGGTTCCACTGTAATGTTTTCAAATCAAAACAAGAGGTTGAACCATCAGATTCTCTCAAGAACAGGACTCCACAAACTCAATTCATTGAGGAGAGCACCACCCAAACAAACCCTAAATTATGACCCGAGAGAAAAGCACGTATTCCAAATTAAGATTTCTTAAGATCAAGAGGTAAAGAAGACGAGAGAGATCAACCGCGAGTACTGCTAGATTATACAAAACTGCTGCTTTGAAAATATCTTGCTAAAGAAAAAATATTGCTGGCCATCGACCCAGTTTCCCTTCAGATTTCATGTCTACATGTACGTATGCTAGATTACTCCAAATTATCCCTAAGTTTTGGGTTAGCCTAAACTTAGTTTTTTAACTTTTTTATTATTATTATTTGAGTATTTCAAACCATTTTTTGACCAGTCACTGGAGCTGCGTTTCATTCTTTAGGGCTGGTCCTGCTGGAGCCCACTGGGTCCAAATCCAAATATGAAGCGCAGCCCAGCTCCAAATCATCTTTCCTATCCCATGATCAAGCAGGTTCGGGGCCTGCTCCATTTTAACCTTTCCAGTTGCTTTTCACTTTAAAATAATAATAATTTTTATTATTTTTTTAAATTTATTTTTAATATCAATCTAAAAATACATTCGGGCAGGCAAATTGTCTGTGCAACATGAATTTTACTAATTGCCATATCAACTGGAATAATTTTCACACAACGATGACATCCAAGAATGGACAAAACTAAATGAGAAGTTCAGGCCACCAGAGTAGATCAGTATTAAAGCATAACTTTGAAACCTTCAATCTTCTAGACTAACCTCATCACTATCCTCTAATAAAGACCTAACCACATCACAGATCTTCTATCTTTTCGAGGGACGAGAAGTGTGCATCTATGCTAGTCAGAGCTTCGTGGTCAATTTCCACTGCTCTGAATAATTTTTGTGAAAAAAAATCCATTTCTTTTTGGGGTGCCACGTCTTTTTTGGCAGTCTGCTCCCTCAATACCTCAAAATCTTTGATTTCCGTTCTAGACCTAGCGTGCTGACTATACAGTTGGGCCTTTGTCTCCGAGCAAGACTTTAGGTCCTCTTCATTGCGGGCTTTGTTTAACTTGTCCATCAGATCACTTAAAGCTGAGGCCTTCTCTGCCCGCAAACTTTTTGCCTTCTCCGGCCTTTTATCAACTTCTTTTTGGTTATTAACACTGCCATTATTCAACTCAAGTTTCTGAAGCTTCTTCAACCCCACATCAACAATTTGTTGTAACCTCTTACGGTCATTCTCGCTCCTGCTCAGATTTGACCTAAGCTTCAACTTCTGCTCTGAAACCATCTTTTCTTCAGTGTCCTCTTTTGCAGAAGCATGGTCGTGGTTTGAAGAGAGTGATTCGTCCTCAGTGGAGCCTTCTAGGAAAGATTTCAAAGAAAATACATCCTCCAGCAGGCTAATATTATGCATATACCGATCAAAAGCTTCATTTTCCACTTCAATGTTTCTGTCCCTGAATTCCTTCAATTTGGAAAACCTCCATTCATTTATTGCCGCAGCTTCCTAAAATAGATCCTTTGGATCAGGTAAAAAGAAGAAAAAAAACCCTTTTTGCACCAAAATATAACACAATCAGCAAGATATAACATCAGCTTATTATAATGCACCTTTCTGGTCAATGGCTTTCTTGAGCGGAGTGGGGAATGCAAATTGTTGAATTGAGAAAAATTGCTAGAAAGTTGCCGAAGTGATGCAGCTCTATGCGAACTCCTGAAACAAATCCCAATGAAAAGAAACAACCATGGTTCAAAACAAAAAAGAAACCAAACCAGAAATAGGATACAGCGAAGAAAGTAAGCAATACAGAGTACAGACAACCGAGTCAATGAAGTTAAAAAGGAAAAAAAAGAAAAGAAACGTTTAGGGAGCATTTAGCAAACAAGAACTTTAGAAAAGCAAGGTGAATTTTGAAGAAACAAAGGAATTCAATGGAAAATACAGAGAATTAAATGATTCACTATTTCACATAACTAAAAGAAATATGCCCCATATACCTGTTTTGAGTCGCATGGCAATTTTTATGACCTACCCTCAGTTAAAAAATCATTAATATAGATATCTACAGGTGTAAAAATATCTGACTATCATGTAAGGTAGTTTCTTGCTTGATATTTTAATACTTTGTCAAGCATCAAAGTTACAACACGACACAAGAATCAACAAGGATGTATACAACACACAAGAATCATGTAAGGTAGTTTCTTGCTTAGAGACAGGAATTTGACTTACACTGCAGGAGGCGCTTCATTAACCTGCTGCTCAAAGAGAGGGGCACTTGAAGCTGGACTCTTGTCCGGAAATGTTGCATTTGCTTTAAGAACTGCATTTAAAAAAATGAGGATGTAATACAGACCAAAAATAAAATGGCATGCAGACAATTTACTAGTTCTTTATAGATGGACTGTAGCAAACTAGAATTTAAATTTATAATGCATCATCCATGAAGGTGAAATTTCTTAGACAATTGCAATACTGAAAATATTAGGTAAAATTTTCTTCCCACCATCAAAATCATGTAGCATCTGCATTTTTAAGTTCTTACAATTTGTGAGACAATGCATCAAATCTTGGCATCTAATTTTTTGCTACTATTCTACATATACATACACCCACACACAAATATGGGAACTTAGGAGTTGGGACTTTAAACCTGTGTCCACATGCAACATGACTTTGCATAATTAGTTCAAACATAAATCTAAAGTGAGCTATACGAATCCTTGTATCAGCTGTGGCAGCAGAGTTGCTAGGTGAAATAAATGATTTTATCTGCATGATAAGAGCTTGCATAATTCAGTTGTTTCTATATGTCCTGGGCATATTTTCTTCAACTTTAGGGTGGTCCTTTAAGCGTTTATCTTTTAGTTTTCAACTAAGGAATACTGAGCATGTTTAACTAAAGATAACTTTAATTCACATGACTTGCTTTTGTAGGTCTCTATATGTCTTAGTAATGTTTTCATCAACTTTAGGTGAGTCCTTTAGGTGTTTATCTGATAGCTTTGAACTAAGCGATCATTACAGCCTATCTAAACAGTGAAAAGCACATAAGTTTTCGTGTGATCTTAAAGTTAAGAGACTTTGATTGATGGAAATTCAACCTCTTTTAATTTAGGAAGAAATGTGTCCAGAGTTCAAACAATCTCTCCTTTTTTCTCTTAGTTATAATCCCTCTTCTTTAATTTTCTGCTGTTTTTATTCAGTTACTTCCAACCAAGGAAGCAGGAGGTGCAACAGAATATGACATGTTGATAAATGATAAAGTTACACCATGTCAAAGAGCTCATCTCTTCAAACATTCAAATGAAGCTTCCAGTAATAAAAATAAATATTAGAAACAAAAAATGAAAACAGAACATTCTTCTACACAGAATCTCTCCAAAATCATTCCCAAAACATCAACCAAGACCTATCAGCAAAATATTAATTACATAGTCTCCTTACCCTTTAAAACTATATATTATCATGCACTCAAGCCCCTTCATTAAATTAAGAACCTAAAAGCAATCAAGTTACAAGTCTACTACGGATAATCTTGAGCTCAGAATTTTGCCAATCTTCTCTAAGACCCCTTTTTTTTCTTATCCTTTGTGTTTCAAGTTAAATTTCTCTTCATATCAAAAGTAAAAAATTTTAAAAATAAGAATGAGAAACTAATTCGCTAATTATGGGAAATTCTCAGACAGGGTTCGGAGTGTACCCAACTCATATCCATAGGCAGGCTCCTTATGTCTTGTATTGGAGTATCCACATTTCATAGAGTAACATCCTGAACTCAACCAACAGTTTCTCTTTTACAGTATCAATTTTTCACTTCACCACCAGCCAGCCTTATTCCTCTATTTTCTAAAGCTCAATATCCGATTTCTTAAAACTCTTTTGGTATTTACATGATACGTCACACCAAAAAAAATCAAACTCTGTTAGGACTTGCCAGCAACTTGATTTCTCAAGTATCATCTACCTTTCCCCTTTAAATCTTAAGCTTACTCAAGTTCTTTACAAGCCCAAACCATTCATCTATGAATACCCTAAAATCACATGAATTCAAAAGAGTAGATTACCACACAACTGACCTTAAGATATCTTAGGGTGTCTTTTTTGTCCGTGAGATAAAAAATACACTGATCAATAATCAATGCAACAAAGACTGGGCACCACTTCTTGTAAACTAAATGCATAAGGAGCATTATCAATGTCTATTTACTCCCTAGTCCATCCGAACCAACACAAATGGAACATAAGAAAGAAAATCCCATAGTTTCTTTTCCATGGACAACCTTTCATAGCCATCTTTCTAGAATAAAGTGATTGAACATGGAAGCACACAACATATTCCAACCGAAGAAATGATGGCAGTCCCAAACTACACTACCAAATTCAACTGAACTTAACCCAAGTAGCCAGGTGAAAATCAATTGTTCATGCATCTTCATCAGGGAGGAAATTCAGTCAGGGGCTAAACTTACTGTAGAAATTATCATTGTTACATCTGAAGATCAAGGATTACCAGAGTGGATTCTCCCAAAAAATCAATGAATATTCATTGCAATCTCAAATATGACCATGTACCATATATGATCATTTAGTCATTTGAAAAACATACTTCCCAGATGATATGACATTAGCAATGGTGGAATGAGAGTATTTCCCTAACTAGCTAAAAAGAAAATGTGTTTGGATGGCTTGACATGATATAACATTAGTAATGGTGGAATGAGAGCACTTCCCTAACTAACTAAAAAGAAAATATGGTTTGATGCCTTGACACTGTCATTTATCTCCAAAAACAAATCCTTCCAAGCTATGTATAACAAAATGTATGAAGATAGATACTAACCAAGGAGTATCCTCAGATTTAGAATAATTTTTTAATGAAGAATCGTTACTAAGTTTGTCCCATAAGTTGCTTCTTTCCATAGTAAGACAAGGAACCTCCAAGAACTTCATTTTAAACTCAATGCTGGGAAAATAACATGCAACACAAAAGAATAGTTGTCTGCATGATTTACAGAAGAAAATTGGCATACCATGAATGTGGCATGGATTTTGAGCTCTTGAGCAGCAACTTTTGCATGACTGATAAGGGCACCTGCATAGACAATTCCATTGATGAAAGGTTTAAACAATGGAAAAGATGTCAATTTTTTAAAGATATCTACACAATAATAAAAGGCAAGTGATTATCATGATATCATGATAAATATGTACTTCTCTAGCACCTATGCACACTGGAGTAGCATCTTCAACAATCACAAACCAATCCACTATGCATGCATAGTTTTAAATATCAGCACTAACACTAATAATGGCATTTACTAAGTGACTCTCTATACAAATCAATATATCAAACACTAAAAGATAAGCCGATCAACACACCATCAGAATCTCTATATACCAAATTGAGTCAGTCAGTTTCCATTGGACTTGGAAAGCAAGTAAAAAATGTGCCTCTCTCCTCGAATAGCAATCTGTACAGACAAACCTTGTATAACCTAATAGTCAATACCCGAGGACAAAAAAAAAAGGTAAGCCTATCTCCAAATACTCTGTTGAGAACCCCACTTAAACTGGTTCACAGCTACATAACAGCATTTTTTAACCTATACACCTAGGAAAATCTCACCATGGTTAAAGATCACAAGCTCGAGAATGGGTATAAAATTTCACTAGAGATGGCTAAAATTCCCAGACAGATAATCATTCACATAATGAATTTTCAAGACGACAGAGAAAGTAAATCACCAATCTTTTTCTCCCCAAGTGAATTAACTCCTCTATTGACCAGCGCCGCCCAAAAGGATTCACTGATATCAACCAATACAATTCTACTAGGGCTAGGGCTAGGGCTAGACACCTAACATGCACATTTGTTTCAGTAACTATCTTCATAAATAACCCATACAATTTTCACCTCTTAAATTCAATACTACGATTTGTATTTTTTAAGTAATTCCAAGGTGAAACCAACAATACCTAACTGCAAAAGCGAAACGATATCGTATAACATTATAAAGTACACATATGCGCGTGCACATGTACATATGTGTACCTGGAGCGGGCAACGTTGCCGCACTGAATACACTTGGGTTTGTTGAGGCCGCGGAGAGTCTTCGGTGGTGCGCTGAAAGATACCGTGCCTCCGGCGGCGGTGGAGATGGAGGTTTGGCCGGTGTCGGAGCTGTTATTGCTCATGACCGGAGAAGAGGCTGCCATTTAAGTGTGAGTGCTGCAGTTCGGGTGGACTATTGTAATTTTACGGTTAATTTCGTTTGGGTTGCAGAGGGAGAGAGGGCGATTTGATTTTTAACGTTTTATTATTTTGTTTTTATTTATTTATTTTTATCAGGGGAGGGATTAGAAATGTATATATATCGGGGGTGGTGTTAGGAGAAATAGATAATGGGCTGGGTATGGGCCCTTAGGGTATAAAAGGATATCGACCCACGAACACGTAGATTTCTAGATCCGTCTATTAATGGGCCCCTAATCTGGATGGGACTTCAATGGGTCTAATCAAATTTTATTGATATGATTCCCTAATTAATCTTTGTTTGTTTGAACTGGTGCTCGAGTTTTTGTAAAATTAATATCATCTATCTGCTGCCGCTGTTTTCACTCAGAAAAAAAAGAAGAAGAAAATTTCTCAAATCCTCAGACAACACACACGCACAGAGTCAGGTCCTTCTAAACTCCCTACCACCACAGGTTCATTCTTCTTCTTCTTCTTCTTCCTCTCCATATCCTTCTCAACCAAACCTTAATTTCTGTTTTTTTTAGGTAATTTTCAGCTTAATTATTTAATATCATTCAATTTCTCTCGCTTTTGATATTGCGGTAGCTGTTGTGGTTGTGATTTAAAAAAAATTATTTTATAAAAAGTACTTTTAGTTGAGGTTGGTTTGGAAAAATATATGTTTGGTTAAAATTGAGGTTGAACAAAAAGTAATTTAATGTGTTTGGTTAAAAATGTTTTTGAAATTGTGGTTATAAAATAATTTTAAAAATATATATATTAATATTTATGGTTTTTAATTTAAATGTTATAGATTTAACTATTGTTATTACATCATAAAATAAATAATACTTCCATTAAACTATCTACAATTCCATCACGTATGAAATACATCCGACAAGGACTACAGTTTTCACAAAGTTCTTAAGAGCGCAACAACATCAGGTAAAATATAATCAGAAACAAAATTAGAATTGCGATCAAATTCTGCAAATGTTACATCATCAAGCGATCTCCGTCTAATTAATGTAGTGTCATTGAATAATGTTTAACACTAGTTTTTTGAATAAAACATAATATCTGTGAAATGTTTTTGGATTTTTTTTTATTTTACTGGGTCACACCCGGTTCAATGCATTTAGGTTTGGAACGGACCCGGATCAATGCATTTAGGTTTGTATCGGACCCGGTCCAACCCATATGAGCTGGGCTAAACCCAACCAGCCCGCCCCCTTCACTGGCCCAAGCCAGTGACCCGTTGGGCAAAGCAACACGCGTGTACTAAATTCACGCGTGTTACTACACTGTTCAAGTGAATTAAAATTCACTTGAACAGTGTAATGTTGATAAAAGAAAAACAGGGAGGAAGATGAAAGTTGAGCACTTTTCTATTCATCTGTTCTGCTCCTTCTCCTCTCACAGTGTCTGCTTGGTGCTGGAGTTGGACTCTTTCCTTATTTTCCCCAGCCCCTCATTCTCCTTCTTTTTCTCCTTCTGCACTTCCATGTCTCCACTGTTCACGTGAACAGTGGAGACATAGAAGTGCAGAAGAAGAAGAAAAAATGTGCGCCTCTAGTTACTGGAAGGAAGTTCAGTTGCGCGCCTTTGGTTATTGTGTTGTAACACAGTTTGCAAAAAAAGCAGCTCCAAGATGCTTCTTCTCCCCCTGCGTTGTAAACGCAGTAAACAATGGGGCCCATGCACAGTAAATCCTGTTTTTTTCTTTACGAAACAGCTTAAACCTACGATTTACTTAAAACGCAACCGTAGCCGCATAAACAAACGAACTATAAGTTCACCACTCGCTATAGAAATATTCTTGACTTTGAAGTAAAAAGATGAATATTTTTAACAAAAGAACCGTAAAAATTTAAAGAATGAGGATAAAGATTGAAATAAAAAATAAAATTTTTTTTAATTAAATGATGAAATTAAAAAGAAAAATTAATTTAATAAAGGGCCTAAAAAAACAAAAAAAATGATGATTAAATTGAAAAAAAAGTATTACAAATTGAGATTGAAATATGAAATTGAAAACAAATCAAAATTCTACAAAAATACTAAGAAAAAAAATTAAAAATCAAAATAATAATGACTGAATTTGATATATTAATAAAAAAAGACACCGCAACACTTCCAATGAAACAATAGAGTCCAGTGTTTGGCCACCGAAGGATGTCACACACGCCGCTCAAAGAGCTTGACCATCCTCCCACGTGCTAGCGCATGCGTTGCACGCACCAATAACTTTTTATTTTTTTAATAATATTTACATTATAAAAATACCAAATTGCTTTTCATGTAATATGATAATAATAATATAAAAATACTAAAAATCTCGTGATGCCAGTTTATAAATTTTTGTTTTCAAAAATATTTTGATAGTTTCACTATGTTTTTAAAATTAAAAAAAATATCACTAATCAATTTAATAATAATAATAATAATAAATAATAGAACTTTAGAAATAGCCAGTTCAATAATTTTTTTTTTTAAATGAACAAAACTATTTTTATACTATTCCAGTACACAAAGCATACGAGGCTGCATGAATAGTGCTTTTCCTAGCTGTGTTAGTTTTGGTTAATGTCACGTGTCGTCACCCTTACCTGTTCACAATCGTTAGTAATAATTTATATCATCAGCACTCATCCAGTCTTCGAAAGAATCTATTTACCTGACCTGGATTCTACATTAAAAGTTTCAAAAATTTAATAAGACAAAATACAGGATGCGATGATTCATTGGTTTGGATTTAAAAAATATATATTATCTATTTATTAGAGATATTAAAATCTTTTCACATGATCTATATATTTTTTTATATAAAATAATCTTTTATATTCTTCCTATATAAATATAAATTTTGAAATAAATAATAAGGAAACATTTATTTTGCAGGTAAACCACATAGGTGGCAGTGAGTGGTGGAGTACAGTTGTAGTGATTGAAATAGTTATATAAACATGAATTAATTATTCTTAATAACATATTTTATAAAACTTCACGTGCTCAAAATTTTTTTAATGAATAAACTAATTATATAAATTGATTATAAAATATCTCAAGTTAATATTTCTTATATAATTTTTTTATGCAAAACCATCATAGCAATAGAAAAACAATTTTCTTGTAAACAATTTCAGAAAAAAGAAACGCTACCAAAAAGTTTACTTAATTGGAGATTTAAATTGTACTAATCAAGGTCCCTTCCTGGTTCCACGGACGATTTTTTTGGCATCTGTACTTCGCCTGTTTATTTTTTATTTTAAAAATAATTTTTTAAAAAATAATTCTTTTTATTTTTTCTTGTTTCAAAATATTTTTACGACGTCAAACAATACTGAACATAACATGCTTTGAGTCTTAATCAATTAAAAAATTAAAATAAATATTTGGCAGGTAATGCAGTAATGCACATTTAGGGTTAAGGAGTTTGTTTTCTCTGGGATCTTATATTCGAGTTCTATGATTACTAATATAATGACCACTAAAGGTTTACATGGTTGTTAACTTCAGGACTCATAAAATTAGTTGAGGTACGCGCAAGCTGACCCGAACACCCACATTAATTAAAAAAAAAACAAAAACTAAAGTGAATTAATGTCAAACTTATATTTTTAACTAATGAGATGGATTTGACTAATCCTATAGTCAAAATAATAGTGAATCCACAGCTTTAGTACTCGTTCAAAATTGACGGCGAGATTGGTTTTATGGTAAAAAGCTAATCAAATCTTTTTGATAGCTAAAAGATGGTTGTGGATTACAGACGGATCTCATGTTAAAAAACTAGAAATGTTAGAGAAGTTACGAAATTGTTTAAAAACAGAACAGTAATTTAATTTTCTAAAATAGTTAAGAGTAAGATAAAAAAAATTGAATTTCTGTTAAAATATAATATTTTTTCATTCAAAAAACTAAAATATATGTATTTAGTTTGGAGAAGACCTTTTTAATGTTTTTGAAATTTTTATTTGAAATTGTTTTCACTAGTTTTTAAATGAAAAAATAAATATGTTGATGAACAATGCTATTCTTCTTTTGTTTGAAGCATTTTTTTCGAGATAAAATATTAAAATTATTTTCCTTTACATTTCCATATTCTATTATTGTCAAAGATTTGTTTTTTTATTATAAATTTAATATACAGTTTTTTCAGAGTTAATAAATAACTTTTTCATGATAAATTATAATTTGAATAAAATAATATAAATATTTTATAGTTAAACTATCACAAATACAAAAATAATAATAATAAGATGACTATTATAATATCATGATTTAGAAATTTTATAAAAAATAGTTATAAACTTGATGCATTTTAATAATTTTCTAGTTTCATTTTCCCTATATTATTTGCTACATCTACTTCAATATTTTTTTAACCAAACATTACTGTATTTAAACAATGAAATATAAATATGGTCATAGCCACAGTACAACCCCTAACCCAAACTGACCTTAAAGTGCTTCCTTCAATGGAATCGAAGAAAAAGCTCCATGTATGATCACATCATCAATCATCAATCATCGTAAAACAACGACTTCAAATCATCGGTGACT
>Ga0307510_10005580_pt1 | contig 14995 bp, 17 predicted proteins | sample 12_EM_MG_FD_207224 | JGI IMG/M metagenome (GOLD analysis project Ga0307510, IMG submission 207224) | Populus trichocarpa ectomycorrhiza microbial communities from riparian zone in the Pacific Northwest, United States - 12_EM | ecosystem: Host-associated > Plants > Roots > Unclassified | place...
TGGCTGATAAATGATGTTCCAATGCCAGCCATGCTGTTGCTCAGCAATTTCTTTCAGGCTTAAGGTACCGGTGGTCATCAATAAAGCGATGATAGATAAACCCATCGCAATTTCGTAGCTGATGTTTTGTGATGCCGCACGAATGGCACCCAATAAAGAATATTTATTATTTGATGCCCAGCCACCTATCATTACACCATATACGCCTAAAGATACTACGCCGAATATATACAGCAGGCCTACATTTATATCGGTTACCTGCAAGGGTATCACATGGGAGCCAATAGTCATCGATTGTCCCCAGGGAATAACAGCTGAGCCTATACAGGCAGTCATGATGGCTAATGAGGGGCCGACAATAAATAAAAATTTGTTGGAGTTGGTTGGAATGATCTCCTCTTTCAGGAACATCTTGGCGCCATCAGCCAGGGGCTGCAGTATACCAAAAGGACCGGCACGGTTAGGACCAACCCTGTCCTGGAAAAATGCAGCGATTTTGCGCTCAGCATAAGTTGAGTACATGGCGATCACCAAACTGATCAGGAATATAACCACGATCAGCACGAGTTTTACTATGATATCTGTAGTTCCCATTATAAGCGTGTCTCCCGTTCAAATTGTTCTTTATTAGCTTCCTGCAATAGTGGGTTTGTTTTTACCACCGGCAGCGGGTGCATCGTTTCGTAATGATTTGAGCTGATCACCGACTGGTTCGACACCTTGCGCGGGCCTTCGATCACCCAATCGCTGGTTTTCTTTTTATCAAAACGACAAGTATTGCAAATAAACTCTTCTACTTCGCCATAAACATCTTTACGGGCAGTTACACGCAATACATCTTCGCCTTTGTACCAAAGGGTAACCTTGCCATTACAGCCAGGATGATCGCAATCGCGGTGCGCCTCAACAGGTTTGGTAAACCAAACGCGGTTGCGGAAGCGGAAAGTCTTGTCAGTTAATGCACCCACCGGGCAAACATCGATCACATTTCCGGAGAAATCATTATCAACTGCAGCCTGTATGTAGGTAGATATTTCAGAATGATCACCACGGTTCAAAATACCATGGATACGGTGATCAGTAATTTGGTCAGCAGTGAAAACACAACGGTAGCACAGGATACAACGGGTCATGTGCAGCTGTATCTTATCACCAATATCTATTTTGTGGAATGTACGGCGGTCAAACTCATAACGGGTTTTAACTGCACCGTGCTCAAAGCCTAAGTTTTGCAGATCGCACTCTCCTGCCTGGTCGCAAATAGGGCAATCCAGCGGGTGATTGATCAATAACATTTCAACAACGCCCTTTCGTGCTTCAATAACTTCGGGCGAAGTAATATTTTGCACTTCCATCCCATCCATTACCGCAGTGCGGCATGATGCTACCAGTTTGGGCATAGGACGCGGGTCTTTTTCAGAGCCTTTGCTCACTTTCACCAAACAGGTACGGCATTTACCACCGCTTCCCTGCAATTTGGAGTAATAGCACATAGCAGGCGGAACAATATCCCCACCTATCTGCCTTGCGGCATTCAGGATGGATGTCCCGGGGTCTACTTCAACGGGAATACCGTCAATCGTTACTTTATGTTTATCTGACATTATATTAAGTCAAAATATTTCAATGGCTTACGCCACTTTCGTTTCTACTTTTGGCAACGGATCGGCATAATGTGCCAGCCCGTAATTTCTTGATATTGCTTCCAAAGGATGCGTTACGTGCCACTCAAACTCATCCCTGAAATGGCGGATCGCGCTGGCCACCGGCCATGCTGCTGCATCACCAAGCGGACAAATCGTGTTGCCTTCGATCTTTTTTGACACATCCACCAACAAATCCATATCGCTCATTTTGCCATGACCATGTTCCAAACGGTGCAATACCTTTTCCATCCATCCTGTACCCTCACGGCATGGCGAACATTGTCCGCAGCTTTCGTGGTGATAAAAGCGGGTGAAGTTCCAGGTATTGCGTACAATACATTGGTCTTCGTCATATGCAATAAAGCCACCAGAACCCATCATCGTACCACTCACAAACCCGCCATCAGCCAATGATTCATAGCTCATCAGGCGTGCATCGCCATTAACGGTTTTCATGAACAGGTTAGCAGGCAGGATAGGCACAGATGAACCACCGGCTACAACTGCTTTCAGTCTTTTCCCGTTGGCTATCCCACCGCAATATTCATCAGAATATAAAAATTCTTCAACTGGCAATCCTAAATCGATTTCGTAAACGCCTGGTTTCTTTACATTACCACCGGCAGAGATCAGTTTGGTACCTGTACTGCGGCCGATACCTATTTTAGCATACTCTTCACCACCTTCGTTGATGATCGGCACAACAGCAGCTATTGACTCCACGTTGTTTACCACTGTAGGGCAGCCATATAGACCAGCAATAGCCGGGAACGGAGGTTTGATGCGCGGATTACCACGCTTTCCTTCCAGTGATTCCAATAAAGCAGTTTCTTCACCGCAGATATAAGCACCACCACCCGGCTGAACGTACAGCTCCAGGTCGTAACCGCTGCCTAAAATATTTTTACCCAGAAATCCTTTATTTTTTGCTTCCGCGATGGCTTTTTCCAGGATGCGTATCTGCGGCATCATTTCGCCGCGCACATAGATGTATGATGTATTGGCACCCAGGGCAAAGCTCGAAGTGATCATTCCCTCGATCAGTAAGTGAGGGATATAGGTCATTAAATAACGGTCCTTAAATGTTCCGGGTTCAGACTCATCAGCATTGCAAACCAGGTAACGGGCAACGCCTTCGGGTTTTGCCAGGAAGCTCCATTTCATCCCGGTTGGGAAACCGGCACCGCCACGGCCGCGCAAGCCCGACTTTTTAACCTCCTCAACAATATCGTTGGGGGCCATTTTCAGCGCCTTTTCAACAGAAGCATAACCACCTTTTGACCGGTATACATCAAAGGTATTGATGCCGGGTACGTTTATATGTTCTAAAAGTAATTTCCGTCCCATTGTTATTAATAAATTCTTTTGGTCATATTATAATAATTAATATGCCGTATTATACAAGTTGCAAAAGCGACAAGAACGAACGGCGCCAGGATCACCGGATATTTTGCCAGATCGCCGTTATTGTAGATGAGGATCATCACAACAACAAAAACCACATCGGCTAATATCAGGGTCTTTCTGTTCATATTAACTTGCTGCCATCAATATATTTTACCTGTTTGTTTGTACCAGTTGACATGCCAGAAAACACTTCTAACCACTAAAACCAATATTACCAGACTGAATGCCAGTACATTCTGGGTCAGATGTTCGGTAATAAAGTAAAATGCGCATATCGCAACTAACAAAATTGCGTCACCGTATATTACCCTCGTTTTAGACACTGTCATTATTAATTATTCGCTTTTGACTTTAAATCAGCGATCAGTTGATCGACAGATTCATTGGTCAGTTTTTCATAAAAAGTATATTCAGGGCCTATCTGCAATACCGGGCCAAAGCCACAGGCTGCAAGGCACTCCACGCCTCTCCAGCTAAATAAACCGTCGGCAGTCACTTCACCTTCTTTTACGCCCAGCTTTTCCTCAATATGATCCATTATCTTTTCGGCGCCAACTATACCACAAGGCCCTGTACGGCAAACTTCCAGTACGTATTTCCCTTGCGGACGCATAAAATACATGCTGTAAAAAGTAGCCACCTCGTAAACTTCGATAGGCTGTATATCCAGGTATTCGGCCACTTTATCCATAGCAGGCGAGCTTACCCAGCCGTACTCTGCCTGTACCAGGTGCAGTATAGGCAGCAAGCCCGATTTTTGCTTTCCTTTTGGATAGCGGCTTACTATTTCATCAAACTTTTTTACCAGTTCCAGTGAAAATGTAACCGGAACGCCTGTATCTTCTACTTTAAGCATCTAATTCTCCGGCAATAATATTTAAACTACTCATATTAATAATCGCATCCGAAAGCAGCATACCGCGACTCATTGGCGCGTACATCTGGTAATTGATGAAGCTTGGCCTGCGGAAATGCAAACGGTACGGCGAACGCCCGCCATCATTCACCAGGTAAAAGCCCAGCTCCCCGTTAGCACCTTCAACTGAATGGTAAACTTCTGTATTCGGGGTGGGTATTTCGCCCATCACAATCTTGAAGTGATAGATGAGCGCTTCCATGTTATTGTAAACATCTTCCTTTGGAGGCAGGTAAAACTCCGGCACATCGGCATGGAAAACATCCGAAGGCTCTTTTTCTATCTTCTTCAAAGCCTGTTCAATCAGGCGAAGGCTCTGCCACATTTCTTCATTGCGCACCAAAAAGCGGTTATAAACATCGCCATTGGTACCTACAGGAACCTCAAAATCAAACTCGTCGTATGAGCTGTATGGTTCCATTGCGCGCACATCATAATCCACACCGGCAGCACGTAGTAAAGGGCCGCTCCAGCTATAGCTCAAAGCATCCTCCGCAGTAACGGCGGCTACGTCTTTGGTACGGTCGACAAAAATGCGGTTGCGGTTAAACAGTGCTTCAAACTCCTTTAATGCGACAGGGAATTCTTTTAAAAACTTGCGCGTTTTCTCAAACAGAATATGATTAAAGTTGCGCTCAAAGCCACCTATACGGCCAACATTGGTAGTAAGGCGCGATCCGCATATTTCCTCGTATATTTCGTAAATATCCTCACGGTATTTCATCATATAAAGGAAACCGGTGAAAGCACCTGTATCCACACCCAATACACCATTACAGATAATATGATCTGATATACGGGCAAGTTCCATGATAATGATGCGCATATAATCTACACGCTTAGGCATTTGTATACCTAAAAGCTTCTCAACCGTCATGTGCCAGCCCATGTTATTGATGGGTGATGAACAATAGTTCATCCTGTCAGTCAACGGGGTGATCTGATAGAATGGCCTGTGCTCGGCAATTTTTTCAAATGCACGGTGAATGTAGCCTATGGTTGATACGCCGCTTACGATGCGCTCGCCATCCAGGGTGAGCACGTTCTGGAACACGCCGTGTGTTGCAGGGTGCGTTGGGCCCAGGTTCAGGGTCGAGTACTCGGTTTGCGGGTCGTTATCGGTATATACTGGATGATTCTGCATTAAACAATTTGTTTTTTAATGGTATGCAGGCTATTATGAATTATATTATTTGTTTTTAAACTGTCATTCATAATGGTTGCATTATCTTCCGAAAAAATAATCTCTTTTATCAACACGATTGGGGTCTTCCAATGGATATTCTTTCCGCATCGGGAAAACCGTCATATCATCAACATTTAGTATCCTGCGCAGATCGGGATGACCTTCAAACACTACTCCATAGAAATCGTAGGTTTCACGTTCCATCCAGTTTGCGCCGTTCCAAAGCACAGTGGCAGTAGGCATGGTCACATCGCCATCGGCAACGAACACTTTTATACGGATGCGCACATTATTTACCAGGCTATGCAGGTGGTAGATAATACCTATCTGCTTTTCACTTTCAGGATAATGGATCGCTGTTATATCTGTTAAATAGATAAACTGCAGCGCAGCATCAGTCTTTAAAAAGGTCAGCAGATCGATGATCCTTTCGCGGCTGGTTTCAAGGGTTAATAGTCCAAATGGTTCGCTAACATGGGTTACATCAGCGTCAAATTTTCCTTTGATGCTACTCAGCAATTCTTCGTTGGTTATCTTGCTCATTATTGGATCCCGTATGAAGCTAATAATTTCTGGTATTCAGGAGTATCCCTTCTTCGCAGGGACTCTGTTTGCACCAGTTTCTGAATCTGTATAAAACCATCGATAACAGCTTCGGGCCGCGGCGGGCAACCGGGTATATAAACATCAACAGGTATGATCTCATCAATACCCTGCAACACCGAATAGGTATCAAATATCCCGCCGCTTGAGGCGCAGGCGCCCATAGCCAATACCCAACGTGGCTCGGCCATTTGCAGGTATACCTGCCTTAAAACCGGACCCATTTTTTTTGAAATTGTACCCATCACCATCAGCAGATCTGCCTGGCGGGGAGAAAAACTTAATCGCTCTGCACCAAATCTCGACAAATCGTAAGTAGAAGCCATTGTAGCCATAAATTCGATACCACAGCATGAGGTGGCAAAAGGAAGAGGCCATAATGAGTAGGAGCGCGCTAAACCAACTGCTTTATCAAGCGAAGTAGCAAAAAAGCCTGCGCCTTCTATGCCTGGAGGAGCTTCAACTATTTGAATATCACTCATGATCTATATGAATAGAATAACCGTTATCATTAATAGAATAACGGATACAAATTTACTAATAATAACGTTGTAAAATGTACACCAGAACGATAGGATACTGTATTTAGAATTAATCTAAACAAGTTAATCCCAATCCAACGCACCCTTTTTAATGACGTATATAAAGCCAAGTAAAAGCGTACCCATAAAGATGAACATCTCTATCATGCCTTCTTTGCCAAGTTCCTTAAAGTTAACGGCCCATGGATACATAAATATCACTTCCACATCGAACAATACGAACAGTATTGCCACCAGGAAATATTTGATAGACATTGGTGTACGGGCATTACCTATTACCTCGATACCCGACTCAAACGGGGTTAACTTATCACTGGTAACACGCTTAGGACCGATTTTATGTGTTACAAACATAGTGGTCACCACAAAACCAACTGCCACCAGCATCTGAAAAATGATGGGCAAATAATTCACAGGCATACTTTGTACTTCCATGGTGCAAATATAGTAATGGACGAGCAATAATAGAACAAAAAAAGCCTCCCGAATCCGGGAGACTTGTATTTTGTTTTCAAAATTACTCGCTGTTACCCCCGCCCTGGCTTGCGTTTAAAATAATCCAATGCTTGTTTGTTGGTTGGATCTATCTCTTTTGCTTTGCTAAAGTTTTCCGATGCTTTTGCATCATCCTTTTCTTTGAATTCGTAATATGTGCCTAAGTAGTCGTAAGCTTCAGTCAACTGGGTTTTATCCTGATCAGAAGCTGGGGGGCCTTTTGCAACAGCTACTTCAATAAATTTCTCATAAGATGGCTTTGCCAAGCCCTTAATATTATTTCTGTCTGTTTCATGAAGATCAGCAATTCTTGCCTTATAAAGATAAGCAATAGCAGGAGTATTAGCACCTGCCTTTTGCACTACATAGCTAAATGCTGAATCAGCTTTTACGAGTAATGCACTGTCAGTTCTTGGTGCTTTAGGGTCTTTAACGCCTTTCGCACCCTGTACAGTAAAGCCGAAATAATAACCCATTCCCGCATAGAAATGATCAGTCAATTTTGCATTCCGCGATTTTGTAGCATAGGTATTATAAGCATCACCTGCTTCTTTGTATTTCTTTTTAGCAAAATTGGATTTTGCTATATCAAGATAAACATCTACAAAACTGCTATCCAACTGCAATGCCTTTTGCAATGACTGAACGCCTAATGAATCTTGTCCGCTCGCTATTTGTGCACGGCCCAAATACAAATAGTCACGAGGGATAACACGCTTTGGATCAGCTTTAGATATCCATGTATTTCCGGCTGTTATAGCAGCAGGGTAATCTTTATTTTCTACTGCTGAATACAACACATATCTATTTGCCCTTAAATTAGAATTAGCATTTTTGGCAATATCACCAGCCACCTGCTGTAAAGTTTTAAAGTCACCTGCGTTGATCAGGAAGTCGGCATAACGCATTTGAGATTCTGGTGAACTATCGGTTAAGCTGATATATTTTTTATACTGCTCGGCGGCTTGCTTTACTTTCTCTGAGGCCTTGCTTGGATTGCTTTGTGCCCAGCGCAGGTCTGTTTCGGCCCATTCGCGGTAAGCTGGGCCGTAATTAGGGTCGATAGCTAAAGCTGCCTGGAATTGTTTTTCGGCATCTTCAAAGTTATCCGCGTATTTCCACAATACACCCAAACCTACGTTAGCAGCAGCTGATCTTGGATCAAGCGTCTGCGCATTTGACAAATTGGTATAAGCATCGTTACTTTTCAGCAATACACGGTCGGCTTCGCCCATGGTAATGAACAATTCAGGATCATTTGACTGTACCACTGCGTTTTTATCCTTACCTTTTACAGCGCTGGCCACGTTACCTTTATTTAAAATATCAAGTGCCGCAGTTGCGTTTGCAGGTAAAACTTTTCCATTGGCATCAGGGAGTAAATAACCTTTTGCAATGTAAACGTAAGGTTTGCTGTCTTTCCCGGCCAGGCTTACTGCCTTGGTAAAATTGGTTGTAGCACCTGACTGATCTTTATCCAGGCGGGCAACTATTCCTAAGCCAGCGGTGTTCAACGCCGAGTTGGGATTTACACCTAATCCTTTTTGAAAAACTGCTTTGGCTGAATCTGGGTAATCTTGTTTAATATATACCCAACCCAGGTAAAAGTAATTTTCGTCTTTGGTAGATTGCGTAACCACCAAATTTTTTAGCATCGATTTAGCTTTCTGGAACTGCTCGGCATCAATAGCTTTCTTAGCGTCGGCAAGGCTTTGCCCAAACACCGATGAACCCACAAATACCAGGCCTAGTCCGGCTGTAGCTATTTTACTGATAATTTTCATCTTGTTAATTAGTTTTAAATGGTAATGAAGTGATCATGAACTCACGTATCCAACGCCGCTCAATATCTCATCCTGATATTATAGTTTAGTTATTTTCAAATTAAGCACATAAAGATGCATCTTTTCTTATGATTTACTATGCATACAAAAGTTTAATATCGTATTTCAGCGTATTGTAAAATATTAAAGTTTATCACTGTGAATCATGATATTTCTTTCCGGAATAGCTATTGGCAACAAGCCTGATCTCAAAATAATGCGCTGACCTTTGTCACTTGCAATAAAATGTTCAAAGCCATATCCCAACCCGTCTCTTCCGGTACAATTCACAATATATAAATATCTTAACAAGGGGTATTGTTTTAAATAAAGCGTCTCTTGCGAGGGCCTGAAATACGCTGTAGAAGCGGTTTTGCTGTTCTCGTCGCGAATAGCTAAAATTTTTACCTTTTTTGCGGCATCGGCATAATCAGCATCCGGGTCATATACCCAGCTAAATCCTGTTATTCCAATCGCATCCGGGTGTTTACTAACATATTCGATCACTTCCTTGTTTGATTTTAAAGCATAAATATTTTTCTGCTTAAAATCACTCTGCCCGGTAAATCCTTTCAGATACCTTACCAAACTTGAACTCGGATTATCAAAAACGATGCTTTTATCAGTTTTAGTCTGCCCGCTCAGCATTTTTTTTATTTCTCCAACTGTTATGCCTGTATCCGGCGATGCTTCATTCACAATAATTGCAATGGCATCAACCGCAAACTTAGTAACCTGTGTGGGCAGGCTATGGGCTTTTAATGCAGTTTTCTCATCCGCAGTCAGGTCTCTTGATAGGAGAGCAAACCTTGAACTATCGCTCAGCAGGGCTTTTACAACATCATTTTCTGATTTATAAAGTACCGTAGGCTTAGCTTTAGGATTATCATTTTTAAAGATGTATAACTCCTCGTCGAGTATCGGGGCAAAAGACTCGTCAGAAACAAATACTGCTTCTCCCGAATCCTTGGTATCGCTATATTTTTTTACCGGTGCAGTTTGTTTACAGGTTTGAAAAGTCGCCAGCAAAAGCAAGGATGACGCTATTAATATCAATCTATTCTTCATCCTGTGGGTCTTTTTTAAACAATCGGGAAAATCTTAAAATACCGTATAATAAAAATAACGAACCGAGCAGTAATCTTTCGGTCTGGGACATATTCAGCTTTAGAATAAGTTTGTCCCAAAACATGATCATTAAGCCCAGGGTAGCGCAGGCAATAAAGGTGACTAAGCCTAAAATAAGCAAAAACCGCCTTTTGAGCGATTTTTGCTTTGAATCAAATTTATAGGGCATTTATCCTATTGATCGTCTGATGTTAAAGTAAAGGTGATCGGCACGTTGTATTGAACACGAACGGGGCGACCATTCTGTATGCCCGCTTTCCATTTCGGTGCCGCTTTTAATACACGTACTGCTTCCTCGTCACAACCACTGCCTATTCCGCGTAGTACCTTAATATCTGTCAGTGAGCCGTCCCTTTCAACTACGAAAGTTAGAAACACTTTACCTTGAACATTATTTTCCTTTGCAACAGCAGGGTAGTGAATGTTTCTACCAAGGTATGCGTAGAATTTTTCAATACCGCCGGGAAAAGAAGGCTCCTGTTCAACGGCGGTAAAGATCTTGTTCGGATCTTCCTCTGTCACCTGCTTAACATCCGAATTACCTACAGGTTCATCGATCTTAATTTCAGCATTCGGGTCACCCTTTTGAGTTTTCTGACCGGGGTCAGCTACTTCAAGTTCTTTTACCGTTGGCGGTTGTTCTTTTACCTCGTTATCCGGTTTTACTACCGGAGGAGGGAATTTCACCTGGTCAACTTTTGGCTTTGGTGGTTCCGGTGGTGGCGGAGGTGGTTTTGTTTTATCTAATGGTGGTGGTGGTTGTAAAACCACGTTGGTTATCTTCACCTTCTCAGAAGCTTTTGGAATAAAGCCGCTGATAAAGTTGACGATAGTTTGGAATGAGATCAAAAACACAAATAAGATAATCCCTATTACCAGGGCTTTGCTCGTATTTTTAGGGTTCTGCTTTCTTAAATCATAAGCCCCGTATGCTTTATTTCTGTCGACAAAAACGACATCAATCCATTCCGTTTTCAGTATGTCTAATTTTGATCCTAACATTTTTTAGGCTTTTAATTTTTAACGTTAAATAGAATAACTTAGTATAAATTATCTTTCTTAAGCTGAGCTACTTCTGCAGGTGTAATTGCAATTACTGCGTAGCTCTTAATACCGGTAATACTGATCTCGTCCATTATGCTTACAAAGTTCTTGTAGGTAGCTTTGTCACTAACCTTGATCAACAGGATCATAAAGTTATCCTTCTCTCCGGGATGTGACTCTTCAATTTTTTTATTATTTTCTATAAGAGACTTCCGTATACCATTTTTCCCAAAATTATCTATAGTTGGTGCGGTTTTACCCGGCTCACCTACAAACCATTCCATTTTATCATTTGCTCCTAAAAGCACTGTCATGGTTCTTGACTCAGGTACGGGTAATTGCACGTCTTTTTTACTTTTATCAGGCCAGTATGTGTCCATTGCCTTGGGTTTGGCAAGGGTGGTGGCCATGATGAAGAATGTGATCAGTAAGAATGCAAGGTCAACCATTGCTGTAAGATCTATACGCGTGGAGGCTTTCTTACTTCTTACTTTTCCGCCTTTTTTCCCTCCGCCCCCGGAGGTATCTAATTCTGCCATAGCTTACTTACCTTGATTAAGTGATGTTATTAAACTAAATTTATTGACAGTCTGTTTTTGCAAAACGTCAATTACTTTCTGAATTTCAGGATACTGCTCATGTGAGTCGCCCTTTATTGCAAACCTAAGTTCCTTGTTATGCAGGTTCTTGGTCACAATACGTGCCTGGTATATCCAGTTAAACAATTCGCTGCTAGCGACATCGGTTGTATCCTTAGGCGCAGGGATGCCGGGCTGTACATACTTCTTTCTTTCGTCCTGGCTTAAATTGATATATTGTTTCATTACGTTCATCGGAACGCCGAAGGTAGGTATCAATGAAAACTTCTGGATTTCCTCAGGAGTAAAATTCTGGGTGTATTTTTTGCCCATCTCCTCAAGCAGTGATTTCCGGATATCGGTTCCCTCTACTCCGAAGAATATTTTGCCTTTACCAACTGTTATTGTAGCCATATCCACGTCGGGTATATTGAACTTAACACTGGCACCTGGGACATCAACTCGCAGCGGGTCTTCCTGTTTTAATTTTGCTGTTAATATGAAAAAGGTAAGCAAAAGGAAAGCCACATCGCACATGGCCGTCATGTCAATTGCTGTACTTTTTCTTGGAATTTTTATCCTCGCCATAATAAATAATTTTTAAATATAATAGTGTTTGAAGGTTATTAAACACCCGTCCGGACGATGCCGGACGGGAAAAACTAGCACTAAAATATTTTATTATCTCTTAGCTGCATGTGAAGCTGCGAATGTTTGTACGATGCTGAAACCAGTTTCGTCAATCGCATAAGTCAGCTTATCAATTTTTGATGTAAAATAGTTATACAATACAATTGATGAAGCCGAAGTTGTGATACCCAATGCAGTGTTGATCAAAGCTTCAGAAATATTTGCTGAAAGTTGAGATGTATCAGGAGCACCAGATGCAGACAGTGTAGAGAACGCACCGATCATACCCACAACTGTACCTAACAGACCGCTCAATGTACCAATAGATACCAGGGTAGCAATGATAGTCAGGTTTTGTTCCAGCATTGGCATTTCTAATGAAGTTGCTTCTTCAATGTCTTTCTGGATAGCCAGGGTTTTCTGATCAATAGTCAGGCTGTCATCAGCTTCCATTTCGCGGTATTTCTTTAAACCGGATTTGATCACGTTTGCTACTGAGCCTTTTTGTTTATCGCATTCAGCGCTAGCAGCGTCAATGTTGCCGGCGTTAAGCAACGCTACGATCTTTCTAACGAAAGTATCCATATTTCCTGTACCGGCAGCTTTACCAATTACGATCGCTCTTTCGATAGAGAATACGATTACCATCAATACAAATGACATGATCACGGGTACGATTGGTCCTCCTTTGTGTACAGTACCGAAAACGTCCTGCGGTAAGCCGTGTTCTACATCACCACCTGCATAATGGCTCGGGTTACCTAATATGAATATGAAAATCAGGATGCCGACAATAATACAGATAGGAATCGCCAATACTGCAAACATGCCTGTTGCACTGCTTGAGCTTTCTTTCTTTACAGGAGTTGTTGGTTTTGTTGGTGCGGTTGCCATTACTTTTAGATTTTAGTTTTAGTTTTTGTTTATAATAAAGTTAATTAATGTGCGTGTTAAAAGCGGATAACAAAATTAGAATTTTAATGAAATAAAAAAACTTTTTCTGATAATCTTTATAATTATTTAATACTTATGATTTTATTCGTATGTAATACATCAGAATTACATAACGTCACCAAACAAAAAAATTGTCCGTCACACAGACAATTTTTTGCAATGAAAACCATTTTTTTTAATAATAGCAAGCAATCATCTATAAAAAAGTGTAACTATACTGATATAGTCACGTTGGGGCCGGCATTAATTATCTCTGAATTACTGGTATTTACATATTGTTCGAAGTTTTTAATAAAAGCTGTAGCAAGATTGTTGGCTTTTTCGTCATAACTGTCTTTATTAGCCCAGGTATTACGCGGATTTAATATATTATCGGGCACATTAGGGCAATTTACAGGCATTTTCAGATTAAAAACAGGGTGTGTTTGGTAATGAACATGATCCAGTTGCCCGTTTATGGCGGCTGCGATCATTTCGCGGGTGTATCGCAGTTTCATCCTTTTTCCCGTTCCGTAGGGGCCACCTGTCCAACCTGTATTTACCAGCCATACGTTTACATGGTGTTCTTTTAACTTATTACCCAGCAGTCTTGCATATTCAACCGGGTTCAGCGGCAGAAAAGCCTGTCCAAAACATGCTGAAAACGTTGTTTTAGGTTCATTCACGCCTGCCTCGGTGCCTGCAACCTTTGCAGTATAGCCCGAAATAAAATAATACATGGCCTGTGCATCGGTCAATTTTGATATTGGCGGCAGCACGCCAAAGGCATCGGCAGTTAAAAAGAAAATGTTTTTTGGCGATGATCCTAATGACGGGATTACGGCATTATTTACATAATACATCGGGTAAGCCACGCGCGTATTTTCTGTTTTATCGATATTAGAAAAATTGACTTCCCGGGTGCCTTTGTTAAAGTTAACGTTCTCCAGCAAGGCTCCAAACTTGATCGCACTGAATATCTGCGGCTCTTTTTCAGGGGTCAGGTCGGCGCATTTGGCATAGCAGCCTCCTTCAAAATTGAAAATGGTGTAATCGCTCCAGCCATGTTCGTCATCACCTATCAGGCTGCGGTCAGGATCGGCAGAGAGCGTGGTTTTGCCTGTTCCGGATAGACCGAAAAATATAGCAGTATCGCCTTTTATACCAGTATTAGCCGAGCAGTGCATGGAAAGCACCTTCTTTTCGAGCGGCAGAACAAAGTTCAGCACCGAAAATATGCCTTTCTTAATTTCACCGGTGTACCCGGTACCGCCAATCAGAACGATCTTTTTACTAAAATTAAGTATAGAAAAGTTATGCTGACGTGTGCCGTCAACAGCGGGATCAGCCATAAAGCCAGGCGCGGCTATTACTGTCCATTCAGGTTTTGATGTAGGGTTTGCCACCTCGGGGCGGCGGAATAAGTGGTGTACAAAAAGATTTTGATAGGCAGTTTCGGTAACTACCCGGATATCGATGTGGTATTTTTCGTTTGCGCAGGCTGATGAATCGCGGACAAATATCTCGCGTTCGCTTAAATAATCTGTTACTTTTTGGTATAGTGCGTCAAATTTTTTGCTGTCGAATTTTATATTTACATCGCCCCACCAAACGGTGTTTCGGGTTACCTCATCTTCAACAATAAATCTGTCTTTAGGGGAGCGTCCGGTAAATTCGCCGGTATCAATAGCCAGTGCGCCCGTGTCTGACAGCACACCTTCTTTTCTCAGCAAGGCCGCTTCGACAAGCTCGGCAGGCGTTAATTGGTATAAAACGGTAGTTGCCCGATCCAGGTTCAGGTACCCCAGATCAGGTAGTCTTTTAACATTATTTTTCATTAAATTCGATATAATTAGTTGTACAAAAATACCGCTTTTAAAAAGGAATAAACAAGTAAATTTTGATATTTATTTACTTTATGTAAATTTTACACTTATATAAAATATTGATTTATAAATACTTACAACTAAGTATAAAAAAATCTCAATACACTAACCCCCTGCCTTTTTTGCCTTGTATCCATCGGCTTGTAATAAAGTCAGCACCCTGTCGCGGAAATCGCCC
>Ga0307510_10005581_pt1 | contig 14994 bp, 16 predicted proteins | sample 12_EM_MG_FD_207224 | JGI IMG/M metagenome (GOLD analysis project Ga0307510, IMG submission 207224) | Populus trichocarpa ectomycorrhiza microbial communities from riparian zone in the Pacific Northwest, United States - 12_EM | ecosystem: Host-associated > Plants > Roots > Unclassified | place...
CAATAAATTGAATTCTTAAAATTATTCAAAACAAAACTTAGTTTTAAATGATATATAAACTCATTTTTCTAAAATCACTTAAAAATAAAATCTAATCTCCATCGAGGTATAAAAATATTTAAAAATAATAATGTATTTTTTTTTGTTCTTATCTAGGTATCCTCATACTCTTTTAAAGAATGAGACTAGTTCCGTTTGGAGTTTGTGGTTGTCATTTCTAATAAGTGCGCTTCCTGGAGATTGAACTTGTGTTCTCATTCATGTACGGATATAGCAGTACCTTAACCGCTAGAACAACACTTCACTAACAAAAATAATAATACATTTGAATATCAAGGAAAAAAATATCAAAATTAAATTAATACATCATAAATTAAAAATAACTGATTCCATGCTTTATGTAGAAGTGCTTTGTTTTCCAAAGCCCTAAGAAGCAAGAAAATTAAATCTTAAAAAATCCCAACCTAAGCGGGAAAACCAATTCAAATTTAATTAAATTTATTTTAAACCCAACGGATTCTTTTCTTTCTCTCTTCCTTCCTTCCTTTATACAAATAAATTTCTCCTCCTTCCACTTCTAAAAAACACCCTCCTTTTTCTCCCTCTTCCACTTCCGCTCCTCTCTCTCTCTCTAAACTAAAAATGGCGGATCTTTCAAAAAGCACCAACAAAAAACCAGTTAGTCTGAACCACCGCCACCACCGCCTGCTCCAAGACCTCTCCGCTCCTCCCAAACAACCACAGTCAGCCACACCCTCAGGTCTCTCTCTTCAACTCTTTTTTGTTTTAATTTTACAAGTTTTGATTTATCGGGTTTTGAAATCTTGAATTGATTTGTTTGGTGTACAGAGGAGGACGAGGAAGAAGAGAGTGTATTCAATGTGAAGCTCGAAGGACGACGTCGTTTTTGCAAAGCTGAAGCAGAGGATGATAGCATCCCTAATTTCTGTGGAATCACTGATTTTGATTCTTCTCCTGGTAATATCCCTAAATCCCTATCTTGATTGCCCTAATTATCTTATTTTTAGTTGATTAGCAAAACCCTAAAAAAAGTTTTGGTTTTTGATGTGGGGAAATTGATTTTTTCCAGAAGAGGAGAAGCCTACGAAGGTTAAGATCGAAGGAAGACGGAGACTTTGCAAAGTCTCTTTTGGAGATAATGGGGATGGTGAGAGTAGAGAAGAAGTGAAAACTGATTCTAGTTTTGATGGTATTGCTGATTTTGATTCGCCCATACCGTCCAAAAATGTTGGTGATTGTGACAATAATAGGGGGGTTAATGAGATAAAAGATATTCTTAATGATTTGACCTCAAGGCTTGATCTTTTGTCGATTGAGAAAAGGAGAATGCCTGAAAATGGTAACGTGGTTAAGAAAGTTGATGTGGTTGAATATGCGAGTGCTGAGTCTTCGTTTTCTTCATCTTCTGGCCCATCTGATTCCTCATCGAATGTGAATAAGAATTTTGTGGAGGCGTATGAAGATGGTCATTTGCTGAGCGAGTCTTTCGCTGATGAGGTTGATAGTAAGGGCAATGACATTTGTAAAGGGCTAAAGAAGAACGAATATGGAAGGGTGGATGAAAAGTTAGTCCCTGTGGGAAAATCTTTTGCGTCCAATGTTGTAGAAGAGGAAGGCGATGTGCAGATTGTCTCTGACCGTGATGACTATGTCACTAGGGTGGAGAAAACTAATAAAGTTGCTCTAAAAGTGAAGAAAAATGAACCCACAAGGTTCCATGAGAAATTGAGATCTGTAGGACGGTCTTCTTTGCTTAGTCTTCGAGATGAACCAGAGGACAAGGGAGATGACTGTGAGGTTTTGACCAGCAAAAAGGTGGTCAAGAAAGTTGGGAGACCTGATGCCATTGCTAAGTACAATTTATTATCTGATGAATCTAGTGTGACTGATGTGTTGGACAATCATGCAGATTCAGAGGATGATAGTTGCATTACATTACCTGGACCAAAATCTACATACAAATTATCTGGTACAATTGCAAAAATGCTGTATCCTCATCAGCGTGAAGGTTTAAGATGGCTCTGGTCTTTGCATTGTCAGGGTAAGGGTGGAATCTTAGGAGATGACATGGGCTTGGGGAAAACGATGCAGGTAAGGAAGTGTGTGCAATAATTTATGAAGATAGTTACAATGTTAATACTCCACTGCTATATGGATTAAATTTTATTTGTTTTGTTCTGCAGATTTGCAGCTTTCTAGCAGGTCTCTTCCATTCCAAATTGATTAAGAGGGCATTGGTTGTGGCCCCTAAAACACTGCTCTCCCATTGGATTAAAGAACTGTCTGTTGTGGGGCTTTCTGCGAAGACTAGAGAGTGAGGCTGTTTGACTCAAGTCTTTTGAAAGTTCAAATGTTTCTCTTTTACCATTGAAGAAAAGAGGTCTGTTAATGAATACTAATCACCTTTTGCACTTACATGTAGATATTTTGGGACATCTTTAAAAGCTCGGGACTATGAGCTGCAATATATACTTCAGGTTTTACATGTGCTCTCATTGTTTATATTTTTTGTACTTCCAAGTGTAACTCATAACATCCAGACAGTTAATATTTGATACCTGCAGCCAAATAGGAGGAAAGAACACAACTATGTTTTATATTTTAATCTGACTTGTGGACTTGAAGCAAGTTAAATTCTGCTGAAGTTTAAGTTGAAATATGGTACTGACTAATTCAGACATGAGTTCTGTCCAGTTTTAGGGCTGAACTGATTTGTTTGGTTTCTTGGAAGTTTAAATCATATCTACTTCTCTTCAATCTCTTATATGCATCTACCATAACCTTGTTTTTCGAGAGAAATCTTAATGCAATTTTTGGCAGGGTTTCCTGTTATTGTTGATTATCATGGCAAAATTTAACATTTTATTTTTGTCTGGATTCATCTTCTCATTTCAGGACAAAGGAATTCTCCTTACAACATATGATATTGTGCGGAACAACTCAAAATCCTTACGAGGGGATCATTACTTTATCGATGATGAAAGCGAGGATAGTTACATATGGGACTATATGATTCTTGATGAGGTAAACTCTGAAGTTTCAAATTTGGTTTGTATTACACCTGATGTTTTTACATATCGGAATCATGTAGGCATCAATTGGATATTAGGAATCTTTTAATTTTTCTTTGAGGTTTCAACTTTAAAGAGATTGTTAAATTTGTGCTATGTTTCTCCAGGGACATCTCATAAAAAATCCTAGTACTCAGAGGGCTAAAAGTTTGCTAGAGATACCAAGTGCTCATTGTATTGTCATTAGTGGCACTCCCATTCAAAACAATCTTAAGGTATCATCTTTAGGATTCATACTTTTTTTTGCTCTTTCTATAAACTAACACGTGACAGAAAAATGTGGATATTTAACGCTTTAGTCCTGTTACTTGAAATACTTGAAACAGGAATTGTGGGCCTTGTTCAACTTCTGTTGTCCTGGTCTACTTGGTGACAACAAATGGTAATTATTCTCTTAATACTTCAGACTGCTTCAATAAGTTCATGCTCACCTATGGCATCAAATATCGTTTTTTCAGGTTTAAGGAAACATATGAGCATCCCATACTTCGTGGAAATGAAAAAAATGCTTCTGATAGGGAGAAGCGTATTGGTTCAACGGTTGCAAAGGTGCATTTTGTGGGATGTACTGGATTGTGCTTTCTGCATCCTTGATTATTTTCTTTCATTTTTCTTTCACATTATGGTGTTGCATATGAATTGTTGTGGTTATTTTCCCGTGCCATTTTTGCTATATTCTTCTGGTATAGCTAAAATGAAAAACTGTAGAAGTGTGAATAAATGTTTCTGTTGATCCAATTTAGAAATCAGTACAGTTAGGCCTGTAATGAACCATGTTTCCTACTCTAGAGGTTCTTATTTTTGCACTGGTTTCTTAGGCTTTGACTCTCATTCTAGTATTCAGGATGTGTTTGTTAGTAGGGTAACTTTTCTCCTTCTCTACTTATGTTTGGTAGAGTTCTTTGGAGGGAGGGAAGTGCTAAGTTGCCTCTTTGTTTACTCATGAAGGCAACATTTCTATATTGGCCTTTGATTTTGCTCCTTTCAAATGAGCATTGAAACAATACATGACACAAGTTGTGATTGCATTACTTATTGATGAAATTTACTATATGTCTGCACTGTTTTTTGTTGCGGAATAAAATATCTGGAAGTGTTGAAATTGACATGATACTGAAAAATTAACATTGAAGGGTTATCCATGCTTGCTTATATGGATTCTTTAGACCTAAAGATCTTCAAAATGTTGTCATTGTCTTATGTTGTCTGATGAATAGGTTTTATAAGATTCCAAAAGTAATGCACAAAGGTTTTGCCAAGGTACATCAATGATGAGACTGCAGCCTTCTGAATCTTGTTTCTCTAATATTTTTTAATTGATACTTTTTTCAAGAAATGTCTTTATCTTGAACTGCTGTAATGTTCTTTATGTTCATTTGGTGACATAAGTTTTAATGATCCTAAGATATTAAACTAAATGGATTTGTATTAACATTTATTTATTCCATTTTAGTTACTAGGCTGACCATTGGGTTTCGTACTTTGCAACAAACTTGGTTCCTCGTGTCCTTGTGAAAGATTACAGATTATCTAAAATCCAGAAATAGTCAGTCATATTGTTTACTTTACAGGAATTGAGAGAACGCATTCAACCTTACTTTTTGCGCCGTATGAAGAATGAAGTATTCAAGGAAGATGATGCTACAACTGCTAAACTTTCCCGAAAGAATGAGATCATTGTGTGGCTCAGACTAACTGCTTGTCAGGTGTGGTTTGCTGCACATGCCTGAGTTTGTGTTCATATATCATGCATCCAATTAATCATGCAATTGTTTTGCTTGTTGTGCAGCGGCAACTATATGAAGCCTTTCTGCGGAGTGAAATTGTTCTTTCAGCTTTCGATGGCTCGCCATTGGCTGCCCTAACGGTTTTTACTCTTCAACTTTTTTGCTTATGTTTGTTTGAGATGTGCAAAAAGACAATGATTTTCAGTAGAAAGGTGGCACTTAATTCTTATTATTGTTAACCATCATAGGTGTGTGTACTTTGTTGGTTTTGATCAAGGGAGTGTATACATTTAACTCTAGTTCTCATGAACAATTTGTAGTTGAGTTGAGCTGCGGCTTGACTGATTCTATACAAAGAAAAATTTTAATTTTCTCCTGCATTAAAGTGGAAATCTTTTATTATCGTATTGTGAGAAGCTCTGAATTTTTTCCTCAATTACTGTTTCTTTAATTCTATTTGGTCTGTCCATTGTTTTTTGTTCTTGGTTCATATTTGGAAGATTTTTGGTAGCGAATCAATTAGTAAGTTTTAATGAATAGTTTGAATCTTGTTGAAGAATTATATTCTGTGTCACTTCGATATTTTGGTTGCCCTTCTGTAATCAAATAGCTTTTTCCCTGGAGCAGATTCTGAAGAAAATATGTGATCACCCGCTTCTCTTGACAAAAAGAGCAGCCGAGGATTTGTTGGAGGGAATGGAGTCAATGCTAAATCCAGAAGATGCAGCTGTAGCAGAGAAATTGGCAATGCATCTAGCTGATGTTGCTGACAGAACTGACACTGACTTTCAAGAGAAGCATGACAACATCTCTTGCAAGATCTCTTTTATATTGTCACTTCTGGTTAGATATGTCTCAGAATTACTGTTGATGCTTTTGATTTAGTATTTGATCATTCATGCTTAATGCATATGCTGATCTTCCACAGGATAATTTAATTCCAGAAGGGCACAATGTTCTTATATTCTCTCAAACTCGCAAGATGCTTAATCTCATCCAGGTTTGTAACCATGAATCTTTGTTGCTGAGAATGCAATATGGATTGGTTAATTTTCTGATTTTTCACAAATGTAGCTGATTGGATGAGAAAAAACTTAAGGTGTAAGCAAGTAAATAAGTGGGGTGTCCTTGGTATCAGACAAAATTTAGTAACAACATCTTCATTAGCATATATTATTAATTCGAGAAGATCAGCAGATATCAAAAGTTACAAAAAGTTTTCATGGTGTGTATACCCAGGAATTTAGCTTTTCTGTCAATTGCTCATTTCTTATATGTGCCATCCGTTGGAAACTGCAATTACACTCAGTGTGTAGTATTACATGTTTCCTTCTAATTGTGTTTGTTGAAGTATTTTCTAGTTTGGAAAGTAAATTTAAGCCCACATGTAACATGCAAGCTGATGAATTAATTCAATTTAGTATTGCAGGGGAACGTGGTAAATTGTTTCTGTGATTGTTCTGGCTAGATGAACCTAACATATCTAAATCAAAGTTGTGAAACTCCGTCATCATTAATTATGCATGAAAATATCTTTTGGATACATGGACATGTGATTTGTTTTTGCCTTGGATATGCATCGTTGTTGCTTTCTTGCATTATATTTTATTTGAATCATCTATTTATATTTTTCTGTCCTTGTAGCTAGATGAATATTTATGTTTAAAGTAATTCCTGGCCTATTCAAAACTCTGATTTCTAGAGTATTTATATATTAAATTCAAGGATTTTGTAAGTTTTTGTATCTTTTCTTCTTTAATGTTTACGCTTTGGCAGAAGGTGATACATGGCTTATCTTTTTGCTGTGATAGGAATCCCTGGTATCCAATGGTTATGAGTTCATACGCATAGATGGTACAACAAAAGCTACTGACAGAACAAAAATTGTTAGTGTAAGTTTTCTAAAAAGTCAAAACCATTAGACTTTAGTTATTGCATATGAAATATTTATTCAAAATCTTTGTTTTCCTGAACCCAAAAAATAAAAATAAATAAATAACATTTCAGGACTTCCAAGAAGGCAATGGGGCTCCTATATTTCTCCTAACATCTCAAGTTGGTGGTCTTGGTCTTACACTTACAAAAGCAGACCGTGTGATTGTGGTTGATCCTGCTTGGAATCCTAGGTGCTTCCTTAAGTTTATTTCTTTCATTCACTCAGATTCAGCAAACATGAACTGACGATAGGCAAATTTGCTGGTGATTACAAATGGATTTGCCAAAAAATTCAGATATTTTAGGATATATCTTTTACTTTTGCAAACATCAATAATTGTCTTTATCCTTGACGTAAAATGTCCACTACATGGATTACATTTATTTTTCTTTATCTATCATTTTTACTGGCAGCTTGTGGAGTTTATGAATTTTGCATGTTGAAAAATATGTTAAAATGTTTGTGACATCCAGAAATGGCACGATGGTTGCCCTTCTACACACTAAACTTTGGCCTCTAAACTACCCAAAGAACTTTTCAACTTCAACGCGTTTCTGATGTTTCACATACTTTTCTATCATTTTCTATTAAACAGCTGTCCCTTTCTTGCTGCTTCAGTTTTTTCTGTCCCTGTCAGGCTATGTTAAGAATTTTCTTGGTGTAATTCATCGGTCAATTAATATATCTCTCTTTGTAGCACGGATAACCAGAGTGTTGATCGTGCATATCGAATTGGGCAAATGAAGGATGTTGTCGTATACAGGCTAATGACTTGTGGAACTGTTGAAGAGAAAATTTATAGGAAGCAGGTTCAATGCTCATCTCCCTTATTATTTATGGTTGTCATATGGTATGTACATGAGATGTAGTAGCTGTTTTTGAATTGCAAATATTGTTATTGTTTTCATGGTATTTAAAGATTTTAGAGCTGTTTCTGAGTCAGTTCACCAGGTTTCAATACATTTCTTCAAGTGGTTGAAAAACTATATTGCATGTAATTTGTCTGACAGATTGCTTTGGGGAAGGGTTTATTTAGTAGGAAAAGCCTGAAAAAAATTTAAATGTTCCTCTGTTGCAGATTGCAATTTATTTGTAGAATTTTTTTTTAATCTGCTAAGCCAACATTGCATGGTTTCTTTCCAATTGTCCTCTGTATCCATAATAAATGTTTACTTTGGATGTTAGTTAGATGCATGGGTTGAATCATGAATCTTTAAAATTGAAACATTAGTACAATGGGATGAAGTTGACTCCTAAAAATTTCTGTTGTAGATATTCAAGGGGGGATTATTTAGAACAGCAACTGAAAACAAAGAACAAATTCGATACTTTAGCCAGCAGGTATGAGGTTTTATTTGTTGATTTACTGGGATAAATTCCTGGCATCTTTTTTAAGCATATGTACATGTCTTTTAAAGTTAAATTAATTTTTTCAGGATCTTCGGGAGCTATTCAGCCTCCCAAAGCAGGGGTTTAATATTTCCCTCACACAGCAACAGTTACATGAAGAGCATGACAGCCAGCACAAAATGTACTGAGGCCTATTAGTGGCAACTTCATTTCTGCCTACTTATTTTTCTCTCTAATTAGCGAAGTTGGACTGTGTTTAGTTAATATTTGCTTTTGTAGGATCTTTAGTTTTGGAGATCTCTCATCTTTGATCTTCCTCTCACCAAGAAACCCATTACTATTAGTAGTGTTTTTTAAAATTCCTAATAATGTGTTTTTGCACAAGCCTTTTTTTTTGTCTCTTAAAGAGTAGAAGCTAGCAATTCATTGGCCTGGATCCAAGATAATTAGCAGTCCAGCACCTTTCATCCATTATGATTATGCATCTATGATCCATGCAAAAAAAATGCAACTTTTGTGGAATTGTTTGGTTATGAATTATTAAATTCCAATGACTTTCTATATGAATTCCATGCCATCTTATCTCTTAATTTGTGTTTTTGTTTCTGTAGGGATGAATTTCTGGAATCCCACATAAAATTCTTAGAGACTCAAGGTATAGCAGGAGTAAGTCACCACAGCCTATTATTCTCAAAGACAGCAACTGTACAAGTTGCACAAGAAGAAGAAGATGAGATAAGGTGAAACTCTGCTCCGTTTTTTCTGCTTTTGGGTACAAAACAATGATACCTCTATTTTTTTCTTTTTATAAACACGCAGTTCCTTGTTTTTATATGTGTGCTTCTTTGCATGCTGTTCTTGCATATTTTGAACTAAGGTAAAATGGAATAAAATTACGTGAATTCTAAACCCCTCTTAGTTTGCATGAATTCTCCTTTGATTCTACTCCAAACAATTCATTGGTTCAAATTATGGAGCTACCAGCTGGTTTATGCATTGTGATAAAAGGCCTGCCATTTTCTTTGCTATAAAATTGGTATCCTGAATTCCACTGATAGTATAACTACTTGGTTCAAATTATTAGTCCAAAAATAGCATAAAACGTTTACTCTTTTTGCCCTTAATTGTAAATCACGCATTCAAACCTCAGGAGTATAAAGGTAGTATTTGTATTTGAAAGCTTTATTCGTGCAAAGCATACTAATCACTATCCTCATTCCATACCTTTTAAATCTGGTGTGGTTTGGTACTCTATTTGTGGGTTCAGGAAAAAGGTATCCACAATGGTGGGAAATTCATCATCAAGTTATTCACTTGAACGTGATGTTGATGGGTATGATCTTTACATTTGATTATGTATTTTAAAAAATAAACCATCATATTCTTTTAAAGCTATTTAGTGCATGTTATTTAGTTTCTAATATTTGACAGGGCTGTGCATGCTTTCAATCCCAAGGATGTAAATCTGAAGAAGAAAAGCTCTTCCCCAGATAGTGTGGGTAAATTGACAGAATCTGAAATCAAAGAGAGAATCAATCGGCTGTCACAAATACTTGGAAATAAGGTATGATTTAAATGACATGTGAAAAGGCAGATAAAACTATTGCTTCAGAGTAACTGCTCGAATTACAAACATTGAAGGTCGAGAATTGCCATCCAAAACCATATTGAGTAAATAAAATTGAAGGCTGGTATTGGCTTGACCTTTCGTTTTATTTTTCCTTGCTTGGGAGCAGTCGGGTTTTATTCTAACGCTGATTCAATAGCCCAAATTGTTGAATACATTATTTGTTCGTGTTAAATGGATTCAACCCTCCATGCCATCTTCATTTTATGTTACTTTTAAGGAACCATTTCAAGCTGGTTGTGCCTGAATTAAAGTAGAAGCTCTTTAATCGCTTCTTCTTTTCTCAGTTCTGCTTTTCTGTTTACAGGTTACCATTTCAAGGTTACCAGACCAAGGAGCGAAACTACAAAAGCAGATTGGCGAATTAAATTCAGAGCTCAACAAGCTGAGAATGGAGACAGCAACAGAGAGAGAAGGGATCATCAGTCTGGATGATTTAACTGGGGAATTTGAAAGACGATTGAATGTATAGATCATTTTTACTGAAGCAAATGGAGGCAACGAAAGTTGAAAGAATATAATTTTGTTGGCCATACTGAGAATGGCCATATATATATCTTCAACATACAATGCTTTCTGGGCTGGGGCACGTACTTTCTGCTTGCTGTATATTGAATCAAGTGTAATTAATCCATGTCAAATTACGATATAAATTCTGTTTGGGGCCTTGCATGTTATTTTAAGATAACAATGGTGCCCAAAAAAGCGTTGATATTGTTTATAGAACATCTGAAGAGATTGATAAAAATTTCAGTTTGATTATATTATAAAAACTTCAATAAGTAAATACTCATCTTATTTTTAATTTAAACATATATATTTTATTTATTAACATGCATAGTAGGAATTTGATTTGAAATTAATTATAAATTTAAATATATATTTAGTATATATGCTATAATCTTTTATTTGATTATGAACATGTTTAATTAAAAATAATTTTATTTCAAAAAATACTTTTATTTCTTTTCTCAGACTTTTCATCCTAATAACTTATTTTTTTTTACCTTTTACATTTTTTAAAATAAAAAAATCAAATTAAATAAAAAACTAAAATGAAATGAATGAAGATTAATTTATAAATAAATGTATAAACACAGGGACTAAATAACAATTTGTGAAACCACAAAGACTAATTAATTATTTTTACTAAACTACAAAGACTAAATTATAATTAACTAATATTTAATTAAACAAGTTAGATAAGTAGTGGCACCAATTTTTTCATTCCCTGTACCTCCCAGTCCCTCCCTCCCTCTTCCAAAATACACTGCATAAATCAAAGAAACATGGCAATTAGATTACTCTACCACCAACCAACCCTACTCACCTCCTCCACTTCTCTCCTCTCTCTCCGCTTCTTCTCCTCCATCCAAAACCATAACTTCTCTTCAGATAACGATGCTTTCTCTCCTCGAAACGATACCCTTCTCCCTACCCTCCAACCTTCAAACGACGCCGATTTACTCTCCCAAATCCTCCTCCACCACCACAACCCATTCCATGCCATGGAATCATCTCTTCAATTACCCGGAATTTCTCTCACCCCTTCCCTCCTCCACCAAACCCTCCTCCGCCTCCGCCACAACTCCAAAATCGCCCTTTCCCTTTTCCACCACTCCCTCTCCCTCCCTCCCACCTCGACCGACAATCCACCCACCTCGACCGGCACTTCTACTACCTCAGCCGACAGTTCAACTGCAACCACTGTCACTTACAATCTTATGATCGACATTCTCGCCAAAGTCCGACAATTTGATGTCTGTTGGCAACTTATAGTTGAAATGGACCAACGTAACGTAAAACCCACTTCAGAAACTTTCTTTGTTCTCATTAGGAGATTGGTTGCAGCGGGACTTACTCGCCAGGCAATTCGTGCTTTTGATGATATGGAAAGTTTTGTTTCTGAGCCTGTGAATGAGACCCATTTTTGTTTCCTGCTTGATACTTTGTGTAAATATGGGTATGTGAAAGTGGGTGTTGAGATTTTTAATAAAAGGAAGCATAGGTTTAGTCCTAATGTCAAAATGTATACAGTTTTGATATATGGGTGGTGTAAGATTGGTAGAATTGATATGGCCGAGAGGTTTTTGAAGGAAACGGGTGAGAGAGGGATTGAGGCTACTGTTGTTACATATAATGTTTTGTTAAATGGGATTTGTAGGAGGGCTAGTTTGCACCCGGAGAGTAGGTTTGAGAGGACGATAACATTGGCAGAGAATTTGTTTGATGAAATGCGTGAGAGAGGGATTGAACCCGATGTCACAAGTTTCTCTATTGTTCTTCATGTGTATAGTCGGGCGCATAAGCCTGAATTGACGCTTGATAAGTTGAAGTTGATGAAGGAGAAGGGGATTTGTCCGAGTGTGGTGACTTATACTTCGGTGGTTAAGTGTCTTTGTTCGTGTGGGAGGATTGAGGATGCGGAGGAGTTGCTTGGTGAGATGGTGAGGAATGGTGTTAGTCCTACTGCGGTTACTTATAATTGTTTCTTTAAGGAGTATATGGGAAGGAAGGATGCAGAGAGTGCGTTGAAATTGTATAAGAAGATGAGGGAGGATGGTTTGGGGTCTTTGGGTTTGCATTCATATAATATATTGTTGAGGATGTTTATGATGTTGAATCGATTGGATATTGTGAACGAGATATGGGAGGATTTAAAATCTAGTGGTTTAGGGCCAGATTTAGATTCATATACAATGTTGATTCATGGGTTATGTGAGAAAGAAAAGTGGAGGGAGGCTTGTAAGTTTTTTGTTGAGATGATAGAAAAGGGATTGCTTCCCCAAAAGGTTACTTTCGAGACACTGTACAAGGGTTTAATACAGTCTGATATGTTGAGAACTTGGAGAAGGTTGAAGAAGAAGCTTGATGAAGAGTCAATAACATTCGGTTCAGAGTTTCAAAATTATCAGTTAAAGCCATACAGGAGATGATGTGCTATTTCCGCACTATGACAGACTTTAATCATTTACTTCTAGAGGTACTCTATTTTAACTACTGACTTCTTTTTTAAGTTTATTATAAGAGTACTGGTTGAGTTATGCTGAGTCATATGAATCTGAATAGTTTGGTTTTAGAATGGTGATTGATTTGCAACACAACATTTTTATACATGGTTGGTGTTGTTACCATATTTATTTAGTATCACTAATTGATGAAAAACATGTAATGTTAGCCATTGGCATTGTTTTTTAATCAGTTTATGTCAATTGATCCTGCTGAACTAATGGATATGTTTTTTTCTCCCCTGAAAATCCTTTTCTGGCCTTTGATTTCTTGAGAAAATCCTTTCCCTCTCTCCTGCTGTTGCAGAATTGTATCACCGTTTCCATCCCCGTGGTTCTCTTACTGATTTACCCTGCTTATGGACATAATTGGTTTCTCGATTTGAGCTTGAAAATGGAAGGAGTGCTTGGCATACATTTCTCCAGGCTGCTACTGCATCGGTTTTCAAAGCCTCAGAGCTTAAGCCTCGCCATTAGACAATTGGTAATGTCCATGAAGACAGAAATGGCATGGCAAGGTGCGTGCCACCAGACAAGTCCCGAGAAAAAAATCTTAGCATAAATGAACGAGACAGGATTTGCAAGATAAGTTCTGGTTGATTTCTAGAAGATGACTATCAAAGGCAACAAAGCTAGCAAATCTGGCCGGGGAGTCACCTGAGCTAAGAAAATGCTGTAATATGATTAACTACTGCAAAAGCGCCACATAGGAGCGCACATGATTTGCATTGAAGGTGCATCTAAGTTCAACAACCTCAACCAGTATCATGAGAAGATGTGATAGTTTGAATAGTTCGTGGTAGTTAGGCTGTATGCTGTTGCAGGAAATATTAATATATACTTGTACTTTCATCCTGTCTTTGTTTTGCTACAAATATTTACTCCTGTTGATAGGTTTTATTCTGATTCGCAATGATTGATCTTTACATCTATGTGAAGGAAAGAGTTTTGACATAATGAGAAAATACCCCCAATTTTCCTTTTGGTCACTTGATGTTTGATAGCATGCTACTGATATCGAGCAAGAGCAATGGCTAGAACAGCAGGCATGCTAAATAGGAGCCCGAGTTTGAAGAACAAAAGAGCCTATCTAAAGAGGATGTTTGAAGTTGAAGAAGCAAATCCCACGAAACTATCAAGAAGAAAAAGAAAGGGAAAATGGAAAGAGAGAAACGGCAAGGAAAAAGAAATCCATTAAGCGACTGAGTTGATGAATAGCAGAACTCTCCGTTCAGGTCTAGTCAACAATCATCAACACAACTAAAAAGAAATCATAAATAAATTGCAAATTAAAAAATATTTAATTTGAGAGATATCCTTAAAATTAAAACTATGTGTTTAGCATCGTAATCTTAGAGGAATGTTAAATTCAAGGTGTAAGAAAAAATAAATTAAAGGGATAGATTATAGTACTAAGAGAGCTGGGGATAAAAGTGAAAAGAGGTTAACAGTTTGAGGATCAAAGTGGAAACGAAATGGTTGAAGTTTTACCCGATGTTTTAAAAGCACAATTTATAGCGGGGTTGCGAGAAACACTCTATAGAGTGATCTTCATGTTAAGAACACACAAACTCAATATGAATTTTTCTAACACAAATCCATCTTTTCTGTTTATAATAAGGCATGTTTCCCCATCACTGACTTCGTTCAGTGTTCATGTTGTGGGGGCAGATTTTGTATCCAGATCTCTTCACTTTATCTTATCTTCTGGTCATTCAAGGGAATTTTGGTCACCCTTGTCCTTTTTATTTATGGTGTCAAAGTCCGGTCAGAACAAAACTCTTTCCTTTACATAGCTGTAAACACAGGATTGAAGATATCAGGAGATTGGGTACTGTAAACTTCTCTAAACTTCCTGTCAAGTATATCCGTTGAAGAAACTGAGGAGAAGAAGATAAGTAGTGCGTGTCAATGACCTCGCCCATTCTTATTGCGCTAACAGACAATGGGCGAAGGTTGATCAACTTTTCAATGGAGGAACTAGGAGCTCTTCCAGCTCTTTTCCTGAACTTTACAATGTCCAATCTCCTGAGCTGATTCAATCTTCCCAATTCTCTCATAAGAATATTTCTCTGATTTTCCTCCAAGAAGCAAAGCTTTTGTAGGGACTCGTGTAAACATCTGATTTGCTCAGGTGCCTTAAAACCACATTTGGTGGGAGTCTGGTCGTCAGAATCAATTTCATAACGATACACTAGAAGGTGCCGTAGTTTTTGAAGCATCAGAATCGCTACTGGCATGTTTCAGATCCCGA
>Ga0307510_10005582_pt1 | contig 14992 bp, 16 predicted proteins | sample 12_EM_MG_FD_207224 | JGI IMG/M metagenome (GOLD analysis project Ga0307510, IMG submission 207224) | Populus trichocarpa ectomycorrhiza microbial communities from riparian zone in the Pacific Northwest, United States - 12_EM | ecosystem: Host-associated > Plants > Roots > Unclassified | place...
CCCACCAGCCCGAAGGAGAATCCGATATACCACATCCCTTACTCCGACACAAAGCTTGGCAAGGCCTTCGGTGATCTGGAGCGCTACGCACCACTGTTCCCCCACTCCAATGATGCCGGCGAGTTCCAGAGAGGGGCTTACGACCTAGCCTCTTTCACCCCCGGCCACCTCCACCCTGATTACCCCTCCTCACCCTCGTATGCTCAGGCTGCCTCCGGCTCCGGCTCGGGCGGCCAGACCAAGAAAACATCTAAGCCCCCTTCAGCCCAACAAGTTGCGAGTGCGGGTGCCCCCACGTTCAGAAGGGGCTGCCCTCCCTCCCCGGTGCACAACGACGGTTCTTTGCTCCTCTCCTTTCCCCAGTCCCCCACCCAGAAGCTCCCAAGATTGCAGCAACCTTCCCTGACATCGCCCCTCCTGTCCTGAGCGAATCTAACTGCCTCCTCCGTCTTGGTTTCTCCACGTCGGTTAACATCCGCGGGGCCATTTCGCTCACAGTCACTTACAAGGCCACCCCAGCTGCATCCTACGCCCCCTACTTTGATTCCCTCACCAGGACACTAAATTACTCCTTCCCCGTGGGTGAAACCCCTGGGCCCTGTGCATCCTCACCCCCACCACTGTACAGCTGGCGATACACGCCCTTCCGCTCCGTTACCTCCCCCAAGATGAAGAGGAACTCTTCCCATATCGCAGGCAGGCAATCCTCAACGACAAAGCGAACCCGATTCTCTCAGCCCGGTACCTTAACCAGAGCAGAGATTCTAGGGGCACCAAGCAGGCCAGTTCGGTGGTTGTCACCTTCGACCCCGAGCAGGTTGCGGCCCTTACTTCAGGCGTGGTCATCCTCTCCCAGAAACGCAAGGTCGAACTTGCCTTCTCAGCAAGCCGCTCCTCTCAGTGTAGAAACTGTTGGAGATACGGACACGCCCATCAGCAATGCCCCACCACCCAGCCGAGGTGCCCCATTTGTGCGCTTCATCATACCCGCGCGGCTCAGAGATGTCAGAATCCAACCTGCCCCCGGAGGGGGAACAATAAGCCAGTCCCATCCTGTTGTCCGACCTCCCCCCCACATTGCTGCAACTGCAGTGATGACCACACTGCCACCTTCGAAGAGTGTCTGGCTCGACCTCAACCTGCTCTCCCCTCCCGACCTACCTCCTCAGAACCCCAGGGTCAAGACCCCATGGACGTGGCCTTCGATGGCGACCAAGCACCCTCTACTCCTCCGAGCATGGCTGGTCCCAGTCAAATGGACCTTGTAACCCCCAGACAACCCCCTCCGGCAGGCCCTCCACTCCCCGGTTCCAGTCATGGCTTTGGCGGTCCTCTCCCCCTGGAGGAACCAAGCCCGTCGCCAGCCCTTTAGCTCATCAGGTACGTCCCGGAAATGAGTAACTCGCACCCAGAATCCAACAGGAGGCAGGCCTCCTCCCTTTCCCTCCTTTCAGTCATCCAACATAACTGCCTTGGGAACTGGGATGTTTTTCTTTCCGCATTTGAGTCTTTCCAGGAGTCTTGCACATACCCCTCGGTGGTCCTCCTTGAGGACCCCCTGTTAGCCAGGCCCGCCTTTCCTCCATTAATAGATTCGGGCCCTTTTTTTCACCTGTCAGGAAGCCCAGGGTGGCATCCTCCGTACATCGGTCCTTTGTTGCTCGCTTTTCGGTATTGCCAAGATTCACAGATAGGGTCGACATTATGTCTCTTGACATCTTTTCCCAGAAACCCGTGTTTGGCTGGAGCTTTCACTCCTTCAGGCTGATTAACGCCTACTCAATTAATTCGGCAGACCGAAGGGTCCACTGTGTCCCTCCAGAATGTCTTTTTCCTGACACGCGTGTCCCACCCTTGGTGGTGCGAGACCTGAACATCCACAACCCCCTGGCTGACCCCCTCCGCGCGTTCTCTTCCCAGGAAGTCTCCGCATCTGCCCCATACTTCGAGTTGGTGGCGCTGGGCGGTTTCCCCCTTCTCAATTCCCCCGGCGTGTACACTAGGTTCCCCCTCTCAGGGAAGGCATGCCCCTCCGCTATCGACCTTCCTTTTGCCAACCCCCTGCTCCTTCCCTCCGTCAAGGGCTGGGAGACATCCCTCCCCTCGACGGGTTCTGACCACGTCCCCACAACCATTTTGCCACCAGCTCCGTCCTCGGATCCGGCCCAACAACATCTCAAGTGGGACAACACAGACTGGGAGCTGCGCTCCCCAACCATGAAAAACTTCATAATGCCGCCTCCTCCTTTGTGCCCCTCTCTAAAGATTCTAGACAACTGGCTCACCAGGACACTGGACGGCCTCACAGGCCTTCTTAAAGACCACACCCCAAGCTCGCGCCCTTCCCAACACTCCAAACGTTGGTGGACCCCCCACCTCACCATCCTTCGACGGGAAGATTAGAAGGCGGCAAGGCTGGCCCGCCAACAAGGGAACCCGGCCCTGAAAGAAACGGCGACCATCTCGAGAACGGGCTATTTCAAGGCCATCAAGCTTGCGAAAAACAAACACTGATCCTCCTTCCTACTCTCAGCCACCCCCCAGAACCTGTGGAGGGCAAAGAGGTTCGCCTCAGGGCGAGCCCCCCCACGCTTGGCCTCCCTCACCGGGTCTGAAACCCCGCAGCAGATGAATGAGGCCCTACTAGGCCATTTCTTCCCTCCCAAAGCATCCTCCTCCCCCCCTCCCTGGTTGAGGCCACAGAGCTCAGCCCCCCCTCTCACCAAGGAGGAGATTGCCCATGCGCTCTCCAAGTCCTCCTCCTCATCGGCCCCCGGCCCGGATTGGATCCCCTACCTAACCTGGAAACGGGTAAATGCAATCAAGCCCTCGATCCTGCTCCGGATCCGCTTCCCACTACTTTCCCTAGGATACCACCCACCCTCGGTAAAAGGAGCGAATGGGGTGGTCCTCGATAAACCGGGCAAACCCAGGTTTGAGTCACCATCCTCCTTCAGGATCATAGTCCTCCTAAGAACAGTCTCAACCATCATGGACAGGAAAATTGCGGCACGCCTTGTCCTCGCAGCCTGCTCAAGGGGCCTGATTCACCCCAACCAATGCGGGTCCCTCCATGGGCTGAGCACATACGATGCCTGCCTCACCCTTATGAATGACGTGAAAACCCAGCAGAGGCCGCGCCTGAAGGTGTCCTCCCTTTTTCTGGACATCAAAGCGGGCTTTGAAACGTCAACAACCCAACCCTGGCTCGCATCCTTCGGGAGGGCTGGATCCCCCGTTACCTAGTCTCCTGCGTCGCTTCCTTCTTAAGAGATCGCAGCTGCACCCTGGTTTTCTATGGCGCACCAGGCACCCCAGCCCCTGCAAATGTTGGGGCCCCGCAAGGCTCCCCCATCTCTCCCCTTCTTTTCCTTATTTATGTTTCTCCTCTCTACTTCAGGATCCCCCGAGGACTGATGCTTTCTTATGTGGATAACTTCACCCTAACCACGGCCTCCCTTTCCTACCGAGGAAGCATCCGCCAACTACAAGAGCTTTTCAGGACAATTCAGACCAAAGCAGCATGACTTGGCATGTCCTTCTCCATCCTCAAGACAGAACTGATACACTGGAGGACCCCCAGCCAAAGACACTCGCCAATGTGTGTATCACCTATCCAGTTAGGCGGGGAGATTTTCCTCCCCCGTGATTCCCTCCGATGGTTAGGGTACTGGTTCACTCACACCTTGTCCACATCAACACACTTCTCACGCGGTCTGGCGCTGGTTCAAGGGGCATTTGCCCCAATCAGACACGTTAGCCCCCCCGGGGCAGGGCTCGCCCCGTACCTATGCCACAGACTGGCAACATCACTCGTTGCGCCCAGCCTCCTGTACGGGGCGGACCTCTTCATGCGCAAGGTGTCCCTCACGAGGCTCAACACCTTCTGGCACAAGGTGCAGAGGTGGGCCACCCACTGTTTCTTGTCAACCCCCATCGGCATCCCTCCAGTCCAGCCTGCCCCCCATGCCCCTCCTGGTATCACAGAGGCAGAGACTGGCTGCCCTTAGGACTGTCTGCTCCGCGCCCGATGTCAACCCGGCAACAGCGCCCCTCCACCCCTCCTTGCCCTCCCTGTCCTCATACCGAGCCCCAGATCGCTCAAGAGCCCGAACTAAGGGCCTCTCGTCGGTCTACCTCCCCCTGAGGAAGACCCCCCGCCCCTCTCCCCCTCTCCGTAACCACCTCCCGATAGACGCAGTGGCCCACAGGACTATCGCCTTCACCGCCGGCCTTTCGTGCATGCCTATGATAAATGCACACCTGGTCCCTGAAGTCTTGCCCAACCTCCCCCCACAATCACTAATGGAGAGCACGTACTCTGACCTAAAGAAAAGGGTTAGGGAGGCGCTCATTGAGGACTGGTCCCGACTGTTCCCAGCCCCCGCCCACTACCACGACCCCCCAGCCCTGTATCCTCGCCCCATCATGGGCCTGGGCAAGTTCATAGTTGGACAGATCGACCAAATGAGAGCCGGGAAAAGTTAGCTGGCGGCACATCCCTCGGGCAGGGCCCCAGAGGCTGATACCTCCTGCCCCCGCTGTGGTTTGGAACCAGAATCATTCGAACACAGAATCCTCACATGCCCCTCTAGACAGGGCGCCCGCCGCCGTATCCTCTACGCGTCACGGATGTCGCTGATGAGGCCCCCCTATGGTCCTGTCTCCGACTACTAAAAGGCTTGCCACCTATATCAGCGTCACCTCCACAGGCTTCCCTTCAACAATGTTCCCGCCCACCACGCCCCCCTCTTCCCCCCCCTTCCCCCTCTCTCCCCCCAACCCCCCGCTCCCCGTGTTCCGCGTATTTTCCTTGGCCGAGGCTTGATAAAAGTATGTAGCGAGTTGTGGTTTTCTTTCCTGTAACTTGTGTAGGCTTCCCTTTCATATAAGTTGTATGCCTTTTCTTTCCTGGCTGGTAGAGTGGCCTTAGGCCCTGTGGAGGAGAACCCCCTGTGAGTGTGGATATTTACCGGTGCCGTGACTTTCCTTTGTTATTTGTTGGATATATAGGTTTTGTCTCTCCATAGCTCGCGCTGCATGAGGCTTTTTGTACCTAAAACAATGAACGCATGATTACAAAAAAAAAAAAAGAAATACAACCAAGAGAGACGTCACGAACCATCTCACCTCCACCTCCGGCGATTGAAATCTCAATACCACGGGAAATCATGGTCACTTTCCCGCACCCACCTCTCTTCACCCATGATGGCTACTGCCCAGGAGTTGACGTTAAGCCACCTACCCTCCTCTTCTGCGGCCTTTTGGCCTCCCCTCCTTGGGGTTCTCGTTCCTGTTCATCATTGACTCACTCATGAAGTTCCTTTCTCCCGCTTACCCCGCACTTGCTTTGCACCTCGCTTAGCATTTTGCACGGTCGGAAAGCTTCTGACTTCGTTCACTGTCGGAGTTACGGTGTCGGACTCTCGGTCGAAGTAGGCCTCGGCTTGCTGGGCTTGTACCTCTGGTGGGGAATGCTTCGGTTAGTAACATCAGGGTCTCGTCTCGGTCTCGTCGTGGTCCCAAAAGCCCTTGCTATGGCCTGTTGGTCGCTTGTGGCTAGCCCGTTTGCGATCCTTTCTCCTCCCGCCTCCCAGTTCTGTCCGCCCGCACCGTATTGCCCGCTTAGCTTGCACCTTACTGCTTTACCTCCCCCCTGGCCAGCACCCTACTGCTACTCACCGGCTGGCACCCTACTGCTGCTCATGGGCTGGCACCCTACTGCCCAGTGGCTCCGCTCGCCTCACTATCCTCTCCCATCGTCGCCATCGTCCTCGGTTACGCCCAGTCGTGGTATTGCACAGCCTCCGTGGCTGCCGCCAACACCTTGGTCGAACGCTGTAATTACCGGCGCGACCATCTATGCTTATGATGTCAGCCCACATTCCAGTGGTTTTCCTCCAACGCACGATCACTATTCTCTCCCTCAGGCCCTCGTTTCGAGGCCTTAGGGAACTTTGTTTTTTTCGGGGTAGCCTGCCGACTGGTTTGGGTCTCTCTACCTGTACGTTTCTATGAATTGTTTTCTTACGTGTCTGGGGTATTAGTATCTTAGGTGCTAGGCGAGGGGGCTTCTCCTATGGTTTCGGGGTGTTTGAATTTTCCAATGAGGAGGTGCTGCGGGAGGTTGTTGTGACTTATAGGCTTTTTTCTCTTCATGGCTCGCCGTGCATAACCCTTTTCGTACCTAAAACAAATAACCCATGATATCATGAAAAAAAAGAAAAAAAAGAAACTACCAAGAGATAGGTTACGGACCATGTCTCCTTCACCTCCGGCGATTGAAATCTGAACACTACGGGAAATCATCCTCACTTTCCCCCACCCACCTCTCTTCTCCCATGATGGCTACTCCCTTGCAGTTGACGTTAAGCCATCTTCCCTCCTCTTCTGGGGCCCCTTGGCCTCCCCTCCTTGGGCTTCTCGTTCATGTTCATCGTTGAACATGGGTATCTTGCGCTGGACAAACCAGTTCTCCAAATTAAAGTCGTCTTCAGATGAGAAAGGGTTCCAATTGTCATCAGTCAGGGCCTTGTTGAGCTCTGTGTAGCCATCAACTTTGCCAAGTAGTCTCCCTGTACGGGAATAGTTTCTTGACCTGAAGGGTGCATACAGACCTGAGGGTAGGAAACGCCTACCGTGTCTGAATCATTGTGCATATTATCTATCTCAGTACTTGTTGTATGGAAATCTGGCATCTCGAGCCTGGGATCTCATTCGTAGTCTGGGTCAGTCATGTTTTCAAGTTGATAATGAATAAAAGTAGGTGGTCAGATAGAAGCTGTGGCGGCGATCACAATGTGGGATAGAACAATATCAAGATGAATTGTCTCAAGGTGTTTTTTGTATGCAGTGGCTTGTTGATAAGATTGCCTGCAATATGGAAACATTGTTCTCTTTGAGGTTATAGTGTGTAGTGTTTCTCTTTCAAGTAGTTTGGCGGGTGCATGAGCAGGTGGGCAGAGAGGCCGCAGCGGACATAGTTTTTCAAAGTGAAATGTATGTTTCTTTCAAGGGGCAAATTGGGAAATTCTCAAGTTTGGTTGGTCAGATGATGAACAGGGCTGGACATTCAAGCTGCAACCGTTATTCATGGTTTAACTTGTGAAATATGTTCTTTGTTGAAAGTGTGGTAACGTTATTGATTGTAGACTGAAGAGGTTTGGAAGGACCTTGTGTTAGGTGGCACTAAATCTCTAAGAACAAGTGAGATGGGTAAGACCAAGGTACTTTAGCGTATATGGAGACGTGTCTAGGAAGGCTCAATATAAATGTGCATACAATAGTGATAAAGATCTTTCTAGTGATAACATATTATATTGATGAGGTTCCTTCTCCATAGGGTGATTATTTCAGTAAAGCTCCGGATTTTCATTGTCTTTGGTTTTCGTTTATCTGATTGATTATTTGTTTAATGTCCCAAACATGCCTGCGCCGCTAGCTATCATAACAAAAAACCTGCAACTCGGTCCATTGAACCCCCCTGCCAGTAGAAAAACCCTCTAGCCAGAGCGTTTGGGTATAAAATACCAACAACTGAAAGACAAGCCTGAAACCAACAACGGATGTTCCAAAAACCTCCACAAATAATCAACTTAAGAAATACAATACGACAGTGAACTAGAACCGATAGCGAGTAAAGAAAGCCAAACCAGTAAACTAGAAAGTAGCAAGCAGACAGATGATTTAGGGCTGGAGGATAATATCCGTAAGCGAAGTGATACGAGTCAGGGCAGAAGACGACATAAAGATTCCAAGTAAGTAGAGCAAAGGAATCCAGCTGAAGGAGTGAGGACATCAATCCAGGCGAGAGGGTGTGTGTGGAAAGTCGCATAACTCAAGTCCTCTGAAACACAACAGTGAACAGCAGTAAGATGCCAATGGGAGTGTGGGCAGCAGTAGGGTGCCAGCCGGAGATCAGGCAGTAGGGTGCGAGCCTAGGTGGAGAGCAGTAAGATGCCAGCCAGGGAAGGTATGATAGTAGGGTATCAACCTTGGGAGTCAGCAGTACGATGCCAGCCGATCCAAGCACGTGGAGAGGGAGAGGAAGGGTAGACCAACATCTTTGCCATGGAAACTATTTGTAATTGTGTTCATGTCTGACTAGGCAGCCACCTGCTGGTTCTTGAGAGGGTGAATGGGGAAAGGTGACTGTGTCCAGTTGACATTTCCCCGCCTGCAAACCGTGGTCCCAGCCATCTGTAACTTGGGGATAGAAGCACGCATTCCCGACTGGGCGAGGGCTAAGCGAGGCAAAGCAATAGCGGAGTAGGCAGAGGAACCACCATCATGAGATGATGAAACCAGCCACCAAGGGGTGGAAAGAGCAAGAGGATGGACTCAAAGGGTAGACCTAAGAGGGTGGAGCGAATGGGGAGAGTCCAGCACTCACTAGGGACAAAGCCATGATGGGGGGTCTGGTGGGAAGCACTGGTAATAATCTTGTAGGGTCGAGATTTCAATCGCCGGAGATGTAGAGGAAACGGAGGATGAAAAGAGGAGACGGAGGATCTAAAGAGGAGAGAGAGGATGTCAGTAAAGCTTGGGATTTTTTTGTTTTTTGTTTAAATCATATATTTGCTGTTAAGGTTCAGGAACTTGCGTGCAGTGCGAGCTATGGCATAAACGAAACTTTAATCCCAAACAACCACCCGCTTCACCGCTTCATGGGAGAAACAAATACCACCCATACATAGGAAAGAAATCAAACATGAAAGGACTCGCTGTACCCTCAGAATCCTATGGTATGTGCCTAACTGCACACCAGCCATCAACACACGTCAATGGGGAGGAAAGCATAGGAAAGTCCAACAATAAAAAGCAAACATAAAGGTGTACAGGAGCAAAGAAACCCTTCAGCAGGCCCCCCAATAACACTAGGAAATATTCGCTAAGGCCCACTAGGCATGACAAAAAGTATAGAAAACCACAAAGCTACATAAAAGACAACTGCTAGGACTGATAGTTTATTAACGCAGGGCCCAGCTATAACTTAAAACACTTTGGTCGCGTCAGACATTACATCAGGCCAGCGCACCAGAACAGTCAAGGAGGCACTGCTATACCATGACAGTACGTACTCGAGGTAGGAGGCCGTAGTCGAAAGAGGGTAGGGCAGTAAGGTGCAAGCTATGGCAGTAAGGTGCCAGTAGTAGGTGGCGCGATAGTAGGGAATCAGCCTGGGAAAGGGGCAGTAGGGTGCCAGCTGATCTGACCACATGGAGAGGGGAGAGCAAAGGTAGGCCAACCTCTTTACCGTAGGAACTATCCATAATCGTGTTCGTGTCTGACTAGGCAGCCACCCCCTAGAGGCTGAATACGGAAAAGCGACCGTGGCCTGTTGAAACATTTTCCCTACTGCAAACTGTGTTCCCAGCCGTCTGTAACATGGGCATTGAAAGAAGTGTTCCCCACCGTGCAAATGCTAAGCGAGGCGAAGCAAGTGCGGGGTAGGCGGTGGAAACACGATCGCGAGATGATGACACCAACCACCAACAGGTGGAAAAAAGGGGTGGAGGATAGACTCAGATGGTAGACCTGAGAGCGTGGAGAGAATAGGAAGAGTCCATCACCCCGTAGGGATAAACAGATGATGGGGAGGGTGGTGGGTAGAAGTGGTGATAATCTCGTGATGTTGGGATGTCAATTGCAGGAGGTGTAGAGGGGACCGAGAATGTCAGTAAAGCTCGGGAGGTACTTCGATGTTTATATTCCGCGTCGTAGAGTGCCCAACCTACAAGTATCTACCATACTAACTAAGTACCTGCAAATAATTCCAAACATTTCCTTATACTGCACTGCGCACACTGTCTAATGATTATAATCGCCCCACGGGTGACTTGCGGACTGGAGAGCTCTTGATTTCTCTGGTGTGGCATTACATCCCAGTCAGAGTTCAGAATCCTTCTTCTGTCAGAAAGACAAACGAAACTTGTCCACAGGCTAGCCAATATCCTCATTATCGGATAAACCAAGTGGCCAACTTAGTAATCGGACATGTTGCAGTTGCAGATATCACTCTGTCTTCCTGCGTAGAGGCTTTGGTTAGACTAGAGCTCAAGAGCGTACCAGGAGCACAATTCTCGCGTACTTCTTCCTTACCGAATAGTCTTACTTGGTAATACACCATTAGTGTGGGAGTTGTCATACGCTCATTTTATTCAACAGTAGAAATGACGAAAACGTCCCATTGCTTTAGTGACATACTATCCAGTGCTGTACAGCTATGTTTGTAACTTTATGCAATATCCACTGACCTGGCCCAGAACATTTGTATAAGGTCGCCAAACGTCCCATTCTATTTATTCTGCGAACAGCCTCCAGGCAGAGGGATGGCCGCGACGTATATGGTCTTATGAGATAGGTTCCAAAGATATTTGCCTTTGCTTTTGGGATGCAACTAGAACATCGTCTGGTGTTGTCACACCATCCCAACACAGGGGGCCAGAGGGGGGTGTTAGCTTTACATGTGTTAGATATTAGGGTAGCAGTAGGTACGGTAGCTATCCCCATATGTGTTGGGGTTGAGCAGTAGGGTTAGTAGAACCGGTTGTTGGCTCTTGGCGGTCATGTATCTCTATATATACCTTCGGTCATAGATAGGAAATACACTAAGTTATTCTTCCACCACCACTACGTTCCTACAGGTTATGAGCCTCTGCGATTCCAATCGACAGCACAATTGAAAAAGTGCATCTGGTAGAAGGTTGTCAACAACACTCAGATTTTCCAGATCCTTTTTTCACCTCCACATCTGTTTGTTATTTTTCCATTTTCATCGCTTTCCATCCGTGGAAAGGTTTTTCTCTACGCTGCCTTATCATCGTCATCGTCATCGTCATTATCGTCATCATGTCACAGATACTCGATACGCAGCAGCATGTACGTCTGGTTTTTCCGCAACTGGGGGACAATAATTTCCACCCCTGGCGTCAGCGGATGTCAGATCAACCGAGAGAGATGGATTTATGATGGATCGTCTGGGTGTGAGAAAACCCCCAAGAGCGATAGTGAGGAGCCTAGTGATATTCAGGCTTATGATAAATGGCTTCGGAAATGTTCTCGCACTACGGCAAAGATTCGAAATGCGATGGAACCTCATATATGTGCACAGCACACATCGGATACTTATAACGAGGATCCCAAGGCAGTTTGGGATAAGCTCGCTGAAGGGTATCGGAGAGCTCTGGGCTCAGTGCTGTATTACTTCCGCCGCTCTCTCTTCGACTGTACGCTCGAAGCTCATGGGACAGTGGCTAAGTATCTTGACGAGATCGACAGGATAATTGAATGCTTGCGAGAAGCAGATCAAGTTATCAAGCCAGAAGAGAGACGTTTTACCTTCTGAATGGGCTGCCGGGCTACATGGTGCGAGTGGCGGGATCTCCAGGCAACAATCATTAAACCTGACCAACGCGACGAGCTTGTTGCGGCGATCAAGGCTTGTGAGGCAAGCCTCAACCGTGATCAGGAAATAACCGGTGATACTGTACTCAGTGTTGAAGGCAAGAGGTATGCCGGCCATGCAGGTGAGAAGAGCAATAGAAGACCTGAGCAGGCCCGACCTGAGAGACGAAATAGGAGCAGTACGGACGAGACCTTAACCTGCTATTACTGTCAGAAGCAAGGACATCGATGTAGGGAGTGCAGAAAACTGAAATCGGATTGTGAGAAGGGTATACAGGTGGATCGTTTGAATTCACCAATGCCGGCTGTGGGGTCTGCGACAGACAGGTTAAGCCGTTCGATTTTTACACCGTTTTCATCAGCGTCGGCATCTACGGGTCAGGGGCAATGGCTTCTTGATAGCGGATCTAGCACCCACGTCACCGGAATGAAGGAACACTTTTCGTCATATGTTGCAGTCGCGACAGGCGAGCGGAAAATGTGTGTCGCAAACAACGTCGAGATAGATGCTCTTGGGGAAGGTGAAGTGACCCTAGCCGTGTGGGATGAAAAGGGAAGGAGAGAAAGAAACCTTGTGATTCCTGGGGTGTTACATGTCCCCGAGTGTGGGAGGAACAATTTGCTCTCGGTTTCCCACCTATGTAACTCGGGCTACTACGTTGACTTTCATCGGACTGGGGGAGCGTCGTTTGGGCGCGATGATGGGCTGAGTGTTACACTGAGGGAAGTCAATGGGCTCTACATCTTACAGACATGGTCAGCACAAGGAAGTGTGAGAGCACTGGCAGTGCATGGTGGCGAAGAGGATAAAGAGAAAGCAGCGAGCAAGGAAGCAGCTTTATGGCATTTTCGTCTGGCACATTTGGGAGCGGATGCAGTACGCAGACTGTCTATGGAAGATAACGCAATACCGAGGCTACCAGTTGTGCCGCGTTGCGTTTGCATGGGATGCATATATGGAAAGCTGGTACGCAAGCCTTTTCCGTCCCTGCCGCTCAGTTCAAAGGCTACCCAACCATTGGAAATAATCCATAGCGACATTACCGGACCAGTTACACCTAAGTCGCTAGGGGGAGCACTTTATTTGTTGATGTTTACGGATTATTTCACACGATTCCAAATCGGATACTTGATCAAGCGCAAATCGGAAGCCCTTACATGTTTTATGGACTACAAGGCACTTGCAGAGAAACATGATGGAAAGCCAGTACGCAAGCTACGTACTGATGGGGCAGGCGAGTATACCTCCAATGAGTTCAGCCATCTCCTCAAGCAAGAAGGCATCGAAGCTCAACGAACCACGCCGTGTACGCCACAGTGAAATGGAACGAGCGAATGAGCGAACCGAACGATAATCGGAACTACACAGGCTCTCCTGCATGCTGTTAACGCACCTAAGGAATATTGGGGTGAAGCTGCAATGACGGCCATTTACCTTCGCAATCGGTTACCTACTAAGGCTATAGAGGGTGGAGAAACACCGTATGAACGGTGGTTTGGGAGGAACCAGTCATATAGGAACTTAGATGTTTGGGGATGCCTAGCATACATTCAGATCCCAAAGGAGACAGGCAAAAAGTTGGATAAGACGGCCCGGAAATGCATGTTCGTTGGCTACACGAGCACTGCACAGATGTACAGGCTCTACGATCCGGTTGAACGCAGATTTCTTCTATCACGAGTTGTCGTCTTCGAGGAATCCACATTATATTATCCGTTAAAAGGCTTCGATAATAGTCCGGCACAACCTTACTATGCACTAGCAACCCAGCTGTCGGAAGAACAGTTTGCCTGGAATGATGAGTTTGACGAGCCGGGTAGTGATGATGAAGCCTCAGCAAGAGTTGAGAACAAAATCTTGCCTCAGGAGGATGAAGAGGACGAGGAAGAAGAAGCCGTTGACTGGGGAGAAGCTGAAGAAGTACTAGCACCCTTTCGGCTACGCAAACCACAAATTGAGCCAGCGTGTGGTGGAAAACTCTCAAGTGGAAATGTGGTATCCCGACCGGTAGCAAAAGACGGAAACAGAGAACAGTATATGCTTAGCGGGTTACGCGTTAAGGGGAAGAGTAAGTTCTGGGATGCAGAACCAGGGGAGCTACCTGAAGTACAGCAAGGAGGACGTACGTGCGGTCAACAAGGAAATACTGGTAGTTTGACTCACACCATGATATCTACAGTTTATATGGTTGAAGCGGGTCCGATTAACTACAAGGCAGCTATGGAGAGACCCGAAGCCGCGCAATGGCAAGAGGCTGTGGACTCCGAGTGTTCCTCTGTTGCGAAGAACAAGGTTCTAATGTTTGTCGATTCGATTCCTACCGGAAAGAGAGCGATTCCCACAAAGTTGATACTAGAACGGAAGCTCGGATCTGGGGGAGAAACGATAAGGTACAAAGCGCGACTTGTGGCACAGGGTTTTCGGCAAGTTGAAGGCTTAGATTTTGCCGAAAGGTTTGCTCCAGTAGCAAGTCTGTCAAGCGTGCGGATCGTGATGGCAATAGCAGGTACGCGCGGGTATGCAGTCCATCAGATGGATGTTGTAACCGCCTTTCTTGGGAGTAAGCTGGATGAAGAGCGCTATGTTCATCTACCGCTTGGAGTCCTGGGAGGTCTGAGGATGGCACGGCTCAATCGCAGTCTATATGGCCTCAAGCAATTGCCCTGGTGCTAGTATACCACGATCGATGAGTTTCTTGTCTCCCATCTTGGATTTCGACGGGGGAGGTTTGACTGCTGCATTTACACGCACACGAATGGCACAATCCTTGCTCTTTACGTCGACGACATGGTCTTAGCAGGTAGGGAGCCGATCATAACAGATTTGCAGAAGAAGCTTAAGGCGAGATTCGACATGGTTGATTTGGGTTTTGTACAGCATTTCCTTGGTATGATGGTGTCACGCGATGTGTGCTGGCAGAAGGTCTATATTAAACAGGAAGGCTACTTCGGGCGAGTCTTGGAAAGGTTTGGCATGAGGGATTGCAAACCAGTGGCTACACCAATGGATAAGGACAAGCCACATGAGAGAGAGGAGGAAGAAGAAGCCTGCGATGAGACGATCTACCAGCAGTTAATTGGGAGTCTCGGGTGGATAGCGATTGGCACTAGGACAGATATTTCGTTTGCCGTCTCCTATCTTGCGCGTTTTGGGGCAAATCCTTCTCGTCAGCATGGGTATGCGCAAAGCGAGTTCTACGCTATCTGGCGGGAACGAGCTATCTACGGCTTGGTCTGGGGGGAAATATGCCTTTACAGATTCCACTGAATGGGTTTGTGGATGCTGACTTCGCCGGAGATACGGGTAGATTGAAATCGACAACTGGATACATCTTGGTTATGGGATCCGCAGTTATTCAATGGCATTCAAAGAGACAGTCTATTACGGCGACCAGCACAGCAGATGCAGAGTTTATTGCATGCTCAACGGCGATTCAGGAACTCATCTGGTTCTGTCATCTTGTATCAGGAATCACTACATCTAGGTTGGAATTGAGCACGCTCTACAACGACAACCAGGCATCTTTATCTACGTTTACGGATACGGCATACAAACCTCACTCCAAGCATGTTGGTGTTCGCGTTT
>Ga0307510_10005583_pt1 | contig 14990 bp, 12 predicted proteins | sample 12_EM_MG_FD_207224 | JGI IMG/M metagenome (GOLD analysis project Ga0307510, IMG submission 207224) | Populus trichocarpa ectomycorrhiza microbial communities from riparian zone in the Pacific Northwest, United States - 12_EM | ecosystem: Host-associated > Plants > Roots > Unclassified | place...
GAAAGTGCATCGGTAGCACGGTTCAGGTTTTTCTGAACGCCCAGCGACGTGGTGTTGGTGTTTACGGTTAAAGCCATGACGAATTCCTCGTTGGTTGGGTACTGCGGCTTCCGGCCCTGGCAACCGCCGGGTATGGCCTAGAGAACCTTCGTAATAGTTATCGTCGGGATTGCAGGTTGCTTGAGGGCTTTTTGAAAAAAATTTGCCATCACCCTGCCACCCCCGAGAAAACAAAGACTTAGCAGCCCATCCACCGCGAAAAAATGACGTCATAAAACCGACTGCCGCGCAAACCTGCGGGCCAGTGCTGTCGGCGTGTTCAGGCCGGAACACTTCCCAGCAAGTCGACCAGTTCGAACTCCATATAATCAGCCAGTGCCAACCAGTCCTGGCGCTCTTGGCAATCGAGCATTTGCGTGAGTATCTGCGCCCACACCTGCTGGACATCCGCAGGCGCAGACAGCAGCAACTGCTGCGCACCGTCAAAGACATCGACCATGCTCAGCGCTGCCTCGACATCCCGCCCCAGCCGAAACAGACCGGCACACTGACGGCATTCACCGATGCTTTTTTCCAGCGCCGTCATTGCACGAACTCCTGATTGAACTGCGTCCCGGCGATCAGCGCGCCCGCCCTGCTGCTATTGAAGAACTCAACGCGCGGATGCGCAGCGATGTAACGCTCCAGCACACACAGATAACCACGGAAGTTGAGCTGGGTACTGACCCGCTGCCCATGCCCGTCGCGCACCCAATGCCGCGCCTGATTAACACCCGGCCCCAGATCACCGTCGCTCCAGCCGGCGTGAGTCTTGTTCATCGGGAAGGCGAAATCGGCGCCAAATAGCGTGATGCGAGACGCGCCCATTTTTACCGCCAGATCGACCGCCGGATGGATCACGCTGCCGCCGACGTGCAGCAGTGCGCGCGGATATTGTTCACGCAACCCGGCGTACACCGGACTGGCCGAATAACCGCCATAGCGCTTGCCTTTCCAGGCCCGCAAAACTTCGGGATCGCTCATGGGCAAATATACCAGCGGGATACCGTCGGACGCCTCGAACGGCAAATGACGAAAGCTGATGCGCTGATCAATGGTCACCACCAGATCCGGGACAATCCCGTGCTCGATCAACGGCCGATACGCCGTGTCGACACAGATGAGCAGCGGGCGCTGAGCCTGAGTCCGGAGTGCTGCCAATCGTTCAAAATGCCCTTCCAGAGTCGGCCCGGTAGCAATCACGTAAATCTCACGATCGGTGCAGGTGCCAAACAACTGCGCCACATCGTCATCGCCAAGCAGCACCGGCAGGCAGTCCTGCAAGCGCTGTTGAATGAACGGCGACTGCGCGTCGAATTCGCGATTGGTGAAACTCAGATGGACTTCATTGACCAGCCGATCGCGAATCTTCGCGTTGTAATCATCGGCCAGCAGCATCTCGGCGGGCAGGGCAAAAAACGGCGTGAAAAAGTCCGGATGATCAGCGGCGTAAAACAACTCGACGCGCGGATCGTCCAGCCACTGGCGCTGATCGAGCAGTTGCACCACCAGCGCAAACAGCGCGCCATTGAGGATGTGCACGTACAAGCGTTGCAGTCCGGCACGCTCAAGCAGCACAGCGGGCAAATCGCCGAGGCCGGTGCCATAGACGTGCAATTGCGCCTTGTCGGGCAGACTGGTCGCCTGAATCCGCGCTTCATGAAGGCGATCGTGACGACTGGTGAGTTGAATGCCGTTGATGCTCAGCGTCGAGCCTAGCCCCTCAACCAGTTGAGCAGGGACGGCCGCACTGTCTTCCGTCATCAGTCGTTCGAACAGCGCCGGCCAGCGCCGTTGCAACACCTCGGCATTGGCTTGAAAAAACTCGCTCATGGCGCCTCGCGCTCCCTCTTCAGGCAAAAAAATAGCGTTCAAGGTTAACCTTGAACGCTATTTTTGTATCCGCCGTTTTTACTCTGGCTTAAGGGCGATAGATGATCGCCGAGCCCCACGACAGACCGACACCAAAACCGCTCAGCGCAATACGCTGCCAATCGGAATCGATAACGTGTTTTTCCAGCAGCAACGGAATGCTCGACGACACGGTATTGCCGGTCTCGACCATGTCCTTGATGAATTTTTCCGGCTCGCCTTCGAAACGTCGCGCCACCGCATCGACAATCGCCGCACTGCCCTGGTGAATGCAGAAGGCATCGATGTCGTCGGCCTTCAGACCGGAATCGTCCAGCAGCTCGTGCAAGTGCGCCGGGACTTTGAGCAGCGCAAAGTTGAAGACCTGACGACCGTTCATGAAGAACACGCCATCGGTGACTTTCAAGTGCGGCGCACCGGAACCGTCGGTGCCGAACTTGGCCTTGCCCAGCGCCCAGGTCGGATCTTCGCCCATCCATGTAGCGGTGGCGGCATCGCCAAACAGCATGGTGGTGTTGCGGTCTTCCGGATCGACAATCTTCGAATACGGATCAGCGGTGATCAGCAGGCCGTTCTTCAGGCCGGCGGCTTCCATGAAACCCTTGATCGCGTAGATGCCGTAGACATAACCCGAGCAGCCCAGGGAAATGTCGAACGCTGCCACGTTGGTCGGCAGACCGAGTTTGTCCTGCACGATTGCAGCGGTGTGCGGCAGGCCTTCTTCGTCACCGTTCTGGGTGACGACGATCAAGGCGTCGATCGATTCACGTTTCAGATCCGGGTTGCTGGCAAACAGCGCATTGGCCGCTTCCACGCACAGGTCGGAGGTTTCTTGTTCAGCGTCTTTGCGCGGCAGGAATGCCGAACCGATCTTGCCAAGGATGAATTCTTCATCCTTCTCGAATTTTGCACCTTGTGCGTAATTGTCCACGCCGGCTACAGGAACGTAGCTCGCAATGCTTTTTATGCCAATCATTACGGCTTCCCAATAAAAAACAGCCCAAGACCACCGCTCGCAAGGATTTCGAGGGGCGCCGACAAACAGAAAACGGCCGCCACAACGGGCAGCCACGGGGAGCGCAAAGGGCTATCACTGGAATCGAAAACGAGCCAGGCGCCATCTCCCCGATCAATACAATACAGTGAAGATGCGCGTTATGACTCGCAGGTCACGCTATTTTGCCGAATCGGTGCAGATCGGGTTATTCGACCAACGACCAGTCCAGAGGCGTGCCGCGCTTGATCGGCGCACGGGCGCGGCGGCCGAGGACGGCGTCGGTGTGCTTGGGCGGCAGACCGAGACCGGGGCGAATGGCGCGCAGATTGTCCCCGCTAAAGGTGTCACCGGCGGCCATGTCAGCCGTGACATACAGCGAGCGGCGATACACCAGCGACTTGCGTTCAGCCTCTGTGACGCCGTAATGCACCTGGCCCATGGCCTGCCAGGCGCGCTCGGTTTCCACCACCAGACTGGCCATTTCTGCCGGCTCCAGCGAGAAACTGGCATCGACGCCACCCGCTGAACGGTCGAGGGTGAAGTGCTTTTCCACCACCGTCGCGCCAAGCGCCACCGCCGCCACCGACACGCCAACGCCCATCGAGTGATCGGACAGCCCCACTTCGCAACCGAACAACTCACGCAGATGGGGAATCGTGCGCACGTTGCTGTTGAGCGGCGTTGCCGGGTAAGTGCTGGTGCATTTGAGCAACACTAGATCTTTGCAACCGGCCTCGCGCGCGGCGCGAACGGCCTCATCCAGTTCAGCGATGCTGGCCATGCCGGTGGAAATGATCAGCGGCTTGCCGGTGGCGGCCACACGACGGATCAACGGCAAATCGGTGTTTTCGAAACTGGCGATCTTGTAGGCCGGAACATTGAGGCTTTCGAGAAAGTCCACGGCGCTGTCATCGAACGGTGTCGAGAACGCGAGCATCCCCAGTTCCTTGGCACGAGCAAAAATCGGTGCATGCCACTCCCACGGTGTATGGGCTTTTTCATACAAATCGTAGAGCGAAGTACCCGCCCACAGACTGCCCGGATCCTTGATGAAGAATTCCCCCTCAGACAAATCCAGCGTCATGGTTTCGGCGGTGTAGGTTTGCAGCTTCAGCGCATGCGCCCCCGCCTTGGCCGCTGCCTCGACAATTTGCAGGGCGACGTCCAGTGACTGGTTATGGTTGCCGCTCATCTCGGCGATGATGAAGGGTGGCGCGTCGGCGCCGATCAAGCGGTTGCCGATCTTGAAACTAGTCATGCGGGTGATCCTTCAAAACACGGGTGAACGCACAGGCACTCTGAGTGAACCCGGCGTCACGAAACACATTCAACGAGGGACGATTGTCCGGCAACACCCGAGCGGTGATGACCGTCAGTTGCGGCCAGTGAGCGACAACAAATGCCTCGCCACTGGCCAATAGCGCCCTGCCCCACCCCAGCCCCATCCGCCGTTCGAGCAGGTAAATAGAAACTTCGGCTTCAAACCCGCGCAGGTCATACCGCACAACGCCGACCGCGCCATCATCCGCCTCGGCGATCAGCAGCAGGCGCTGTGGATTACGCAAACTCGCCGTCAGCCAGTTCAGGTGCTGCGGCCAGTCGATCACGCCGCTGTCCAGCGACCAGCGCCGTACCGTTTCGGCATTACGACCATCGAACAGCAACTGCGCATCGTCCAGGGTCGCCGCACGCACCTTCAGCACCGCACCGGCCAGTGCCACCGCGACACGCTCGGCACCGCGCCCGTCGACCAGTTGTCGCGAGCGTTCGGCCAGGCTTTGGCGCAAATAATGATTGCCGGTGACAAAGCCGATGGCGTCGCGCAACTGCTCGACACTGACCTGCTCACGAGCGCCCATGAACACATGTGCTCCCGCCGCTGCCATGACTTCGCCGTTGGCCTGCTGATTGTTCGACACGGCAATACAGATCGTCGGCAGCCCCATCGCCGCCCGTTCCCAACTGGTACCGCCCCCGGCGCCGATAAACAGATCCGCTTCAGTCATGCGCTGATGGAAATCGCTGACGAAACTGTGCAGGCGCCAGTTCGGCCGCGTCTCGGCCAACGCCTGCATCTGCGCCCACGCCGGGTTCTCGGCACCGGCGACAAAATCTGCCTGCAACTGGTTGAAATCAGCGAGCGCGAGCATCGCGTGATGAGTCTGCATGGCCGCATCGAAGCCACCGAAATTCACCAGTACCCGGCGAGCCGTGGGCTTGATCTCGATGGCCGGGCAATTGAACTCTTCACGCAGCATGGCGTAGCGCGGGCCCAGCAAGGTGCGGCACCCCTCGGGCAACAGCGGTGAGTAATTTTCACTGAGGCCGGACAAGTTCTGATTGAGCAAAAGATCAACGCTGTAGCGCCGGGTAGCCAGATCGTCGACTGCCGCTATGCGCTGCGCCCAGCGCCGGGCGGCGGTTTGCCAGTGATGATCGAGGCCGTAATGATCGACGATGATCCAGTCGAACCCGGCATGGCCGGCCAACAAAAGATCCAGCGCGTCGATGTCGGCCTGCCACGGCAGCATTGATTCGATGGCTTGCTGTGGGTCTTCATCACAATAGAGATCCGGCAACGCAAAAGTCTCGAACCCTTCGGCGCTCAGCATATCGAGCCGATGCCCCGGCAATTGCCGGCAGGCAAACGCGACGTGGCTGCCCTGCCCGCGCAACACTCGCGCCAGCGTCAGGCAGCGGGCAATGTGGCCGCTGCCGATGGTTGGCGAGGCGTCGGCACGAATCAGCACTCTCATTGCAGCTCTCCACCCGCCTTGAGCGCGGCGTATAGGTATTCGGCGCGCTTCCAGTCTTCAAGGGTGTCGATGTCCTGCACCAGATGCCGGGGCAGAATCACCGGCAGGCTGGCTGGCGAATAGAGCACCTCGCCGCGCAACCACGCCTCACTGCGGCCCCAGTAGAACTGACCGGCATCCTGAAACGCTTCGGGCAAATCCTGCGAACGTGTATTGCGAAATTCCGGATACAAAGGGCTCAACGCGCCCTGCCCGTCCAGCGTCAGCGCACGCTGCACCGGAAAACCGAAACTGCACACGGAAAACGCAAAGGACCGGTCGGGATGCTGTTCCAGTAACTCCAGTCCCTGATGCAGATAGCGCGCCTGCAGTAGCGGCGCCGTGGCGTACACACAGCAGGCGTAATCGAAGGCTGGCAGTTGCTGCAAGGCATGCACGATCACTGCCGCCGTGCCGGTGAAATCATCGGCCAGGTCTGCCGGGCGCAAAAATGGTACCTGCGCGCCATGGGCTCGCGCGACATCGGCAATTTCGGCATCGTCGGTGCTGACCACCACCTGCTCAAACAACCCTGAATCCAGCGCGGTGCGGATCGAGCGGACAATCATCGGCACGCCGTCGAATGGCAAGAGATTCTTGCGCGGGATGCGTTTGCTGCCGCCACGGGCCGGGATGATTGCAACGTTGCTCAAGGACGTTTTTCCAACAGGAACCAAGTGATGTCGTCCGCCGGGAATTGCGGATCGCGGTGATAGGCAAAACCATAATCGAGAAGGTGCAGATCGGCATAGCGATCGAGCATCTCACCGGCAAAATCGCGCTTGAACAGCTTGCCGCTGTTGCCACGATAGGACACTTCCACCGGTGCCGGATTGTAATACTCGGCGATCAGGATGTAGCGCTGGCTCAACGCGTACAACTGCGCATAAGCGGTCGGCAACAGCTCCGGGGCCAAGTGAATCAGCACGCCTTTACTCAGGGTCAGGTCGTAGCGGCGCTCGCGCGGGAAATCGAACAGCGAGCCATGCCAGATCTGTGCAATATCCAACGCCCGTGCCTGAGCACAGGCGCTGTCATTGATCTCGACGCCGAACAGCTCGCAACGCGGCAGCAGTTGATGCAACGCCTGCAAATTGTTGCCGGCGTTAGTGCCAAGTTCGACCAGGCTCTCGATGCCTGCGGCACGGCTCAGGGCTTTGGCAAACAACGCCAGATTCGTCGCCACCAGCGGTTGGCCGACATTGCGCTCGACGTACTGGTTGCCGAACTCACCCTGCCAGAATTTTTCCTGCTCGCTCAGATCACGCATGACTCAGTCTCACCCACCGCCACGGCGGCATTCATTCGGTCAGTCGACGCAATTGTTCGACTACATAATCCTGCTGCTGATCACTCAGCAACGGGTAGAGCGGCAAGCTGATGGCCTCGGCGTAATAGCGTTCGGCCTCGGGAAAATCGCCCTCGGCAAAACCCAGATCACGGTAGTAGGGCTGCAAATGCACAGGAATATAGTGCAGGTTTACGCCGATCCCGGCGGCACGCAAGCCTTCGAACACCTGACGGTGGCTGAGGCCGATGCGATCGCTCTGCAAACGAATCACATACAGATGCCACGCCGATTGCGCCTCGGGCTGAGGGCTGGGCAGCGTCACCGGCAAGTACGCCAGCAGACGATCGTAACGCGCCGCCAGCGCCCGACGCCGGGCGATGAAATCGTCCAGCTTGCCCAGTTGCGACAGGCCCAACGCCGCCTGCAAATCGGTGATGCGGTAATTGAAACCCAGCTCGACCTGTTGGTAGTACCACGGCCCATGACTGGATTCGGTCATTTGCTGCGGATCACGGGTCATGCCGTGGCTGCGCAGGCGTTGCAGGCGCTCGGCCAGCTCCGGGCGGTTGGTCAACACCATGCCACCCTCGGCGCTGGTGATGATTTTTACCGGGTGAAAACTGAACACCGTCATCGCCGCGAACTCGCCGCAACCGACCGGGCGTGCGGCGTAACTGGCGCCGACGGCGTGCGAGGCATCTTCAATCACGGTGAAGTTGTAGCGCTCGGCCAGTTCGGCAATCTTGCGCATGTCGCAGCTCTGCCCCGAGAACGCTACGGCTACCAGCACTTTCGGCAAAGTGCCGTCCTGTTCGGCCTGATCGAGCTTCGCTGCGAGGGCGAAGGCATCAAGGTTCCAGGTCAGCGGATCGATGTCGACGAAATCGACTTCGGCGCCGCAATAGCGTCCGCAATTGGCCGAGGCGAGAAAGGTGTTCGGCGTCGTCCACAACCGATCACCCGACCCCAGGCCTGCGGCCAGACAGGCAATGTGCAGCGCCGCCGTGGCGTTGCACACCGCGACGGCGAAGTCAGCCTGGCAACGCTCGGCCATTGCCTGCTCGAAACGCTCGATGCTCGGCCCTTGGGTCAGCCAGTCCGATTGCAGCACCTCGACGACCGCATCGATGTCTGCCTGATCGAGGCTCTGCCGACCGTAGGGAATCATACCGAGAGCTTCGCGTGCAGATCGGCGATCTGGCCGACCGAAAGAAAATGCGGGTTGGTGTCGGAGCGATACTCGAAATCTTCGCTGACGACACGCCCCTGCTCACCGAGTCTGTCGACGGCGAAATCGACATCGACACTGGTGAAGCGAATCGACGGCTGGATGGTGTAGTGATCTTCGAACTCAAGGGTCATCCGCGCATCGTCCAGCGGCACCATCAACTCATGGAGCTTTTCACCGGGTCGAATGCCGACGTTCTTGTGCGGCAAATGTTCAGCCATACCGCGCGCCAGATCGACGATGCGGATCGACGGGATCTTCGGCACGAACACTTCGCCGCCGTGCATCCGCGCAAAGCTGTCGAGGACGAACTGCACGCCGTGGTCGAGGGTGATCCAGAACCGCGTCATGCGTTCGTCGGTGATCGGCAACTCTTGAGCACCGTCGGCGATCAGCTTGCTGAAGAACGGCACCACCGAACCGCGCGAGCCGGCCACGTTGCCGTAGCGCACTACGGCAAAACGGGTTTCCTGCTCACCGGCAATATTGTTGGCGGCGACGAACAATTTGTCCGAGAGCAACTTGGTCGCGCCGTACAGATTGATCGGGCTGGCCGCCTTGTCGGTGGACAGCGCGACAACTTTTTTCACGCCGTTATCGATGGCGGCGGCGATGATGTTCTCCGCGCCATTGACGTTGGTGCGGATGCATTCGGTCGGGTTGTATTCCGCCGCCGGCACTTGCTTCAACGCCGCGGCATGCACCACATAGTCGATGCCGCGCATGGCCTGACGCAGACGATCGGCGTCACGCACATCACCAATGAAGTAACGCATGCACGGCGCGTTGAACGTCTGCTGCATTTCGTACTGCTTCAGCTCGTCGCGGGAGAACACCACCACGCGCTTGGGCTGGTATTGCTCGAGCAGTCGGGCGATGAATTTGCGCCCGAACGAACCGGTGCCGCCAGAGATGAAAATCGATTTACCGTTGAACATAGGTTGATTCCTGTCCGGCACGCTTAGGCGAGCAACTGTGCCCAATTGATCGAGGCATTTTCACCCAGAGTGAAACCTTTGCCGGTCAAGGCCAGGTTGGCGTTGTAAGCCGGATCCTGCGCGAAGACGCCGCTCCATTTTTCACGCAGTGTCGCCAGTGCTTGGGGAGCCTCTGGCAACGCGCCGGTATGCAGCACCTGCACCGAGGGCGTCCACACAGTGAGGAAACCGTTCTGACCGGCCTTGAGGCACAGGTCGACATCGCTGAAACCGTCAGCGAACGTCACTTCATCCAGTCCGCCAAGGGCGTTGAACAGCTCTTTGCGCACCATCAGGCAAACCTTCGACACAGCCGAGTAATTCTGCTCGACAGTCAAACGATGCATGTAGCCCCCGGAGGCGTGTTTTTCGCCGATGAACGCCGAACCCACACCATCGTTAAAGCCTAGAATCAAGCCGGCCTGGGAGACTTTGCCGTCGCGGTCGACCAGTTTGGCACCGACGATACCCACTTCCGGACGCTGGGCTTGGTTGAGCAACGAGTCGATCCAGTTCGGGTTGACGACTTCGCTGTCAGCGGCCAGCAACACCAGATACTCACCGTTCGCCTGCTCGCTGGCGGCGTTGTACAAAGCCACCTCACCGAGCGGCTGATCGGCACGCAAGACATTGACTCGAGGATTGCGCAACTGGCCCAGCCAGTCGTTGACCGCCGCCGACTGATTCGGGTTGGCCGCCACCAGTAATTCATAACGGCTGTAGCGGGTTCTGAGCAGCACGCCCTCCACGCAACGGCGCAGCGCTGGCAGGTCATCACTGGCCGGCACAATGATCGACACCATTGGCAGTTCGGTATGACGATAATCGACCTGCCAGGTACCTGGCAGCGACGAAGTGACCTTGGCCTTGTAGCCGCGATTACCCAAATGACGCAGCAACGCCAGGCGCTCATGAGCATTCTCTTGCAACACAGCGGCCTGGGTGATCAGCAGCGGCTCGTCGAGGTGTGCCAGACCACCGAGACCGCCCTGCTCAATCAGGCGCAACAACAGGTCAAACTCCAGCGCATTGCTGAAATCGGCCTGATAACCGCCCGATTCAAGGAAAACGTCCCGTCGAATCAGCCAGTGGCGTGCCATCAGCGATGGAACGCTTTGCAGCAAATCGAGGTTGAAACCTGGGCGGAACACATCCACCAGCGCACCGTCTTCAGTGCGCTGGATTTCATCGGTGGCGACCGCGCGAAGATCCGCGGCTGACATCAACTCCAGGCCAGCGCGCAACAGGCCACCGGCGGTGAATTCATCGCCCACGTTGGCCAGCAGCAACCAGTCGCATGGAGACTGCGCGGCGCTCAGGTTGAGTTTGTCGATGAAGTTGCCCGGCGTGACCCGGACAAAGTGCAGGATATTTTGCGCGGTGGTCGCAGACTGCGGCTCGCCCGTGGTGAAGACCACGATTTTGAAAGCTTTGCTGTGCCCTTCGACGAGGCTGTCGAGGGTGACTTGCAGCTTGTCGACGTCGTTGTCCAGATCCAGCAGGAAAATGCCGAATTGTGGTCCGCCATTGTTCGCCGCCAGATGCGCGGCAATCAACCCGGCCTGTTCAGCATCCGGCTTGCGAGCTGCCATCCAGTCGAGCAAACGACCTGAACGCATCTTGTTGAAGACCGGGTAGTGATCGACGTTAGACACGCTTTCAAGACCGGCGCCCCAATCAGCCATTTCCTGCGCCTGATCTTCCTCGCCGAGGACCTGCAGTTGCTCGGCCAGGCGCTTGACCACGCGACGGTTGAACACGTTTCTGTCATGGGCCTGCCACAAACGGTCGAGGACACTTTCCGCCGTATCGTTATTGCGCGACTGCAGCAGGTACTCCTGCCGGGTCCAGATGCCTTCGAGCTTTTCCAGTTGAATACGCCCGGCCGGCATCGCGTGCAGCAGAAACTCGAACTGGGTCAGCAAGTCAAAAAAGCGCTGGTTGTAGAACGGCATCTCGACGTATTGCCGTGGCCCGAATTTACGCTCAGGCGCCTTGGTCAGGGGGTTCCAGGTCGACTCGAAAATCACCTCGGCCGTCAACGCCCGCCCACTGACCAGGCTGTCGGTCATGGCCGCGAAGCTTTCCAGGGCAAACGCCTTGCGCTGCGCCTGGTCGAGATCGTTGATACCCGTCGGCAGCGACGCGAGGAATTCGGCGAAGGCTTCCCGCTCGGCCACTGACTTGGAATCGGTGTACGACAGCGCGTGATACACCTCGGTGTTGTGGTCGGAGAAACCGACGTTGATCTCGCGCACGACATACGGAATCGGCAGGATCCGCGCCTTGGCGTTCGCCAGCAGGTAATAGGTGTGGCCGATCTCCTGCCATTCGAAACTGGTGCCCGCCGGCAATGCCGCGTACCAGTCCTGAATGATAGAGGTACGGCATACGCCGTAGAACGGCGGCACGTACTGGTGCATGAAATCGAGGACCCGATCCTCGGCGCGCTCTGAGGCGTAGTCTTCGCAGATTTTCTTGTCGCGGCGGTAGTAGGTGACGCTGCCTGCCAGCGCCAGGTACATCAGGCAGTAGCCGTGGCACAAACCATAGTCGCGGTTCGCTTCCAGGAAGTTGACCGATTCAGCCAGCGACTCATGCAGGATGAAGTCGTCGTCGGCGGCGAACACCATGTAAGGCGTGGTCAGCTGCGCAACGCCGTAGGTCAGTTTGGCCTGCATGCCCCAGTAGGCGAATTGCGGCAGGTGCTGGTAATCGACCGCCGAAAAATCACCTTCCGGGCGCTCGGAAGACGAGTCCAGCACCAGAACCTTGCAAGGCAGGCTGCTGTAATACTGCAGCGCTCGACGCAGAAACGCCGGGCGGTTGTGGGTGATCAGTACCACCGTCAGCAACTCGCTCAATGGCAGCTTTTGTTCAGAAACAGACTTGCCTTGCATAACTTCTCCCACGACCGGCGAAACCGCCCGAAAAACGCTTTGATAATGGAACTGATTAACGAACCCGGCGCAGATAACCGTCCGACGCGACGGTGATCAGCAGCTTGTCTTGCATCGCCTGATCAATCTCGAAATCGTCGTTCTCTTTGAGGTACGCCCAGACGGCGGTTTTCGGGTTGTCGCCCGGGCCCCATGGGCGATCCGGGAAGGCATCGGCCGGCATGTCTTCGACCACCGTGTCCATGACCACGCAATAGCTGTCGACCGACACCAGTGGTGCGTAAAGACGCAATTCTTCGAGGACATGTTCGTGGGTGTGGTTGGAATCGAGTACGACGATGACTTTCTTGCCGGCCGCCGCCTGACGCACTTGCTCGACCACCGCCGGATCGAGGCTCGAACCTTCGATCATGCTGATGCGCTTGATCATCGGATGACTTTCGATGGCCTCGCGGTTGTGCGCACGAATATCGCGATCAATGCCCAGCACTTCACCGTGGCCCTGCAATTCGAGCAGCGAGGCGTAGTAAATGATTGAACCGCCATGAGCGATACCGCATTCGATCACCAGATCCGGCTTGATCCGCCAGATCAGTTCCTGCATGGCCATCATGTCTTGAGGCAACTGGATGATCGGACGGCCCATCCACGAGAAGTGGTAGGTGTATTTGTGCTTGGCCGACTGGTTGTAGAACTCTTGGGCCAGCGCCTTCAAGTCCTTGTCCTGGCCTTGGGCAGTCACTTCAGCCTGGCACTCCGCCTCGAAGGCTTTGATTAGGTTATCGCTCATTGTCCGGTCTCACTGAAAAGTCATTTGATAATCACGCTGCCAACAAGGCATTCGCCTTGAGGCGCATCAATCGATGCGTTACGCCTCGAGTAACTGTTGCAATCGGTCGACCACGGCCCAGAACGCCAAGGGCTCGTGTGTCGGATAGGGGTAATGCCCCAGATTCAAATCGATCGAAGCGCCGCGCTCGCTCAGGCGTTGCTCGACCAGTGCTCTTACCGAAACCGGCTGACCGCTGGCGCAATTGATCACGCCGTTGAAGTCGTGTTTGTGCACGATTGCGGCGAGGTAACCGGCAGCACTTTCAATGGCCAGAAAATCGCGCAATTGCTCGCCGGCCGACATGTTGAACGTGGGCTCACCGGCATCGATTGCGCGATCCAGTGCCGCCAACAGACTGCTGGGGTTTTGCCCTTCGCCATGCAGATAAAACAGGCGCGCCCACTGCAAGGTGAACGGTTGTTCCTGCTGCAGATTCTGCAAGAACAGGTGCAGTGTGTGTTTGGCCAGACCGTAAGGATTGCTCGGCTTTGGCTCGGTGTTTTCGCTGAGTGGCCCGCTCTGCATGCCGTATTCAAAACAGGTGCCGGTCACCAGAACCTGCTGCACGCCCGCCTCGACCGCGCTTTTGATAAAGCGGTAATCGGCCATCAGGTTGTGCTCGAAATGAAACAGCGCGCGATAGTTCGGCAAGCCTGGCCAGGCCAGATGCGCCAGTGCATCGACACCTGCGGTCAATGCAGCGACATCGAGATCGGCGGCGTGAATATCCGCGCTGACGAACTCGACGTCCTTGATCCACGGCATGCCTTGCGCGGTTTCTGCGTTGCGCGCCACGGCGCGGATGTCGCAGCCACGGGCCAGCAACGCCGCAACCAGATGGCGGCCGACAAAACCGGTAGCGCCGGTCACGAGAACCTTCACAGCACTTTCAACTCGGGCACGGCAATCACGAAGTGGCCGTCCCACTGACGCACTTGCGCCAGTTGCTGACTGACTTCGTGCAGCAGGTTCCAGGGCAGCACCAACACGTAGTCCGGTTGCTCGATATCGATCTGCGCCGGCGCCACAACCGGAATCCGACTGCCCGGCAAAAACTTGCCCTGCTTGTGCGGATTGGCATCAGCCACCCAGGCCAGAAGGTCCGGTTTGACCCCGGCGTAGTTGAGCAAGGTGTTGCCCTTGGCCGCCGCGCCGTAACCAACCACGCGTTTGCCGTCAGCCTTGGCCTGCAGCAGAAAGCGCAGCAGTTCATGCTTGATGCGTTCAGCGGCGGGCGCGAGGGTCGCGTAGTACTCAGCGGTTTTCACCCCGGCATCGAGTTCGGCTTGCAACTGTTGTTGCACCGCAGGCTGAACCGCGCGGCGCTGGCCGTCCTTGCGCTGCACGAACACGCGCAGCGAACCACCGTGCGTCGGCAGTTGGCTGACGTCGAAGACTTCCAGGCCATTGCGCTCGCACAGGGTCTGCACGGCGGTCAGCGACAAGTAGGAATAGTGTTCGTGATACAGCGTGTCGAACTGCGCGCCGGCCATCAGTGTCAGCAGTTGCGGGAATTCGAAAGTGGCCACACCGGTCGGCTTGAGTAGCGTCGCGAAACCGCCGAGGAAATCATTGATGTCCGGCACATGCGCGAGCACGTTGTTGGCCGCCATCAGATCGGCGCCCCAACCTTCGGCTTGCAACTGCGCAGCAGTCTCACGACCGAAGAACAGTTCACGAATTTCCAGGCCTTTTTCCCGAGCCGCTTGCGCGGTGCTGCGCGTTGGTTCAACACCGAGGCACGGAATGCCCCGGCCCGCCACGTATTGCAACAGGTAACCATCGTTGGCGGCGACTTCCACCACACGGCTATCGGCGGTCAGGCCGAAGCGCTCGACCATCTCGGCGACATAGCGTTCGGCATGGGCCAGCCAGGTGCTGGAGAACGAACTGAAGTAAGCGTACTCGGCGTCGAACAGGCTATCGGCGCTGGTGTAATCCTCGGTCTGCACCAGCCAGCATTGCTGGCACACGGCGACCTTCAGCGGCACCCACTGCTCGGCCTGTTCCAGGCGATCGGCGTGCACGTAGGCGTTGGACGGTGGCGAGGTGCCGAGGT
>Ga0307510_10005585_pt1 | contig 14988 bp, 12 predicted proteins | sample 12_EM_MG_FD_207224 | JGI IMG/M metagenome (GOLD analysis project Ga0307510, IMG submission 207224) | Populus trichocarpa ectomycorrhiza microbial communities from riparian zone in the Pacific Northwest, United States - 12_EM | ecosystem: Host-associated > Plants > Roots > Unclassified | place...
GAACCCCTCCAGCGGGCTTCTGTTTCTGAACGTTTTTCTTACTTTTTTCCGCAGCTGTGAGTCTCGCCGCAGTCATCTTTTTAATCTTCTCCCTTAGCCCATGTTCGGATATTTTAGCCAGAAGATCAGAATTCCTACTAGCACGAGTAGGCATGTCCTGAGCATTGTCAGGTTGGACCTGGGGAAGTTCGAGAATACTTCCTCCTGGGGCGGTCTCGTTGGCGTGCGACGTGGTATTCTCAACCTTGAAGGGAGCCTCACCGGCAGGAACCATTCCAGCAGGCTTTTCCTCCTGAATATTGGTCTTGCTTTTTCCCTTTGCTTTGGTTCCCTCCCCAGTCATTTCTTTACTCTGCTCCTTCGGCTTATTTTCGTGTATTGTGGCCGTGAGTTCTGCATTTTTGTTGACCTGAGCAAGAACGGCTTCTGCTTTGTCAAGATCGAGTTGAAGACGTTTAAGAATTCTTTTTTTTGCGGCCGTGCAGTCGGAGTGGGACATGGCTCTCTCGGCCTCAAGCGGAATCTTTGTAGTGGGAATTCCTCCGGCCTGGGATTTTTGCTTTCGGTTGCCGCCCATCTCTCCCAACCTCAAGATCTCCGCCGATATTCTTTCAATCATCTTGTTGAGCACATGGGACTCTGCCTTAAGTTCCGCGATCCTCTTCTGTGGCAATTCTGCCGGCGGGCTAGTTTCACAGTGTTCTCCCAAGTCTCTGCTACAGGCGCGGTCGAGCTCGCTGTTGGTGATCACCTCGTTGGCATGGCGGGCAGTTTTATTCGCTTCCAGATATGTCTCGGCGGTGGGGGCAGTTTCGGTGGGGGTTTTTTGCCCACTATCATTCTTTTTTTTCCCCAGTCTCGATCTTTCAACTGAAGCTTTTTGAATCCTTTGCTTGAGTTCGAGTTCGCGTAATTCTTCCTTGAGATCTTCAATCTGTCTGTTCCGCAGGACTACCCCCGGCGCTCTGGCAGGAAGATCTTCTGGGCTATTGTTACCCCCGGGGCGTGTGGCGTTGTTGTTGGATATAAGTTTAATGTTTCTCTTAATGGCAGCGATCTTCTGTGACCTGAGAACCTGCTGGCGGAGGAGTTCGGCTTCTTTGGAAGGCATTGTTGCAAGGCGCGATCGAGTAAGGACTGATGATGCAGGGAAAGGGGATATATGAAGGTGGGTTGAAAGGGGGGATAGAGGGGGTGTCAGATAATTTAGATATTTTATGGAAATGATTTTTAAGGAGGCGGTCGGTGTGTGCAGATAGAGGGAGGGAGGAGGATAGGCGTCTTGGATGTGGGCTATATATGCCTGTATCTCTACATGCCTCAATGGGAATGAATTTTCACTTACCTTATTGTCATGATGAGAGAAATTCACTACCTTGAATGATAAACTTTAGAGCAGTGGTTTGTTGTCTGAGTTTTCTATTGAGGGTGGTTGAGGTTGAATAATTGGCTGCAAGATGAATGGAAGCCGTATGGTTAGTAACTACCTGCCCCCTTACCATTGACTTTGGTGATCTAGGTGCAATGTCGCTGAAACCCACCAATTGAGTAAGGCTTTCTAGTATTGGCAGTCACTGATTAAGGCGGGGCCTAAACTCTTGTGCGGGGTGATGACATGTTCGCAATGTGGGGTTATTTCTTGGTTATGATAAGGATATCATTGAGAGAGCCGATTTCGCATTGTTAGTGTGGGCTGAAGAATAACCATGATAGAGAATCAAAAAATGCTCTACGTATTGGGCAGATCGCCAATTAATTAGTATATGCGGGGTTAGGAAAAGAAGTTTATGTCATTGTATAGAGAATAAACTAAGGGATTGCATAGTGTTATAATACTGTGATATATGTAGGCTATCTTTAGTAGCCGGGGATTATTGGCTTACAAATTTTGTCGGCTTTTTCAACATCGCTTTGCGTTCTGTTGCCATTATTCAAGAAGCAAGAAAACTCACAGAATCTAGTGAATCGGAAAAGAGCCTCAGGAGTCTACCGAATTCCGTAAGGTATTCTCAAATATTTAGTCGATGTCATATACCCCATACTGAACCAAGAATATAATATCTCGGTTCCCCCAGTATTGTACTCGGACACAAGGATTTGCGGGCGGGGTGCCACACAAAGTCTTGGTTTATTGTCTACTCTGGTGTTGCCAGGTTTTTTCCTACATATAGATAAAAGCCACTAAAAACTGGTTTGTATGTGTTTGAAGGCGAGTCACCATATACAGGTGTCGCCCGACTTGAGGTACCCACCGAGTACACTCCCGTTTGAAAAGTCTTCGTACCACAACAGTCCATTCATGTAACTGTCGCTGGCGTGGCATGCTGGTGCCAGCCGAGCAACAGCCACAGCTACATGAACTGATTAGTGTGGTTACGAAGGCTTTCCAAATTGTATTTGAAAATATACTAGGATGGCTAGTTGGATTTTAGTGGCGAAAGCTCACATTTTCAAAGCAGGAGATTTAACTCTGAAACGCCCGGGAAAAACCCAAACTGCTAGGAAAGTTCGCGTGGGAAATTCAGAAAGCAAATAGAAACAGGGGTCCAAACCGAGGGAGAAAAAGCCAAGGACTGCGAAACATGGGAGATTGAACAAAGAAAACAATGCAAACGAAACCGTTGGCAACGATAAAGCGGCGTACTATCACGAACTTGTGGGAGCATGGGCTGGGAAGCGAACTAGCGATAAAAATAGTATCTGAGACAATAAGCTATGAAAAGTACCTCTCTCCCCGACACACGACATTGATTCAAGATCAGCGAGTGATGATCCATGACCAGCCTTAGAGCTCCACCATAGCTGTGCTATACAAGAGGGAAAGGTGATCATATGAAATGCGCTGCTGCAAATCCGGTAGCATGGAATACCAACTCCCATTACGTGGCAAGCCAGAGGCCCCTTACTTCGGAATCATACTTGGAGTTTAAATTTTCTTTAGGTGGGCACAAGGAACCAAAGCCACAAGGAAATTCTATCTGAATTTCCATGGGGTATCTTCTGGTTCTAGGCAAGGCGGGTCTCCCTCGCCATTACGCCACCCTGCTGTTTCCCCATCGTTGAAGCGTGCTGAACAACTAAATCCGAACCTACTCGTAAGGCCCAACCTGGACAACACCTTGGCTATACAACCTTTTTCCTCTCCCCTCTAAGGAGAGGAGAATATACACCTGCGGGACAAAAGAGTTGATAAAGCACGATTCCCTTTGATAGTTGAGCAGACCTCTTCCCAAAGTTTCTAGTTGTGCCACCAAACTTCCATGGATGACCAATTTTTGTCAGGAATCAGTTAAGAGCAGGGTCTGATGGAACGGGGAGTCAGTCAAGGATCCCAAGACATGGTGCAGTGATAGGGTGACAAGCGCCAGTAATGCTGCTACATTCCCGGAAGGGGCTGCTATTGTTTACAGCCTAGTATTCCTAAGCTCCTAGTCCGTCCGTCTTGTCTTTAAGATGGGACGGAGGTAGGGTTCTGGAACTACTCCGGGACGGACGCCCATCCTATAGTCTGTCCCAACCTCTGCCCGGGACGGACGGCAGGGCCTGACAGGAGCATCCTATTTGCGCTGAGACTGAAGGTCCTAGATTTCAACCCCTAAGCTTCGAAATAGGGTGATTCAGGCCGTGGATTTTTAAGTCCAGCCCAAACCCAAATGATGTAAGGCCGGCCCAACCCAACCCAAACAGAGGCCGGGCCACCCGGAGAACCCAGATTTCTCAAAAAGCCATGGATCTAATTACGTTTGAAGAAATAAATTATTTTGAACCGCCGGACTATGTGATAATGAGATATGATTGGTATCATCATCTCGATCGAAGTTGTTATAAGAAATGTCAGTAGTTTCATCACTGGGAGAAATCTGAGGGGAGATTCTAGGCGAGCTGAGATAGAAGAGAGTAGGGGAAATTCTACTGACATCGTCTTGAATGCCTTGCATAATTGAAGGGTTATGTATGGAAGAAGGTGGCAGCCTTTGATTTTCAAAATTCTAGAGGCGAATGGCAATAAGAGGAGATAACTTAGCTATCATAGAATAAAAATCATGTTGCTTGAGGAAAAAGGGTATCATATCTAAAAGGATGAGGCTGAAAATATCTCAACACTAGACTTGCTCTGGTATGACACTAGTGTTCAATATGTGAATGCGGCACAATCTATTCTATGTGGATAATACTTTGCAAGTACGAGGGGGGTTGCGAGGCACGCTTAGTGAGGAGGTGAAGAAGGGATTGGTAGGAGTTCCAGTTCTTAATTTATCTAAGCCAGGTGGGTGGTAGCACCTTATTTATAGAAAAGTGTGCGTCCATATGCGCAAGAAATATATAGGGAAAACAATGTAAGAAACATAAGTGCCAACATGTTTGACCCTGAAATCCAGCCAAGTAAATCCCAAATAATGTGCGTGAAAACAAAAGGGTGTGGAGCGATTATTAGAAATATCATGAGCAAGAATGGTGCATAAGAGATGCATAGACAACCATAAAATCCTAAACACCTGATTGGAAAGCACATGTTAAATCCTGAGATATTATCCTGAAATAAACAATAAAACACCATAATATATATCTTAGCTGTAGTAATGTAAGCGGTGGACAGGCGGAGCCGAAACACAAACTAAGTCAAAGAATACATGGTAGTGTGTTGAATATACATAGGAAATATACAGAGAATTTCAACAGCAGGTGCCTTGCAGGAGAGGACATTTGACTCCTCACTACTCTTAGGAGAATTGAAGGAAAAAATCCCACCCTTTTTTATGTGGTTGCTATTATAGCGAATGACTTTTTGAATTTTTTTCATGCTGTTTCCACATATCGTGGTTGGGCTAAGCTCGAAAACCATCAATCTTGGTCTGTTTTGGCCTCTGTATAGTTATTAAATGACCCGAATTGCCAAGAGAGAAGTGAGTGATATCGTGTGACTTTGTGAAGACAAGAGATAATATTTTCTTGGGCTTTTCCTAGGTAGCCTAGGCTTTTCATCTGGCGGAGCGGTAGCTTCCAGTGGTAAGCGAAGGACTGCTGACTATGCTAAGGGATGGCCCGTAGAGATGGAGGACAGCGTGGGATGGCTGAGGAGTGTACGAGTGATCCCTCATGATCACGGATGTACTAATATCTATCCCAAAATCTAGTTATGACCTAGTTTGTAGGCAGTTTCCGCGGAAGAATAGCGCAAAGCGCTTTATTCCCTCCCCGGACCGGGAGCGAGGGAGTAGGTGATAAATGCCCTCTCGGGCTCCCTGGATTGATATTGGTATTTATCCCGTTGGATGAGAAATTTCGTTAGCGAAAGACAATATCAAAGGGGCGAGGAGCCGGGTGGCTAGGCTTGCTTGTGCTGTTGCCTGATTTTTGTATGGAGATCTGGTGTCTAGTGAGGGACTCAATTTTAATTGAGCATGTGTTTAGCAGGGAAATTTCAGGTGAGGGATCCACCACTAATAGAAATATCTGATCTGCTCGTGAGATCCGCATTGGATTGGTATGCCTCTAATATGTACACTCGGGTCTTCGGGGTGTGAGAGCGGTGAGAGAAAACCCCAGTTCTAGATTCAGACATTCCCAGCGGGAATTCGTTCCTGATCCAAGAGAGATATGAGTCCCCAAGAGCAGTAAACTATCCTATTAAATATCCCTATTCGGGGTCTTGATCTTTATTAGGTCGCAGCTCAACTTTATCACTTTAAGCCTTGTTGTTCCCTCTTTGTAAGGTTTTATTCCCTCTAGTGGTTAGAATAGAATAACCCACTCCTTTTATTATTATTTTACACCTATCTATACTAGGTTCGGAGAACCCTTTGCCAATTGGGTAAAGCTCCTAGAATATGCCGTCCGGGAAGCGGGAGGTCTCGGAGGCTCGTCGGGAAAAGGTATAGCCGGGCGCCCACTTAGCGCGGGGCCATAGCTCCACCACGACGGGTCCGTGGAACTCTCACAACATATAGCAGCCCCGAATCCCCTGAACGCGAGATCCTCATGCTTGCTACCGCTCACCACATCTCGCGTCATTGTTGCCAACCCGCCATCCCTCACACCGCAGCACGCGCCCCCATTGTCAGTATGGGATAGACCGGTGCTAACACTCTCCCGCGACAAGGGCAGCAGGATATTCCGCAACGCCTCCGACAGTGGAACAACACTACCGACAACAAGGATAGATTAATCGATCGGCTGGTACTTTGTCCCCAGGCGTCTTTTCAGGTCTCTTCTTGTGTTTCCTTCTTTCCTGTCTTTCATGTCATTATCACGCAAAATACATTCTTCTTTAGCTTTGAAAAATTGGCTGTTGGAAATGATGCTACTCGCCATACTCTCCCAATACCTCCTTCATTGTTTAGATAGCCGTCGGGGATGCACTTGTTTGACTTCGGAAATGCGTTGAGGATCCGGGCATATGATTCGGCTTCGGGCGTGTTTGTGGAAAGCACTTCACATGCAGAAATGCGCGATAGCTTTAGGATCGTGCAGCTTTCGGGAAAGCCGGGAGAAAAGTTGAACTGTAAGGCCAGCGTGAGAGAGCTGGAAGCCCGGCGGTAGTGGGATAGTTTGTTTTCCTTTTGTTAGCTCGGGAGTCATGATGGGGGAAGGGGACTCACAATGAGCAGCACTATCGCTCATAGATGGATATGGTGTCTTTTTGATTGATATATCTCCTGTGATCGCCCTTAGTTAGTCGAAGGAGTCGTCGTTGAGCGTGAGCCTGAGGTTGTTTGTTAGTGAAAAGATTTTCCCCGCCCCTGAGTGTGCGGTCGTTTTCGTTGTGAGTTGCTTGGCGTTTTCGTTTCTTTTCGTTTCTTTTCGTTTCTTTTCCTTCACCGTTCGTCACTCGCCGTGTATCGTATCGTTTCGCCCTTGAAGTCTAAAAATCTCTACTTCTGCTTGGCACATGAAATTATTGAGTGACACAAAATTTCATCCAGCAATCCCCCATAGTCTCCCATAGTCTCCTACGCCAATTTGTCTTACATAGCTGGGCCCAGCCGTCTTGAGGTTTCCAGGAAGAGAACGGGCCACATTTAGCCGCCACGTCCCGTCTGGGGCTCTTAGCAGTCGCCATGAGACTTTCGTGGACCTCGGACCATTGAGAACACTGCGTGAACCTTTCACTAAACCCTAATTCAAAGAAACTTGGGGCTGGTATACCCGTTCTGGCCTATCATACCTTTCTCCTTGGCACCCATCCCACCGCCTATATAAGGCCTATGTTCTTCCCTCTCCCTCCCTCCCTCCTTCTTTCCTCACCACCTTCTTTCTTTGCCACAGGCGCCTCCATTCTTTCGTACATACTTTACCAATAATCATGTCTTTTAATCCTTCTAATACCCAGGACATGTTCCACACGGCCGACGACATCCTCCAACCTACTCAGGCTCGTGAGAGATTCCGCAAACACTTCCTTGTGTGCGTCTGACACTCGCCCCATACTACCTGGATATACCTTGAATTCTTGCTGATTTAACAAAGTCCTATTGGGGCTCACGACCAGAAATGGGTTGATCTTTGGGAAGGCGGCGAATTCCTTCCTTGGGATAAGGGAATGGCCAGTCCTGCTCTTGTCGATCTATTGAACCAACACAAGGAGAACCCACTCTTCGTTGCTCATAACCTCAAGTCTGGTGCTAAGACCGCTCTTGTTCCGGTATCTCCTTTCTTGTCTATTCTTGCTCACTTTGCATCGATACTGATCACTTCAGGGTTGCGGACGTGGTTACGATGTCTTGCTTCTTGCCCAACATGGCTATCATGCGATTGGTGTCGACATTTCCGCTAAAGCAATTGACCAAGCAAAAGAGTGGATTGATAATGAGATCAAGAGGATGAGAGCCGCTGGAGAGCAACTTCCTACCGGCAGAATTGACTTGATCGCCGGGGATTTCTTCAAAAATGATTGGCTTGCAGAACTTGGCATCGACGCTAATGGTGGATTCGATGTGATCTACGATTACGCTGTAAGTCTTTAAACCGAAACCATTTGAAACTTAAATTAAATGGGGAAACTGACGAGCATGTGCAGTTCTTGGTTGCTCTTAATCCAGCCCTTCGCACTAAGGTCGCTGCTCGCATGCGTCAACTTTTGGCTTCCGGTCAGGGTGTACTTATTGCACTGGAGTATCCGCTTTTCCGCCCCGTCGAGACTGGCGGCCCCCCTCACGGAATCAGATCCGAGGACTACGACAGACTCTTTGGCAGAGAGTTTTCCAAGGCATTGCATTACATGCCCAAGAGAACTCATAAGGTCGGGGAGGGATCAGACATGGTTAGCGTTTGGGGCGGAAGGTATTGGTGTAGAGATAGTAAGCTCTAGAGCCCATTTTTGTAAAGTCATTTAAATGTAGTTGGTAATTACATAATGGTTTGGTATAACCTTTATATTTGCGTGTTCTGGCGTAAGGTGATCCGTGGCGTGGAAATTACACTCTGGAGGTGATCGTGATTCCTAGACAAATACCGTAAAAACTCGAATAATTGAACCGTGTGCTATGAAGTCCAGAATCTCCTTCACTGGAACGGGGGCAAAAAAACACAGCAAAAACACAGTCCCTTTCCCCCTTCCGAGAGAGAATTCTTTTTCTTCTTCTTGACCTTACTGAGAGAGGAAATTCCAACGACATAGCACACGGTTCAATTATTCAAGTTTCTACGGTAGTGGTTCCAACTCGTATCCCTGTGGTATTACCTCATTTCTACCCTTTCAATGCACGACAAATAGTCCAGCGAGTGCCCAGAGGATCAAAGCTGGTTTGGTGCTCACCTGCCGTTATCTGCTGATAAAGATAAGCTAGGAAATTACAAAGATTTGGGGAGAAGAACTGATAGAGATGACAAGCCAAGGGGGTGATGCAAATAAATTTTGGCAATATAAGGCGGCCTTTGCAGATAACGTTTTCAACGCCATAGCGAGCGCCCCTGCATAGCGCGCCATCTGCAAATTTAAGCAATGTGATTGGCTAAACCTAGTCCGGATTTAAATAGTGGCTAGTATTTGGGTGGATGGCTCGCTATGCCGGGTGCTCGCTATGGCGTGGAAGACGTTAATGCAACTTCAACCCCGAGGCTAGCAGTGTGACTGAAGTCAGTGTTCCCACCCTCCCGGGGGTGACGGCTTGGGGACTACCAAGAGCCCTGGACGGGACTGGACGGGTATCTATAGTCAGTCCAGGGTGGTAAAAGTGCAGGACCGCCGCCCTTGGGCTGGACGGCAATCCCTCATGGTAAGGTAGGGGTATCATACTCATGGGCGACGGGGGCAGTAAATGGCTACTGGGGATGGTGGAGGACGGTAGGGACGGTGGGGGGGTGTGAGGGACTGTAGGGGACTGAAATTAAAGTGACGGAAAGCACTTTATACCCTCTTGAAGTTCATAGCCTTACGCAAGTCTAAATATATTTTGTCCATAGTTGGCTAGAGTGTCTAAAGGAATTAGGCCGGAGGAGGGATATCTTATTTTTCACAAAATTTCTTCAAGTTCCCACTTATCTCCATCATATTATTTGTTTCTTCGTGGGCTGTTTTACTTTCACCCTTCCCCAGAAATCCTAGTCAATCAGCCTATCTGAGCAGTAAAGCAATCTCTGCAATAAAATACCTCAGCATAGCTCAAGCGATATATTCTAAAAATGTCATTCTAGTCCTTAGAGCCTGTTTAGCTGCGGCTGCGACGGTTCCGTTCCGTTCTCCCATACAAATGACCGTTTCCCTTCCGTTCAGAAAATTGTGAACGGAACTGCCGCTTGGCAGCTATGAAATTCATCAACCGTTCCGTTCCAGGGTAGCTATGGTGGGGTGGTTGTCCCTCTGTTTCCAAACGCCCATAACAGAACAATTACTATTAAATTATTATTAAATTTTGAGGGATTAATTACAGAGAGCATATGTGCATGAAACTTCCTCCCCTTCAGTGTGAATTCATATTGGCAACATTAAATAGGAACATACAGCACAATTTCAATGTGTTTCTCAGCAATCATTCAGAGAAGAATCCAAGTTACTATTACTGTAGCATTACGATTGCATTCACTTCTTCCTTGATGTGAGGCTCTCACCTTGCTATGAAAATTTTTCATTTAATGAGGAAGTGTTTGCTCAGTGGCGACAAAAAGGTTTTTTTCTCCATAGCAACGAACGGCTGACTAGAGGGAAACGGTGCGAAATTAGCAACGACCGTTTCCCAACAGAACGGTCGCATCTCCTTCCGTTGATACCGAAAAGGCTCTTAAAGTCCAAGTTATAGGACTGCGGTCCCCCACAGTCAGTCTAGTCTGTTGGGTATTGCAGGGTATGGGCAGCCACCCAAGTTGTGTTGTAGAGAACTTGTGTTGAGGGTAAGCCAATGGTTGCGCACACATGTCTATTAGTCTTATTTAGTTATGTATCATAGCAGGCTGCAGCCGAGAATGAATAAGGCCCTTCTCTAGCTTCCACCACGTCCACCTCATCCAACACAGTCCTCGCATTCCCGGGAGAGGTCTCCTTGCATCTCCAAAGAGTCGGACTATTATTTGTAGTACCTCCAACCCTTCCCCAAAGAAGGGCGGGCTGGGCGGCTGGGAACACTAACTGAGGTTGTGTATTGGGTGGACAGTAGTAGGTTGGGGAATTCTAGAAGTTCTAATAGCTTTTGTCTTCTGGGAGGATAAACTGCTGGAGTCTGCTCTGGTTTCCCAGAGGCTCGGAGTTGTATTTCGTTCCACTATCTACGCTTGTATGTTTGCTCATGGGATGGGATCACTACTGTGAGGTTTCGCTTTCACACCTCCTACGGTTGTGATTTTGGACGTCCCTAATAAGGACTTGTGAGATTGAAAACTACACAGCAAGTGTTAAAAGGTCATAACCGAGGGGTGGACAAGGCATTTGTGGGTGACAAAATGGTCGAATGAAAAAGTAATTAGGAGAAGGATGCTGGCAAGTTTGAGGAGAAATCCCGATACTACTATTACCCTTGTATCATCGGTGGAATCTTTGTATTTTTGAGGCGCAGAAGGGTTTTCAAATTTTCTTTGTTGTGTTCACGTGCTACTGGGAATTTCATGGCAACCAGGTCATTGACCCCTCTACTATTGAGCGATGGGTGAAAAACCCTTAAGCTTGACCCCGACAACAACTTTTGGAACAAAATATTCCCTCAGTTTTGAAAACCCCAAGGCCTAAACTTTCAGGGAAATGAATTTTCACCCAAGGGGTTTTTCACCCTCGTTTCATGCGCCCATAAAGTTCTCGCGCCAAAGCTTCCCAACCATCCCATCAACAACGCTGCCAAAAACGCATTCTCCAAAATAGCGACGAAATAACAGAGGGCATTCAACATGGATCCCCTTCAGTTGCAGTTCACCGAAATGTTCAAAGACCACGTCACCCCCAACTCTTTCCATACCTCTTTCCGTACTACCGCGGTTGCCGGAAATGACACCGCGCCCAGCGACAGCAAGTTTCCCCTCAATGAGCGCACCGCGGCTATCTCGGCTGCCTTAGCCTGCCCCATTTCCTTCCCTCTTGCTTTTACGCTCAGCACTGCACAGCACTTTCCACTTCACCAAAGTAAAAGCAAAAGCGACTAACGACTCCGCAGCTATCCCTAATGACGGATACGTTGATCTCCGCGTTGATCCAGGCGCTAAGCAGGGCGGCCGCAAGAACCGCCGCAAGAACCGCAAGAACCGCAAACAGCACGCCGTTCCCAAAACTTACGTCTCCTGCACCGCGTACCGCGTTGGAAAGAGCAAGAAGAAATCTGCCACTGCCACTAAATCCTCAGGCTCTGTCAAAAAATTGCGCACTTGCACTGGAAAGAATCCTCGCTTGAAAAAGGCCCAGAAGCGCCATAAGGAGCAAAGAAAGAGCGAGAGGGAGAACGCTGAGCGAAAGAAGTGGCTTGAGAACTGGCTGGCCTCTGAGATGAAGAGGGAAAGCCAGCAAGCTATTGATGGGTTGGTCGGGTTGATGGAGGGGTTTGAGATTTGTGCCGGGGAGAAGGTCCAAGAAAAGACCATGGTTGAGGGTGAGCAGGAGGGAGTGGTCGATATGGACAAGCTGGAAATGCAAATGGCTATGTTGGGGGTTATGGGTGAGGATGGTGGGGAGACCTTGTAGGTTGTTTTGCTTGTGCAGATATTTTGTTCGAGTGGCAGAGGGAGATTTATCGTGTACTATGCTATGGTCCTTGGGATGTTGTCCCATGTATATGGGGAGAGTCCCAGAGCAAAGTCTACATGTATTTCTAACGCAAATGCAAATTGAACAAAAAAAAATGAGGAAGGGGGAAGTGGCTTCTGTCCTCGAATAAATCCAGTCGACCAATGAAGTTAAACGAGGAGCACAGTATATGCGCATTCATGGGATTTCTTTTGACTAGAGAGATTGATGTTAAAGGGAACTCCACGAATAACATGCTATGGAAGGGAAAGAATCGCAGTGAATTTGAGGAGGCACCATCTCCTGGGCTTCAAATGGGATCGGGGCCTACCGCTTTGAGAGGCTGTAGTAGCGATATCATTCTGTTATGGCCATAGCTAGCTACGATCGAGAGCAGGGCCCGCACTCTATTAGCTAGCTTGTCGGGGTTGGCCTCATCTCGTCCGAGCAGTATTTTCACAACTCCCTCGCGTCCAAACAGAAAGGAATGTGAGAGTGGTGTTTAGCCCTCATTGTCTAGCTTGTCGGCCCTAAGCTCTTCCTATCCGAGTGGTATCTTCACCACTCCCCTCCCCTAAGTCTAAACCAAGCGGCAGGGGAGGGTGGTGCCTTGTTTTCGTTATCCGAGTTATGGGTGTTGACCTTTCCCTGTCCGAGCAGGATTTTCACAACTTCTTCATATCTATTCTAAGAGCGAAGAGAGAGTAGTGTCTGGCTATCATCCAGTTTATTGGGATCGACCCCCCCGTCCGTGCAGTATTCCGGTGTACAGCGAGCGTGGTCTCCTCCGTTGATATCATAGTATTTGGTCTCTGTCAAAGTAAGCGCAACCTCAGCAATTCTAATGAAAAATCTGCGGCATAGTGCACTAAATGGAGACCAGGTATCAAAACCCTCGGCATACAAAAGCTCCACTTGCGCTAGAAGTGATTGGGTCGACATCTAGCGGTAGCGGGCCTTTAATAATTCCAGAATAATTGGCCTCGTGCGGTTTCAGAGCTCTCTTTTTACATGGACCCCGGGTATACTAAAGAATTTTCCAGAAAGGACGTATTCTAGACGTTGGGAGAAGGATCAGTGGAATGAAATTTGGCCGGTTGGAAATTCATATGAGCCAAGTAGATCTCTGGCATTGCCGAGTGAGGTCCACTGAATATATTGGGGTAAGCGGAAAGATTCTCGTGGAGAGTGGGGTGGATCAATCGCACAATTGATGCTTCCTTATCTCCAGCAATAAGAATTTGACAGCAGCAACCAATGCCGACATGGAAGGGGATCCCGGCTACCAGAAGCCCCAGAGCCTAGCTGGATTGCTAGGGCGCAGCAGAGCTCATCCGCTTGTTACGGCCGTTCCACATTACTGATCCATATCAACGATGTCATCCCAAGCATCGATTTATCCCCATCTTGCCTCTTTATCCGTTCGACCGTCACACCACAGACATCTCCCACAGCAACTCCAATCTATCAGTCATTTTGCCCAGCCCTCCTCGTCTTAGATGGGTTGCCAATTCATATAAGATTGGATCGATAATTTAAGGAAACCAGTGGAAGCCAGGGTCCAGATCTACCAGCGGGTAGCGTGGGGTGGAATCCCGGGTATGATCGCCTTGGTTACATTCCGGACATTCTTTGGGGGATATCCACAAGAATGTTTACTACCAGACTCCCGTCCGCCGCATTTCAGGTCCCACCCTCACCCATTTTAACACAAGGTATAGGATGATTACACTCTTTAACCCCAGCCGGAATATGAGGCCTTCCGTAATGAATATTCGTGTTTCAGCGGACTTTGCGAAGACTTGTCTTAGCGAACCAAGGAGCCTCTTAGACATTCACAGAAACAAAAACCATCATCAACTTCACTCCTTCGGTATCCTCAAAAAAATTTCCTTCGGAGCCAGAGCGCCCTACCCTTCCACCAATCCTCCAAAACTCGGATTCGGTGAAATACACCACTGATTGCTTCTTCTCCCAATCGGCGCGGAGATCCTGTGCTCTCATCGTCCTTGCTTTTCAAGTCAGCCTTTCCCGCAAGATAGGTCTTGCCCCTACTTAATATGATAGACTCCCCCCTACTATATACATAACCGCCACAATTGCGAATAAGAGTCACAATTTCTCTCATAAAAGCCCGATTCCCTAGTGAGCCGCCAGTCCTCACAAACGCGAAAAATGGTGACTCATTCAGCTAAGAAGTTGCGATAGTGATCGCAAGGGGCACCACACACAAGATACGCGCTCGAATGATGACCACGAACCATCCCCCTCCGGGGCACGTATTAGCACCGACATCCACCTCCTGTATCCCGGGGTCTGTGCGGCTCCTAAAGAAGTTTTCATTTCTCGGACACATCCCCTCATAATAATCAGTTAGGAGCAAATCGAACACTAGGGGACTAACATAGCATCCAACTTGAAGCAGCACATTAAAGATCTATCTGACATGTTCACATGTTAGAAAGCTCTTACAAGAATGAAATGTTCTATCGGGTCTCCCGAGATCCTGTTTTTCAATCATTTCCGATACAGCCAAATACAACACAGCACACTGCAGTGCACAACCGAGGCGTAACAAATCACTGCATCGGCAATTATCCGCCGGAACTTAAACACCCGGGGGGGAACTTAAATCCTTCGAAACCAGGGACCCTACCAAAAACAATGTTTGCCAATAGACGAGGCGACTTGGAAATTAAAATTACTACTCCCCCCTGGATGGCCCGAGTCCAGCCTTGATTCACCTTGAGCACGTTCTGTGCACCATTAGACGCGAACAAATATAAAACACAACTTCAATGCCGGGGGCCTGGGGTCAAGTCAAGCCCCGACAGACAACGGCGCTTTAACCA
>Ga0307510_10005586_pt1 | contig 14987 bp, 6 predicted proteins | sample 12_EM_MG_FD_207224 | JGI IMG/M metagenome (GOLD analysis project Ga0307510, IMG submission 207224) | Populus trichocarpa ectomycorrhiza microbial communities from riparian zone in the Pacific Northwest, United States - 12_EM | ecosystem: Host-associated > Plants > Roots > Unclassified | place...
TTTCATACTCTCCTCACAAGTCCCTTGTTGCTCTTAATTCACTAAAAAAAATTTCTTAATTGATTTCATACATGAATTCACTTTCATAATTTAAAAAACTAGTTACTTGAGTTTGAGATTATTTATTTATTATTAAACTTTTCCCATCAAGCATTTACTATATACATCCATTCAGATGTTCATCGAGCTACCTCCATTGATACAATGGTTCTTCAAACGATCATTTCATCATAGATATGATGAAATAAGCAGTTTTAATATTGGTAAACCTAAAAATCAATTTAAAAAAGTCATTTTTATATAATTGTAAGACTTAAAATAACTCAATAAAAACAAATAATTATTAACTTAACCCTAAATTTATCAACATTTATACATTAACTTAACTAAACCATATTTTTTTTAACAAAACCTTAAATTGACTAAAATTAATTGGACCCGACTAATTATCCATCATTTCTTCGATTCAAACTTATTTAATCTAAATGAATACCTTTAATTATTATCAATTACACACAAAATTAATTTTCTCTAGATTTTTAACTTAACCATAAAATTGATAAAAAAATAATTGATACCCGTTATTTTTCAATTCTAACACACCTAAGTAATAAAATATTACACTCAATTTCATTAAGTGACAAGTTAAATCAAGTTCTCCAAATCCCAAACAAACTATAAAATATAAATCATTTATTAATACAATAAAATTATTATTATAAAATAAGTAAAGAACTTATATATACAAAAAAAATTATAAATAATACAGATAAATTTTAATAAATTAGTTTATAACATAAATGGGTTAAAATATAAATGAATGAGTTTGCTTACTCAGAAAGTGAAGAAGCTTGATAAGAAATAGAATGAATAAAGAGGAGCTTTCTTTCGGGGCTAGCAAGTTGTGGTGAGAGATTGTGAATGAGGGTTGTCGGATTTTTTTGTAAGGAGAGGAGAGGGTTGTCGACTGTTATTTGCTGAAAGAAAAAGATTAAAATGAGTTGAAAAATGCCATTATCTCTTAAAATCACTGATGAGATTCTCATCATTAATTTAACACCTCAACAATGCCACCATAATTGTCAATGATTTTTTTTTTTAATTCAGTCACCATTTCCATCTAGATTGCTAACAAAAAATTTCGTCTAGCTTCCATCAGTAAATTGCGAAGGAATATCTTCCATCGACATTTATGTTATTTTTTTTTAATTTTCCAACAGTGACTAACTAGGGAAAATGAAATTACTTACCAGCCATAATGAAATGTAGCCGATGTTTATTATGATTACTATGAAAAATATTAACATCTACCAAGAGCATATTATCTGCATTGAATTTGATTAAAATGTAGCCAACTTTTAATAAGTTGAGATATAGAGCATAGCAGTTAACCAAGTGTTGGTGTGAAAGGGGGTTGTCGGTAGCTAGCTAGGCGGGAAAGGGGATAGGTTAGGTTTTAGGTCTACTCCTACAATCTTCCACTCCAAATATGGATAACGCACGAATTATATCAGAATATGGAGGACAGTAAATCAACACAGTCTAGAGAGTGAGTGAGAGGGAGAGACTATTTATGTCTTTTTCTTCCCTTGGGTTGCTAGAGCGAGACTCCTTTGGGTGATTGACGGCACTCTGTGTATATGTTTGGTGGACCGGACTGTGGGGGCACGCTTCTTCGCTTTTGCATGTGCCTCAACCACTCCTGGAGCAAAGAAACGCGGCTTTGGACCCCTTCCCATTCCTATAAATAACCACCTTCACTTGCATACTGAAAACAAGTTTCCTGTGAATTTAAATACGTCCTAATATGGTTACCTACAAAGTTCTTTGTTCAGTTTTCTTTGCTTTGTTAGGTTTGGGTATATGTACTGCTACTAGAGCCCTTCTTAATCTTGAAGAAATACCTGGTCACATTCCAGTTGTTGGCTATGGAACCGGCCATGGAGCTGCTGCTGGTGGTGGTGGGGGTGTTGAGGGTTATGGTGGTGGGGGTGGGGGGGGTTCAGGTGGTGGAGGAGGAGGTGGCTATGGAGCTGTAGGTGAGCATGGTGCAGGCTATGGAGGTGGAGGTGGAGAAGGTGGTGGAGCTGGCTATGGTGGTGCTGGTGGGCATGGTGGTGGTGGTGGTGGAGGAGGAGCTGGTTATGGTGTTGGAGGTGACCACGGTGCAGGATATGGAAGTGGTAGTGGAAGTGGAGAAGGTGGTGGAGCTGGATATGGTGCTGGTGGTGGACAAGGTGGAGGTGGTGGAAGTGGTGGTGGTGGAGGAGCTGGTTATGGTTCTGGTGGTGAGCATGGTGCAGGGTATGGAAGTGGTGGTGGAAGTGGAGAAGGTGGTGGAGCAGGCTATGGTGCTGCTGCTGGACATGGTGGAGGTGGTGGAAGTGGTGGTGGTGGAGGAGCTGGTTATGGTGGTGAGCATGGTGCAGGGTATGGAAGTGGTGGTGGAAGTGGAGAAGGTGGTGGAGCTGGATATGGTGCTGGTGGTGGAGGAGGAGGGGGTAGCGGTGGGGGGTATGGTGTTGGAGGTGATAATGGTGCTGGGTATGGAGGTGGAAAAGGTGGTGGTGCTGGGGGTGGATATGGTGCTGGTGGAGAGCATGGTGGAGGCTATGGAGGTGGGGGTGGAAGCGGTGGAGGTGGTGGAGGCGGCTATGCTTCTGGAGGGGCACACGGAGGCGGATATGGTGGAGGAGAAGGTGGTGGTCATGGTGGTGGTGCAGAGGGTGGCCATGCTGGTGGTGGTGGCGGCGGCTTTGGAGGTGGTGGCGGTGGTGGTTATGGTGCTGGTAGTGAGCATGGAGTTGGGTACGGAGGCGGTGGAGGCGAAGGTGCAGGCCACGGTACTGGTGGCTATGCTCCTTGAGAATGCAACTCGTTATTACACCAACCTTAAGAAAAATTTACCCATCCGTTGTGGTGCGAGAAATAAGAGTAATCTGGTTAAGAATATGTTAATAATATCTACTATTATATAATTAATATGAAGATTGTTACTCATGCACTTCGTATTTTGTATCAGATTTTGAAGTAATATAAATTCTTCTTTATCGATCGGTTTTAGTTATTGTTTTGACGTGAAAAGCACGTAGAATTTGGCGCTTCTGTGGTTAGCGAACTTAGAGGACTTGGATAAGTAATCACGTTGCATGCCGTCTGTGTTTATGATAAATATCAAGCAATATTCCAAGCTATTGCCGCAACTATGATTTTGTATCGTAAAGGGAACGGCCATGCTCTTAGCCATCTTTCTTTCTTGGGAATTAGTGATATGACACTCTCTCAATTACAATCTAATTAAGTTCAAAGAACAAATTATAAGCTTGTCATTTTGCATGCTAATTATAGTACAGTGGGCAGAAGCTTGTGTTGTCGGATGTCCTGGTCAAATTAATGTAACGATACAGAGAAGCAGAAAAGATATAATTCAAGACCCACACCAGACTGAGCACTCCCTCGATGTTCCTTGCCTGATCCACTCTGGTTTAGCTTGAAAGAACAGGCTTGTTAATTAATTAATTGTGCATGCAACAGAGTAGATTCTGTGATGTATATATCTATGAACATACTTACTGTTAAGATTGCCGGCGGCATCTGTTTTACGTTCACAGATAGTCCAGCAGTGGTGCACAATCTGCTTCGGTGTTTACAGTTCATTACCGTGATTCATACTATTGATGAAAATTAATTGGCATTTATCTAAGCTTATGCCCGCCTAAATTACTAGAGCTATCTCTGCATTTGTTGTAGATTGATTAATCATCTGGAAATCCATGATTCTCGTTAGCTTAATTATGACAGGAGAAAATGTAGTCGCAAAACAAAAGGAAATTTATTTAGGTCTAATTTACACAGAACAAGGAGAGAATAAGCAACAGTCCATCTAATAAATTGAGCACATTGTCATTATAAGAATAGAAAGTGGTAAGAAAGAGAGAATTGAATAGTAGCATATATATTTAGTGGATGTGGTCCTATAGCAAGTCAACGCCAAATCATAGTGTGCTAGGAACATTCTGAAGCAAGAATACATTGATGGGATATTGCAGGAAATTGTTTGTCCAGAACTTCAAATTGAACATCAATAATTACCACAGAAATGGGGACGATTTGGGTCCTTAGGTTCATGCTTCTCAGAAATTATGACTCTTTAAGCGCACAAGTCAACACACAGATATGGAGGACAGCATATTTGCACAATAGCAGGGTGGATGAGACTGCATGCATTCTAGTGTGCATGTGAGCTTGTGTAATGGACCACTATATGTGGAGGCAACTTTTATGTGGCATGTTCCTAGCAGATCAACCACTCTTTCTCAACAAAACACTTGCTTAAATGAAGCACCTCCATTCCAAACCAAAAGATCCCTTATCGTGGCCATCCATGATTCATTAAGCATCTAGTGTTGTTTTGCTTGTATATATTACAGTGTTTTTTTCTATTTCTTCGTTCTGGCGCAGAAGTCTCATCTCTCTCTAGTCTCTACCATGTCAGCATCCTTCCTTTCTCTCTTTAAAAGTCACCAATAATAGGTTTTAGCCCAATGAAGGTCAAAAGTGTTTCATACTCTCTAGCAAGGGATTCATGGTGACATATATAATCTAGTTTTATTCTGCTAGAAAACATGAAGGAATTTCAATAAATGTTCTTTCTTGAGCCAACTTTGCTCTAAATTATAACGTGGATGGTATTGGGTACTAGAATTGCAGGCTCTCTTCTTCCCCGTTATCAGGATCATATATACAAGAAATGCAACCGCAGCACACTTGGTCAACTACTGTTGACTTCTTTATATTAGTCATTCCCTTCTTGCCACAGAATTGAGATTGTGGCCACAAAAAGCATTTCTACTCCCTCGTTTTTACATTGCAGTTTTAAGAAAAATCATCAATGGTCTGCAAAAAGTCCATGTAACTCTCCACAAGATTTTATACGGAGGCTATTACTGTCGGGCACAACTTTGTTTCATGGACTTTTACCGTACTCTTCCTCAGTCTATTCTTGCAGGCTTGCAGCACTTTATCCAATTTTCTGAATATTATGTCTTGACAGTAGGTAAATCATAATTAAAACTTAGTCCTGCCAAGGCATGTTATTATGTTCTTGATAAATCAATCCTAACAGAAATAACTTCATGACATGGGGAACTGCCCCCCCATTTCCAAGAGCTAAATGTAGTAACGTACAGCCAGAACCAAAAGGGTGAAATTGCGCTTTATTACAAGTAAACGAAAAGGAGGAACTGTTTTGAAGTGCAACTCCAAGTAGGCTGAAGAACTAAGTTATGATTTAGTCCTTGATTGCCCACGTCCCACAAGGAATTTCACCATCATCATCAGCTCTGCATCACTTCCACCCAATATCTTTAAATTACAAATCCATAACTAATCAAATAGAAACATTCTTGTTAGTGATCTTCATGTTTCTCTGGTGATTAATTTCTCCTCAAGAACTTCCAACGGATAATGAGAAATCATAGCGGAGAAGGTAGAAAAGATGCTGGTGACCCCCCTGAAGTGAACTCTCCACTAGTCAGTGGCTGCATCTTGATAATAACAGGCTCGTCATTTTCATTTATCATAACCATGTTACATGGAAATTTATCTGCAATGAATTCCATGTCTCTTCTCTGATGCCTGTTACTAAGCACAACAGATTAAATCAGCAAAAATCTCCATGGCCCTCGAGAAAATGTACAACAATGACTGTATCTCGTTATTTTTTTACCTATCAAAAACCACCCATGATGCATTAAGGCTTTTAAGTTTTTCAACCACCATCAGTTTCAAGGGATAACCCATCACAACTTCCTTCTGTGGCACATTAACCTGCATAAATTACATGTGAACTAATTAGCAGGAATTTCAATATAAAATGAGTGATGTGGCATGGCTAATTCATACCCCAAATCTCTTGCAGAGGTCAAGAATTGCTTGAAGCTTTACATATTTAGAATCACTCTTCCATTCATCACCTTGTTCTTTTGCCATAGCTAATTCTTCAAATCCCACGGCCCAAATACCTTGCCACGTCTTTGCAGATACTAAGAAGGCAAAATCAAGCCCCGGGTTATACAACTTATGAACTAAACATTTCATCAATTGTTCACACAATATGCAAGAGCACAAGAAATGAATTTTGTACAAGAAGATTAGAATAAATTAGATACTGACAAGGAATATTGAGCCACGGCATGGCTCCAAGGAGAGTGACATTAATGCCACCGGATGCTGAAATATTCTCAAGAACCCACTTAAGCGACTTTATGGTGAACTCCTTGAGTCCATCCATGACTAGGACCACCTGAGTGGTAGTGCTAGCATTTTCAGGCAACTGGCTGCTTCTCAAAGGTTCTGGCCTTCCTTGGTGACTACTTTCTCCCCTTGTGAATGAATCAGCCATGTCAATTTCAAACGCTCCTTATGGAAAGAAGAAAGGAAGGATTTAGTATGAAGGTCTTGTGTACTTTTATAATTAGTTCCATTTTTGTCTGTAGCGGAACAAACAAAATGAGGCCTTAGAATTCAGATGGAACCTAGGATCAGCTTTGTTAAGTTCTTGATATGAACAAAGGCATCCTATGCATATTCCACGATGCTTATCTTTAAATTTCAACATAGAACCAAGGCTACATGCTTGTAGTTTGTCTGCAGCTGGCATGATGTACAGATACACCATAGTAAGGCTAAAAGGATCGTGACACAACAGTGAAACATCCTTGCCATGATATTATCGATGACGAAAGAAACTAAAAGCTTTATTTTTAATCAAAAAAGAAAGAAACTAGAAGCTTTTATCAGCAAATACGATTGAAGTCAGCTCACACTTTGTATGGGTATATAAGATGACTGAGAAAGCATGTCAAATAGCAGTTTTAACATGCATGTATTGTTACCTGTTTTTTATTTCAAGTTAACCTTTCAATCATGCAAAAAAGCAAATATTCTTTTTTTCATTTTGGCGTTATAGAAACTATTAGGATAAACCATGTCAACTCTGGGAAGAAAAAACTCGGACCTGAATTTTTTTATTATTTTTTCAATAGGGAAGAACCCTAAATCTTGTTCTTTTTTCTTCTTTTTTTTGCATAAATGTCTTGAGTATAAATATGGATGGGTATTTTTTTATAAAAAAAAAAACCTGACCCTCCTGAGTCCCAAGTACCCTGACTTTCAGTCTAACTAGCTTGATCAGAAGCTAAAAACAGTAAACAGCCACATATACAAACTGAACAGGCGCCGAGTGCTCTATCATTTATTTCCAACACAAATTCTACGCCATATTTATGTGTGCTTCAAAGCTCAAAGTGCTAGTAACAGAGGCCACTTCTAAATTCGAAAGCAAGGTTGCAAAAGAGTAAACTTCATTTCATTTGAACTTTACATTTCCCAGACCAAACGTATAGCCAAACCTAAGAGACCAGAGTACCTGCTTTCCCAACATCATATGGGAAACATAGTCAACATGCAGCTCAGAAAGGCAATATTCACTATGAGGCATTAACTTAGCATTTGAAGTATATTGCTTCTATGTTGGCCAAAGACCAAGCCAGCAAAACAAAACAAAATCTCAACTATTCAACGCATAACTGCCATGCGTATGGTGGGTTTGCAGCGAGAACCAGGAGGGCTGGCCCTTTTACATGGAGATGATCTTGGTCTTATCTTGTCATTCCTAGGAAGCATGGCAGCCATAAGTTTCATGCCCCTTGCAGTTGGCATTCTCTTGATGCATCTAAGAGCTTCTGCTGTCTGTGAATCCTTTGTGACCTTTTTTGATGATCTTTTACAATTCACCCGGTTCTCCCCTTTCTGATGATCTCGCAGAATACGATGTCTGGCTTCTGAAAAGTTCCATTCATCTCATTTCAGATATATTGACTTGGAAAGAACTATGCAAAGACTTTGATGGAATAAACTCTTTTACCTGGCAGTCCTTTATCTGGAGTGGGTGATCTGTGTGGAGTTGGGGAATGCAGATCACCATTTATTTCAATTTTCTCAGCACCCTGATTGCAGTTATCTTCTTCAACAGAAGGTGGAAAACATAACATCTCATCATGCAAAACTCCATCGTGGTAATCACTTACTCCAAGTGGCACAGAAACATCAACCATGGGGGTCTCACCTATAGACACAATGCGATGAAAGTTTGGTCTATTGGCAGGGGAAATCTGAACAAAATTTCCCTTAGTCTCAACTCTAGATTCACTCTCTTCAAACTTTCTCTCAAAAGGGATGTGAGTTGAAGTTGCCTCAATGGCATCCTTAATTACATTGGTCTCAGAACTTTTGTTATTCCCTACACCAGTGCATTCACGGTTAACATTATCTAGAACTGACTTGGGTGATGTATTTGAATTGCTGGGATCTGAGCAAAGCTCTTGTGGTTTGATCAAACTTGAACACCAGGGTGTACCCTCCCTAGCATAGAACAGAATGTAGGCAGCTTGAGAGAGCACAAATTCTTCCTGTTCCTTGCTGACCTGAAAAATATGACAGTTAATTTAGTTTTGTGAGATACCATCATTTCAGAACTAATAGTTAATACACCCAACTCAATCAACCCTCAAAAGGTATTACAGGCAGAATTACAGAATAAATATTTCCAATCTGTTCCATTAAACACACACAGGAACGCACCCATGCTCAACACACATGATGCTGGTAAAATTTGTTCAAAAATATTATTTATCCAGCAGATAGGAAGCCTGAGGACTTCGCTGGTTTGATACCTTCCAAACAATTGACTTTAGAGGGGTAAAATGTTTAAATCAAGAAAAGGATGGCTTTTGAAAAAACACAAATAGAAATTGTAAGATAACTGTTGGAAGTGACACCACAATTCCACTTCAGGACAAATCCGTGTTCAGGAAAGGTAAAAACCCTGACTTAACCGACAGAAGTTAAAAATAACCACATGATAGCACAATATAACCCAGTGATGATGCAATCTCATTCATCATTTATCATTTATAGGTTTAAAAGTAAGCAGAGGCATACTCTATAAGGAGATTGGAACCAAAACAATAACAATCAACAGCAAAGAGATTGAATCTAGTATTTATTACCTCTGGGTCATCCAACTTGTGCCATGTGTCTGGAGAGGATCTTATATAGCAAAAGTAATGTCCGGACATAAGTGAATCTCCTTTGTGCACCACAGCCGCATATAGTTGATACTTGAAACCCACCTCCTGTCAAGAAAATGGAAGAGTTTTATTAAATGCTCACAAAACACAAACTAATACAACAAAACCAACAAATTTTACTTTTTGATGTGACATGAGTCGAGTCTTCAATCATTTATTTCCCAGACTAGCATAGTATTTGACCTTTGCAGGTAAAAAGATCAATTAAATGGACAGTAATCGTAGTTTGATTTCAATTTTAAATTCTCTTAGCATGCCTTTTTCCATGCTCTTCATCTTGATTACCATTTAAAGATTTGTTAAGATCACTTATCGCTTTTTAAAATGGAAGTGATCCTTATTCAGTGATACTAGTAATCCATGACTCACATCACTGTCCTCATTGTCATTGGTGTAGGGCTTCAAGTCCAACTCCAGTGGAAACTGCACATGCTTGCCAATCTTCTCAACAGAGGTCCCATCAATCTTGAATCTCTTCAAATGAAGAGCAGCAACTGAAGGAGCCTGGTCCAGCATAAGCTGTTTTTCCCTAGAAACTTCCTCCTTGCAGCTTTCACATGTAAACTTTGTCTCTGAATCCTCAATTTTCTCCACCTTGGTGAATGACTCCAGTGCACTCTGAAGAGAGTCCGCATCTTCGATCTCCAAACTCAGGTCAATCAGTGGCTCATATTTATCAGAACAGTGACCACAATTGCAGCATCGTAACTAAAATTCAGTGCCAAGGCAAGAATCAATAATAAACAAAATAGACATTTGTTCTAAGCATTGAAAGTAGAGAAATGAATACTTCAAGCTTTCTTTGAACACCAGCAATATGCAAATTAAAGGGAATTAAATGGGAAAATTCACTCCTCAGACTCATACTTTGCTAACAAGACGACCTCCAAATACCCGCTCAACTATGTTCTTATCATGGGAGGATGCGCTGTCATCAGTTAGGCTTGAATCCAAACAATGCCTTTCAAGTCTTTCTAACAAACATTGGAGGAATTCATGGGCATCTTCCTGCTGGTATCGACGAAAAACAGATGAAATATCTAATTATTCATGGGTTAAGAATCACATTTAAGTCCAAAATTTTCAGAAAATTTTCCTCAAAATATCAAATAGGCATTGCAGAAGAAATCTAAAGTTCAAAGTATCCAAAACACCAACAGAATTAAAAAAAATAAAGAGAAAAATCACAATACTAAAAGGTCAATTGGGAGTACTTGAAAGTCCCTTGAATCTTATAATTCAGCAGCACAGAAATGACAATTACACAAAATGATGATGCACAAGAAATGTAATGGCCAAAGTAATTCATAATGCACTTAAGATAATTAATCCACTGCCACATGTTGCTCAATGATAAACAAAAGTGCAAAGGATACTTTCCAAATTGTTGACAAGTTTCAAAGGCTCAAGAATCTTTCCAGACGAAGATAAAGAAAGTTCAATGTGATCACGAAGAACACAAAGAACACAGAACCCTTCAGTAATGCCTGAAAACTCCCAATGTCCAGCAGTAAATACCAAAACTGAAATTCAATTAAACAGTACAAACAATTCAGATCCTAAGTAGCTATCCACAGCTGGTACTCACAGGGCATTTCATGATTGCAAGAACGAAGAGCCTGAACAAGAGGCACGGTATGCGTAAAGCATTGCAGGATTGCATTAATATAACAAGTGTTTCCTTTATTAAAAAGCGCAGCACCCTGCAAAACCAACACCAAAAAACAAAACAAAAATTTAATATCACAAAGGATAAACATCAATAGACACATGCACATCAAATAAATTCAAAATAATAACCTCTTAGACATACCACACCAGTAGGTCCAGTTTCCTGCATAAAACCAGGAAGCCTGTATTCTTGATTTCTTCTCTTCTCTCTGTCATCCCAACGATTCCATAATTGAGGACATGGTTGTCTGCGAAACCTCCTAATCCAAGGAGGAGGTAAACCCGGATGATACTCATGGAACTCGGGATCAAAATGCCCCCATTGATTATGATACATTGCGTGATAATAAGGGTCATAATGAAAAAATCGCCTGGGATTCTCTTTCTCGTCATCATTACCAAAACCCTCTTCCTCATCCTCAACATTTCCATCAGCAAGCTTCGAATCAGACGAGCTCGAAGCAAGCTTTTCACGTGCTAATTGCATAGGTGAATCAGGCTCACTATCATCATTATCACAACTAGCGACCAAACGGTGGCCAGAATCCAATAAAACCCCATCTTCATTACCATTAGCTAAAAAGGACCCAGACCCATCTTGATTTGACTGTGAAGGAACCGAAATCTGGTTACCTGGGGATACGATATGAGAAGATGGCAAGGAAATGGTTAGGGTTTCTTCAGATTGAGGCGTTGAAGTCGAAATTTGTGAAAACCCGCCTGAATTTGACGATATAGAAACCAAACACTGCTCTCCACAGCTTAACTCGGGTAAGGTTTTGACAGAATTAGGTGAATTCACTGGATCCTCGTGTGAGTCTTCCATAAGTTCGTCATTTAGAGCTTCAACCTGAGACTTTGAAGAAAACCCATCAGCAACAATAAGAGATTTGGACTCTAGGGATTCAATTTTAGAAGGCAATGAAAACACATCAACGGCTGCTTCAGTTGAAACCTCCATTAAACCAGGAGAAAGTGAAAGGATTTTGTTTGTTTGGGTAAAGAAGAAACAGAGAAAATTTGGAGTTGAAAATAATTTGGGGGATTTTGTTAGGATTTTGAAAAAGGAAGGAGGAGGGAAAAGGAAAAGGTCAAGAACGGGGTGTTGGAGGGAAAATTGAAGCGCCAATTTTGTTTTTTGATTTTTTTAATTTTTCTTTATGGCTCCCCGATTGCTCTCTTTCACTAGGGGAAGGAAGCTCTTTTTATAGTAAACAACTAGTTTTTTCTTCTTCTTTTTTTCCTTCTAGATGCCGCGGATTATTCTTAAAAAAAAAAAATTTATTTTATTTTCAGTTTATTCCTTTAAAATTATACTTTTTATTGTTTTATGCGTTAAAATTATTTATTTATTTTCTATTACTTACTTTACATACTTTAAAATATATTGATATTAAATTAACAATCAATTTTATGTGATAAAGTTTTAACTTATTATTTATAAATTAACAGTCAATTTTACGTGATAAAGTTTTAATTTATTATTTAAAAAACTAAGAGATGAATGACCAACTTGAAAGATGAAATAGAGCCATTTCCACAAGGTGTGCAAAACTATAATTTCATTCCTTAAGTTTTAATTTTTTTATAATTAGTCCTTATTCTTTTAGTGTATTACATTTTGGTCCTAATCTTTATTTTTTTTATGTTTCAATTATTATAAATTGTAAAAGGAAAGAGAAAATTTAGTATAAGTTGAGAAGAGAGAAAGTTATTAAGTAATAATATTCTTACCATTAAAAACTTTGATTTTGGTATTTATAAATCCTTGTACGAGAGAGAAAATTAATGAAGGTGTTTCCAAACTTTGTTGAAGCTGAAAAAAATAGATTGGAACTTGAAAATTATTTTTAAATTTAATTTAATTTTGATGTTTTAGATTGATTAAAATATGTTTTAGGGTTGAAAATAGGATAATATTTTTATTTTTTTATGAAAAAAGGATTAAAATCTGAATTTTGATTTTTTTTATCACCAGGGCATGCCTAAGGGGATGACCCTCCTCCCTTGGGTTTAGCCTAGGAAAAGAGCTCATCCTCCATGAACTCGGCTACATCTAACATCTTAGACCCTAATCTCCCTCCACCTTTTAGGTGTATAAAAGTCCTCTAGGGACCCATCATATTTTTATCAAACATTAATATAGATATAAGGGATATTTATACCTCATTAAATGATATCATAATAAAATTACACTTCAGACCCTTCTCTTCACAAAAAAACAAGATTCATGGGCTGTAAATACACCATGAAACCTTCAAATTAAAAGCTTATAATTTTCATTCTCTACTGCATATATATTCTTAGAGCATCTCTCTCTATAATATTCTTGTATTTTCTCTCTATAAAAAGATACTTATTTAAGTATCGGAGAGTCTCCACCTCCACCAAAAGGGATCTTTTGTAGGTACTATCAACAAGGTACCTTGCCCTATTAAGCACCAAGTACAAGCTATCAACTGCCTTGGTCAGGGAGAATGAATGATATTGTTAAGACCAATTGATTAACCGATTATCCAACTCGAGAGCCTTATTCCCAGGCTATTTGGATTTTTGGGACTTCATCAATGACGTCGTCTGTGGGAAAATGGTTAAAAAACCATTGGTTTCTTTCTAAAGCTTGCTTTTGATATTTTTAGACCATTCCACGGCACACAATCAATACCTACCTGGGCTACGACGTGAGACAAGTCTTCTCTTTGCTGCTTACACTCCTGCCCAAACAAAGCTTTAACAACTTTGCAATCAAGTCTGACTCCTCACTAAGACAGTGTTAGCCACTCAAGGTGAGACAAGCAAATTTGGGCAATGCTTTACTAACTTCACAAATGCAGTTGAAGCCTTAAGATTTTGAAAAGCTCTCAATAAATACAAGTGAAATGTTGGTTCAAACCGTAAAACATGTGAAGTATTTTTTACAATTATCCAAAGGAAAGGGAAGAGTCTCCCTCACGTCGGACAGTCTGCTCAAACAAAAATTTACCATAACCAATAAGAATAAAAATGTAAGTTTCTTATATATAAATGACTTATTCAAAATGGCTATTTTTATTTTCTCCAGGTGATGCCTAAAAGCCTTTCAATAATACACCTTGGAAGGATTGACTTTTTCTCCCCGGTTCTATATGCATCAATCTTCAAGGGATAGATGTAATTTTCCCAATGCTATATACATCAATCTTCAAAGGGTAAATGTAATATCTCTGGTGCTATATGTATTAGATGTAACATCCTCAGTGCTATATGCATCAATTTCCAAGGGGTAGATGTAATCTCCCTGGGGATAGATGTAATTTCTCTGATGCTATATGCATCAATCTTCAAGAGGTAAATGTAATCTTCTCGGTGCTATATGCATCAATCTCAAAATGGTAGATGTAATCTCCCTAATGCTATATGCACCAATCTCCAAGGGATGGATGTGATTGGTCTCCCTAGCACAAATAACAACATCATGTAATCACCACTCTTAATGAGGGCTCCCATGCCCCGTAAAAAAAAATCATGATGACCACTCTTTAGTAGATGGTTTTTAAGCCCCATGACAATGTTGGGAAAGCTACAAGCTCCCACTTACCAAGAACCTATAATCACTTAGAAGTTTCTAAGTATAGGTTCACCCTCATTGGATTCCTCACAAAACCACTTAGAAATTTACATAGATGATGGGCATGGTACCCTCAATCTCTTAGAAATTTTCTAATTACAAATTAATGTTCTTTTATATATAAAAGAATTTATTTTAGTCCAGATGCATATTTCCTAGTTTACCCCTTTTTTTATACGAGCAAAACTCACTACTCTACCTGAACTTGGAGATTAATTTAAGTCTTTGCATATTATTATATCGCAAAGACTGGGGGGCTACCGATGAACCAAGTTTTTATCAGTATATCTTTACCAAAAAAACATTGGATCAAGAAAACTTTACAGGTATAAATTTTCAGGAAAACAAGCATGCTCTAGTGAAGGTGCGTTGGGCTTGGCAACGTGCCAAGTCCCGGGCACGCTGGGTTTGGCGCTAACCAGACCCGGGCGCGATTGGGCTTGACAATGTGTCAAGCCTCGGGCACACCCAAAAGAATGCACATTCTCCTTTGGGCACGCCAAAGAGAATGATCATCCTCCCTTGGCATGCCCAATGGAATGAGGTAATGTGGGTCT
>Ga0307510_10005587_pt1 | contig 14987 bp, 11 predicted proteins | sample 12_EM_MG_FD_207224 | JGI IMG/M metagenome (GOLD analysis project Ga0307510, IMG submission 207224) | Populus trichocarpa ectomycorrhiza microbial communities from riparian zone in the Pacific Northwest, United States - 12_EM | ecosystem: Host-associated > Plants > Roots > Unclassified | place...
GTTCGTGTCGGCGATCGGCGGGTAGGGCAGTTCACCGGCGAACATCGCCTCGAACACCTGCACGCCGCTCAGGCCGGCCACCTGCTCGGGCCGCGCGACGCCGCTCCTGACCATGGTCTTGCGGCGCTCTGCTTCGTCGGCCTCCCACTCGGCCATCACCGCCTTGATGTCGATCTTCGCGTCCATGCCGGGTCATAAAGTTGCAACTGCAAAGATTGTAGCTACAATCAATAAATCATGCACAACAAAGTTCGCGCAGGCACGCAGGCCGGGCCGCTGGGCTGCAGCAGTCTCAAGCTGCGGCAACTGTCGCGCCGCGTCAGCCAGCACTTCGATCGCGTCGTCGGCGCGGCCGGGCTGAAGACGACGCAGTATTCGCTGCTCACGCACGTGATGCAGCTGCAGCCGGTGCGCCCCGGCGATCTCGCGGCCGACATGGAAATGGACGCCTCCACGCTCACCCGCAATCTGCAGCCGCTGATCGCGCAAGGCTGGGTGGAAGTGGGGCCGGGCGACGACGGCCGCAGCCGCTTCGTCACGCTCACCGCAGCCGGCCGCGACAAGCGCGCCGAGGCACAGCGCGAATGGAAGCGGGCACAGCTCGCGTTCAACGATCACCTCGGCGAGGAACGCGTGGCGCGGCTGCATGCACTCATCGAAGAGTGCCTCGCGGTGATGAACGAAAGCGCGGACGAAGCTGCCGGCGAAAGCGCCAGCGAGTCTGCGTCAGGCTGATCCGCGCACGGCGTCCACGCCGGGGTTCACGTCGTCGCCGTAGGCCTTCTTCCAGCGCTCGGCGAGCTTCTCGCTCGCGTCCAGGCGCTCGCCGGGCAGGCCGTCGTCGACATGCCAGTTGGCCACGCGCGTCTCGATCGCGAAGTGCGAGACCGGTTTCAAGGCCGATGGATCGTCGAACGCGCCAACCGTCAGGTCCATGCGCTCCGAGCCTTCGTACTCGAAACTCAGCGGCGTGCCGCAGTGGCCGCAGAAGCCACGCCGCGCGATCTTGGACGACGCATACCAGGTGGGCTGCGCGGCGAGCCAGCGCACCTCGTCCTTGCGAAGGTTGATGAAGGTGGCGCGCGTGTTGCCCACGGCGAGCTGGCACATGCGACAGTGGCAGTAGTAGCCGTCGCGCGTCGTCGGGCGGGCGTCGAAGCGAACGGCGCCGCAGAGGCAGCCACCGGCGAGCGGGGAGGGTGTTGTGTCCGTCATGGCGCCACCGTGTAGTTGAGCGTGAGCCGACCACCGTCAATGTAGACGATCTCGCCGGTCATGTAGCTCGAAGCGCTGCTGACGAGGAAGGCGCACACATCGGCGATCTCGCTCGGCTCGCCGAGGCGGCGCATCGGCGTGCGGCTCATGATGCGGGCCTTGGCTTCGTCGCTGCCGAGCACCGCGTTCTTCGCGAGCTCGGTCGCGATCGTGCCCGGGCCGACCGCGTTGACGCGGATGCCGTGGTCGGCCAGCGCGAGCGCCATCACGCGCGTCAGCTGGTTCACGCCGCCCTTGCTCGCGTTGTAGCTGGCGATGCTCGGGATCGCCATCACGCCGTTGACCGAACTCATGTTGACGATGGCGCCGCCGCCGGTGCCTACCATTGCGCGCGCGACCGCTTGTCCGACGAGGAACGCGCCCTTCAGATTCACGTCGATCACCGCGTCCCAGTCGGCTTCGGTGATGTCGAGGAAGTTCGCGGCCTTGAAGATGCCGGCGTTGTTGATCAGCGCGTCGACACGGCCGAACGCGGCCAGCGTCGCGGCGAGCGCCGCATCCACTTCGGCCTTGCTCGCGACATTGCAATGCTGGTAGATCGCGCGGCGGCCGCGTTCGTTCAGGCTCGCGGCCAGCGCCTGGCCACGCGCATCGTCCACGTCCCAGAGCGCCACCGTCGCGCCATCTTGCGAGAGCCGCTCCGCGCAGGCCGCGCCTATGCCTTGCGACGCGCCGGTGACGATCGCGACCTGGTTCTCGAGGTGGAAGTGGACGGGGTTCGCAGCAGCAGTCATTTCTTTTTTCTCCGGTTCAGCCACACGGCGATGCCCTGGGCGTTGAGTTCGAGGTCGAGCGCGAGCAGTTCGAGGATGCGCGCGTCAGGCAGCGTGCAGCCATGCGCGCGCAAGCTCGTCAGGTGGATGTCGGCGAAGCCACGCATCAGTGCCGCGTGGCGCGCGTCGTCGTTCGGCAGCGAGACGGCGAGCGCCACCATCGCGTCCATCTGCGACAGCAGCAGCGCGGCCAGCCGCGGCACGTCGCCGACGCGGCCGTAGTGCGTGAGGTAGAGCCACTCCGGCGCGTACGCGACCATGCGCTCGATCGAGTGGCGCATGGCCTCGGGCTCGAACTGGATCGGCGTGGTCGTCGGCATGATCCACGCGCCGGCCGCGGTGTCGAACTCGCGGTACGACAGCCCGAAGGTGTCGCCGGTGAAGAAGCCGCGGCTGCGTTCGTCCCAGATGCAGTGGTGGTGGCGCGCGTGGCCGGGCGTGTCGAGGAACTTGAGCGGGCGGCCTGCGAGTTCGAGCACCATGTCGTCGCGGGTACGCAGCACGCGTTCCGCCGGAATGCCGACGATGGTGCCGTAGGAGCGCGTCACCTCCGGCTCGCCGTAGACGCGGCGTGCGCTGTCGACCAGGATGCCCGGGCTGATCAGGTGGCGCGCGCCCAGCGGGTGCACCACGAGCGTGGCGTTCGGCAGATGCTGCATCAGCAACCCGGCGCCGCCGGCATGATCGAGGTGAACATGGGTGGCTATGACGAGGTCGACCGCTTCCGGCGCGAGGCCGGCCGCGGCCAGCGCGTCGAGCAGTCGCGGAACCGAATGGTTGGTGCCGGTGTCAACGAAGGCGGCGCGCCCGTTCTCGATGACCAGGTAGCTGGCATCGAACGACGGCCGGTGAAAGCCGGTGTCGATGACGTGGATTCCATTTTCCAGCGTCTGAACGAAAGACAATCGATCGGGCATCGAGCTCGCCGGTGTGAACAAGGCGACGATTCTAGGCAGTGCTTGCAACAGGAGACCGCATGGACAAGATCACCACCTCACGCGCGCGGCGCTGGCTCGTCGCGCTCTCGTTGCCGCTGGCGGCGCTCGCCGGCTGCAGCACGGTCTCGACCTGGAAGGTGCTGAACGAGAACAGCTTCGACAACATCAAGCCCGGCATGACCTCCGACGAGGTGCTGGCGCAGCTCGGCCCGCCGACGACGATGTTCGGCGCCGGCTGGAGCGAGCACACGCAGGTCTGGAACTACCGCTGGACCGGCGCCGATTGCATCTGGTATCAGATCACCATCCGCGATGCCGACCACCGCGTGCGCGAGGCCGGCATCGGCCAGGACCCGCGCTGCGACGGCCCCAACACGAAAGACTGAAGCTCGATGACGATCACGCTCTACGGCATACCCAATTGCGACGCCGTGAAGCGCGCCCGCGCGTGGCTGGCCGAGCACGGGCGCGAGGTCTCGTTCCATGACTTCAAGAAGGCCGGCGTGCCGGCCGATCACCTCGATGCGTGGGTCGCGTCGGCCGGCTGGGAGCGCGTGCTGAACCGCCAAGGGACGACCTGGCGCCAACTCGACGATGCGCTGAAAACCGGCGTCGTCGATGCCGCGAGCGCGAAGCGCGTGATGCGCGAACAGCCCAGCGTGATCAAGCGGCCGGTGGTCGAATGGGCCGACGGTGCGATCACCGTCGGCTTCGATGCGGCCGATTGGGCCAGGCGCTAGTTCAGGCCAGGAGCTGGCGCAGCACGAACGGCAGGATGCCGCCGTGCTGGTAGTAGTCGACCTCGATCGGCGTGTCGATGCGCAGAATCAGCGGCACCTTGTGCACATGACCAGCAGGCGTCGTGATCACGAGCGTGGCGTCTTGTTGCGGCTTGATCTCGGCGGCGAGTTCGATGTCGAAGGTCTCGTCGCCCTTGATGCCGAGCGACTCCCATGAATCGGTGCCCTTGAACTGCAGCGGCAGCACGCCCATGCCGACCAGGTTGCTGCGGTGGATGCGCTCGAAGCTGCGCGCGACCACGGCCTTGATGCCCAGCAGCTGCGTGCCCTTGGCGGCCCAGTCGCGGCTGGAGCCGGTGCCGTATTCGTCGCCGGCGAACACGATGGTCGGTGTGCCGGCGGCCATGTACTTCATCGCGGCGTCGTAGATGAACATCTTCTCGCCGCCAGGCTGAAACAGCGTCACGCCACCTTCTTCGCGCGAGCCGTCGGCACCGGCGGGAATCATCAGGTTCTTCACGCGCACGTTCGCGAAGGTGCCGCGCACCATCACGTCATGGTTGCCACGGCGCGAGCCGTAGGAGTTGAAGTCGGCCTTGCTCACGCCGTTGGCCTTGAGCCATGCGCCGGCGGGCGAGGCTTCCTTGATCGAGCCGGCCGGCGAGATGTGGTCGGTGGTGATGGAGTCGCCGAACAGCGCCATCGCGCGTGCGCCCTTCACGCCGACTGCTGCGGCAGCGGGCTTCATCGTGAAGCCGTCGAAGAACGGCGGCTTGGCGATGTAGGTGGAGGCCGGCCAGTTGTAGACCTGACCGGTCACGCCCTTGATCTTCTCCCACAGCTTGCCCGGCTCGCTCGCGACCTTGTCGTAGTTGGCCTTGAACGACTTGCCGTTCATCGCGTACTTCATCAGCGCGTAGATCTCGTCGCTGCTCGGCCAGATGTCGCCGAGGTAGATGTCGCGCCCGCGCTTGCCCTTGCCGAGCGGTTCGGTCATCGGGTCCTTCAGCACCGTGCCGGCGATCGCGTAGGCCACGACCAGCGGCGGGCTCGCCAGGAAGTTCGCCTTGATGTTCGGGTGGATGCGCGCCTCGAAGTTGCGGTTGCCCGAGAGCACCGCCGCGCAGATCAGGTCGTTCCTCGTGATTGCCTCGTTGAACTCCGGGCGCAGGTCGCCGGCGTTGCCGATGCAGGTGGTGCAGCCATAGGCCGCGACGCTGAAGCCGAGCTTTTCCAGGTAGGGCAGCAGGCCCGCCTTCGTGAGGTATTCGGTAACGATGCGCGAGCCCGGTGCGAGCGAGGTCTTGATGTGCGGCGCCACCTTGAGGCCCGCCTCCACCGCCTTCTTCGCGAGCAGCCCCGCAGCGATCATCACGCTCGGGTTCGAGGTGTTGGTGCAGGACGTGATGGCTGCGATCAGCACGTCGCCATTGCCCAGCGTCATGTCGCCGACCTGCGGCTGAGTCGACGGCGCTTCGGATTGCGCGGCTTCGAGCGTCGGGTGGCCACCCGCCATTTCGACGACCTCGCGCGGCGAGCCCGGCACGACGGCGGGCGCGGCGCGCGGCGTCTTGTCGTCGCCGCTGTTGGCACGCACGTGGTGGCGCGTGTGCAGGTGCGCAGCCGGTTGGTTGAAGCCGTTGTCGGCCGGCGTCTTGCTGAACAGCGACGTGAACTGGTTCTTCACGTTGCCGAGTTCGATGCGGTCCTGCGGTCGCTTCGGGCCGGCCAGGCTGGGCGCGACCGTGCCGAGGTCGAGCGTGACGACCTTGGTGTAGTCGATCTCGCCACGGCCCGGCGCGCCGAACAGGCCCTGCGCCTTGAAGTAGGCCTCGAAGGCCTCGATCTCGGCCTTGGTGCGGCCGGTGCCGCGGAAATACTCGATGGTCTTGTCGTCGACCGGGAAGAAGCCCATGGTCGCGCCGTATTCAGGCGCCATGTTGCCGATGGTCGCGCGGTCGGGCAGCGCGAGGTTGCCGGTGCCTTCGCCGAAGAACTCGACGAACTTGCCGACGACCTTCTCGCGCCGCAGGATCTCGGTGACGGTGAGCACGAGGTCGGTCGCGGTCACGCCTTCGCGCAGCTTGCCGGTGAACTCGAAGCCGACCACGTCCGGCGTCAGGAAGTACACCGGCTGACCCAGCATGCCGGCCTCGGCCTCGATGCCGCCCACGCCCCAGCCGACCACGCCGATGCCGTTGATCATTGTGGTGTGGCTGTCGGTGCCCACGAGCGAGTCGGGGTAGTAGACCTTCTCCTTGTTCTTGTGAACGCCGCGCGCGAGGTATTCGAGGTTCACCTGGTGCACGATGCCGAAGCCCGGCGGCACGACGCCGAAGGTGTCGAAGGCCTGCATGCCCCACTTCATGAACTGGTAGCGCTCGTTGTTGCGCTGGAACTCCAGCTTCATGTTCAGGTCAAGAGAGTTCTTGCCGCCGAAGTGGTCGATCATGATCGAGTGGTCGACGACCAGATCCACCGGCACCAGCGGCTCGATGGTCTTCGGGTCCTTGCCCATCGCGGCGGCCACGCTGCGCATCGCGCCCAGGTCGGCCAGCAGCGGCACGCCGGTGAAATCCTGCAGCACCACGCGCGCGACCACGAACGGGATCTCGTTCACGCGCGCCGCGTTGGGTTGCCAGTTCGCGAGCTCGGCCACGTGCTCGGGCGTCACCTTCTGGCCGTCGCAATTGCGCAGCACCGATTCGAGCACGATGCGGATCGAGACCGGCAGGCGGTTCACGTTCGGGTAGACCTTGGCGAGCGCCGGCAGCGAGTAGAACTCGCCTTCCTTGCCGGATGCGGTCTTGAAGGTCTTGCGGGTCTTGCTGAAGGCGTGTTTGGGCGTGGCTTTGAGCATGGGGTGGACCTCGTCGGGGCAGAACAATCATTGTGTCAGCACACGATGACGCGTGCATGGCGCGCCGCAACGGGCCCTCAGCCGCGTGGGGTTCGCGGATGGCGGCGATCGATCTCTTTCAGCACGCGGTCGAGTTCGGTGTCGAGTTGGTCGAGCTCGCTCCCGCCGTCGTGCCCGGGTTGGGTGCCGAGCGCCACGTGAAGGGCCTTCGCCGCGGCCAGCAGAGGGTAGGCGCCCAGTGTGCCGGCGAGGCCTTTCATGTCATGTGCGCGGCGCAGCGCGTCGGCATGCCGGTGCTCGGCCAGCGCCTGGCGCACCGAGGCCACGAAGCCGGATTCGGCATCGCGGAATCCTTTCAGCAGGCGTGTGTAAAGCGCATCGTTGCCCATGCAGAAGGCCAGCCCGTCGGTGATGTTCAGCGCCGGTTCATCGGCCGATGGCATGGGGCTCGCCTCGACTGGTGCGTTGCGCTGCGGCGTGTGGCCGCCCGGCGTGCGTATCCATTCGGCCATCGTGCGCAGCATCGAGTCGACATGAATGGGCTTGGTGATGTGCGCGTTCATGCCGCTTGCGAGCGCGCGGTCGCGGTCTTCGCTGAGCGCGCTGGCGGTCATCGCGATCACCGGCAGGCGTTGCCAGGCGGGGTTGCGGCGCAGCTCGCGCGTCGCGGTGTAGCCGTCCATCACCGGCATCTGGCAGTCCATCAGCACGCCATCGAACGGGCCGCTGTCGGCCAGGCGGTCGAGCGCTTCGCGGCCGTCCTTGGCGAGCGTCACGTCGATGCCGGCGCGGCGCAGCAGTTCGCATGCGAGCTGCTGGTTCAGCGGGTGGTCCTCGACCAGCAGCACGCGCGTGCCGGCGAGCTGATCGCGCAGCGTTTGCGGCAATACCGGCGTGCTCACCACGCGGCGCGACGCGAGCCCGGCAGCAGGCTCCAGCCGGCGCGCCTGCACCAGGCTGTCGTGCAGGCTGGACGGTGTCACCGGCTTGCTCAGCACGCCGGCCAGCGGCAGGCCGGCGCTGGCGCGCAGCGCGTCGTCGCGCGCGAAGCCGGTGACGAGCAGGATGCACGGCCGCACCAGCGGATGGCGCTTGAGGATCTCGCGCGCGCAGGCGATGCCGTCCATGCCGGGCATCTTCCAGTCGATCAGGAACCAGGTGTAGGCGTCGGGCTGCGCGTCGCACAGCGCGAGCGCGCGCTCCGCGCTCTCGGCGCGGTCGACGATCACGCCCAGCGTGTCCAGCATGCTGCCGAGCACATCGAGCGCGGCGGCGTTGTCGTCGACCAGCAGCACGCGGCGGCCGCGCAGCTCGTTGGCCATCCAGGCCCGCGCCGGCGCGCGCGGAACGCTGCGGCCGAAGCGCGCGCTGAAGTGGAAGGTCGAGCCGCGCCCCGGCGCGCTCTCGACCCACAGCCGCCCGCCCATGCGCTCGATCAGCTGGCGGCTGATCACGAGGCCGAGGCCGGTGCCGCCGTAGCGCCGCGTGGTGGAACTGTCTGCCTGCACGAACGGTTGGAACAGCCGGCCGATCTCTTCCTCGCTCATGCCCACGCCGGTGTCGTGCACCCAGCCGTGCAGCTGGATGCTGTGCGCGTCCTCGTCGGCGATCTCCATGCCGACCGTGACCTCGCCCATCTCGGTGAACTTGATCGCGTTGCTGCCGAGGTTGACGAGCACCTGGCGCAGCCGCGACGGGTCGCCGACCAGCCGCGTCGGCAGGTTGGGCGCGGCGCTGAAGAGCAGCTCCAGGCCTTTCTCGTCGGCCTTCAGGCCGAGCACGTCGGCCATGTCGCCGACCACCGATTCGAGCTCGAAGTCGATGCGCTCGAGTTCGAGCTGGCCGGCCTCGATCTTGGAGACATCGAGGATGTCGTTCAGGATCTGCAGCAGGTTGCGCGCCGAGCCGTGCGCCTTCTCGATGTAGTCGCGCTGCTTGTCGGGCAGGCCGTCTTCGAGCGCGAGGTGCGTCATGCCGATGATCGCGTTCATCGGTGTGCGCAGCTCGTGCGACATGTTGGCCAGGAAGCTCGACTTGGTCTGGCTCGCGGCTTCGGCCGCGTCGCGCGCGCGCTGCATTTCGTCTTGCAGGCGCTTGCGCGCCGTCACGTCCTGCACGACGGCGCAGAACTCCGGCGTGCCGGTCCATTCGAGCGCGATCACGTTGACATCGGCATCGAACTCGGTGCCGTCCAGGCGCTTGAAGCGCCATTCGAAACTGTGCACGCGGTGGCCCGCTGCCGTGTGCGCGCGCAGATCGGCCAGGGCCCGTTCGCGGCTCGATCGGCCATCGGCCTGCAGGTCGGGCGACAGGCCCGGGAACCACAGGGTGCGGCCCAGCAGCGCATGCGGATCGCCGGTGCCGAACAGCCGCATCGCCGCCGGGTTGCAGTGCGTGACGCCGTGCTGCGCATCGAAGAACAGGTAGCCGGTGGAGGCATGCTCGAACACCGCCATGAAGCGCGCGCGGGTCTCGCGCCGCACCGTGATGTCGAGCCAGTAGCCGTTGTAGGTGGTGCTGCCGTCGGGCGCGTGGTGCGCGGTGCTGTCGGCCAGGATCCACGAGGCCTGATCGCCGGTTTCGAGGCGGAACTCCTGCGGGCGCGTCGGCGGCTGGTCGCCGGTGCCGCCCAGGCGCCACGGCAGCAGAGGATCGCGCGCGATCGCATCGGCCTCGACACCGAAGAGTTCATCGGCGCCGCGGCCGATGAAGCTGAAGTGCGGCGCGCCCTTGCTCGGCTGCACGTAGCGGAACACGGTGAGGGGCAAGGCCTGCGTGAGCTCGAAGATGTCGCGCCGCGCCTGCAGCGTCGCGCGCTGCGACTGCATGCGGCGCCAGCTCAGCCAGATCAGCAGGCAGCCGATGGCCCACAGCACGCCGCCGCCGGTCCAGGTGTTGCGGGTGATCAGCGCGTCTTCGTCGAGCGGCTCGAGCACCCACAGCTTGAACGGCGTGTTGCCGACGCTGGTCGACAGCGTGACGTGCTGCATCTCGCCGACGCGCGTCAGCAGCATGTTGCGCGGTGCATCGGCCGAGCGCGACTGAACCCAGTCCAGCGGTTCCGGCGTGCGCTGGTAGACCTTTTCCCAGGAGACGTCGGCCTGGCCGGCGATGCCGGGCACGCGCTTGAGCAAGGCCTCGGGCCGATTGCTCAGCATCACGACGCCGTTGCTGTCGGTGACGAACATGATCGCGCCGTCGGCCTCGCTGAGCAGGCGGTTCAGCGTGTCGGTGTCCTGCTTGACGACGACCACCCCGACGCCTTGACCGAGGTGCAGCACGCGCGCCGCGAAGTAGAGGCCCGGCGCGCGGCTCGCGCGGCCGACCAGGAACTGCATCGCCGTGCCTTGCGCCATGGCATCGATGAAATACTGCCGGGTGGTCAGGCTGACCTCGGCGCCGGTGCCAGGGCGGCGCGCCGTGCTGCTGCTCGCGACCATCTCGCCATCGGTGCGGATCAGCGCCGCGAGCGGCACGCCGAAGTCGGCGCTGAAGCGGTCGAGCACCGATTGGATCTGGCTCTCCTCGGTGCCCGTGGGCGCGCCGAGAAATGTGGTGACCACCGGGCGGTGCGACAGATCGAGCGGCAGCGCGGAGAGTTGCCGCAGGCTGATCGACAGCGTGTCCTTGACGCCGTTCAGGCGGACGGTGGCGGTGAGCCGGGTCTGGTCGCGGTGATCACGCAGCCGGTCCTGCAGCCACCAGCTGGCGAACGCAAAGCACACCAGCGTCCAGGTGATGGCGATGATCCATAGGGCACGCCGACCGGCGTCGCGCGCGTGGGGTGTTGCACTCACATCGGTGAAATTCGCCACCCGACTCTTTCTGTCGAAGGAAACAACAGGTCACAGTTTCTACCAGAAAGCGCGTCGCCGCGAGGTGCGGGCGCACCCTGCGCGGACTTCAATCGTGGGTGTCGGGCAGGTAGCGGACCGACAGCACGCCGTCGATCGCGCGCAAGGCGTCGAGGATGTCGGCCGTCACCGGGCTGTCGACATCCACCAGCGTGTAGGCCATGTCGCCGCGCGACTTGTTCACCATGTTGTGGATGTTCAGGCCCGCGCCGGCCATCGCGGTGGAGATCTGGCCGAGCATGTTGGGCACGTTGGCGTTGGCGATCGCGATGCGGAACGCCGATTCGCGCGCCATGCCGACCGCGGGGAAGTTCACCGCGTTGATGACGTTGCCGTGTTCGAGGTAGTCGCGCAGCTGGTCGACGACCATCACCGCGCAGTTCTCCTCGGCCTCGGCCGTGGACGCGCCGAGGTGCGGCAAGGCCACGACCCGCGCATGCGCGTTGACGGCGGCGCTGGGAAAGTCGCACGCGTACCAGGCCAGGCGTTTCGCATCCAGCGCGGCGAGCACCGCGGCCTCGTTGACCACGCCTTCGCGCGAGAAGTTGAGCAGCACGGCGCCGCGCCGCATCAGACCGAGGTTGTCGGCGCCGACCATGTCGCGTGTTGCGGCGATCAGCGGCACGTGCAGCGTGACGAAGTCGGACTGGCGCAGCACCTCGTCCACGCTCGCGGCCTTCTTCACCTGCGCGGGCAGGCTCCATGCCGCGTCGACCGTGATGTGCGGGTCGAAGCCCCACACGTCCATGCCGAGCTTGATCGCGGCATCGGCCACCAGGCAGCCGACCTTGCCGAGGCCGACGATGCCCAGCGTGTGGCCCGCGAGCTCGAAGCCGGCGAAGACCTTCTTGCCGTCCTCGACCTGCTTCTCCATGTTCGGGGCGTTCGCATCCAGCGCGGCGACGAAGCGCAGCGCCGGTGCGAGGTTGCGCGCGGTCAGCAGCATCGCCGCGAGCACCAGTTCCTTGACCGCATTGGCGTTCGCGCCGGGCGCGTTGAAGACCGGCACGCCGCGCGCGCTCATCGCATCGACCGGGATGTTGTTGGTGCCGGCGCCGGCCCGGGCGATGGCCTGCACGCTGGGGGCGATCTCGCGCGCGTGCAGGTCGGCCGAGCGGACGAGCAGCGCATCGGGCGCAGCCATGTCGGCGCCGAGCTCGTAGTGCTCGGGCGGCAGCCGTGCCAGGCCCTTGGCTGCGATCTGGTTCAGCACCAGCAGCCTGAAGCGCGGCGAGGCGCGGCCACCGGCTGCGCCATCAGCCATGCGCCGCCTCGAACTCCTTCATGTAGGCCACCAGCGCCTGCACGCCCTCGATCGGCATCGCGTTGTAGATCGACGCGCGCATGCCGCCGACCGCGCGGTGGCCCTTGAGCTGGATCATCGAGCGCTCCTGCGCGCCCTTGAGGAACGCTTCGTCGAGCGAGGCATCGCGCAGCTTGAACGGCACGTTCATCAGCGAACGGTCGGCCTTGGCGACCGGGCTGGAGAAGAACGCGCTCGCGTCGAGCGCGTCGTACAGCAGCTTGGCCTTGGCGCGGTTGCGCGCTTCGATGCCGGGCAATCCGCCCTGCGCCTTGATCCAGTTGAACACCAGGCCGGCGATGTAGATCGCGTAGGTGGGCGGCGTGTTCAGCATCGAGTCGTTGTCGGCCTGCTGCTTGTAGTCGAACGCGCTCGGCGTGATCGGCAGCGCCTGGCCGATCAGGTCTTCGCGCACGATCACCAGCGTCACGCCGGCCGGGCCGATGTTTTTCTGCGCGCCGCCGTAGATGAGGCCGTACTTCGTGACGTCGACCGGGCGCGACATGATGCTGGAGGACATGTCGGCCACCAGCGGCACGTCGCCCACATCGGGCGTGAAGTGGTATTCGACGCCGCCGATGGTTTCGTTCGAGCAGATGTGCACATACGCGGCGTTCGGGTCGAGCTGCCAGGTGTCGCGCGCGGGTATGCGGTCGAAGTTCGTCGCTTCCGAACTCGCGGCCACGTTGACCTTGGCGAACTTGGTGACTTCCTTGATCGACTTCTTCGACCACTCGCCGGTGTTGATGTAGTCGGCACTGGCCTTGCCGCGCAGCATGTTCATCGGGACGATGGCGTTCTCGGCCATCGCGCCGCCCTGCATGAACAGCACCTTGTAGTTGGCGGGCACGCCGAGCAGTTCGCGCAGCAGGCGTTCGGCCTCGGCGTGGATCGCGATGAACTCCTTGCCGCGGTGGCTCATCTCCATCACCGACATGCCCGAGCCATGCCAGTCGAGCATCTCGTCGGCGGCCTGGCGCAGCACGGATTCGGGCAGGGCGGCGGGGCCGGCGCTGAAATTGAAGACTCGTGTCATGGAAAGCGGGCTCCGTCGGCTGGGTCCGCAAGCTTATCCGAAGGCCTGTTAGATTGCTCCGCATGACCGACATGACTTTCTTCTGGCACGACTACGAAACCTTCGGCCGCGTGCCGCGCCGCGATCGGCCATCGCAGTTCGCCGGGGTGCGCACCGATGCCGACCTGAACGAGGTCGGCACCGCGGTGATGCAGTACTGTCAGCCCGCGCCCGACTACCTCCCCGAACCCGAGGCCTGCCTGCTCACCGGCATCCTGCCGCAGACCTGCCTGGCGCAAGGCCTGCCCGAGCACGAGTTCGCCGCGCTGATCGAATCGCAGCTCGCCCAGCCCGGCACCATCGGCGTGGGCTACAACTCGATCCGCTTCGACGACGAAGTGACGCGCCACCTGTTCTGGCGCAACCTGATCGACCCCTACGAGCGCGAGTACAAGAACGACTGCGGCCGCTGGGACCTGCTCGACGTGGTGCGCGCCACCTGGGCGCTGCGGCCCGATGGCATCAGCTGGCCGCGGCACGACGATGGCCGCCCGTCGTTCAAGCTCGAGCACCTGACGCAGGCCAACGGTCTGGTGCACGAAGCCGCGCACGACGCGCTGTCGGACGTGCGCGCCACCATCGCGATGGCGCGGCTCATCAAGACGCGCCAGCCGCGGCTCTGGGACTTCTGCCTGCGCCTGCGCAAGAAAGACGCCGTCATCGCCGAGATGGGCGCGGGCCGACCCTTTCTGCACATCTCGGGCATGTACGGCGTCGAGCGTGGCTGCCTCGCGCTCGTGTGGCCGCTCGCGCCGCACCCGACCAACAAGAACGAGATCATCGTCTGGGATCTCGCCGACGATCCGAGCGAACTGCTCGCGCTCAGCGCCGCCGATCTGCGCCTGCGCATGTTCAGCAAGGCCGAGGAACTGCCCGACGGCGTGACGCGCCTGCCGATCAAGACCATCCACATCAACAAGTCGCCCATCGTGATCGGCAACCTGAAGACCTTGAGCGCCGACGTGGCGACGAAGTGGGGCGTCGACATCGAACGCGGCCTGCGCCACGCCGAGATCGCCGCGCGCATCGGCGGCCAGCTCGCGGGCGTGTGGCCGGCGGCGTTCGAGCGCCCTGCGCGCGAGGGCGCGACCGATGTCGACGAAGACCTGTACGGCGGCTTCGTCGGCAACGACGACCGTCGCACGCTGCAGCGCCTGAGCCGCATGAACGCGGAGCAGCTCGCCGCGGCGCGGCCGGCGTTCACCGATGGACGCCTCGACGAACTGTTCTTCCGCTACCGCGCGCGCAACTTCCCCGGCTCGCTGGGCGACGCCCAGCGCACCCAGTGGCTGGAGCATTGCGCGCACCGCCTGCACGACGGCGCCGGTGGCGGGCTCACGCTCGAAGCCTTCTTCGAGCGCATCGACGTGCTCGGTGAAGAGGCCGACGAACGCGGGCAGGACATCCTCGGTGCGCTGGTCGACTACGCGACCCAGATCGCGCCGGACCGCGACTGACGCGCGCTACAACTCCTCACATCCGGGCGTTCGCCGGCCGGCCAGAATGCGCCACGCCGATCTGGCGGCCGCCTGGAGACTGCGCATGACGACGATCCTGAAGCCCGCGCTCGCGCAGCTCGCGCTGCTGTCGTTGCTGGCGTCTTGCGGTGGCGGGAGCGACAACAACAGCAGCAGCGGCGGCACCACCAACCAGCCGCCCACGGTGGCGCTGTCGGGCACGCCGTCCACCGGCGCGACCGGCACGGCCATCACGCTGACGGCCACGGCGGCCGACACCGATGGCACGGTCGCGAAGGTCGAGTTCCTCGATGGCACGACGCTGCTCGGCGAAGACACGACCAGCCCCTACACCTTCGCGTGGACGCCGTCGACAACCGGCGCGCACACCATCACCGCGCGCGCGACCGACAACGGCGGCCTTGCGACGACGAGTGCTGCGGCCGTCGTCACGGTGAGCGGCGGGTCGGGCGGCGCCGACACGCAGGCGCCGGTGGCCACGATGACCGCGCCGGCCGCGTTCGCGAGCGGCCTCACCGGCACGCTGACGCTGAGCGCGACGGCCACCGACAACCTCAATGTCACCGGCATCGAGATCCAGCTCGATGGCAGCCAGGTCGGTGCCCTGGGCACCAGCGGTTCGCACAGCGTGACGGTGGACTCGACCGCGTATGCCTCCGGCCAGCACGTGGTGCGCGCACGCGCCCGGGAT
>Ga0307510_10005588_pt1 | contig 14987 bp, 12 predicted proteins | sample 12_EM_MG_FD_207224 | JGI IMG/M metagenome (GOLD analysis project Ga0307510, IMG submission 207224) | Populus trichocarpa ectomycorrhiza microbial communities from riparian zone in the Pacific Northwest, United States - 12_EM | ecosystem: Host-associated > Plants > Roots > Unclassified | place...
GGGAACAGTCTATATACTGGGTCTGAATGGCCTGATGCTCGGCGCGGTGTTCGCGTTCACCGGCCAACACGGTCTGGATGACGATCTGTTCAGGTTCGTGGTGGCGCACGGCTGCGTGGAGATATCCGTGATGTGCCTGTCAGGTGCCGCAGGAGCGGCCGTTGGTGAGGCGCTGATCCGTCCGGGCACCGCAACACGCGCGGAATCGTTTCAACGCGCCGCCCTGAGTTCCGGCAAATTGATTCTCGCCTGTGCACTGCTGCTCATCGGCTCGGGACTGATAGAAGGTTATATTTCGCCCAATCCCGCCTTCTCGCTGCGCGCCCGGATCGCCATCGGCGTGAGCTACTGGATTTTCATGCTCGCGCTGTTGAATGGCTGGCTGTTCGGCTTTCGCCGGCTCAGATCCGGCGCGACCGTCTGAGCGATTCGTACTCTGCGAGCACCTTCGGTTCGAGTAATCCTTCCGTAGCCGCGATCACAGGCGCCCCGAGCTTCCGCAACAGTGTCCGTTGCGACTCAGCGCGCACCTCATGCTCTTCGGCCGCAAGTGAGACCCAGGGATCGAGCCAGTCGCGCGCTTCACGTTGCGCCAGCGCGGAGATTTCCGGACTGCGAATGCCCGCGACGACCACGAGATGAGGCGGAGAAAGCAACTTCACGGCACGCGCCAACTGATCCGCGACGCTGGCATCGTCCAGGTCCGTCAACAGAACCACCAGCCCCCGATGTTGCAACATGCTGCGAATCCGCACGGCTGCGGCGAGGGGATCGGATTCGGCGGATTGCACTGACCATTGCGCCAGGGTTGTGCGAATCCGCGTGACAGCGGGGAGACCCCGGTCCGGTGGACACACTGCCAACGGCCGATCCGCAAACACAACCATCCCGATGCGATCATCATTGGGGACGACTATTTCCGCGAACCTCGCCACGACATTCGCATACACCCCAAACCGATCCAATCGCCCCGCTCGTACTTTGCTCAAACGACCGGCATCGATTGCAACCAGGACGTCGAGATGTTGATCCTCGCTGAATTCCCGCGTGACGAGCCGTCGGGCACGTGCGGTTGCCTTCCAGTCGATTCGGGCAAGCGAATCGCCTTGCACGTACTCGCGAAGTTGATGCAACTCCGAACCTGCGCCTATCACGCGACGCGGCCGCGCTCCTGCGGGATTGCCACGCGGGCGGCTACAGGCCCTGACTAGCGTATCCGGTGCGACCGCCATTTGCAGCGAAGGCTGAAGATTGCGCGACCACCACGCCAACCCGAACGGACCAAGAAGTCTCGCGGGCACAACAGGCCACACCTGCGGACCCATGCGAACCGCCAACAATGTGAACGGATCCCGTTCTATTGCGCCCGCAGGAGCCACGATCGTTCGAGTGTTCTTGCCAATCGGTTCAACACCCATGGGAGTCACAGGGGCATATTCAACCGATACAGGCCGGGACGATCCATTGTGAAAAGCATACGCAGCCGCCTGTTCGCGGCCGAGAAAAGCGCGCGGCGCAGTCTCGATTTCGGCGGTTACCGACGCCCTGCGAATAAACAACCCTTCCACTGCGAGCCCAATCAGCAGCAGCGCCGCCGGAATCCGCCATAGATCCAGCAACGCGGGATCTGTTGACCAGATGCCGGCAACGGCCAACACCGTCGTCAGCATGATCAATACGTAGGCACGCTGCGAAAAATGCATCTACCGAGGCACCGGTGTGTCAGCAAGCAGGGACTTGACGACTCCGACATCAGTCAAACCCTCCAATGCAGCCTCCGGAGTAAGCACGAGCCGGTGAGCCATCACCCATGCAGCCGCCTCCTTGACATCATCCGGAGCAACGAAGTCACTTCCCCGCAAGCCCGCCATGATTCTGGCAGCCTTCAACAGCGATAATGCGCCACGCGTTGATAATCCAAGCGTCAATCGAGTGTGTTCGCGCGAAGCACGCGCAATATCCAACACGTAGCCGGCAAGCGCATCGGAGACATGCACTCGATCGGCCTCCGCACGCGCAACCGTCAGCAAGGAGGGATCCAACGGACCAACACTCTCCAACGTAGTCTGCATGGCCGTTTGCATCCCGCCATAGCGCGCCAGAATCTGCGCTTCCGACTCGCGATTCGGATAATCCATATCGATGCGCAACATGAAGCGATCGAGTTGCGATTCGGGCAGCGGATAGGTCCCCTCGAATTCCCGCGGATTTTGGGTCGCAAGCACGAGAAAATCGGCCGGTAGCGGCAGCACCTCACGCTCCACACTGACCTGCCGCTCTTCCATCGCCTCGAGCAGCGCCGACTGGGTCTTGGGGCCAGCGCGATTGATTTCATCGACCAGCACCACATCGGCAAACAACGGACCCGGCCGGAAGACAAAGCTGCGTTGCGTCTCATCGAAAACATGCACACCGATGATGTCGCTGGGCATGAGATCCGGAGTTCCCTGGATGCGTTTGAATTCACCACCCAGCGTCCGCGCAAGTGTCTTTGCCAACAATGTCTTACCGAGTCCCGGGACGCCTTGAATGAGCACGTGCCCACGCGCGACGAGCGCGACAATGAGCGCGCGTGTCGGCGTCTCGGCGCCCACCACCACACGCCCCAGCTCGCGCCGGAGCAACGACTCGACTTCCTGGATCGCTGAGCTCATGAATTGAGTTGCCTGTTGATTTTGCGCATGAGGTTATGCAGACAGACGAGCGGCACGCGCGCGGTGTCCAATTGGGTATACCAGGACTTCAGCTGCGACAGATCGGCTGCCGCAATTCGTGGCTGACGCTCCAGCACTTCCCACGATCTGCGTTTGAGAAAGTGATCGAACATCCGGCGCGCTGCGGCTGCCGGTGTCAGCACGCGCGCAAGAAATCCGCCTGTCGCGCGCACGAGCTCGGCTTCACGCGGCACGGGATTGCGGGCTGTTGGAAAGCGCAGGCGGGTTGCGCCCAGTACCCATGAAAGCCACAGGGCTGCCACGATTGCGATGGTCAGGTGCAGCCGCGGATCGCGGTAGAACTTGACCGGATCGTAGTTTGCGCCGAGCCCCTGGTGAACATCATCAAACAATACCGCTCCATCTGCCCCGAGGTTGGTCGACACGAGGTTCGAAAGCAGGCGCGCGTTGTCCGCGAGCCCCAGCGCCCGATTCGTGAAAATCGAGCCCAGCCCGCTGACAACAATTCGGCCGCTGCCGAGCGGCCGCGTCCAGAAAACGCCTTCGCCGGTTTCCCGCTGATGGGCCAGCGCCAGCACGAACCCTTCATAGGGGACTTTCACTGTCCATGGCTGTGACTCGTAGTCAGTGAGCGCGACCACCTGATTCACGCCGTTGAAATAGGCGTGCTCGCGATTCGGAATCAGTGTTTCGCGTTTACCTGCAGAATAGTGCAGGGGCAGACGTACAATCGCATCCTTGCCCTCCGCGCCCTTTCGTACTCTCAGGTCGCGGATTTTGGAGGATTCAAACTCCAGCCCGGTCAACAGATTCAGGTCGCCGGAGGTCATGCCACCGAAGGAAAATGCCCAGTCCGGGGTGTCAGACAGCGCCGCCAGCACCACCAGGGTGTTGCCTGCACGAACCCAATGGTCCAGCGGGCGAAACTCATCTGTCTTGAACACCGCGGTCGCGGGCAACGTGACAATCAACACATTGCCGGTAGCGGCCAGATTCCGCTTCGGCAACCGGTCGTAGCGTTCACGAAGTGAGATTGCCCGAATGTGCTCGTGATCCAGCCACCGCATCGCAGCCTGATAGCCATTTCCTCCACGTTCTTCGGTGGTGGGTCGTGGCACCTCAAATCCACCGAGGCCGCGTGGGTCCCGATGCAGGAACATCGTGAAGAAGAGCGCTAGTGCACCCAGAGCACAGACAAAAGTGATGAGGCGCTCTTTCACCCTGGGGCGCTCGCTCGCGGGTCGGGGGCGGCGTCCAGGCGGTTGAGCAACTCCCGACCCCGTGTAATTGGTTGGTCCAAGGCGTCGGCGTGAGCACCCGCGCTGAGCCCGCCCGCGAACTGCACCCGCGAGTCCGAATAGCGCACCCACTCCGCGGCAAGCGCAAGCTCCGCCAACCGCGATCGATCATCAGCCTCCGGCAGACGCGCGACTCGCGTCAGTTCGCGGACCGTCAGCGCGCCCGCAGGCGGCAGAAAGCCGCGGTCACTGAGCCGCCGGATGATTGCTTCGAGCAACAAGCGCGGGCGGTCCCGAATCGGCGCCTGTTCAATGGCGCTCCAACTCGGACCCCCAGTGCCATCTGCACGCTTCCCGCGCCGTTTGCGCTCCCCGCCACGACGTTTCGAAAGCAATCCCGCCGTTCGCAACTCGTTGACCACAATCATGCCGGCCATGACCACAACACCCGCAAGCGCGGCGTAGGTGATCAGGCGGATCACTGACTGTGAGATACCGACATGGGACACCATTCGCGCGAACCAACTTTCATCGGTGGACTGCTCGTGCCGCTCCAGGACGGATCGCAGCCAGGACTTGAACCGCGACCAACCGGTCTCGTTGTGGCTGCCGGCCAGCGCAGTCAGAATGGGTTGCAGGCTGCGAATATCAGGCGCCTCAATTGAGGTGGAATCACGCGCGCCGCTCTCGCGATCAACCAGCGCGTGAAACTCTTTCAAACTGCCGGCCGAAAGATCGTTGCCGGGCTCCTTCCAGCCGCGCGGCAGCCAGGGAGCCCACGCGCCTGTTTCCAACTGGCGCATCAGATCGGGGCAGCGCGCAGCGATGCGGTCGTAGCCGATGTCGAGTTGCGGATCGAGGCGCGCCACGCAGGCGTCGATGTTAGGCATCGTCGCAATCGTTGGCGCCGTGGGTGCCGCAGCCGCGCCCCCCACAGACGCTCGCGCCACCATCCGCGCCGTCGATGGCACATCCACCGCCAGTGCCATCACCGGCACACCCACATTCACCCCACCCGCCAACGCGCCCACAATCACCGCGTTGAATAACCGCCCCCTCATAGCTCAACCAGCCGGCGCGCCCGCAATCCGCCGCTCGAGGTCAGTGCCTTCCTTACGCGCCTGCAGGTCCCCATACAGCGCGAGCGACATCGACGTGACAAACGGCATGTACACTGCCCCGGAAGCAACAACCATCACGGCCGACACAGCAGTGGTCACGGCCAGGTCGCGCGCGGCGACCAACTGAGTTAACACGCCCACGATCAACCCGGCCGTCACTGATAACACAATGATCATGGTCAGCACGACCAGATACACCATCACCGTGCGCCACCAGTTCCCCCAGATCAAATGAGCGCTGTAGCGAAGGCTCTCGATCGGAGCTTTGTGCCCGACCAACAACGCAGGCCACGAGCACAAAAACAACACGAGCAGGTAGACGGCCGGCACTGACAGCAGCCCCACACCCCAGCTGCGGTAGGCAGTCGGGATGGTCGCCACCGGCACAAACCAGACGCCTACGACGATGGCCACCAGCACTCCCATCAACGCGACATGTGGGACCTTGCGCAATCCCTGCAATAGGGCCGCAGGACCCGCGGACTGTGAGCCCGACGCAAGCGCCGCCTGCCGGATGATGATCGCGTTGACGAGTGCGGCGCCGATAGCCGCGCCCAACACATAGATCGTCCACCAGCCAGGATCGCTATTGCTGAACGGGCGCAGCGTGCGGCCGGTAACCATGACGTAGATGTTCTGCAGTTGGCCTGCAACCGTGGCCAACACACTGTACGGGAGACACCTGAGCAGCGTGGCTTTGAAAATCCGGAACGCTGAATCCAGCACTTCACCGATGGCCTGGGGCCGCGAGGGGGGATACAAAACGGATGGCATCCGCGAATATTACGGACTATGGCAGGCAATCTCACGATCGATGCGCTTTTATCCCATGGGGTCAACCGCCTCAGCGGCGTACGCCCCGTGCGCGACGCCTCAACGCATAACCTCGACGCCGAACTCATCCTCGCGCACGTCCTGGGTAGAAACCGCACGTATCTAAAAGCCCACCCCGAACACGCCCCCACCCCCGAGCAAGCTCACCAGTACACCGCCCTCATAAGCCGCCGCGCCGCAGGAGAACCCGTCGCCTATATCGTGGGCTATCGGGACTTTTGGACCTTCACGCTCGCGGTGAATCCCGCTGTTCTGGTTCCACGTCCGGAGACGGAGCTGCTCGTCGAGCGCGCGTTGACGCTGGGCCGAGAGGGACCTGCGGCTGTCGCTGATCTCGGCACGGGCTCAGGCGCCATCGCGCTGGCGCTTGCGAGCGAGCGCCCGCAATGGACGGTGACTGCTGTGGATATATCAGCAAACGCCCTGAGCACCGCGCGTGCAAACGCTGCCGCGCTGGGCCTCACACGCGTCGAGTTCCTTGAGGGCGCCTGGTTCTCCCCACTGGGAAATCGCCGCTTCCACGTAATTGCCAGTAATCCACCTTATGTGTCGGAAGGTGATGCCGCTTTGAACGACGCAACGCTGCAGCACGAGCCTCAGATAGCGCTCGCCTCAGGCCCCGACGGCCTATCCGCAATACGGGAAATCGTGCGTGCGGCACCGGATCACCTGGAGCGTCACGGGTGGTTGCTCCTGGAACACGGCTCCGACCAGGCCCCAGCAGTAACGCATGAGCTTGTCGGGCGCGGCTTCGGTCACGTACGCTCCCACCGCGATCTCGCCGACCACTGGCGCCTCACCGAGGCCCAGTGGGACGGCGATCCGGAAGGCGCCGGCGCGCCGCCCCCATGAGGACACATTTAAATGATCAAATTCGAAACATCCCACGGCAATTTCACGGTCGAGCTGTTCACCAAGGAAGCGCCGATCAGTGCCGAGAACTTCCAGAAATACGTGGATGACAAATTCTTCGATGGCACCATTTTCCACCGCATCATCCCGAACTTCATGATTCAGGGCGGCGGCATGGACAAGGAATTCGCGAACAAGGACACCCGTCCGCCGATCAAGAACGAGGCCAAGAACGGCCTGAAGAACAAGCGCGGCACTCTGTCGATGGCCCGCACGAGCGACATCAACAGCGCCACCTCGCAGTTCTTCGTCAACCTGGTCGATAACACCTTCCTCGACAACGGATCGCGCGATTACGGCTATGCCGTGTTCGGGCAGGTGACTGAGGGGATGGACACGGTCGAAAAGATTGCCGCGGTGAAGACGGGTCGCCGCAAGGGGTATCAGGATGCTCCGATGGAAGACGTCGTGATCCTTTCCGCGCGAACGGTCGAGGGAAAGTAACCTCGCGGGCCTTCGTTACCCACCAGAATGGGTCGGCTGCTGAAATGGATCGCGTACGCGATCCTGACGTGTGTGCTTCTTTCCGTGCTCGCCGTGGTAACCCTGCGATGGGTCAACCCGGCGACGAGCGCGTTCATGTTGGAAAACCGACTGACCGCGCTGTCGGAAGGTGACCGGACGTATCGAACCGACTATGAGTGGGTGGATCTCGAGAACATCTCACCCCACGCGGCAATTGCGGTAGTCGCCTCGGAAGACCAACAGTTTCCTTTTCACGCGGGCTTCGACTTCAACTCCATCCGTGAGTCGGTGCGGGCGAGCGAGAAGGGGAAAAAGAAGAAAATGCGCGGCGCGAGCACGATCTCGCAACAGGTCGCAAAGAACCTGTTTCTGTGGAACGGCTACAGCTTTGTGCGTAAGGGCCTCGAGGCGTGGTTCACGGTTGTCATGGAGGCAGCGTGGCCCAAGGAACGCATCCTCGAGGTGTATCTCAACATCGCGGAGTTCGGCAAAGGAGTGTACGGCGTAGAAGCCGCATCGACGCGCTTCTTCCACAAGCCGGCGTCGCGACTGACATCGAGCGAGGCAGCTACGCTGGCAGCTGTCTTGCCCAACCCCATCAAAATGCACGCGGAGCGCCCCTCCGCGTATGTTTCGGAACGACGCGAGCAGATCCTGGCGCAAATGCGCGCGCTGGGTGGCGCCTCCTACCTGCAGGCGTTGGAAAGCGAGTCGCGCCCGCCGCCGGTCAGGAAGGCTCGTACCCTAAATTAGGCGACAGCCACCGCTCCATCTGTGCGAACGACATTCCTTTGCGAGAGGCGTAATCCTCCACCTGGTCCTTATCGATCTTGCCAATCCCAAAATACCGGACATCCGGATGCGAAAAGTACCACCCGCTGACAGCAGCGGTCGGGTACATGGCAAACGACTCCGTCAGCTTCACGCCCGCGTTCTTCTCCGCATCCAACAGCGCAAACAACTTGGCCTTCTCGGTGTGATCCGGGCACGCCGGGTACCCCGGTGCCGGCCGGACACCCCTGTATTCCTCCTTGATCAACTGCGCGTTGGTGAGTGACTCATCGGGCGAATACCCCCAATGTTCCCGCCGCACCCGCGCATGGAAGTGCTCCGCAGCCGCCTCGGCGAACCGGTCAGCCAGCGCCTTCAGCATGATGCTCGAGTAGTCATCATGCCCCCGCTCGAAACGCGCCACGTGCTCTTCGATGCCGATTCCCGCCGTGACCGTAAACCCACCAATATGGTCCTTCACTCCACTGGATTTAGGCGCAATGTAATCTGCCAGACACTCGTGCGGCTGTCCCGGCGCCTTGCCCTTCTGCTGCCGCAAAAACGACAGCGTCGCAATCACTTCGCTACGGCTCTCGTCCGCATACACCTCAACATCATCGCCCACCGAATTCGCAGGAAACAGCCCGATGACCGCGCGCGCCTTCAGCCACGACTCGGAAACGATCTGCTTCAACATCCTGCGCGCATCGGCGTAAAGATTGCTGGCCGCGTCACCCTTCACCGGATCCGACAGCACGTCCGGAAATTTGCCGGTGAACTCCCAGGCATTGAAGAACGGCATCCAGTCGATATAACCCAACAAATCCTTGAGTGGATAGTTGTCGAATACGGTGATGCCCGGCGCACGTGGCTGCGCAGGCGAATATCCCGACCAATCGATCCGGCGCTTGTTGCCGCGCGCTTGCGCGATGGTGTACTCGGGGGCTTTGACCTTCTTGCCGGCGTGCTGCTCACGGCGCTTCTCGTGCTCATCAGCCACCTTCAACAGAAACGCAGCGCGCGCGGTCGGCGAGGAAAGCGTCTGGCAGACGCCCACCGAACGCGAAGCATCCTTCACGTAGATGACGGGCGACTTGTACTGGGGCGCAATCTTCACCGAAGTATGTGCAGGCGACGTGGTCGCCCCGCCAATTAACAGCGGTATCTGAAACCCCTGACGCTGCATCTCGCGCGCAACGTGCACCATCTCATCGAGTGACGGCGTAATCAGACCCGACAAGCCGATGTAGTCGGCATTCTCCCGACGAGCGGCATCCAGGATCTTCTCGGAAGGCACCATCACACCGAGGTCAATGACCTCGAAGTTGTTGCACTGGAGCACAACACTCACGATGTTCTTGCCGATGTCGTGCACGTCACCTTTCACTGTTGCAACGACAACACGACCGTTCGAGCGCTTCTCACCGCTCTGCTCCTGCTCAATGAAAGGCACCAGGTGAGCCACGGCACGCTTCATGACACGCGCACTCTTGACTACCTGAGGCAGAAACATCTTGCCGGAGCCAAACAAGTCGCCGACGATATTCATGCCGTCCATCAGCGGCCCTTCGATCACCTGCAAAGGCCGTGCGAAGGTCAGCCGCGCCTCTTCAGTGTCTTCGATGATGAAATCATCCATTCCCTTGATCAGCGCATGTTCGAGTCGCTTGGCCACAGGCAGGCTGCGCCATTGCAGGTCCACCTGCTTTTTGGTACCCGCCTCGCCCTTGAAGCGCCCCGCCACTTCCAACAGTCGCTCGGTCGCATCCGGGCGCCTGTTCAGAATGACGTCCTCGGCGATATCCCGCAGCTCAGGCTCGATCTCTGCGTAAATCGCCAACTGCCCGGCGTTCACGATTCCCATATCCATACCCGCTTGGATCGCGTGGTACAGAAACACCGAGTGCATGGCCTCGCGAACCGGATCGTTGCCACGGAACGAGAAGGAAACGTTACTGACACCGCCGCTCACCAGGGCGTGCGGCAACGACTCCTTGATCAGCCGCGTCGCCTCGATGAAAGCCTTTCCGTAGCCGTTGTGCTCTTCGATACCCGTCGCGACTGCGAAAATGTTGGGATCGAAAATGATGTCCTCGGGCGACACTCCGGCGCGCTGCGTGAGGATGTCATAGCAACGTTTGCAGATGGCAATTTTGCGCTCGATGGAGTCAGCCTGTCCCTTCTCATCGAATGCCATGACGACCATCGCGGCGCCATAGCTTTGCACCTTCTTGGCATGGGCAATAAAGGCATCTTCGCCTTCCTTGAGGCTGATGGAATTCACCACCGCCTTGCCCTGGACGCACTTGAGACCCGCCTCGATCACCGTCCACTTGGACGAGTCGATCATGATGGGGACGCGGGCGATGTCCGGTTCGGCCGCGATGAGATTCAGGAAGCGGACCATCGCCGCTTCCGAGTCCAACATGCCTTCGTCCATGTTGATGTCGATGATCTGCGCGCCGCTCACGACCTGTTGGCGCGCGACATCGAGCGCCGAGTTGTAGTCGCCCGCCTCGATCAACTTGCGAAACTTCGCGGAGCCTGTGACATTGGTGCGCTCGCCGACATTGACGAACAGGGAGTCGTCGTCGATGTTGAGCGGCTCGAGACCTGACAGCCGTAATTTTGGCGCAAGCGCCGGCACTTGCCGGCGGGGATAGTTACCCAGACTTTCGTGCATCAGGCGAATATGGTGCGGCGTCGTGCCACAGCATCCGCCGACTATGTTCAGCAGCCCGGAGGATGCGAAGTCGCGCAGTATCTGCGAGGTCTCTTCAGCGGTTTCGTCGTACTCACCAAATGCGTTCGGCAATCCCGCGTTGGGATAAGCAGACACAAAGGTATCGGCGACAGAGGACAACTCCGCGATGTACTGCCGGAGCTGTGTCGCACCCAGTGCGCAGTTGAGACCGATGGCGAGCGGCTTCGCATGCCGCACTGAATTCCAGAAAGCTTCCGTTGTTTGACCGGACAACAACCGCCCCGAGGCATCCGATATGGTGCCCGAGATGATGACCGGGACTTCAACTCCCAACTCTTCGAACAGGCTCTGGACCGCGAAAATTGCCGCCTTGGCGTTCAACACATCGAATATGGTTTCGATGAGAAGCAGGTCCACGCCGCCCATCAACAACGCGCGACCGGCTTCCATATAGGTCGCGACGAGATCGTCAAACGTTACGCTGCGATAGCCCGGATCGTTGACATCCGGTGACAGCGACGCCATGCGGCTGGTGGGACCCAGGGCACCGGCAACAAACGCCGGACGACCCGCCGCATGCGCAAACTGATCAGCCGTCTCCCGCGCAATCCGCGCCGCCCGATAGTTGATCTCCGGCACCAGGGCCTCGGTCCCATAGTCCGCCTGCGAGATCGAGCTGGAGTTGAAAGTGTTGGTCTCGATGATATCCGCGCCGGCATCCAGGTACTCCCGGTGGATACCCGCGATGACTTCCGGCTTCGTCAACACCAGGATGTCGTTGTTACCCTTGAGATCCTTGGCATGAGAACGGAAGCGCTCACCCCTGAAGGCCTTCTCGTCCAACTTGTGCTGTTGGATCATGGTCCCCATGGCGCCATCGAGAAACACGATGCGCTCATCGAGAAGGCCCTTCAGGCGCTTGATGCGCTCCTGGCGCGCGGTTTCATCAACCGGCGTGACACCAAACGGCACCGCAGCCGCACGAGCCGCGGCATCTTTCGGCGCGTCCGGGTGCAACGCGCCTGGCCGGCTTCCGGCCCCCGACGCGGCGGTATCCGCCCCGTGCGCACCATGCCCGTGCCCACATGCGCTCATGCCACCGCCCGCTGTCTCGCCGGGCGAACCCCCAGCGCATGACAAATCGCATAGGTCAGCTCAGCACGATTCAACGTATAGAAATGGAACTCACGCACACCCTGCCGTGCCAACTCCTGCACCTGCTCAATCGCCACACTGGCGGCAATCAAACGGCGTGTTTCCGGATCGTCATCCAGCCCATGGAACCGATCCTTCAGCCAGTCGGGAACCGAAGCGCCGCACATGGAAGCAAACTTCAACACCTGCGGGAAACGGGTGATGGGCAGGACCCCCGGCACGATCGGCGCCGTGATCCCAGCAGCCTCGGCGCGATCGCGGAAGCGCAGAAACACATCCGTGTCGTAAAAGAATTGCGTGATCGCGCGGGACGCGCCGGCATCAATCTTGCGCTTGAGGTTGTCGAGATCGACAGGGGCCGACAGCGCCTCGGGGTGCTTCTCCGGATAGGCGGCAACCGAGATGTCAAAATCGGCAACACTCTTCAAACCCGCCACGAGATCCGAGGCGTAGGCGAATCCATCGGAGCGCGGCACGTACTGACTCTGCCCCCGTGGCGGATCACCGCGGAGGGCGACCAGATGACGAATACCCTGATCCCAGTATTTGCGCGCAATATCGAGGATTTCGCCGCGGCTCGCGCCGATACAGGTCAGGTGTGGAGCGCCCACGAGCGGCGTATCCCGCTGGATGCGGGTCACAACATTGTGCGTGCGTTCCCGAGTTGAGCCGTCGGCTCCGTAGGTAACGGAAACGAAGCGCGGTGCGAGCGGCGCGAGTCGCTCGACCGACTTCCACAACGTGGCTTCCATCTCGGCATCGGCCGGCGGAAAGAATTCAAACGACACTTCAATGGGAAAATTCATGTTGTTCATGCGCGCCTCAATGTAGTTACTTCCCTGTTTGCCACCGGGGCGGCAACCGCTGCGAGTACGTGCTCGTCATCCTCTTCAATGGGACTCAGGCACTCGCAACTCAGGCTCTGTTCGGCCAGCAGGCGCCGCAGGCGCGCCAGCGGGTTCTCGGCGGACTTCTCGCGGGATATCTCGAGGGACTCGTAACGCTCAAACACCCACAGGTGCCCATTCGGCGCGAGTGCGCGCCGTGCCTGGGCCAGCAGGTTGGTTATTTCATTGTTGGCAATGGCACTGTTGGCAATGGCCAGGCGATCAACAATCACCCGATCAAACGTCTGGCCCAGACGAGCCAGATCGCGGTCATCCAAACCATCGGCGCCGTTCGCAACCAACACGCGGCAGTTGAATCCGCGCCTCTCGGCAAAGGCGCGCGCGCTCTGAGCGGCGCGCCTGGAATGTGCAATCGCCGTACACTGAGCCGCCGCACTGGCGGCGCTCTCGAGCAACTCCAGGTGCTCGACGCCCACGACCAGCGCGGAATCAACCTGACCTGCTGCGGCGTTGCTTTCGATGAAACCCTTGAAGGCACGTCCCAGGCGCGATTCCGACGTGCGGGACGCCGGACCCGCCTCTGAATCCTCCAGTGCGCGGTCCATGTCGCGGGCAAAGACCGGATCGCCGCGATCGAGCTGCGCCAACAGCCCCTTCACGAAGCTGGCGGCCGCCGGACTGGGAGTCAGCCGGTAGTGAACCCACTGGCCATTGCGAACCCTCTCAATCAGTCCCGCCTCACTGAGGATCCGCAGATGGCGGCAGACGCGCGGCTCACTCTGACCCACCGCCTGCGCCAGATCCGAAACGCTCAGGTCACCCTGATCGCACAAGGCGAGCAGGCGAAGCCGGCTGGGCTCGCCAGCGGCCCGTAGCCACGCAATCAATTCCGGTGCCTGTGTTGCCATAATTAAAGGATTGCACAAACCTTTAATTACGATACGGCAGATGAGACCAGCCGACAACCCCTTTGAATTGAAACGACACGTAGTCGGCGCCCTGAGCCAAAGATTGGCTCATACGCGAAACAATGGGGTGGCGCCCGAGTCCACACTGGTGCTCCGGCGCGCGGGCACCCCGTGGTTCAGGCAAATCCGCCGCGGTCAGTGAATCGAGGGCGATCCAGGGATACTGGGATCGGGAAACAGTGCTTCGATGTCCTGCGGCCCAAACCGGTACGGCCGGTGACAAAACTCGCACGTCACGGTGACGGCCCCCTGCTCCTGCAGGATTTCCTTCACCTCTTCAGCGCCAAGTCCCCGAAGCAGCCCTGACACACGCGCCTGGCTGCAACGGCACTCGAACTGCACGGGCGCGCCCCGGAACAGGCGCATGTCGTGCTCCGCGAACCCACGCTCCAGCAGCTCTTCAACCGGGCGGCTGAGCAGGTCGGCGGCACTGAGCTTCTCAATGCCCTTCTGTGCATCCTTCCAGGTTGCTTCGATATCGGATTCGTCGGCGCTCGCGGCGCCCGGGACTTTCTGTACGAGGAAACCGGCGCCACGGTCATCGTCGGCCGCGAGAATCAGGCGAGTCGGCAACTGCTCGGAGGATGCGAAGTAGGCCTCCAACGAATCGGCGAGTGAGTCGCCATGAAGGGGAACGATGCCTTGATAGCGACTGCTGCGCTCATCAGCCTCAACAGTCACTGCGACCCGACCCTTGGTGCCGACCAGCTTACGAAAGGTGTCCTCCGCATCGATCTCCGCGACCCGATCGGCGTCGAACCGCGCCACAGCCCGTAGACGGTAATCATGCGTGCACTGCGCGACGAGCAGCCCAACCGCGCCATCGCCTTGCAATTGCAGCGTCAAAGTCCCACGAAATTTCAGCGTGGCGGCAAATAGAACGGAAGCCGCCACCGCCTGCCCGAGCAGTTCCCGTACAGGCTGCGGGTAATCGGCATGGGCGCAAAGATCGCGCCACGCCGCGTCCAGGCGCACCCAGTGCCCCCGAACCGGCTGATTCTCAACAATAAAGCGACGGACCTGTCCGCCTGCCTGCTGCTTGGAGTCACTCATGCCCCACAGAATGGGGCACGGTCTGTCTCAACTCAACCCGGGAGCTTCTTCTTCAGCAGCTCATTGAGCTGCGCCGGATTGGCTTTGCCGCCCGTGGCCTTCATCACCTGCCCGACAAAAAAACCGAACAGCTTGTCCTTCCCGGCCCGGAAGTCCGCCAACTGGCCCGGATTCTTCGCCATCACCTCATCAATGGCCTTTTCAATGGCCGACGTGTCGGTGATCTGCTTGAGTCCCTTCTCG
>Ga0307510_10005589_pt1 | contig 14986 bp, 12 predicted proteins | sample 12_EM_MG_FD_207224 | JGI IMG/M metagenome (GOLD analysis project Ga0307510, IMG submission 207224) | Populus trichocarpa ectomycorrhiza microbial communities from riparian zone in the Pacific Northwest, United States - 12_EM | ecosystem: Host-associated > Plants > Roots > Unclassified | place...
GATTGAGCGATTTGAGATTGATGTGCAGAACAAGGAAAAGTGCCCGGATCATTTGTTGTCCTTGACACTAAGGATGAAAGGTGGATTGCAGGTTAAGGTGAAGGAAAGATGCGTGGAAATGAGGATGAGCTCGACAAAATCTCTCCATGCATGATTAATAATGTTAACTAGCTTCACGGCAAGCTAGTCCTATGTTCGTTTGTTTTCCCTTTCATGGTGTTTATGCTTTAATAGTACCCATAGAAATTTGCTGAATTTATATTTATTGTTGGATGTTTTTATATGATATTTAAACTCACTCCATGTTGGACTCATGCAACAAGAGGAGGGCTGCCAATGAACGATAATGTAATTATCATTAATGTAATTCTCTTTAAAAGGGTCTCGAGATTTAACGTCTACTTGGGAAACATATGAACAAACTAAAACCACAAAACCTAGTGACCCACCATCATATCCACTAGCCAAGACCATGATTTTTATTTTTATTTTTATTTTAAATCAAATCAGATTTGAATTTTTATTTTTTTTTAATCCAACATGTCAAATTCACGACTTGGTAGCCTTATTAAAACTTGATGTAACTTAAAAAAAAATCCTTCACAGATGGGTCTTCATCAAAGATGAGTGTTTTAACTTTGATACTGCAGATATCGGTTCTATAGCGCCAATGATTCCATTTCTTAAATGGCACAGCAAAATGTCATTGTTGAACAGGTTACTGATATCATAAATGATGGATGATTAAAGATGACGATAATGAGATAATTTATATTTTCCTTTTAGAACCAAACTATTTGCAAGCTTCGGATGCCCATAACAAGTGACTCAACAATACACTTCAAATATTTTCTTTCAGATTCCCATTTCCAGATTCATGATTGAGGTTAGTTTTGTTTTTCTCTTATTTTCTTCACAAACATTTGCATACAAATTCTACTTCAGCAATCTACCCTTAAAAAGTGATGAACGTTCAAGTTGAGGATTCATCTCTGTAGATGAGGTTTTCCAATTCGAATGTGATTTTATGCAACAAAATCATAAAGCTCAATGAAAAATCGTAAGTAAATAGGATTCGGTATATATAAAGGATAACCATCGAAAAAAACAAGCAGACAATGCATGATAATATTGCAGCCCTAACTTTTTGCACAAACCTGCCTTGATAAACACTTAAAGAAACAAGACAGGTTTGGCGAGAATAGCAGAAATTATAGCAGCTAAATCAGACATCCTCTGAATGAAACTTTTCCCCCCACAATGACAGGGTGTATGCTAACTGTTTCTACAGAAAAATCGAGTTGTCCTAGACCTATTTTTGCGACCTTTTAATTAGCCTACAAAATTGAAGTCTAGAAAGCTTGGTGATATACATAACTATCAATTGTTGGGTGCCCTTACCTTCAGAACCAGCAAGGACATCTCCCGTTTAGAGTTAGCTTTGCCACTTGGTGCACTTCAATGCCTCCATGACCCGTATTTGTGTTAAACACAGAATAAAGCCTAGGAATCTGCAATACCCAACGTGATCAGAAAATTTCCATATTAAACTGAAACAGCTTTAATTGTTCACACAAAATTCATTGTTAAGGACAAGAGTATAAATAAATACATGATGGGTATGAAGCAGTGGACGTGGGAATCCAAGTAAAAACACAACTTAGTGGATCCACCCAAATGATCTCAAAAGATAATTTTGTAACCCATAGAGATTCAGATTATGGACTGCTGGTGATCCAACAAATATGGAGATGACCAAAAAATAAGTTATAGATACAAAATTTCAAGTTCTAGCTTTTTATGATGAGAATCCCATTAACCCTGAGTGCCTTTGTCAAAAAATGGAAAACCAGGTTTTATGTCTCCTTAGGTGTTGACATAAAGCATAGTTTACCTAGCATGCTATAGTTTTATAGCAATTGCCCTAAGTGTTGCATGGTAAAAACCTAAGTGACTTGTTATTACCCCTGATTATTCTTAAAACCTAGAAAATGTCATAGTTTAAAACTTTGAGAATGCCATGTTGACCTTCTAATTCTATTTACCCCTTCTTGGTCCTCCTCTTGTTTCTGTTTCAGAGTTATTTTGGTTGAAAATGAGATAAGGTATTTCATCCCCTGGCAATTCACTTTTAAAAGTAGAATTGTGCTTCAGTATAGGCCTGAAAAGGAAGCCCCCATTCGCTCAAAAAAAAAATAAACAAAAACCAAAAAAAAAGCAAGTGCCATCCTGGTGTAATTACTAGAAACCAAGACATTGTCTTCTACTTCTCATCCATCTGAGGCAGTAGTAAGTTCAGGCCCACCTCAAACAAACATCTGAGTACAGGTGGATTCAGTGGGGTATGGGTGGGGGTAATAAGCCATTTAAATGAATTTAGTTGCCCACTTCAGCTCCTTTTCTAGTAAGCAAAGCACTCTCTCAGTATCAGGATCGTCCTTAATCAACTTCATCCAAATATTAGGTACTACTGCTTACCTACATGATCACATTGAGCAATGACTTGATATTTTTCCAATGGGAGATACCATTTAAGAACTTCAAAAACTTTAGAATGTCTATCTAAAAATATGGGAATTCATTTAAGTTGTATTTTGCACCCAAACCACATACCTTGCTTATTTGGCAAGAAGGAATGGCCACAGAAGTTCACTTCAGGGATGAACCATTGTTATGACCAATACCAGAATTTTCTCCATTGCTAATGGCATCAACTGTCTTCACCCTTCGATAAAAGAGAACATACGCAGCAGCTGACTTCACATCTTCTTCATTTATGGGTGATATGTGAGCGTCATCAAAGTTGTACCACCTGTTCTCATCCAGAAGCTGCACAACACAGATATAAATTAAGTTCAAGAAATGACCAATCTATGGATAGCCCACTGCCCCAATATTAGATCTAGAAGCTGAAATTGGACTTATAGTAATGTTCAACAAGCTGTAGCTTCTAAACCTACTATCACAAAAAAATAAAGACAAGAACAGACTAACTTATCAAACACATGAATGAGTTGTAGAAAGGTCTCAATGCCCAAACATTTTATTTAACTCCAAACAATTAGTACCAACTATTCAAACCTTTCTTTAGCTTTTAACGAAGAATAATTACTGGGAACCACCTATCCATGGTCATGTATATAGTTATCCATGCAAAAATCCAAAATGTCCATAAACTGTCAATACTAGCCAATAATATGAGCTGCACACCAATCTTCTAAATTATGCACCTATTGCCAGTTCCTTCTATGCTCACCTTGATATGTGCAGTGTAGTGCCCACTTCCCATGCCACCATAATGGTTGGTCAATGCATATAGCTCATAGAGTTGACGTTGAGTGTTGTTCTTGTTGGCTATGTAATTTGTCAAATCAAAGTCACGAATAGGAAAGTTGACAAAAGTTTCTAGTTTATGCTTCATTGATCTGCTATAGGAAAACCTCTTCAAATGGATGACTAACACTTCTGGAAGCCTCCATAAGTCAAGCTTTTTACTTGCTTGCCTCCGCTCCTTACATTTTGGGCAGTACCTGTGTCAGATTTATTCACACTAATCTTTTAGCGCAACTCCTTTCCCTTCAACATGAAGGATAAATAATTCTATGACATCCAAATGCATAAGGAAAATGCCAACCAAAGATATATCCACTAAGGATTGGTCTGCATTGCAATTAAAAATTGTACGTTGGGGAAGAATAGACACTAACCACATATCTTCAGGCACCAAAGGCTCTTCACGCAGAAAACCTTCTAGACAGGTGTACAAGGAGAGAGGTTCAGTACGAGCTTTCTTATTCACAGGTCCATACTTGAACACTTCGGGCAAGTTTTCCAAATAATGAATGTCATACTTTTCTAAGAGCTCCTGTGACCAATCAACATATACCAACATTGATGTTGATGTTGAGGATAATTTAATTGTTTTGTCTTCTCCCACGGACAGATCAATGCATGCATTACTTTCCTCAACCAACTGAAGCGGTAGTTTGAATAATGTTACTGCCCTGGAACCGCTACTATCCTTGTTCATTGAATCGGATAAGGGGTTAGTACATGCTTCATCAGAACTGCTGTGGTGGCACATATCTGATGCCGCCAATGACGAGCAAGGCTCAGGAATGTCAGCTTGTCTCAAACTTTCAGATCTCAACAAAGGTGAGAGCATTGTGTGAACTACTTTCTGTATATCACCTCTCGTAATTACATCATCATGTGAGATCAAAGAGACAAGAGGCGTTCCAAAGGGTTTCAACTTCTGTGCAGCCTTTGTATCACCTGTTTCCCTGTCAGCCAAAAATAAATAAGAGATCCAACATACAGATACATACATGTGCATGTACAAACAGATAAAATATAAAGCTATGTAATGTACAGCGCATTCCAAACTAACAAAGGCAATAATTGGTGCAAGGTATGAATACCCAAATCAGATAATACATACTGTTCTTGACAGCGATGAATCAACCTCAGCAGAAGTGTTTTCTTTAGCGACTTCGCTATCTTGTAGGCAGCTAGGTGGTCATCATCTTTAATCGTGGAGAGGGATATTAAGGGGTCTTCTAGAAACCTTTGAAATAAATGGTTTCGTACCTGTGAACAACATGTTCAAATAGGTCAAGCCAAGGAATTGCACATCCATAAGTTAATGAACATGAGTGACAACAGTCAATGTCATAACCTCAGCAAGTTTAAGCTCTTCGCTATTCTTCAAGGAACAAGCACAGCTAAGTGCATTCATCAAGTCCCTGCATCGTCCCTGTTTCGGAACAGTCACTGTGCAAGCAAATGGCAAGGCACTTCCATCACATGTAAAAACCGTAACTGTCATAGAACGTGTAGTGGTGGATTGAAGTGGCAAAGAGAGGTACATGAAAGGATCAAACGTAACAGAGATTTTATTGCACTCTGGACAAACCAAAGTCGACTTGTATTGGCCCTGTGAACAGTGAAACAGTCAACAATTTTAGCACAAATACAGAACTACAAAAACAGTGGAAAGACAGCAATTTTGGCAAATGTGTCAACATAGAAGCATAACAATCAGCACATCCTTAATATGAAGCAAGAATACAAGTTTCATGTCAAAGAATTCCACAAAAATTTAATAAAGGTTGGATCTTGTGGATTTTGGAATGACACTATATGCAATAACTCTTCTGCACCAGTGCATCCTCATATGGCCCTGTCTTAACCTATCTTCAATGAGGGTTGCCTTGGCATATTATCTTAATATTCTCACTCTTCCTACAAATTGCAACCTCTTAGTTGACCATTTCAAACATTCATCTTAATATTCCTGCATTTATATTTCATAACAAATTGCATCTTCACCATGAAGCATACATTACCATATCAAGAATCGAGCTACAGGCCTCATCACAATGATACAGAAAACACCCTTCAACCAACCAGGATCCATGCTTGCATAATACTCCAGTAATGTTTCTTCATTTCACCACGCTGAAGCACCTCTACTTAAATCACCTCTACTTAAATCAAGCTAACGCCTCCATTCATGTTGCTAGTATTACAATACATGCAGTCCATTTTAGTCATGTTTAAATAAAACCTTGTACTCTAAAGTACTTTTCCATAACTCTAAATCTCTAGTTTTCCCCAACTTTGGCTTCAGGGTTATCAAAACTATTTATAAGAAAAAGCCATGCACTATTTTTTGGGGTGCCTGTGCGGGTGGGCGGTGGGTGCATGTGTTTTAGTTTTGCACCATCCAACATCATCCTAAATATGTCTAGTCAGTTCATCCAAGACCCAAAAAAATGAAGATTTGATGTAAGCAAGCTTGAATGATCATTATAATACGCACCTGGCACACATCAACGATTATAGAATCATTACGAGCAATATGACTTGCCCAATATTCATCAGCAACTTCTTCATCTGGGCGACCATCAGCATCTTTTGACTTTTTATATGGCTTATGTTTAACACGATTCAGATCTTCATGAAGACCATCTAAAAGAAATGCTAAAAGCTCCTGCAACAATACAGACCACTTAGCTTATACAAACTGCACATAATCCATACAAAATGCAACACCACAGACCATTAGTGAAAAGTTTGTTGCCCTTGAGAACCTGAGAATCGTGCTGATTGTAGCCACTAAATTGAGGTGCAAATCGAGCCAACTTCATTTTAAATTGTCGAGGAGCAATTGCTGTTCGCCCAGGTGCCCATAACCTTCGAAGTAACTCACCAAATGCAAGAGCAAGCTCACCCTACAAAATTGCTAACTCAATTCAATAGAATATAAACAGAAAAGTTCAACAATGACTTACAATACTTAATATAGCTAAATGAAACTTCCATCAGTAAAATCACTCCTAATATGATCCATCTGTTAAAATAATTTTCATTCAGTCATTCTTAATGATAGATGAACTTCACATCTCAAGAGTTGGCCTAGAGGTCTATTGATTGGCTGCAACTCATTTCCAAGGTAAGGTAAATAGGTATTCCAACAGCCATATCAATGTAAAGGAATGTGCTCTTGTAGGTTCATTTCAATTGTGTGTAGAAAGACCAAGAAAAAAAGAATTCAATCCAGGGTGAATCCTTACAGCTTTTAAAATCAGCCTTTTATATTATCATTGATGTGCAATATCTTCAGCAAGCCAGAAAAGTGTACTGGACAATCAAAAAACAAGGACTCAGAACATCAAAATTTACGAAAATAAAAGTACTGCTCAAACACTAAGAACTGGGCTGGACAAAGAAATTCAAACCTATTCTTGTAGATTGCAGTGCACATACACGTACAAAATTTTGTGTGAAAACATATGATTTCCCTTTATAATTCCTATTAAGTAATTTAAAGAGTAGTTTGTATGCTTAAAAACATTCTATGTTGCTGCACTGATCAAGTTTGAAAGGGGCTTGAGTAATTTGCGATTAAAATTAATTAACATATAATGAATTCAAATTTAGTTGAGATCTTTGAAACCCAATTAGAAATGACATAACAACAGCTTGCCTGATCATCAGCATCAATTACAAGCTCTACTTGTGAACGGTAACAAATGAAAGGTTTTATCAGTTTTATACCTGACATAAAGTACCAAACTACAAATCAGTGCCACAAAAGATCTGATTAACAAACTCAAGAAAGAATAATAAATGTAAACAAGACCTGAGAAAGAAACAATAGATTGTACTTCCAAAAAAAGACAGTTATATCGATCCAACAAAAAATTGTCCCTCAATCAACATCTGAAGTTAGATCTTGCATGGCATGAAAGAAACTGTAATACTTGTCAACAAAGACACTTCCAAGACCATATCATTTAGATGAAATCGAATAAGCTCAAAACCAAGAGAATTTTAGCTATCCAGTGTGCCTTTTCATTCAGCAAGTGTTTCCAAATCACGCTTAGAAGAAAATAAGCATAATTTATATTGTTCATCAATAATCAAACTTACCACCATACCCAGTGGGTTTTTCCAATTTATCTCTTGATGATAATCCTCTCGAAAATATTCAGCAAACTCTGATGTGTGAACAAGACATTGTATTGCACTATTCATAAAGCATGTGTTCCCTAGGTTCTGCAACCCAATCAAGCCACCAGAAGACCCCCTTGTAGTAACAGTACTGGTCCCATATGCATTATCCAGCTCCCTACCCTGATATGTCAGATTTGGACCCTGGGATGTCAGATTTGGACTTTGAGATGGCTCTGCACTGCAGCCTCTAGAAGCACCCTTGCTTGCAGATAAACCTCCTGCAATTGATAAGCTTGACTTAGAAGGCTCTAAATGAAAAGAACTAGCGTCCTTCACAGTTGGTCCATTGTCCTGAGCAGATCTTATAAAACGACTCAATGCAGTACCATTGGCAATGTCATGAACCTCCACCAGAATCTGTATACCAATATAAAACAAAAGATAATTCAAATTTAAAACAAGAAAGTAACATGTATTTACACCATGGCACAGTACAAAAAGACTTACATCCTGATCCATCTGTAAGTTGGCATCATCAAGTGTTTTATCCATGTCATTCATCAGAGCATGTTTACGGTGGCCATAGTAATCCCAAATGCATACCTGTAAAAAAAATTACTAAATGATAAGAAACTGAATATGAGGAATTGTTCAACAAATTTTAAACTAGAAACTTTCAATCTATATTTCAAAATATAAAAATAAATAGCTGAGGTATTTTCAAGCCTTGCCTGCTCTAAGTTCAGATAAAAAATCTCACAAGCTCTTTTGTGAAGCTCTCCAATTGTCTCCTGCGAAAATGATTCAGTTTTTTATGAGCAAACACAAGATATACTAGGAGAACATTTCATAAAATGGAAACTTACAGTTGAAACTTTAAACTATCACCACTCAAATTGTTGTATTCAGATTCTAAACACCATTTAGAGCTGATACAGCGGCCCTGGTTACTGGTTGGTTTTAATAACTCTTGGTTGAAACTGCATTTATTTGGTGAACAAGTGATGCAATTTCACCACTTTCAGATTTATGCCGATATGGCTGCAAACAATCCAGCATGGTAGCTGTTGAGGTTGTCATGATGATGAATTTGATGGAGAGAGCGCAATTTTGTGGCAGATTTAGGGTAGCAGTGTTAGGGAAGTGGTAATGTGATACTTTCACAATGAGATAGGGCAACTTTGTGGTGATGACACACTTTTTAACGATTTTCTTCTATTTACTAACTTTTAAAGGGTTCCTTTTCTTTTCAAGAATTAGCTTATTTTCTCAAACACACTCAATACTGATTGCGGAAACATTCTCCAAGTTACTTAAAAGGTTAAGGGTTGAGATTTTGTCAAGTCAATGCTAAATTGAGTCATCAACCATGTCCTTGGGTCAAGTTACAACAAAATAAGCTGCTCAATAAAGTAGCAAATCATGACAGATTTCAAGTTAATACCTTCTTGCTAATTCTTACTGCACAACGATCACCCTTCGGCATAACCAGTAGCTGAAGACGGAGAGGATATACCTCTACAGCAAACTCTGTCTGAGAAAGACCTGAACTGATTACTTTCCGTGACAATGCTGGACCACCTCCATACCTGTACCCAACAATACCATCACATTTATAAGAGCATTTCCCCCATTGAAAGATATAATTTAGCGATCCCTTATTGCCTGCGAAGACGAGAAGGCAATAAAGAAAACTCCTACCTATGTTCTCTATTCATGTTGGAAGTAGCTATTGAATATGGTATTGAGCATAAAAATCCTACCAAAAATTAAGGTTATAACTAACGGTCCTTGTGTCAAAAATGCAAAAAAGAAAAGCTAAAAAATGAGAAAGTAACGTCATAAATTCTATTCTTCCACAGTTTCATAAACAACTCACCAGGAATACAACTGGTTCCAAACTTCTTGCGGAAGCAATACATAATCACGGCCTTCTAATAAAGTATCATGAATCTCAATGCCAACATTAGACTCCTCCGAATTCACATCATATATCAAATCAGAATTATCAATACTAGCAGGCCTTTTTGAAGAACTAACTGTATCACAATTCTCTAACATAGATGACCCATCATTAGTAACATTTGTCTGGTCTTGGTTCACATAATCAATCCAATGTTGCCACCATCTATTATAAACCAGCAAAACAAAAAATATCACCAACATTATTATTCAAAATTTTAACAGCTCATTCTCAATTAAAAAATAATAATAATAATAACTTCCATTCTCTACCACACACACACAATGAACAAAATTGCTGAGTAAATTACTTAGTTCCCACTTGAAACTTGAACAATAATTGTCTCTTAATTCAGAAAACAAGAATTGAGATTTGCATTCTTTAAAGATTTCAGACAACTAAAAACCTTTCTTTACAGTAGAAAAAATCAAAACTAAACAAACCCACTTTGCATTTTTACATTAAAAACAAAACCTTGAATTTTTTGAAGTCACGAACCTTTCAACACGAAAAACCCACACAGCGGAAAGAAAAATAAAGAAATTAATGTTACCGTTGAGTGATTAAATAAAAGCTATCGCCTTCTTTACTCTTAGATTCTGAAGTAATCGCAATGTCTCTAATCAAAACCCTCTCTTCTTCTGGTGTCAGCTGTGCACCGCCGCTGCTGTTGTTGCACACCACCCTCACCTCCGTCATCAGAGAAGAAGAGAAATGATTCTTTTCCTGGATCTACAGATTTGTGAAATTTTCTCTTTTGTTTTTGGTTTTCCTGAATTTTGTTTGGTGTTTTCTCGAAAACCAAACGGGGAGGGAGAAAAAAATCAGGTGGTTTTAGTGTAATATCTCAGCTAAACCCTTGATAATTCATTTTTTAAGATTGTTAGAAAACTTGTTTGGATATCTAAATGGGTTAGTTTTGTTCTAAATGGGTCGGTTTAGAGTGGATGGTTTACGAGCACTATTACACCCGATCCAAATGCAGCTGACATCCGTTTTGATTCATGTGAAAACCAGCATTTCAAGGATGGGACGATGAAGAGTTTCGATTTTATTAGAACCTTGTTATAAAACTCCTTCGAAATCGACTCGTTCAAAAAATGGAAACCATGAATCTAAGTTTTAAAAAAAAACAAAAAACTTAAAACAAAATCATTTAAAAAAAAAATAGAGTTTTCCTAATATCTCGGATTGATGAGTAATGATTCATTGGGCTAAATTTCAAATTAATATGTGAATTTATAAAATAAGCTTTGAATTAATAATTGTCAAGTTCAAGTTTTAAAATCTAATTTGAAATTTACTCAACTGAAAATACAAATATATAAAATTCAAGTTTTTTAAAAATTATTTTAAAATTAAACTATTTTAAAAAAATTAAGTTTTTCTATTATTTCAAGTACGTAAATTTTTATATGATTCGTCACGCCAAACTTTAAATTATTAACAAATCAAGTTTATCTCGTAGATTAAGCTTTAAATATATAAATTTATTTCTGAATTAGGTTTAGATGAACGAATATAAATACTAAATGGATTAAAATTTATAACTATAATTTGAATTTTTACAATAAAATGATCTAAAACTTGGCATTTTATTCTCAGTAAAAACTGAGATGAACACGAGTTAAGATACTATTCGAGGTCTTATAATAATTACTTGGATTTTTTATTAAAGTGGTATATGTGCATTTGGATGAAAATTTCTTGAGAATAGTTAGACACGAAAACTAGGATCCGACCACTAATTAAAACCATTAAGGGAGATTTGCTTGGATATCTAAATGGGTTTCCAAATTTGGATGGTGACTCTAAATGAACCCTTAGGTTCTAATTGAAAGTTTGATAAAAAGCCCAACATAGTATTGCTAAAAATAGATCCATTAGGCCCATATAGAACACCCCTATTGGGCCCAAATGCTGTCATATTTTAAGAAAATTAAACTACAATAGAGTAACAAGAAATTTGAAAAGAAGACGATTATTTTTATTTTCATTTTTTCCTTAAAATGAAGTTCTCTTAAGAGTGATTTTATTCATCCCCCAAATCAGCTTGAAAATTCTCCTAATGAAGATACTAAATATATTGTAATTATAGTATTAACTTAGGAGGAGTCGAATTGAATTATTAATTAAAATTTTAAATTAATGTGTTAATAAATTTATTTATCGAGCCAGATTTTATAACTATAATAATAAATAGCTGAAAATGTTTTATTATCCTCAAAACATGGTGAATGAAGGCATATGATGCTTCAAATTACATTAATCCATTACAGTTAAAATTTACTAATTTCATCAACACCACTAAACTGAATCTTCCTCCATGACCTCTTCCAAGGGCTTGTAAGTGTAACACCAAGCACAAATCACAAAATACACAAAATTTATAGCTTGGATACCAGTTACAAGCCAATAATAATAGTCCAACTTTCCTATGTTCAGGTTCCTGTCAGGTAACCAATTGTTCTTGTGTCCTGTGTACTCATGAATCAGTGACACCATCAATGTGCCCAAGTAATCTCCAACAGAACTTGCTATCCAAAACAATCCCAAGGCAATACTTCTCATGCTTTCTGGTGATTGATCATATAGAAATTCTAACTGTCCAACAGCCATGAAGACTTCTGACATTCCATGGAGGGAAAGCTGAGGAACAAGCCAGAATACACTTATAGGAACGGTGGCTTTAGGGTTATCCACTAAGTTATGATTTTCTGCCACTGTTCTTCTCTTTTTCTCAACCAATGCAGCAACAACGGAAAAGAGAATGTTGAAGAGTAGGCCTATGCCCATTCTTTGTAGGTATGTGATGCCTGCAGAATTTCTTGTGAATCTACGCACAAAGGGCACGAAGAGGCGTTCGTAAAGAACAAGCCCTATGATCACGGTCATGATGCCAAAGAAGGACATACTAGCAGGTGGAATTTGGAAGGAATTCGACAGACGACGATCCATGGTGCGAGCCTGTTGTGTATTGAAGCTGCCACTATGTGAATTTGCAGTGACAAGTAAAATCCCTGCTGCCCAAACTGGAAGCAATCTGAGAAAGGATTTTAGCTCCTCTACTCGATGCACGGTAGCTAGCTTCCACAGATTTGGTGTACTGGAAGCTGTTGCTTCACCATACTTCTCTACTGCTGCTTTATCAAGCCACCTGCAAAGTGAAAAGGCCAGTTTAGAAATTTTTATGCAGCAAATTTAAGGTCAGTGACCACATGGTCGGCCCAGGACAGCTTCCTTTGTTATCCTACGTCGTGAATTTTTGTTTTAAAACATAGCTTACTTGAACTGAGTGGTGTGTAAAAGCCTTCCATGGACAGATATAGCAGCATCAAGTTCTTGGTTTTGGTACAAGAGACTTGGATCTTCTGGCGCCACAGCTTTTCTCTTCCTTATAGCAGCAACAATCACTTGAATTACTCTGACCAATGGGCTTCCTCCTGGTTTCACTTTCTTATAAAGTGGAGAACCGGATAGAAAGACCATGAAAGCTACAGCCATGGCAATAGTTGGTATTCCAAGACCCCAGCCCCAGCTCACATTATCTTGTATGTAGACCACAATAGTCACTGCAGCTAATCTTGCTAATCCCAAGCTAAAGTAGTACCAATTGAAAAAGTTCCAGCTTCGAGACTCGACACCTGATTTGCTCATGTCCAATTGGTCTGCAGCATAGGTCATGACACAAGGCCTGGTGCCACCCAAGCCAATAGCTAAGAGGAGTAGAGACAAGTAGAGGGTGCTTAGTTGGAAACTTGAAGCCTCTTTGCAGTCCACTAGTGATGGACAAGGTGGAGGATGCAGTGATTTCAGTAGTGCTGTTGTGGTGATGCTAATCAATCCCTGCGAGAACCAATTGCAATGTCAAATTAATTTTCAGCTCCCAGGACTAACTGGTTTGGACCAAAGGCTTTGTGTCATATAAAAGCCTTTCTATAGTCCGTATTTGAACTAGTGCATTCAAGCTAATTTTCTTTCTTGAAGACTCCTTAAATTCAAACCCGAGATGACGATGTCGAGAACAAAACCACATCTATATATCGACACATTCGAGGAAGATTCGATTCTGAAGATTATATTGAAAGCCACAGGATATGTAAGTCAACACATGCATTAGAATTATAATATCATCTGGACCTTGAGATACGAAATCTGTACTGCAACATTATAGAAAATAAATATGCCGAGAGAGTGAGAGGGATGAACCAGTTCATAGATGATGGAACCAACGATGATGGTCCAGAATCGGCCAGCAAATGAGTCGGCAATCAAAGCGCCGATCAAGGGTGTTAAGCTGGCAGTTCCGTTGAAGTTGGAGACGATATTAGAGGCCTTTACAAGAGGCAAGTTCAGCTGCTGAGTAAGGTATGTGATCATGTTGGCATGAAAACCAATGGTAGAAAATCTGTCACATACTTCAGTTACTGCCAAAACATGAAGGTTAATTAACAGACAGTTCAGCACTTAAGCTCATAGTTTCAAACTTAATTAACTTTGGTAATGTAAACATCTGCTAAGTCCAGAACAAACTCACCAAGGATGAATGGAATTGCCTTCATGCCTCCAAGTTTTTTTTTCCTCTTGTCATATTCCATGATCTTCATCTCCTCCGGCTTCTCAGCTTCATGAGATTTGTTGTTGTCCTGAAACTCCATTTCCGATCCAATTCCCTGTCAAGAATCCAACCAAGAAAATGGATATGTGGGCAGGCTACTGTAGTGAAGACTGCTTATGGGTGAGGTTAGGCTCATATATTGTATAGTTTTTTTTACTATTTTTGTCTGTATTCATCATTTCCTAGGGATTCCTCATTTTATCCCATCCTCCACTTGAGAATTTATTTCCATATCTTATCTTAAAATTCGTGTATTACTAGGTTGATAGGCAGTAACATTTATGGATTTTTTTATTTTTATATTTTTATATTTTTCTTTTTCAATACATAGGGAAGGTTTGCGTGACATAAAAATTAACAAAAAGCTAATGAAGAAATGATAAGTTACTGTAGCTACAAGAACAAATCATTATTTATTAAAATAGTGATTTTAAAAAAATTGTTCTTGTTCAAAAAATCTTTATACTATATATTGAGGGAATGGTGATCTAAATAAAATATTAATTTAAAAATTATTTTTTTTTTAACATTAAATTGTTTGATAATTGAGTTTTATGATTTTATTCAATTTATTTTTTAGTTCAGTTACTCTAGTATAATAACTAGGTCAAAAACTTTACATCTTGATTCGGGTGGAATCGGATCGAATTTTTTTTATTTTTTTTAATTATATTTTTTTCTTGATTTTCATCCATTAATTTTTTTTAAAAAAAAGATTGAGCTTCAACTTTTTCTTTTTCATTTTGATTTCTATAGAGTTATCATATTCTCATTTGATTTATTAGAAATTGATTCTTAAATTGTTTTTTTTTGTTTTTCTTTCCATGAAATTATCTTAATCTTATGCTCGTTTCATGGTCATGAAGTTTGCGGGTTAACCTAATTTAACTGGATTTTTTTGTTGTTTTTTATTATTTTTTTCAGTTTTACCTTTCAACATAAGA
>Ga0307510_10005590_pt1 | contig 14983 bp, 10 predicted proteins | sample 12_EM_MG_FD_207224 | JGI IMG/M metagenome (GOLD analysis project Ga0307510, IMG submission 207224) | Populus trichocarpa ectomycorrhiza microbial communities from riparian zone in the Pacific Northwest, United States - 12_EM | ecosystem: Host-associated > Plants > Roots > Unclassified | place...
GCCGAACTCATGGTAAAAGACGAAGTGCCGCCATTTAAGATGCCATTGCTTTCCAAGTCTCCGCCAACAGTAAAGGTATTGCTACCCGCATTAAAAATGGCGTTGCTATTGACCTGGAAGTCGGCGCCTATGTTCCAGTTGGCGGATGGCGTAACACCGGCGGTATTGGCAATTACAACAATATTTAAGGCGGTAGGTGTACCAGAAACGGTCATAGCGCCCGACCCTCCGAAAATGACGGTGCCCGTGCTTGAAAATCCGGTTCCTGCCAATGTAATGGTTCGTGCAGTAGCCGGGGCGAAATTCAGGGTCCCGCTGCTCGTTACGGTCCCGTTATTTGTGAAGCCGCCAAAAATATTATGGGTGGAGGCGCCCCCATTAAAAGTGGCCCCGGTACTGATATTAAAGGCTAACAGCACGGTCCATCCCACGCTCGCGGTGACGCCTGCCGTATTGTTGACATTCAGTGTGGCAAATGTGGGAGTACTGGTAGAATTCAATACCGGTGAAACATTTCCATTAAAATTAATGACACCTTGTGAATTCGACACGATGGCACTGAGGAGACGGATCGTCTGAACACTGGTCCCGGTAAAAGTAGTAATGCCGAAACTCGTCAGGGAACCATTGTTAGTAAGATCCCCGTTGACGGTCCCCGTCCCGGTACCCGCATTGAAGGACCCTCCGGTGGCGATAAGTATCAAACCATTATAGGTAAGGTCGCTGCTGATCACGGAATAGCTGCCGTATACGGTCAACCGGTTGAATGTGGTATTCCCGGTGATAGTCTTACTGGCTCCGTTTAGAATGACCGTACCGGTGCCAGCGGTAAATGTTCCGCTGTTTACCCAGTTGCCACCCAGGTTCATCGTAAAAGAACCTGCATCAAGGCTGGCTCCGCTGCTGATCGTCAGATCTCCATTGACAACGGCTGAAGATGCCAGTGTTTTGGCATTGGCGCCACCATTGGTGAAGCTAAGATTGCCATAAGTTACGCCTGCTATCGTTTGTGCCACTGTTCCGTTGTAATTCACTGTGCTGGTACTCCCCAGGGTATATACATCATAATTGGACGGGAAGTTACCTGCACCGCTTGCCAGGATGGTTGCTCCATTCGATACTGATAGCGTGCCTCCCTGGGTGCTACGGTTACAGGTCAACGTTGACAGGTCGAGCGTGCCTCCGCTAACAGATAAAGTTCCGTTGATGGACAGGTTGCCGGCAAGAGTGGCGGTTCCCGATGCTTTATTGATGGTTAAATTATTAAAAGTCGTGGCAGCGATGCTCTGAGCCGCCGTTCCGTTAAGAACGACAGTTCCGGTTAAAGACACAAAACTTCCCGTATTGTTCCAGTTTCCGCTCACCGACATGGTAACCCCGTCGCCATTCAGAATGGCGCCCGACGAGATCGTCACATCTCCCGTGACACCAGTGGCTGCATTTATATCCAGCTCCCCTGCTGTAACCGAAAGGTTTCCGCCGACAGTAGTAGCAGTACTGATGGAAGCAATACCACCGGCTTTATTGACAACCAGATTGTTATAGTTTACCGCCGCTATTGCCTGGTTTGCGGTCCCATTATAGGTCACTGTGCTGCCGGCAGCGGTAAATGTCCCGCTGGTATAATTAAAACTATTCCCGATGGCAAGGGTGCCGGCGCCTGTAAAAGCGATATTGGCTCCTCCCGTTTCGGTTAAAGATCCTGTCAGGGCGACTGTTCCCGTTCCGATATTCAGGTTGATGGTATGCCCGCTGATGCCGTCGCTCAAAACGATATCTCCATTGACAGTGATAGTTTGGTTATTCGCGTTAATGGTATGAGAAGCATTCGCTGACCACGTGCCGGAAACATTGCCCTGCACCGTTAGTGATCCGCCTGCTGCCAATGTCAGCGTGGCAGCCTGTACGCTACCGAATAAAATACTTTTTGCCGAGGCGCTGCTATTGATCGTTGGGGCATTTGTAAAAGCTGCCGTACCTATCTGGACAATATCAGTGACACCCGGAGGTCTGGATGGACTACCCTGTGTAACTGTCCAGTTAGCGGCGGTAAACCAGTCGCTGCTTGCAGATCCATTCCATGTTACCACATTGGCATTATCGGATAATGTCCATCGGCCTGAGACGTCTATTAAAAGACCTTGCTCCACATAATTGGAGGTAGTGCTGTTTGCCGTTTTGCCAGAGGTGGCCCAGCTGGAGCTACCGGTAGCGGCGTGCCATAACTGAATAGTCGATTCGTTATTGCCGTTCAGCTCGGCATCTTCATAGTGAAGACGAAGGGTAGCAACAGATAGTCCAAGGCTACCGGTCACACTGATATTATATACCCGGTTAATGGATCCACCAAGCGGGAAATCGCTGATTTGCCCTAATGTCACGCTAACTGTAATTGACGTGACAAAATTTACACCCGTAATAGTAATGGTATTATTCGGGCCTTCGAATGCATAGGCGGTGCCTAAGGTATAAGAATGGGTGCGTTGTATATTGCCCAATATGATCCCATTCCCGGTCCGCGTGGTAGTGATCGTGATCGTATTGCTGCCGGTATTTATCGAGCCGTTCGTCATATTAACGGTCGCGACGGAAATATTGCTCAGGAGATTTGCTTTGTTGCTGGCCGAAGATTTGTTGATGGTCAATATATTAAAAGTCGTTGCCCCGCTGATAGTCGCATCGGTTGTTCCACTAAACGTAATGGTGCTGGTAGCGGCGGTAAAACTGCCGGAATTTGTCCAGTTGCCGGCGATGGTATGGGTAAAAGATGACGCATTGAAAGTAGTAGATACGCCAATGGTGACATCGCCATTTACGGTGATCGCGCCCCCTGCGGTCTTCGTATTGCCATTGGACAGGATCAGGTTGTAATAACCGCTGCCTGTAATGGTTTGCGCCCCGGCCCCATTAAAATTTACTGTATTGGGAGTGGTGGAAGTTGTGTTTAAGGAGCCGCTGCTGATCGTATAGGCGCCCGCAATACCCAGTACCGCGCTGGTGGACAATTGCAGGGAGGTCCCATTCAGGGTAACATTGAATAGATTGGCGGTGCCGTTCAAGGTACTGGTTCCGGTGAAAGTCGCCGTGCCCGCGGATGCGGTAAGGCTTCCGCTCACATTCAGTGAACTGCCGATGGAGAACCCGGCTGCCGTTGTAACAGTGCCAGTGACGGTTAAGGCATTGAAAGCGATGGTGCCGGCGCCCGAGATCGTTTTCGCGGATCCGCTAAGGACGATCGTGCCACCCGGGCAGGTTAAAGTCCCCCCTACGGATAAATTCCCGGTGATCGTAAGATTGTTTGTCGTACTAACCGTTCCGGAAATGGCGAGGTTATCAAATATAAAGCCGGTGCCTGTTATTGTTTTGGCCGTACCGGTCATGGTGGTCGTGCCTCCGGAGGCATGGGTAAATGATCCGGGTCCGCTACTGGATATATTGCCTGCTATGGAAATATTACTGGTTGCTGCTGCGGTGATATTGGAGGCGGTAAAGGAAAGATTATTGAAGTTGTGAGTGCCGGTGCCGCTGATAGCCGTACTGGCACCGCTCATGGTAATAGTGCTGGTGCTGCCGGTGAATACTCCATTATTTACCCAGTTGCCTGCGACACTATGTGAAAAGGTCGATCCGCCAAAAGTAGTGCCGACCCCGATGTTTATATTTCCACTCACCGTAATGCTGGAGGCGGCTGCAAAGGTGACCGATGTGCCGGCCCCTGTCGTGCTCGTGAGGTTGCCTGCAACAGTAAAATTCGAGGCAGGCATTGTCTTTACCGCCGCCCCGCCCGAGCTTGAAAAGGTCAGGTTGCCGTAGGTCTGCGCGGATACCACCTGCCCAGTCCCTTCGTATTCTACGGTACTTGTCAGGCTAAGTGACCGGGTATTATAATTTGACGGGAAGGAATTGGTTCCGCCGATCTTCAGCGTGGCTCCGTTGGAAACGGTCAGAGTCCCGCCTGCGACGGTAGTTCCTCTGTTGGCGGTGAATGTCGACAGGTCTAATGTACCGGAACTGACGGTGATATTTCCAGTTGTAAAGGAGGTTGAATTCAGGGCAACTAAATTTGCAGCCGGTGTTTTTACTCCGGAGCCGCTGATCTTAAGGGTAGAATAGGGCAGGGTCTCTTTAATGGTTTGATTGACCAGCGTAGCGCTGTACTCAACCGTGTACCCTGCGGTTAGCGTTGTAGTCCCTGTAAGCCCGTAATTCGCGCTGAATGAGGTGGCATTTACTTTCAACACACTGGCGGCTCCCAGGGTCAGACTGCCAGCTCCTGAAACAAGGTACGGAGTGGCATTTTCAGTAGGGATAAATGTTCCACTCACCGTGAATGCACCTGCAACGGATATGTTCCCATTTAAGGTGGTGGTACTTCCCGCGCTGATAGTAAGTTTTCTGAAAGCAGTGGTACTGCTTCCTCCGATGGCCTGGGTGGTTCCGGCAAAGGTCACCAATGAAGAGGTGCTGGTAGTAGTGTAAGTACCCGCATTGCTCCAGTTGCCAAGTACCTTTAAGGTTACGCCTTTATGAGTAAGGGTGGCGCCTGTATTTATAGTCAGATTGCCCGACACTGTAAGCCCCCTGCTCAATGTCAGGATAGGTGCACCTGTACCCGCCCCGATCGTCAATGTCTTACAGGCAGCGGTAGCACTGATAGTGGGCTGGAAAAATCCCGTAAAACCGGCATCCCCAATGATGGCATCCGTAGTAGCAGTGGGTACGCCGGCTGTCCAGTTACTGGCTGTACTCCACGCGGTACTTGTGGTGCCTTTCCAGCTTGTCTGGCAGAATGCAGTAAATGGCAGAATAGTCAAGGTAACTGCAACTATTGAATAGCACAGCCTCTTTTTCTCAATGCTCATAGGTTAGCATATTTCCAAGCCTTCAGAAAAAGTGCTTTTTTACAAGAATGATATACTGAAAGCCTGTTTGTTATTGCGGCAGGAATGTTTTAAGCACGGAACACGTGCGTAGGTCGTTACCAGGTTGATTCACCTCAGGGTAATGGTGAAATAAGTGATGCATTTTAGTTAATTTTTTGCAAATGGCCAAATATAGGCACTTCCCTGGCCCCGGGGTTTCCGAGTAAGCAATCTGTTAATTATGCTGGACCTTTTGTAAGCTAAGCGTTGCACTGGTCGAACCAGTAAGGTAAAGGGTATAGATCTTTCCGGCCTGAAGCCCCGTGACACTGAAATCACCAATATCATTTCCTGATACCAGGTCATAGATCTTTAAAGAAAATGTTCCGGGAGTAATATTCTTATATCCAGTGGCGACGTCCCTGCTGACGACGGAGGGAAAAATATTATTTCCTGTTGAATCTTTGACTTTGATATCCGACGGGATGCCATTGCTAAAATGGATAAATTTAATTTTGGCCGTACCGGCTGACGGGGCAGACAGGTCGTCCTGGTACGATTTAACACGCGCATTTGATCCTTCGCCGGCGAGGTATACCGTGTAGTTTTGGTTATCACCAGTCCATAGCGATCCTGTCGCATAAACGGAGTTGGTTCCGGTACTTATAAACTGTTCTACGAGGTTGGTTCCCGAGTGGGTATAGATGTAGTCAGACGCATTCGTAAAATCGAGGCCGCCGCTGACGAGTACCTGGCCGGCCAGGGTAAAACTCTGAGCACCGGAGCTGGGAGCGGCGTTGACTACCTTGAGGTTCATATACCCGTCGGCGTTGATGTTATTCTTTTTACACGATGCGATTCCCGCTACGAACATCATTAAAGCCATTGCGGTCAATAATTTCCTGCTGCTTAGATTCTTTTTCATATTGTTATTGCTTTGATTAATTCGATCTACATGTGTTTAGGTTGATTAAAAGGTATAGAACAGGCTCACCTGCGCAACATTATTGGTGAATTTGGTATTGACGCCACCATACTGGAAGTCGGGGACATCGGCTAAGCCTGCATAGTATCGGAGGCCAATACCGAGGCCCATCTTACTCTGATAGCCGAGGCCGCCTGCCGCTCCGTAATCAAGCCTCTTAGCATATTTTTTTAGTGCGGGATCCTGGAAGTTGTTGCCGACGTTGGTGTTTACCTGGGGCCCTGCTTCAAAGTATATTCCAACCTTGGTGGTATACCTGAACAGGATGGGGAGGGAGACGTAAGAGAGCTTTATTTGGTCCTGGCCGAACGTGTTGATGTCCTTGAGTTTCGTCGCCTGGCTGGAGAACAGGATATCTTCATGGATGGAGAACCTGTCGTTGAATCTGTATTCGATCATCATCCCCGCATGAAAGCCATATGAACCCTCGGTGTTAAAATTGGCATTATTGAAGTCGCTGTAGTTGCCGCCGGCCTTTAGGCCGAAATGTACTTTCTGCATTATTCCGCTGACAAAACCCTGGCTATAAGAATTGACCGATGCTAAAACAAAGCAGATAATAAGTAATCTTTTCATCTTGATTTTTTGATAGTTAGGCAGCTTTTTGAAGGCTGCGTTGTTGATTTCAGATCAAAGATCACTATCTGTCAAGAGTGCTACAGTATCAAGCTATGCGAAGCGGCCAAAGTCTATCGGGAAGCGGAAAAATCAGCCATTTAGTGACAGCCACTGGAGAAATTGGGGTGTTTTTGCCTTGCTGACGAGGATCTTGTCTTTAAAGGGGATCGTGAGGTTCAGGAATAGCTTCCTGGGGAAATAGTTCGAAATGTCTTCTATGACTTTTCTGCAAACAAGGTATTGCCGGTTTGCCCGGAAAAAATACTGGCCGGTCAGCTTTTCCAGTTCATCCAGCTTTTTGTTCGGGAAAAATATTTTCCCGGAGAAGGTTACCAGCCGGGTGACGTCATTTTCCAGGTAAAAAAGCGCAATGTCTTCCAATTTAATGGGAATGATCTTTTCCTGCTGATAGACCAGGATGGAAGAGGCTTGCTGGGTACTCCGTTGGGAGAGCAATTGCAAAACCGCCTGGTACGGCGACTCTCCGTTGGCGGAGAATACTTCCTTGAGCTGCTTGTATTTCTTCAGCGCATCCTGGAGCGTTTCGGTGGTGAAAGGTTTGAGGATATAGTCGATCCCGTTCGCTTTAAACGCCTCCAAAGCGTATTCATCGTAGGCTGTACAAAAGATGACGGGCGCGGCAATCCTGACCTTTAAGAAGATTTCGAAGCTCAAACCGTCCCCCAATTGAATATCACTAAAAACCAGGTCGGGGGCGGAAGCTTCGGAAAAATATTCGATCGATTCCCTAACGGAATGAAGCTGGATGATATTGGTGACCTCGTTCATTAATTGTCTTATGCTTGCTTCGAGGTCATCGGCAAACCTTCTTTCATCCTCTATAATTACTATCTGCATGGCTCAGGAGTTTGATGCTAACTGAAAATATCGTTTCGTTTTGGGTGATGATAATTTCGTCTCCGGACAGCAGCCTGTAGCGTTCGGCAAGATTGGCCAGCCCGTAATTGGTGGATGCGGCCGTTATAAATTTTTTCTGCAGGTTATTTTCTACATAGATCCGGTCCTCTCTATGATAGATATGCACGTTTAACGGAGCCTGTTCGGTGAGTTCGTTATGTTTGATGGCATTTTCCAGTAAAGGCTGCAGCGAAAAAGAAGGCAGGGAGAAATTTTTTGCGATGTCCACCGGAATCTGAATGGTACAGTTGAGTGCGGAGCCGAACCTCATCTTTTGCATCTCGAGGTAGTCCTGCAGCAGCGCTAATTCCTGACCTACTGCCGCCAATCTGGTGCCATGGCTGGAAATAGATGCCCGTAAGAAATTGGCGAGGTGTACGATGTAGGCATCTCCCTCTTTGGCGTCTTTTCTGTACAATGTCTTCAGCATATTGAGTGCATTGAAGAGAAAGTGGGGATGGATCTGTTGTTTCAGCAATAGATTGGCCGCCTCTGCATGAGCTATTTTCAGTTTGGAAAGTTCCAGGTCTGTCTGTGATTTCCAGTACATTACGAGGACTACCCGATGGATGATGAGCACTAAGCTACTTACCAACGCACTGGAAATAAATAAAACGATCAAAAACTGCTGATGCAGATAGGACAAGGATCTGCCGGAATAATGGGCGAATACCGGCGATATGGCCAGATAAATACAAAAGCTTATAGTATAGGAAAGGATGTATCTGTACCGGACGAACCTTTTTGAATTCATCCCGAATTTTCTATTTAAATATGTCAAAATCAATACGTTGGAGAATGAAATCGACCCAATGGCGACGACAGTCATTGTTGTGAAAAGCCATATATGCGGCACACTTTGATCTGCAAGAAGATATAGAAATATTATCCCGCTAATAGCGAAGGTCATTACAAAATTGACACGTACGAGACTTCTTACCGGCAATGCAGCTGTCATCCGGCAAATGTAATGAAATCCTGAGGTGCACCCTTTTCACCTTCCCGAGGCGGACAATATCGGGTCTGAACGATCTTTAAAGGGCTTAGTTATCTATTGTTTCGAGAGTCGATAGATATCCCCGTCATCCGTGATCGCATAAAGCATGTTATTCGAATAGGTTACGTCGCGGATGCGCTGATTTTTTTCTGTTAAAAGTCTTTCTTCACCGACCACTCTATTATTTCGGATGATGAGGCGGTCCAGGTGCTGCCCGCTAAGACAGGCAACAAACAAATTATTCTTCCATTCCGGGATAGCGTCACCTCCGTAAAAGCAGATCCCGCTTGGCGAGACTACCGGATCCCAATAATAGACCGGCTGCTCCATCCCTGTTTTTTGCTGGATACCATCGCCGACCTTATCGCCGGAATATTCGAGACCATAGGTGATAACTGGCCAGCCATAATTCTTACCCGGATGGATAAGGTTTATTTCATCTCCTCCGTGAGGACCGAACTCGGCTTCCCATAATTCACCGGTCGCCGGGTTGATGTCCAGACCTTCCGGATTACGATGACCATAAGAAATGATTTCTGGTTTCGCATTTGGCTGATTGGCAAACGGATTGCCTGGGGCGGGTTTGCCGGTAGTTGTTATCCTGATGATCTTTCCTAGATCTGAGTTCAATTGTTGTGCCTGTGTCCGGACTTCCGGGGCAAATTTCTCGCCGAGGCTGACGAAGAGATCACCGTTCTTGTCAAATATCAGCCGTGAACCAAATTGCAAGTTACCTTTTGTCGCAGGCGTTTGCCGGAAGATCACGGTCGCATTGTCAATCCTGCCTCCGGCTTCGTTCAATTTCCCTTTGGCAACGGCCGTTGCGCTACCTTCTTCGACTTTCTCCGAGTAACTCCAATAGATAAGCCCGTTGCTTGTAAAATTGGGGTCGAAGGCAACGTCGAGCAAGCCGCCCTGTCCCTGGTATACTACTTCGGGCAAACCAATGATCTTTTTGACCAGGCTGCCATTCTTGTCATGGATTTCCATTGTGCCGGATTTGAGGGTTACCATCAACCGGCCATCTGGCATGGCCACGATGGCAAAGGGGTTACCCAGCTTGCCCGCGATCTTCTCGACTTTGTATGGCGTAGTTGTTTTGGCGCCGGCAATTCTTGTCTGCCCTGCGAATGCTGGTTTATAGTTAGCAAACCCGGGCTTTGTCTCGACAGGCGGCAAACCATTCTGAAACAGGAAGATAGATAATCCAAGAAACGCAAATTTTGCTTGCATAAAGTTTTTTATGAATTAGTTTTCCACAATGATCATGCCTAATCAACGGCCGTCGTGATGATCAGGGGGCGTCGGTGGGTGGTCGTGAGGTGGGGTATGCCTGGAATTTGGTGATCGATGTTGTTCGTGGGTTGCTTGTGGTACAATATGCAGTTTTCATGCCGCGGTATGAGCGCAGGTAATTTGCTAATCCTGGGAAAGTGAGCTACTTTAGGATATGAATTTTATAGAAAGACCCAAGGCCACTTCGAAATTGTTTTTCCTTTGCCTGTTTTTGATAGGCGGTTTCAGCAGGAACGATGTGAAGGCAGATCCACTAACGGACACGGTAATTAAAGGTTTTCGGGTAGTGGGGTATCTACCCCTGGGTATCGATCATTCCGGGACAGGAATGCCGGATCTTGGGAAGATCACTCATTTGAATATTGCTTTTATGACCCCGGATTCGGCGGGTGTCTTTGCGGTGGATGAGGAGGTCCGTATGCTGACGGCATTGGCGCATGAGAAGGGAGTAGCTGTGCTGCTGTCGATTGGTGGGGGAGATCCTCCCCGCTATTTGAAGAAACTCGTTGGAAAACGGCATCAGGCGGCTTTTGTGCAGGCGCTGGCTGCGTTGACGGATCTCTATGGCTGTGAAGGTATCGATGTCGATCTGGAAGGGGATTTTATAGACGGCAATTACGAGAGTTTTGTCAAAAACCTGGCTGTTGTTCTCAAGGGAAAGAAGAAACTAATGACTGCGGCTATCGCCACTACATATGCCAGTCATTATACAAATACCGCTTTGGCACAATTCGATTTTGTCAATATCATGTCCTACGACAAAACAGGTCCCTGGGATAAGTCCGATCCGGGGCCGCATGCGCCGTTGTCGATGGCGACAGATGATCTGGCGTACTGGACGGGTAGCAGGGGATTGGCTGCCGCCAGGATTACGCTGGGGCTGCCTTTTTATGGATATGGTTTTGGTACCAATGCGCCGGAAAGTCTTTCTTACGGAGATATCGTGCGGCAGTATCCTGCTGCCATAAATAGCGATCAATTGAAGGTGACCGGCGGCGGTATCGTATATTATAATGGGGCTGCGACTATTAAGGCCAAGACCTCTCTCGCGTTACAGAAGGCAGGGGGTGTCATGATCTGGCAATTGTTGCAGGATGCGCCCGGGCAGTATTCGCTACTTACGGCGATAGACACACTAATCAGGACGAAATAACATATTTGGGATATTGCCTAATTTTTGTATTTTACTGCAATAAACCCAACCCGATGAATAACTTAAGCCTCGTTGAGGAAAATTACCAAAGACTCTCGACTGACGAACTAATCCGCATTGCGGAGGATCCTGCTTCCCTGAATCCCGAAGTGATCCATCTTCTCCAAAGAGAATTGATAGCGAGGAACCATCCCGAAGAAGCGTTGGCGCTGACCGATTTTTTGCTTAACAGCCCGTTAAGGCTCTCTTTTATGTCCATCGAAGAACTGCAAAAGGTGGTATTCGAACGACTGCAATCAGGCGAATCGATCGAAAGCATTAAAATCGATTTGAAAGAAAACGGGATCAACATCCTTGACATTATCAATGCTGAAGGGAAAGAGCGGGAAAAGGCGTTTGATTATATGCTGGCCTTAAAAAACCTGGGACTGGACGACACGGAGGTGAAAGAAGAAATGCAGGAAACATTTTCCCTTGATGAAGGGGATTCTGAAGTGATACATGCGCAGTTTAAAAAAAGAGGGTGGCAAAACCTGGTCATCGGTATTTCGATCGTCGTTATTGTAGGACTACTGGCGATCGGCAGTATGAATACACGTGGCGGCATCGGTATTGGAGCAATACTGATAGCCGCCACCGGCGTTTGGAGGATTGTTGTAGGTTCCAGACAACTAAGATAACGACCTGATAGGGGAATAGTTAATGTAATCTTTTTGACTGGAACAGTTGTTTGTTCAGCCAATGGGTGAGGTAGGCGCTGCCGATGCCTACTGCTGCTCCACCCAGAACATCCGATGGATAATGTACTCCGAGGTATATTCTTGAATAGCCAACAGATGCAGCCCAAATATAAGCGGGCACGGTTACATACCATTTCTTACATTGGATAGAAAGACTGGCTGCCGCGGAAAACGCGAGGGATGTGTGACCGGAGGGAAAGGATTTGCCGTGGATAGGATGATAAGGGAAGATCTCGCCAGGATACTTTTCGGCGGGACGCAGCCGATTAAAGGAGACTTTCATTGCTTCTGAGATGGCCAATTCTATAACTATTGCGCCAAACGTTTCCACCGCTTCACGTCGAAGCTGAGGGTTTTTTGTAACTATCCCCGTTGCCAAAAGGGTTACCGGGATGCCTGCACTTATAAAATAGGCCGAGTTGGTAGTAAACTTCCAGTAACCGGAGGTTGGATATCCTGGATTTATATCTTTGGCAAGATTGACGTCCCAATTCTGGGCCTGCGCAGAAATTAATAATACCAGAAGAAAGGTGGAAGCGAAGAGTTTTTGTCGAATCATAAATGGCTGGATATACAAATCCAAAGTTGCGTCGACATTTCGCTTCCAGCAATGTACTATATGTACTTCTTCTGGTATAAATCGCAAGTTTCCCTATACACTGAGGACAATTTTCCCGATATGCCGGTTCGCTTCCAGGGCGATATGAGCTTCGACGACCTGTGCTAGTGGGAAGGATCTTGCAACCAGCGGCTTCAATTTACCCTGGCTTATACCGTCGATGATGAGTCTGATCCCTGCCTGTAATGCTCCGGGATCGCTCAGTATGTCTACAGCGGAATATCCTTTGATGACCGGCAATTTGCTAAGTACGTCAAAAATGGGAAGTAATGCAGGTTCAGGGCTCAGGGCACCGTACACAAAGACTTTTGCTCTTTCTGCTGTAGCGGCGATCAATTTTTCAAACAAAGGGCCGCCAACGGGATCAAGCACGATATTGGCGCCTTTGCCGGAGGTGATCCGGTTTACCTCAGCGACGAGGTCCTGAGTTGCCGCTACGAGCACATGTTGTGCTCCGGCCTGCAGAAGGGCTTCTTGCTTTGAGGCGCTGCTGGTGATGGCAATAGAGATCCCTCCCAAAAAATTAACCAGCTGGATCGCTGCCAGTCCTGCGCTGCTCGACGCAGCGTTGATCAGAACCGAATCACCGCTGTTGATTTCTGCGGCCTTAACCAAAATTCCGTACATCGAAATATAACTTGTCCAAAGCGAGGCGGCTTCTTCATAGGACAAAGACTCCGGATACTTTTGAAGTGTGTAAGCAGGAACCAAAATCAGTTCGCCATAGGTAGCATATTGATTTAGAGAAAATACGGGCATAACGTTGACCACATCGCCTTCCTTCCAGCCGACTATTTCTGCGCCAACCGATTCGATAATTCCGGCCGCTTCATAACCGATACCTGCTGGAAATACAGGCTGTTCTATATAAAGTCCATTTCTGTACATGACATCAGCGCGATTGATGCCTATCGCTTTCACACGGATGCGAACTTCCTGTGGACCAGGGGCCGGGATCTCTACCTTCTCTACTTTTAACACCTGCGGGCCTCCTGTTTCGCGGAAGATAACAGTACGTGCCGTCTTTGATGAATTGCTGCTCATTTTTCCGATTTTTAATGTTTAAACAACAAAATTAGAAGATAACGGCTAAATTTGCATACTGTAGGCCCAATGTATGGTACGCACAAAAAAGTATGTAATGGCAAAGATCAAAGAAAACTCAACCAATAATCGTAATCGCAGGTTTCTGACGACCTGTGATATGACTTATGCAGTGCAATTGATCGGCGGCCGGTGGAAGTTGCTGATCATGGCCAACCTGGAGAAGGGATCGCTGAGATATAGCGAGCTTAAAAAAGCCATCAACCAGATCACGGAGCGGATGCTTACGCTGCAGTTGCGGGAGATGGAAGAAGACGGTATCGTAAAAAGAACGGTATTTGCTGAAGTGCCGCCGAGGGTGGAATATGAGCTGACTGCTATAGGAATGGAGCTGGTGCCGATCTGTCTGCAATTGAGTGATTGGGGAACCCGGCACCGCCAGTTGACTGAAAAGCAAAGTTGATTTGCTCTGAGACGACGGTTTTTTAACAAATGGTAAAAAATGTTTTTTTAGCCGCTTTCATCGAGCGGCTTTTTGTTTTTTTAACATTTGGTAAATTTTTTTTAACGGAAGTGATGCAATATTGTCCTGTCTCCGATTAGTAGGATAGAATAGGATAGAATCAAACTTCCACGCCTCATATCGGTGACAAGTAACCGAGTTTACTAAAACTAAACCATATGAGCGATTTGCTTGCTTTGAAAAAAGGAGGGCGATGTTATATTGCGCCGCTCCTGGCTCTTCTTTTTCCGGCACTCTTCTTTGCTGGTATAAATGGGGTTTATGCACAGGACCCCGGTTCCCATCTTGTTACTGTTATTGGCTCTCTGAAAGATTCCGTCGGAAAAAATATCGGCGGAGTCAGCGTTACCAATGTTGCTAAAAGCACTGGGGGCACGTACACGGATAACAATGGCAATTTTATCATCAAGGTGGCTGCAGGGACTGTTCTCCAATTCTCTTATGTAGGACATGGCACACAGACCTATACTGTGAGAGAGAAACAAGAGCCGCTGACAATTGTGATGCGTGTGGCGGCTGTGAGCAGCGGTGATGACGTTGTCGTGACTGCTTTTGGGCGAAAGGTCCGTAAGGAAGCCGTGGTGGGTTCGGTCACCAGCATCGAGCCTGGTGAGCTGAAAATTCCCTCGAGTAACCTGACCAATGCGCTCGCCGGGAGAGTGGCCGGCCTGATCTCGTTCCAGCGGGGTGGTCAGCCGGGTGTGGACAATGCCAACTTTTTTATCCGGGGGGTGACCACATTGGGCTACAGCGCCAGCCCGCTGATCCTCGTCGATAACATAGAGCTTAGCGCGAACGACCTTGCAAGGATCCAGGTAGATGATATTGCGAGCTTCTCCATTTTGAAGGATGCCAGTGCCGCCGCCCTGTATGGCGCAAGGGGAGCCAATGGTGTCATCCTTATCACAACAAAGGAGGGAAAGATCGGCAAGGCCCGCATCAATGTCCGTCTGGAGACTTCCGTGTCGAAGCCGACAAAGGACATCAAGCTGGCAGACCCTATCACTTATATGGAAGGATATAATGAGGCGCTGACCACGCGCAATCCTCTTGCTACGCCTCTTTATACGCCCAATTATATTTTGAATACGCAGGCGACGATGAATCACGCTCCGGGCAGCAATCCCTATGTTTATCCGGCGGTCGACTGGATGTCTACGTTATTCAAGAACCAGACGACGACAGACCGTGCCAATTTCAGCGCCAGCGGGGGAAGCCAGTTTGCCAA
>Ga0307510_10005591_pt1 | contig 14982 bp, 11 predicted proteins | sample 12_EM_MG_FD_207224 | JGI IMG/M metagenome (GOLD analysis project Ga0307510, IMG submission 207224) | Populus trichocarpa ectomycorrhiza microbial communities from riparian zone in the Pacific Northwest, United States - 12_EM | ecosystem: Host-associated > Plants > Roots > Unclassified | place...
AATTATATATAAAAAAAGGACGAGAAGGAGATCAAGCAATCCAACCTAAAAAATCTTAAATTTGTAACAGAAGCACTTTCAAAACTTTCCCAAAACTCACGTGCTTCCTAAAAAATCTCTTTTACCTCCATTTACTTTATGTAACTTTCCCATCTATCTATTTTTTTCTGTATGGTCAGCAAAACCCTTAAAAAGGGGATGTTTTGCCATATAACCCACACATATCAATTGGATCCATGTGACAACATATGGAAAAAAAAAGGCGCGGGGGGTGGGGGGGATTGAAGGACTGCAAAAGGCCTTCTATATAAAACACATGAGAAAGCAAGATAAATGCATCGATATACCTAACATTCTACAATGTTAGAATGAAAAGATAACTACGCAAACTTGTTAGTTATTGCTGCAACAAACTAGATTGCAAGTGATTAAATTGCACTGGATGACTTTGAAAAGAACGAAAAACTCCTAAAAGGAAGAAACTAAAGAACTGAGTTCAGTAAGCCTCTGCACCTGATAGTCAGATAAAGCACCATAGGATGGATTGCGAGAATCACCCCATCGGCCATGAGGGTACTGGTCCCAACCTATTGTCCTTGTTAGGTAGCTCTTTGGACGATTAGCCCTGCAATCATCAGTAATAAGTGTCAAAATGTATTGGAAAAGGAAAGCAATAATAAAGGAAAATTAAATAATGCATCTCCAATAAAACTGAATCTGCACAAAAGAAAATATGGAATTTGAGACGAATTACATACCAAAATATCGGACGGACATCTTCTTTTACACGGAAAACATTTGTCGGGGGGCGCCATGGTAACGGCCTTGTAATCTTGGACTCTTCAATCAAACCAAGATTCTGCCATTGTAAGTCTGCTATCAGATGCAATCATAAGTAATACTACGAGCATTTCAAGGAAAAATAATGAAATGGAAACCAGAAGAAAACCATTAATATAGCTAAAGCAGATTTCTCCATGTTCAGAGTATAAAGATGCAACGTCTTGATTCCATGAGCTAAAATCTTCTTGCACATTTCAGTTCCAAGGTGAATCCCATAGGCTCTGACGGCTTCTTCATTATCCTTGATAGGCTCCAATGCCGCAGTAACCTCGGCTGGTATCTAAAATAAGAAATGAAACACAGCTTTGACTATGAATTCGTTATCATTTGCATGATGGTTTCATTTGTTTCGAACAGGGAGAAAACAAGGGAAGATAGCACAACAGTAATATATATATACCTTGGTTTTGCAAAAACCAGCCATACGTATGAAGCCCTTGTAGTTATTAATAGGCATAATACCAGGGACAATGGGACAATTGATTCCGATTTGGCGGCAGTCATTCACAAATTTCAAGAAAATATCAGTATCATAAAAGAGTTGAGTAACAATTAGATCAGCCCCAGCATCCACCTAGAAATTAAAAAAAAGGCATTAATTAAATAAATACACTACTGGTTAGATTCATAAAGATAATTAAAGAAAGGAAATCTAAGGACCTTCTGCTTCAAATAAGCAAGATCTTTATGGTAATCCTCAAGCGTAGCAAATCCATCACTTCCAATCACATCAGGATGTGCCTCTAAATTTGATTAACAGAGAAATAATTAAAGAGCTGGATCTGGTTTGAAATAATCTGAGATCACTTCGACAATTTAATTTAACGAAAAGAAAAGGGAAAGTAGAGGGAAGGATGAAGAACCTGGATAGCCAGCGACAGTAATGCCGAAGTAATCACCATATTTGGATCTGATATGTTTGACCTGCATTACAAAGAAACACAAAGAATAAGAAGGATTGCTTTCGATTCTGGTTGATAAAAAAAAATGGAATGGAATGGAATGGAAGGAAAAGAGGTTCTAACGAGGTCGAGAGCGCAAGCGAGGCCGCCTTGGATCTGGACGAATTTATCCTGACCGTGAGGAGGATCACCACGAAGAGCAAGAACATTCTGGATTCCATTGGATTTGATGGTTTCGAGGGCGTGATCGATCTTCTCAACGGGCATGTTGGTGCAGGTGAGATGCATCATAGTCTCGACACAGATGATGTTCTGCATCTTGTTGGCGATGTCTAAGGTCAGATCTGCGGTGGAGCCACCAGCACCCCAAGTGATGTCACAGAAGGAAGGATTGTGAGAGACCATCCTGTCCATTCTCTCGAACAGGTTGTCCACTCCATCATCGGTCTTTGGAGGAAAGAATTCGAAGGAGAAAACAACCTTATTATTGCTGCTGCTATCTCCTCCATTTGAATCTCCTGCTGCTGCTGCCGCCCTTATCTTATCAATAACCTTCATTCTCTGCTGCTTGACAAGTGCCAAGGGGGAGGGAGAGAGGATCGCAGATAGAATGAAAGAGTTAAGAGCAAACCCACACCGACAAGTAGCAGTTGTAGTTGTAGTTCATTGATTTTATTTTTTTTCTATTTATAAACAGATAGAGAGAGATGAGATGCAACCACCAACCCCTCCCCCCAAGCCAGCCGAGGAATTGGACTCCCACGCCAGCTCCTCCCTTACCACATCCCCAGTTGTTGTTGTTGTTGTTATTATTATAGTCTATTCATTGATCAATGCACTTGTTTATTTGTTATTTATCTGGTAATATAATGCATAGAATCTTCCACTTTAAAACACATTTTTTCAGACTTGAAGAATACTTTATAGTTTATACGATCTTACTGGGATGGTAACTCATCATGTCCCCGTGGATTTATACATTTCTGTCCAATAAAAAAAGAGCAGAATTAATTTTCTTTTTGTTAATTAAAGAGTGATGGTCAGTACTTTTATTTGGGTCACAATCCCAAAAGGGGCTAAAATTGTTATTGTACCATAGCGTGTGTGTGTGTGTATGGAGCCAGCCTCGGGTTTGAACGAGCAGGAAGGTTGGCTTAAAGTATGAAACTCCATGGCTTTTTATGATTTAAATTATTACCAAGAATCTATTATTTACTACATCCAAAAAGGGAGATAATTCAATATTTCTCTGATGCTGTATGGAACTCCCTTGCAACAACCATCTTTTCTCCATACAAAAAGCGAGTGAGGGGATCAAAAAATGCCTGCCAGGACTCATTAATATCTTGTTCCATGGATTAAGCTCAAGTCTCTGATGCATTAAACTTGAACTTGGGGTCCGAAATGAAAAGAGGAAAGAAAAAGAAGGGTTGTTTGGTGAAATTGCATCCACTTGTCACTATCCCCTCCTACTCCCACCGTCCCCACCCAAAGACTATGGGGGAAATGGTGGCTTCGGGGGGGTTGGGATGGATCGGGTTGGTGGAAGGGGGCCCACCAGACCTACCCCCATCCCCCCCTCATCGCCAATTCCTCGCTGCACAACCACAGCCGAGTAAGTAAAATATCTTTCAAGCGGCACGTGCTTGCCTCTGTCGTGATAGGACCCAAACCAAGCGGCGTTTACACCCGCGAGGATCCAAACCTACAATTTGTCAACATCATCTGCAAAACACAAGTCAGTAAAATGTTTCTGAGGGCAGTACAGTTCACAACATCAAATCAACGTAACTCTCTAAAAAATATCGAGAAACTATTGAGCTTGGTTCTGTTTCTTGGTTGAATTCAGTCCTGATTCTAATGGCAAAAGGCAGAGCCCCACATGACATGAGCTGTCTTGTTACCTCATGCAAAGCACAAATGCAAGAGTGATCATTCAACCACCAATTCCCTTGTAGGGTCGGTCCACTCTCGCCGGTCCCTTGCTCCACTACTCCACTGGGTTAGTCACAGCAAAGCAAACTACAGAGGAAGAGCCCCATCGGCTTAATGTTCTTCCCAGATAATAATCCTCCATCCCAGAGTTCCTTATTTTTCAAAGAAAACTAAAACCGAAAAATACATTCCATACAAACATCCTGCTAAATGTAAACCCTGTGCAATCAAATATTGTTTTATTGGGGCACAGAACTAGCTCATACACTTGGTACAACATTTATGCAAATATGTCAGGTTAAGTCAAGCGCTACATTTGTCCACCATTATTACCTGCAATACTGCGATGAAGAAAACAATAGCATCAGGTTATAGCAGCTCGTCTCATCAGCAATCCTTTATTTAAGAAAAAACACAATTACTCAACCTGGAATTAAATCACAAAGTTACGAATTCCCAATCTTCTTTCGACATGTCAAGAAATTTAACAGTGCCATCTTCAAACATGATCTGCAAGAAAATAAATGAAATCAGAAATGATGACGACACTCAATTTACATAACTGTAACCTAATAAAGAGCTCTTCTTACCGAGTGTTTTCTTGAATACTCATCATACTGTTTAATAATCCCAAAATATCTGGAAAATCAAAGTATGGAAAATAAAAATAATTAAGAGACCACCACATATGCAAACTATAAGAACTCGGTTCATGAACTGGGGAAAAAAAAAACCATTTCTGCATGAAAGCCTGAGCAATAAGTAGCCTTCTAAACATACATCTGATCAGTGCGACTACATAGTCTAACCACTTCGCCAATGCAATTACAGGAGTATGTTGGTAGACTACTGAAAGCATGTTGCGAACTCCCTGAGATGGAATGGACCAACAACAAAGGAATAACATTCAGATAACAATATTGCAGAATTTTGCAGCCATTAAATTACCAAAACAAGGTAACATGCTGAAGGAAACTTCCTTACCTATGTGCAAACCTCCATTCTGGTAAACCTTCACAAATAACAATACCAGTATCAGTCTGCTTTGCAGAAATATATGCATATCATGTGCAGAAAAAAAAAAACAGAAAAGAGGGGAAGCTGAATGGCAACATAAGTGTAAAACCATACATAAAACCACCACATATACATACATCTTTTGCAGACAGCATTGCTTTCAGTTTGGGAGAGGATACAGCCACCTGGCATGCTACTAGTTTTAATGCAGCATCTGAAGACATTTTAGGCTTGCTCGGTTTAACCCCTAGCTTTTTCCTGCAGCCTGAGGCACCACAGTGGCAATCTTGATCTGCACCAAATTGGACAAACCTGCTAAATTTATTAGATTGGACTAAGTATAGATTTTGAAACAACAAAAAAAAACCAAATGTCTAAGAATGCTCATTGTGTAAGCAATAAAACACTCATCCATAATTAAAGAAAGCAAAAGAGTGGAAGCAAGCACTCATACTGATAATCATATGTCAGATGCTCGCCCTTTCTTATGTCATGTGTTGCAAATATGCCAATTCTTGTCTCGCCATCAATTATCCTTTAAGAAAAGAGATAAATAAATTAAGATAGTCTAAAACATGTAAGACTGTAATGTTGACTAATAGGATTAAAGTGAGGAATAAGGGTCAATAGAGAACCATTTCTGCATCTCGGTATTAGGAGAACAACTGTGGTTTATATATCTTGACTTGTTTCCCTTGTAAGTAGCATCAATTACCATATTGCGATTGATTTCACACAAGTAAAAGTTTGTTTCCCCACGGTGTTTCATTTTCCAAAGCCTTTCCTCACATGTGTTATCATCAATAACTGCATTAAATAATAGATTAAGTATTAATTAATAGGTTTCCAAAATGATGAAACATCAACTTGTCATATATGAAATTTCAATTGAATACCAAGCAGGGACTAGAGACATCACCTTCTCCAACATACTCTATTACAAACTCTCCTTGTTTAATATCTTCATCTGCCACAATTCCAGATCCACATTTCTCGGTCTACAAACAATACCTTCTTAACTTCATATTTTGAGTGCACAAAGCATATGAAAAGTGAACAGAAACCAAAGCACTATGACATTTGAACATCAAATAAATTGTGGATAAAAATTCTTAAGAAGATGAGAGGAATTATTTTCCAGGTCCACAATCCATAGCCTAAATAACAATATCCAAGATAAAGAAGAGCAGAAAGACAGAGACAGAAAAGTCATGTACTTGTACCAATAAGATCATTGTGGTTCTTTTTTCCTTAATACAAGTATCATTCTCAATGCCCTTCATCCTTGATTAATATGGTTCTTCTACTCTACATATTAACTAAGACAAATAAAAGCCACAGAAATATACCTGCACTAATTTCATCTTCTTCAGTGGTCGGTGCTGGAATGGTTTGTTGCTGCATGAACTCCCACATTTGCAGCCTGAAGAGCAGCTAGACAGCAGCATCCTTGGAGATAATAAAAGTAATGATAAGAGTTTTTAAAATATTAAAGAAGCTTCCAAATATATTAGAAACTCAACAGCAATAATAATAACATAAGACACATAAAGCTACAAGAAATACTATTAACCACACGCTCCAATTATTGAAGACAAGGAGTGGATAAAAAGAAGGGGCATGATTAAATTGTTAGATAATAATTGCTATTAAAGAAGCTCCCAGAGAATGAAAACAACTAACAATAACAATTACATAAATGCTGCATGACATCATCTTAATCATTCAACTCCAATTACCAAAGACAAGGCATCGGGTGACAGTGAACATGATCATGGACATGTTCCCAGGTCATTGTTACTCACTATGAATTTCAGACAACTGCTGTTAAATTAAATGACCTCACCATGATAATTATTCATTCAGATTCACATGCATGACAGACACTCCAGTATCAACTCTAGATTTAGGCAGGGTTACACGCACATGTTTCACAGAAAATCAAACTCAAGTATAAACCTATTTCAACCAATCAGATCATCCTGCTCTGACAATTAACAAACATCAAATTTAACTATAAACTTATTTTGACCTCTTGATAAGCAATGGAGCCAAACCGCAAATATGCACTGAGCAAGGATATCATTGTACAACATGAACACTTATTGCATTGGCTAAAGCTTGGGTTCAAGTTAGGCACTAATCAATGGCCAGCAGCTCTGACTTGTCTATGTGCACAGGGCCAGACTCAACTTTTAAGTATTGGAGGGGACAAGAGGCTAAATTACTATTTTGAGGGGATCATTATGCAAAGATAACACCATAAAATTATCTGACTGCTAGAAATGGTATATATTTCATCTTCTAGATGGGGAGCCCAGGGGCCCCTTTTACCCCTGTATCTCCCTGCATGTAAATGTTCTGAACAGTAACTCGTGAGAGATCAGCTAATAAAGTAGAAAGTGGCGGACACCAAAAACTCATCATAAATAGGGATGGAGTACTAGAACATGGCCACAGAATTAAGAACAAGTTACAAAGGCAATCTGACCAATGAGTGGCATCTCAAGAAATCAATCATGTACAATCCAATAAGGCATAAAAATAAACATGTGTAGACTGAAAATAAAGTTGAAGCCAGTAAAATTATATCAAACTAACATGCTATTAGATGAGACTCGGTTACGAACTGTATATGGCATGAAAACTTATCATATATAACTCAGAGTAACCATAATATTGAAGGGCCCCTCTTACCCACAATGGCAATCTCTATCACACACACGAGAGGAACCCAGTGATGCACTGCAGGAGCAGAATATGCCATCGTCCTCAAGGCGCCTTTTAATCTTCTTGGTGAGATATATATCTTGAAAGTGTCGATCAAGAAAAGCAAATGTGGTATGTTCATACATGGAGATAGAGATAGAAAGAGAGAACCCAGTGCTTTAAAAGCACAAGGACATAAGATATCAGTTTCAATTCCGATCAATGAAATGTCTACTGAAGCAATGCAGAGTCCACAAAAGGAATATTCAAACAATGGAAGGAAAAGCAAAACATCATAACAGCTTTCTAAGCCAAAAAATGAACACTAAAACTGTAACCCCCATAAAATGGCTTTATAAAGTAACATATTTTGAGTGGATACTGCGCTTTATGAGTGTGTAGGCTGTAGACTTTGATTTATTAAATGCATCGGGAAGCTCAAACTCAACTTGATTTCCTATCTCCTTCAGCAACTTGTTGAATGCAAGGGTGATTCGTTGATCAAGGTTCTAATTAACAAAAGAAACAGCAAAAAGCACCGTCTCGGTGAGTTTATCAAAGTAACACCCTAGAATCAGATCAACCCAATGTCGTAATATCAGAAAGGGATAAGTACATAAGGAATTAGCTGAAAGAGCATTGCCATCTTAAAGTAAGTTGTAAAGCAAAAAAACCAGGCTGAAACATCCTAAAATTGCAAGGTAATTAATCTCAAGAAAGAAAGAAACAGGATCCTACGAGAGGTAGGTATGAGATAAACGATTACATGTCTAAGACATGAGAACAGAAACATTGAGAAGAAAAGGAGAGGATATGCAGTCGAATTTTAGTGAATAAGAATTTCAGAAGAGAGCAATGTCACATTAGTATAGCAAAATGGCGTTGCTGCTGCTAAAACTATATCCATGTAAGAACAATTTGTTAAAAGGAAGACGCGAGCCAGTCACCTATAAAATCCAACATCCCAAATGGATAATCTTCACTGATGAACTATAAAGCAGTAAGAAGAGAGAATTGAAAACTAGTTCAAGTTTGAATGTCAAGCTAAAAGGAAAAGAAAATAGAAAGAAGAGCAGAGTAACCTTCTTCGCAGCAGGCATGGCTTCCAGTAGCATAAGCTTGCAGAATACCAATCATAAGGGATATTACAGTGAGTCAGCAACCAAAGATATCCATTGAAAAGACTTGAAAAAAAAAGAGAGAGATAAAAAAGAATTGATGATAATAAAAGGAAATGGGCGTAAAGATTCTCAAAGGGTGGAAGGCAGAATCAACTGAGTCGTAGTTGGAAAAAATAAAAACCTAGAAATCAAACAGCAGGAACAGACACTGTGAATTCTTTCTCAGTCCACAAAAGATGTTCGTAAGGCAAGGAAGGACAGTTTAAAGAGTGAATTCATTTGATTCAATTCTTAGGAAACCAGTTACCAAACAGAGAATGTTTTAGTGAATAGATCTCATCTGGTGTGGTGTCAGCAAGCGAAGAAGAAAAGATTGCTTTGTTTTAATGGATAAAGAAAAGGGAGGAAGGAGAGGAATATGAGAGGCAAGAGTGTGTGTGTGTGTGTGTGTTGTGGCTTACCAGGGGAAGCGAAGAGAGCAGATCTTCTCTCTTCTTCTTCCTCTTGTGCCTGTTGAGCGAGCGAGGGAAGTTGCTTTTTTCTCTCCCTCGCCCTGAAAATGTTTTACTGTCTGGCTCACTTACAAACGGATGTGTGATATGGCAATAAATCAATAAAAACAAACGAACAAAGAAGGAAAAGTAAAGAAAGGAAGGAGGAGCGCTTGTTTTTGAATTTTAATTTTCTTTTTCCCGTTGATAAAAAAAATAAAAATGAAAGTTGATGTTGTAATAACGATGCAAATTAGTAGCATGTGTAAGAGAGAGAGAGAGAGAAGTGTATCCATCCAATTTACGGGGCTGAGCCCATAGCTTGGATTTTGTAAGAAGAGAAGAAAGGGCCAACCCGAAAGAAAGAGAGGCCCGAGACTCAGCTGGAAAATGCAACGACAGCGCAGAGAGCTGCTTTAACATGACATAACATCAACCAATAGTCTCTCACACAACACACACGTGGTGATTGAAATTCAAAACGACAAAACCAATAGTAATTATTTTTGCTAGTATGCTCCCTCCCCCATCATAATCATTGGGGAAGAGTAAAATAATAAACAAATAAATAAAATATTGTATAATTCCACAGATTTACAGACAAAAAGAAAGAAGAAAGGAATTCCTCCTCGATCAAACAAGAAAAAAAAAAAAAAAAAGAACAAGCAGAAGTCTAGCACGAGTAGAAGAACTAGAAGAAGAGACTGTTAAATTAAAATAAATAAATAATCAAATTTGTTTCATGTTTGATAGTTTGCGTGTCCCTCCCCTCTCCTCTCAAACTCCGAAACACAAGCCAAGCAAAGGAGACTCCTCTCTCTCTTTACTCGCCGAAATCAATCTCGAAACGAATCGATTCAGGTATCGATTCCCTCTCTCTCTCCCTGTGTATGTGTATAACTGTTGATAAATAGAATTAATCATGGTCTTATTATTAACGCACTGCTTTCTTGATTTGGTTTAGGGTTTTTATATGTATATCTCTGAATAGATTAGTTAATATATTTTAATTTTGTTGCAATTTTTTTTTAGAATACAAGACTGTGTCGTCGAGCATAGGTTGATCAGTATTATCTCGATGGCATGAGCTTCTTTTAAATAAATAAATGATTGAATTAATTAATTAAATTTCTTTTTATTAATAAAAAAATGAATTATAGGCAACCATCAATCCGATTTGCAGACCTTTGATCACTGTCTACTAGTGAATAAATCTCTAATTCGTTGCATTTTTTGTGTTGCTCAGCCACATAAACTGTGTTTCTCTTTGGATTCTTGACGACACTCTGGTTGTGTCTATGAGACCTTTCTATTGCTCCATGCTGCTCGATGACTAGGTAATGAAGGGTTTTCGTGAAAGGGGGTTTGTTGCTTCTTCCAAATCTTCATCTACAGCTGAATCCCCACATAGATCTTTCACTTCTGATTCTTCAGAACTGGGGTCCGCCGACACCAAGTTTTCCAAGCCTTCTTTATGGTCAACCTTCTTTGCATCAGCTTTCTCTGTCTTTGATACACATTGCGATTCATCTTCAACTAGTGAAAAAAAAGCACCTCATATTAGACATGGTAATGGTTGGACGTCAGCTGTGAAGAAAATTGTGGCAGGTGGCTCAATGAGGAGGATCCAAGAGTGTGTATTAGGGACAAGCAAGACAGGGATTTCTAACACAACTGGTGACATTTGGCTCCTAGGAGCATGCTACAAGATTTCACAAGATAATTCTTCTGGGGATGCTGCTGCTACCAATGCTTTAGCTGCCTTTAATCATGATTTTTCTTCACGAATTCTTATCACATATAGAAAAGGTTTGTGTTATGACTTTTCATCCATTTCAGCGTATCTTTAAGTAAAGCTTTAGCAAGCATAATAATCATAACTATGGGGAGCTGTCTTAAAAGTGTTCATTTATAGGGTTTGATGCTATTGAAGATTCAAAACTTACCAGTGATGTAAGCTGGGGTTGTATGCTTCGGAGTAGTCAGATGCTTGTTGCTCAGGTATACTGCTGCTGCTGCATTTCTCACATCAATACTCTCTTCTATGATAGTTCAATCATTTCAGTTAACTTTCCAGCCCTTGGTCCTTGTATGTTTTGTTATGATGCTTGCCTTCCAGTTAATTGGTGAATTCTCATTTCTGACTCTGCAGGCATTGCTTTTTCATCGATTAGGGAGATCTTGGAGAAAACCATTGGACAAGGTGAACTTGTGGATTTTCAATTTTAATGAATTCGTTTTTTCCCACCATACAACGATGAATCACAAAAAAAAAAAAAATCCTATCTTCTAGCGCTATCATGGATTACTTTTCATCTTCCCAATTTAATTATGCAGCCATTGGATCGAGAATATGTTGAGATTTTACATCTTTTTGGTGATTCGGAGTCATCGGCTTTCTCTATTCATAATCTTCTTCGGGCTGGAAAGGCTTATGGCCTTGCAGCTGGGTCATGGGTAGGCCCTTATGCAGTGTGCCACTCTTGGGAATCTCTAGTCCGCTCTAGAAGAGAGGAAACCAATCTTGAATACCAGTCACTTTCAATGGCTGTTTATGTTGTTTCTGGTTCTGAAGATGGGGAGCGAGGGGGGGCTCCAGTTCTCTGCATTGAAGAAGCCGCTAGACATTGTTCAGAGTTTTCTAAAGGTCAAGAAGATTGGACGCCAATTCTTCTATTGGTTCCTTTGGTTCTTGGGCTTGATAAAATAAATCCAAGGTTTGTGATCATGTTCTACACCTACTTTCATATTGAAATCATCTGAGAAATCGATTTGCTTTGTGTGTTGGTTTGGTTAGGTCTAATTTGCTGCTTTCATAGAGATTAAATAAAGGAGCATCCATTGCATTCATGAACTGTGATGCTGTGTTTCACCATTTAAGGGGGAAGAATAGTTGAATATTTTGTACCTAACTGGAGCCTTTTTAATTTTCCATGAAAATATAATGATTATTTTTATACCTGGTAGGCTGGATGCAAATGTTTCTGGGAAGCCTTTGATAGAAGTGACATGGGGCAATTAATGTGAGTCAAATTAAATACCCTTGTCTTAACTAACTTTCACAAATTAATACCTTGACTTTGGAACCTGGGGATGTTGTTGAGCATTTATAAGCTAGAAGAAGTTTACAGTCAAACCTTTTACCTAGTGATTGGCTGAAAAATGTATACCTTAATTTCCATTTTTTCTACATATTAATGGGGTGCTTCTCCTATTGGAAAAGTAACAATGGTGCATTGAGAAAATAGATTTTGGTTTAGGGATATTCCCATTTTTATAGTGGAGAGCTTCAATTGGATGATCCTGTTTTTCTTGTGTAAGGCAGTTTTGCATTTGGTTGCCCAGCATTCCTGTGGGGAATGGGGAAATGTATCATATGATTCAACATTAAAAACAAATAACGAAATCACTTCTTATTTCACTGCTCCCTGATTCTATTAGTATAACATAACTTTAGACATGTATTTAAAGTTCTGTCATATTTTATTTGTTAACCAGTTGGAATTTAAACTGTTCTCAGGTATATTCCGTCCCTGCAAGCAACATTCACCTTTCCCCAAAGCCTTGGAATTTTGGGTGGGAAACCTGGTGCTTCAACATATATTGTTGGTGTGCAAGATGAGAATGCTTTTTATCTTGATCCACATGAAGTTCAGCCGGTAAATCATAATTCTTTCTGATTTATCTGTCATCATATTGTTGATGACTAATTTATTCATTCCTATGTCATTCCATACTCTGTGGCCATGATTTTGTACTCTCTTTTTTTACTTCATTTATCCTCTCATAGTGATGATTTACCAGAAATTGAATCTATTTACATGACATGAGTTTTTCTTCTGTTGAATGAAATGATAGAGATGCCTCCTTTAGTTTCAAAATGAAACATGACCACCACATGGCTGTGCCACCTGTACAGATAGGTCAAGCCGGTGGATGCACTAAAGGGAAGTCGAATCAATTGCATCCCTTTCTCTGCAGTTGATTTTGACTGCTTGCTGGTATTTGCCCTCCAAACATGACAAAAAAGAAATTGGGAATCACTTCAATTCAGAACAAGAATTTAAACAAATTGAAATATGGTACCTGAAACAAGAGAGAGAAGCAAAACAATTGAGGAACGTGCATTTTATCCTAAAATGGAAAGGACAGTGTAGATATGAATCTGAAAGGTAGTTGAAGTTAGAAAAGTGTCAAAAAGTTTTAAGACACCAATTCTTGGTTAACATGTTTAGAAAATGTAATCTGAAAATGGCACCTTATATCTCTTCAAAGCGTAAGGGAAAATACAATTATCTTCAAGAACAAAATGTTTGTTAAAGTCTATAACAGGCTCCTAGACTGTGGATTGAATGTTAACTTGATGCTTGCATGATAAAACACTCTAGGGAAATAGTATGCTTTGACGATTTTCTACATGACAATCATGATACTAGGAATTAGGAGTTGATGACTCTTAATCTTCAATCATCATTTGTATTTTTTGTGATTTGTGGAACCTTTTTTACAGAAAATCAAGATGAAAAATGATTGTTTATGTTACATTCATATTAGTCTATGAACTTCCAAAATTAGTCTGTTTGGAGGATTGGGCTAAGCATTAGTGTTAGGAGCATGGTTATAACAAATCTAACTTTATTCCTTTTGATGAATATAGATACTTATTAGTGACCAAAGCATCTGGCTAATGATCCCTAAAGATCTCCATATATGTGGTTCGTTGCAGTATCCAAGTCAAACTAGTTTTATTATTTGATTTTTACACTGAAGTTGTTGCGTTTAATAATAATAATAATAAGTATTATTATTATTATTATTATTATTATTATTATTATTATTTGATTGATTTCTGCAGCATGTAGGGTTGTAATGTAGATATAACTTCACTTCTTGACAGTGGTAGCTAACATACTAGTCCGATGGAGGATCTTTATGAATATTTATTCTAGGAAGTTGGAAGATGTTATTCTACGCTATTTGGTGAATCTATTTATTTTAGATTATTAAGATATTTAGAATTAATCAGGGATTTTATTTTGTTTTGGACTTTATTATTTCTATATCATTTTAGGTTTTCATTAGGGTTTAGGACTTTATATAGGTATCAAATATACTATTTTAAGGTAAGCTGGAATGGTTATTGATAATTTGATTTTTTTTGTTTTTTTTTTTTCATATGTCGGTTCATCTGTCTTTATCTCCTCCCTCTTCCTCTGCTCCTTTCTTCCCATGTCTCCTTCCTATTTCCCCTCTCGTATCCCTGTCCTACATCATTGTCTCCCTCTTTTCAGTTGGCATTTGCATGAGCCACAAAATTCTCCTCTTCCAATCCTGCAATATCGATCATGAACCTCCAAAAGTTGTTTGCTAAGATTATTGAGACAAGCACTTGTTTCCATCCCAAACTGATTTCTCTTGCACGTCTTTGTTCCTTGTTCTCTTCTCATTTCTTTCTAATTGTACCAAGCTGAATAGTGATATTGTTGCCTACTTTCCATCAATTCAATTGATTGAGCACGTGTTAATATTTTGATGATATTCTTGCTGGTGCTTGGGTCTTCAGGTGGTCAATGTTAGCAGAGATGATGTAGAGGCCAATACTTCATCTTACCACTGCAAGTAAGCTTATCCAGGGACTCATTTTCTTGTTTAATTACCAATGGCAGCAAATGGTTTAGACTTTGCTAAACAAAATTTTTAATTCAAGCAGTGTTGTGCGGCACATGCCTCTGGACTTGATTGATCCATCCTTGGCAATTGGATTTTATTGTCGAGACAAAGGTTGCTAGTTGAATTGTGTTGGTTTGTGATTTTGTTATTTTATCTTTTCAAATGCAACCTGTTAACTAGGCTTCTTGGGGGGGGGGGCCCCGCCGCCCCCGGGGGGGGGGGGGGGGGGGGGGGGGGGGGGTGGGGGGGTGGGTTTTTTTTGTTGTGTTTTTTGGGTGGTTGTTTGGTGGGATG
>Ga0307510_10005592_pt1 | contig 14980 bp, 10 predicted proteins | sample 12_EM_MG_FD_207224 | JGI IMG/M metagenome (GOLD analysis project Ga0307510, IMG submission 207224) | Populus trichocarpa ectomycorrhiza microbial communities from riparian zone in the Pacific Northwest, United States - 12_EM | ecosystem: Host-associated > Plants > Roots > Unclassified | place...
CTCGAGCTGATCAAATAGCAGAGTGCCCGCTGACGCCCTGTCGTTCATTTGCATCATCGCCGCCATCTGTGGGTATGGCATGTCACCCATCGGATGCTGCGGCGGATCCGGTGGCACGTGCGCCGCTTCGCTGGAAGTGTCCTCGTTCGGGGCCGGTACGGAAGGTGCTTGCGTCTGTGGGCTTCGCGAAGCGCCGTGTTGGGCGTGGGAGGCCGATTCCTGCGGCTCATCACCGAATGCCAAGGAGCCCGCCATGAATCGCCAGGCGCCGCATAACAGTGCGAGCTTTACACCGGGCATCACGACCGAGCTCCTTCTTTTGATGAGCGCTCCACACGCACCTCGCGAAACATGCCCGCTTCCATGTGATAGAGAAGATGACAGTGATAGGCCCAGCGGCCGAGCGCATCCGCAGTGACCCAATAGGTGAGGCGTTTCCCCGGTTGCACGGTGATGGTGTGCTTGCGAACGAGGAATTCATCTTTTTCTGATGCCACTTCGCCCCACATTCCGTGTAGATGAATGGGATGATTCATCATGCTGTCGTTCACGAGCACCAGGCGCAGACGCTCGCCGTATTTGAAGCGCAAGGGCTCTGCCTCGGAGAATTTCTGCCCACTGAATGACCATACGAACCGTTCCATGTGACCGGTCAGATGCAACTCGACGTCGCGGCCTGCCGGTCGATGGTCAATCGGGCCACCGAGCGTGTGTAGATCCGCGTAGGTGAGGACGCGACGGCCGTTGTTCCGCAGGCCTATGCCTGGATCATCCAACTGACTCTGCGGTTGCATGGCCACTGAATCGATATTGGGACCGTACTCGGCGGGCGTGTGATGCGGCGTCGCGCCCTTGGCATCACCCATGGCCATTGCGCCGTGGTCCATCGCGCCGTGGTCCATGCCCTGCATGTTGCTCATGTCGTGATCCATGTCTTCCATCGATCCTGAGCTCGTGGCAGAGCGGGCGCCCGGCTGCGCTCCCTTCGCATCGGCGGCGTCCTGCCCCATGCCCGGCATCGATCCGTGATCCATGCCTTTCATCGAGCTCATGTCCATTTCGCTCATATCCATGCCGGCCATGTTGTGAGCCATACCCATATCCGTCATGGTGAGCAGCGGCCGGGGATCAAGCGGCGGCACCTCCGCCTGCATGCCAGGTTGGGGTGCCAGCGTGCCGCGTGCATAACCTGAGCGATCGAGAGACTGAGCGAAGATCGTGTAGGGGCGATCATCCTTCGGCTCAACAATCACGTCGTAGACCTCCGCGGTTCCGATACGAAACTCATCGACGGTGACCGGCTCGACGTCCTGTCCGTCCGCGGCCACCACCGTCAGCTTCAGCCCCGGAATGCGAACATCGAAGATGCTCATCGAGGATCCGTTGATAATGCGTAACCGGACCCTCTCGCCGCGCCGGAAGAGTCCCGTCCAGTTGCCGACCGGGGTGGTGCCATTCATGAGGTAGGTGTAGGCGTACCCGGATATATCCGCGAGATCCGTCGGATCCATGCGCATCTGTCCCCACATGCGCCGATCGGCAAGCGTTGGTTTCCAGCCCTTCTTGCTCACATCACTGAAAAAATCGCCCACCGTGCGCTGAGCGAAGTTGAAATAGTTACTTTTGACTTTGAGGGTTCGGAAAATGTGCTCGGGGTCGAGATCCGTCCATTCCGACAGCAACACGACGTGTTCGCGATCGGCGCGGTGCCGCTCGCCACGCCGAGGCGCAATCACGATGGGACCATAAAGTCCCGTTTGCTCCTGAAACCGGGAATGACTGTGATACCAGTACGTGCCCGACTGATTGACTTTGAAACGATATACATAGGTTGCGCCTGGTGCGATGCCGTCGAAACTCAACCCCGGCACACCGTCCATATCGGCGGGGACAATCATGCCGTGCCAGTGGATGGAGGTCGGTGCTGACAACTGGTTGGACACGCGCAGCGTGATGACATCCCCTTCGCACCACCGCAACAGCGGTGCAGGAACCCGTCCGTTCACGGCCGTGGCGATTCCCGGTTGCCCGGTAAAATTGACGGGTGAGGCACCGATTACAAGGTTGAATTCAGTCCCAGACAGGACTGCACCTGGATCGCCTGCTTGGCCAGATTCGGCGGCTGCGGCCCAGCCAAATTGACGGGCACTGGTGATCGCCAGCGCACCGCCTGCGAGCCCTTGAACGAAGCGTCGCCGTGAGTGACTCGAGGTCACTAACGGTAAATGAGATCGAACCATCGCAATTCCTCGGTCATCAAACTGATTGATGGGATGCAGCACTGAGTTCTGCTATCACGCGCGGTCCCAACCCGCATTGCGCCAAATTCGGGGCACGGGGCTAAGCCCGAGTAGGTAGGCGGGAATCAGCGGTGCGAAAGCGCGCGGGCCTGAACTGCTCTATAGCTGTTTCGTGCCGCAGAAACGGCCACACTCTAAGAACGTCGGTGCTCGCGCGGCGCAGATCGCGCCTGAGACTCAAGCGATGGGAGGTCGAAACAACTCATTCGAGCGCGCAACAGGCGGTCGCACGTCGAGGGTAGGCAGTAGAACCGAAGTAGAAACTGCCGGGCTGTCCAGCGTTCGGGCCAGCGTTGTTGGGCTTTGCGCGCAATGACACTGGCAGCCTTGAGAACGACAGCAGTCGTGTTTGTCGGCAGGGTGGTTGTGCGAGGACGGCGCACTCGTCGGGGCCATCGCGCTGTGTGCCTGGTCGGTCCGCGAGCCTTCCAACGAATGGGTAGGACAGTGACCCGCTTCCATGCCGCCCATCTGCTGTCCCGGTTGGGCCACGACAGCCTGCGCCGTCTGCCATTGCAAACCGATGGCGAGCTGAAACAGGAGCAGCGCTGCAATTATCCAGTTTGCGAGTCGGTTACACACAAAACTCAGCGTACACCCCTCACCGCGATGAGAGAAGTCATTCCAGAAAACCCGAACGCGCTGACACCGTGCCATGGGACACAGCTGTGTACAAAAGGTCATTCGAAGGCCTAGCCTCTTCTGCTTTGCGAATGCCGACGTCGAACGTTACACCCTGGACTATGATCCAGAGTCAAATGAACTTGATTGAGCCTCGCCTCCCGTCGGCGAAGACGGCATACCCAAGAAAGGAGCGGCGGCCACGGATGCACCACCGACCCCAACGAGCGTTCGACTAGCGGGGCTACATGAGATTCGAGTGTGCTCGCCAGCAAGCGATTGCGTTGTGCAGTCCCGGCTTTTCCATCAGGTGTCCGTGTGCACGGAAGCAGGCATCCATCCGCGCGCCGAGCGACGCGTCTGCAGCCGTGAAATGGCAGCCGACAGGCCTTTACTAACAAAATGCTGGGGCCCTATATGCGTGCAAAATCGCCCACAGCGAAGCGGGCGCGCGGAGGGTGCGCACATTGGCAGCTTACATTCGCTACTGCGACCGAAGATGCCGAGGCGGCGGGCGAAAATGCATCACCATTGCAGACGGCCCCGCCATCTCGGCAGAAAACTCGGCAGAATGAGCCGTACTGTCGACGTTGCCCCTCAACGCTGCGCTAGTCTCGCCATGAACGTGACGACAGCCAAGGGCTCGATCAGGAAACCCCTGCTGCCCGGGCTCTCACGATACGTATCCACTTTTCATCGCTGGCTGGGCATCGCGCTCTGTTTGATGTTTGCGATGTGGTTCGCGACGGGCAGTGTACTGAGCTTCGTGCCATTCCCGGCCCTGAGTACCGACGAACGGATTGCACGAAGCGAACCCCTCGACATGAGGCGGCTGCGGGTGGAACCCAACATCGCGCTGGCTGCCGTTGGCACCTGGCCGATCGAAAGAGCACGCCTGATTAACGTGCAGGGGGAGCCGAGGTACGTGTTGTCCCTACGTGACCAGCCGGCGGTCTCGATCAGCGCGCAAACTGGACAGGCTCTTCCCCGGGTCAGTAGCTTCGCCGCACGAGCCATTGCCGCGGAGTTCTCTGGTCACGAAATCGGCGCCATACGAGGCCCTTTTGACTACGATCAATGGATCGTGCACGGCGCATACGATGCCTTTCGGCCCTTCTACAAACTCAGCGCTCGCGACGCCGCAGGTACCGAGCTGTACGTTTCAGCGCGAACCGGCGAAGTGCTACAAAGAACTCGCCGCAGCGAACGCGCATGGAACTACATCGGCGCGGTCGCTCATTGGATCAACCCTACTTTCTTGAGGAAAAACTACGCCGCATGGCGAGAGGTCATCTGGATCCTTTCGCTGAGCGGGGTTGTATTGGCGTCGGCTGGAATAATCCTCGGGGTGTTACGTTACCTGAACTGGAAGAGGCAGCGGCGCTCGGGACTATCGCCGTTCCGCGGCTTGCTTCGCTGGCATCATTCGATCGGTTTGTTCGCCGGTCTGCTCGTTTTGAGCTGGATCTTGACCGGCTGGCTCGGATTGGACGGCATTGTCTTCTTCTCCAACGATCAGCCGACTGCGGCGCAGATCGATCGGATGCGCGCCGTCTCGCTCGCTGATGCCGCGCGAGCGTTTCCAGTATCCCTGCTCGCGCAACTCGGAGCACCCCGCGAGATCGAATTCACAGCCCTCGCCAGCCGGCCGCTGCTTCTGCTTCGCGACCGCAGTCCCGGTTCTTCGCGGGTGGTATCCATCGTGCCCGGCATGAGCGGCGTGCGAACGGATACACAGGTACCAGATGGGTTGTTGTCGTCTGCGGTTCAACGCACTTGGCCGGCACTCGGGGTGGTCAGGGTCGAGCACATCGACAGTAGCGACGCATACAGCTTGCGTGTGCGCCCATTCCCGCCGACCACCCGAAGACTCGTTCTGGACGACACACCCGGGACCTGGATTCACATGGACGCGGCCACCGGGCAGGTTATTTCGATCATGGATGCGAGCCGCCGGATCCACCGATGGCTGGTGGACGGCCCGCACACCTTCGACTTTCCGTTGCTGAACGAGGCTGGCCCGTTGTGGCATGTACTATTGCTTACGGCAACCACGGCAGGCTTTTTGTTCAGTTGCACCGGAGTAGTGCTGGCCTTGCGCCGACTGCGCAAATCACTGTCATGACACCCCACCCTGGTGCGCCGGCGCCACGGCCGAAATTTACTGCCGCAACGGACGACTGCGCGGAATAACTGGTTTGAAAAGGGTGCCAATTTGAGCAAATCGACTCTGGCACCGGCTACAGAATCATTCCAGGGACGCACGTGCAGATAAGAAGATAGGGGGCACGGAGGCGTTGTGTTGCCTACAACTTGAATACCGCGCCTGGCGCAGGAGAATTTCGTGGACAAACCACGCTATTTCCGTGATGCACGCTGCTTCAGCACCGTTTTGATTCCCACCGCCGCCAGCCTGCTGAGTGTCCCAGCGGCTTTCGCTGCGGACTCCGCCCCAACCGAGGTAGAACAGGTCGTGGTCACTGCGCAGAAGCAGGCCTACCGCGGCGACACACCACTGCAGGAACTGCCTATGAGCGTACAGACGCTATCGGCAGAACTGCTCAAGGATGTCGGCGTCACTCGCCTCAACGATGCGTTGGATATGGTGAGTGGCGTTGCCAGACAGAACAATTTCGGTGGCCTGTGGGATGCCTATGCAATCCGCGGTTTCGCAGGCAACGAGAACCTGCCGAGTGGCTTCCTGGTCAACGGATTCAACGCCGGGCGTGGCTTTGGAGGTCCTCGCGACCTTTCGGACGTCGACCACATAGAAGTCTTGAAGGGACCCTCTTCCGCACTGTTCGGCCGCGGAGAGCCGGGCGGAACCGTCAACATCATCACCAAGAAACCACAATTCAAAGAGCAGGGCAGCGTTGCGCTCTCCGGCGGCAGTTGGCAGACCTACCGCGCCGAAGCTGATTTTACGGGCCCCCTCACGGAATCCGTTGCCGGCCGGATCAACGGAGCGTACGAGCACGCGGACAGCTTTCGCGATACGGTGACATCGAAAAAGTACGTCGTGACACCCTCGCTATTCGCGCGCCTCGGTGAGAAGACCTCGATCTCCTATGAATTCGAGTACGTACATCAGGAAGCCCCCTTCGATCGCGGTGTCGTCGCACGCAACGGTGTGCTGGGCATCATTCCGATCTCGACTTTCCTCGGCGAGCCGGGCAATGGGCCGACGACCGTCAATGCTTACAACAATCAGGTGAGCTTGCAGCACGACTTCAACAGCGATTGGACTTTGCAGGTGGGATTTGGCGCCCTTACTACCTCGCTGGAAGGCACCGCGGAGGACCCCGAGCTCGGGGCCACCCGCAATCCCTTCCTGCAGAATGGCACTTTCCTGCCGAACAACATTCTGTCGCGGCGGCGCATTTCGCGTAACTATCATGGCAACGACTACGTTCCGCGCACTGAAATCACCGGGCGATTCGCAACGGCGGGCCTCGAGCATCACCTTCTGTTCGGCGCGGACTATGACTCTTTCAAACTGGATTCGGTCCAGGGCCGTTATCGACCACCCGTAGTCAATGCGACCTCGACGCTGGCTCAGCTCAACGCCATCGATATCTTCGATCCTGTCTACGGTATCCTGCCCCCGCTCTCACCGTTCACCAATACTCTGGAGAGGGACTATGCGTGGGGTACCTACCTCCACGACCAGATCGATCTAACGGCGCAATGGAAGTTTCACGCGGGCGTCCGCTATGACAATTATCGCCAAAGGCTGGAGGACGACATAGCGCATTCCGTGTCGCATCAGAAGGTGAATGCGACCAGCCCCAGTTTCGGGTTGGTCTACGAGCCCCTCAGTGCGCTGACTCTCTATGCAAGCTACGGCAAGGGATTCCGCCCGAATACCGGCCAGAATGCGCACGGTGTTGCCTTCGCGCCCGAGACGACGAAGTCGTATGAGGTCGGGGCGAAGTTCAAAACGCCCGAAAATGCCCTGAGCGGCACGCTCGCACTGTTCAAGATGGACAAGACCAATGTGCTGACGGCCGACCCGGCAAACGCAGGCTTCTCGCTCGCCGTCGGCGCCGCGCAAAGCAAAGGTGTCGAGGCCGATGTGACAGCCCGGCTGCCACTGAGCATGCGCGCTGTCCTGTCCTATGCCTACGTGGATGCGTTTATCTCCAAATCGCTGCTGGACCCTGACTTCGCACGCCCGCTCGCCGCCGGTACGCCCCTGATCAACATCCCCAAGAACAGCGGCAATGTCACACTCTTCGAGGACATTGCCCTGGGGCAGAGAATGCTGACCCTCGGCGCAGGGGTGAACTACGTGGGTAGCCGGTTAGGAGAGACAGGGACAAACTTCTACCTGCCCTCGTACACACTCGTAAAGCTGGTGGCTTCCTTCGATGTCACGGACAAACTGCAGATCTGGGCCGAGGTTAACAACCTGCTCGACAAGGAGTATTACCCGAACTCCTATGCGCAGCTATGGATCAATCCCGGCGCGCCGCGCAGCTTCACGGCTCGCGGAACCTACAAATTCTAGTGCCGCCACTGCCGGGTCGTCCGCGCCACAGGGCGTGGGCGACCCTTTTTCTTTACCGCTCGGTACTGAACAGCTTCGCGAGCGGATAGTGGAGCTTTTCGATCGGTGACTTGATGACGATGTAGCTGAAATACTTCGCAATGCCGATATCGCGCTCGAGAATTTCTTCGATGACTTTCTGGTAGTGCGATACGCCGCGCGTCAGGAACTTCAGCAGATAGTCGTAGCCACCACTGACAAGGTGGCACTCGATGACTTCATCGATGGTGCGGATACTCGCCTCGAACTTGATGAAGTCCTCGCGGTGATGATCGCTCAAGGTGACTTCGGTGAACACTGTGATCGTCTCGCCCAACTTCGCCAGATCGATGCGCGCGTTGTAGCTTGTGATGTAGCCGGCTTCCTCGAGCCGCTTCACACGCAGCAGACACGGACTCGGCGACAGTGCAACGGCTTTGGCCAGGTCGATGTTGGTAATGCGACCGTTGCGCTGCAGCTGAGCCAGTATGTTGAGGTCGATTCGATCGAGCTTGAATGCGGCCATCCGGACGTGATCCTCATTTGGGAATCCACAGCCGCACCCGCGCTGCCGCGAGCGAGGCTTCAGGCCCGCAATTCTTCTTGATGCGCTCTTACCATGCCGACCAGGCTCGCAAAACGGAATTCGCAGCGAACGCAGTCGGCTGGTGGCCCCCCCTCTACTGTAGCATCCCCACCCATTTCGTCGGGGACACGGTCTATCCAGGCGGTGGCCAGCCCGCAGCTGGCGGCCGGCGCCAGGTCGCGAGATGGATCCTGGGCGGCATGCAGGATCTGCTGCCGCTCGAATCCCAGCTTGCCGACACGGCTCACCAGGCGCCTGAAATTTCCGAGGGTGGGCTTGTAGGAGCCGATTTCCTCGGCCGTCACCACGTCATCGAAGCGGACCTCGAGCTTCCGGCTGCTGGCCGCAAAGCTGGCGCGATCGGCATTCGAGAGCACCACCAGCTTGTAGTATCGTTTCAGGTATTGCAGGGCGGCCGGCGTATCTACGAAGACCGGCCACTGGGATACGGAGGTGCCGAACAGGGCGTGGTCATCGTCTGATGCGAGCACCCCCCACTCACTGGCCATGCGCCGGTGCACCTGAGCCAATAGCCCGGAGTATGGCATTTCGGGAGTCTGCGCCTGTTGCGCCGTTTCATGGCGGCTGAACGCCACCAGGACCTCTTCCCGAGTCAGCGTGACATGGCCCCCTTCCAGCAGAGGACGCAGTGCCGTGTAAATACCGGAGTCCCGATCGATCAGGGTACCGTAGCACCCGAAGCTGAGCACCTTGAAGTCGGTCAGGCGCACTGCCCAGCACTCCTAGCTCAAGGCCTGCGAGACGAGTCCGAACACGCGCTCATCCGAGTTTCGCTTCGGCATCTCGCCGCGGATCATGACGGTCACGCGATCCACACAGGGAATGCCAGCCGCCTCGAGCCATTCAGCGAGTTTCAAGGCATCGGTCGGTATGTCAACACGCGCGAAGCCACCGTTGGTTTTCAATTGATGTGCGATCAAGGCCATCGCCAGCGACTCGTCAGGGGCGACGATCGGGCCAATGACAGTGCCGCGACCTGACTGGCGCGCCAGCGCAAAGGCAATGGGCCGTCCGTCTCGGACGGCGAGCACACCGCCGGTACCCGATTCCAGAACGGCCCTGATCAGATTGTGGCGGTCTGCACCAAACGCAGCGGTGTCCAGATTGCAAAGCGACGCTAGATCGTCATGAGAAGTGGGGCGCAAGACGGTATCGGGTGGAAGTTGCACTTCAGGTAGTTCCGCCGCGGGAATCCCCTGGTGCTGACCAATGCCGTCTACTTCGCGGAAGCCACAACGTTGGTAGAGTGTGAGTCCCGCTTTTGTGGCTACCAGTTGCAGCGTGCGTGGGCCCGCCTCATCGATGGCGGCGTTCATCAACTTCCGTCCAATGCCCCGCCCTTGGCATGACGGGTCAACCAACACCAGTCCCACAGTAGCGAATTCGTCGCCATAGGCCCACCATGAAGCCGTACCCAACAGTTTGCCGCTTGAATCGCAAGCCGCCCAACCGAGTCCGAGGCGATAGTGAAACTCCCAATCCTCCATGCGATGCGACCACCGCTCCGCTTGCGTGAGTTTCAAGCCATCGGGTAGATCGCCTGGCTGCAGGCGACGCAGCGTCACGTCTTCCATCAGAAGTAGCGCACCCATGCCTGGGATGAATTCCGTTTGAAGCGGGTGAACGCCCGGGTCGGGAAGTACAGCAGGCACGCCAGCGCGGCGGCTACCAGCCAGATAGTCCAGACATGGTCGACACCGAATCGATCCCCGTGGTTCGGTCCGAACAGCGCAAGAGACAATCGATACAGCACCAACAATGTGTAGAGGTGCAGCAGATAGAAAAACATGGGCGCGCTGCCAAAGATCACCAGCGTACGGGTCAGCCGGTTATCGCGGGACTCGAAGATGGCCAGCAATAGGAAAGCGCTGCCCAACGTAAGCAGCAGGAAATCGAGCGACGGCGGGTATTTGTTGAAGTCGAACCAGGACATCAACGTATGTACGAAGTCGGCTCCGTGCACCCAGGGCAACGTCTCGCCATATAGATTGAGCCCACGTAGAACGAGCAGCAGAAGCAACGCTGCAGCACCTGATGCAACGAGAATCCGGGTGCGTTGTCCCGCCGCGACGGCACGCGAATACAGCGGACCCGCGACGTATCCGAGCAGGATGACTCCGATCCAAGGCAGTAACGGATACCCTACTTTGATCTGTAGCGGGCCGTCCGCCATGAGCGGTGCACGTTGGTAGAGGATAGCCCACAAGGAGTGCAGCACAGTCCCAGGCGGGAAACTGACCGAATCGAGCAGGTTATGCCCAAATACAATCAGGATTCCCAACATCCCCAGTACCCAGCGCGGCAGATCGCTGAGAAGACCGAGAGTGATCATGCTCAGGCCGATGGCCCAGATCACCTGAAGCCAGATGACTGTTGGAGGAAATTCTCCCGACCAGGTGAAGTTGACCAACGTCACTTCCAGGAGCACGAGGAACAGCCCCCGCTTGATGAGAAAAGCCCGCAACGGGCGTGGTTCGCCTGTTGGCGGATGGGAGTAGAGCCAGGCCGACAATCCCGTGAGGAACACGAATGTCGGCGCACACAGGTGTGCCGACATTCGCGTGAAGAACAGGCTCGGCGCAGCCGTGGTCAGGTCTACCGGGTGGCCGACGGGGAAGTGCCTGTAGAACGCCTCGCGCACGTGGTCGACTAACATGATGAGCATTACGAGGCCCCTCATGACATCGATAGAGGCAATGCGTGATCGCGCCGGCAGCGCATCCGCCCGCGGTATTGGAGGGGCCTGGGCCGGCGCGTAAGCCGCGGCCGCTGCATCGGTAACTGTGGTCATTTGAGGCACCCGGAAAACCTCAGCGATGTCCCGCACCCCGATAACTTAAGCGCTATCCGGAACAATAATCGGCTGCATTGCCCGATACAGGGCATTTTTTATTGCATACATCCCGATGTCCCGGCATAAATCGTCGGGCGGCTTCTAGTCTGAACCGTAACCCACAATGGCCTTCGTCTCGAGATATTCCTCAAAACCGGGCACGCCATATTCCCGGCCGTTGCCGGAACGCTTGTAGCCACCGAAGGGCGCCCGCCCGTCCCATGCCGGATAGTTGATGTGCACCTGCCCGGCCCGGATACGTGCTGCGAACCGACGGGCGCGCATGGGATCGCGCGACTGGAGATGCGATCCGAGGCCGTAGGGGGTGCCGTTGGCGATTGCGATGGCATCCTCTTCGTCTCGATACGGCATGATCGAGAGTACCGGACCGAAAATCTCTTCCTGAGCGATCCGCATGCGCGGCAACACGTCCGAGAAGATCGTCGGGCGGACAAAGTAACCGCGCTCGAGTCCCGGCGGTCGGCCAAGGCCCCCGCTGACGAGCTTCGCGCCCTCGTCGATTCCGGCGGCAATCATGGCTTGCACGCGCTGAAACTGGGCGGCGTTCGCGATTGGACCCAGTGTGGTTTCTTCGAGCCGCGGATCACCGACGCGTATGCCGGCGGCCGCCTCCGCCGCGAGCGCCTCCACCTCGGCAAGCCGGGCGATGGGGACCAACATTCTCGTCGGCGCGCTGCACGATTGGCCGACGTTGCGGAATGATGCAAGCACACCCTTGGCAACGCCCTGCACGAAATCAGCGTCGTCGAGGAAGATGTTAGGCGACTTACCACCGAGCTCCTGCACGACCCGCTTCACTGTTGGCGCCGCCGCCTGGGCCACGAGCACTCCGGCACGAGTCGACCCTGTGATGGAGATCATGTCGACGTCCGCGTGCGACGCGAGCCCGGCGCCCACTACCTCGCCAGTGCCATTGATCAAATTGAAGACGCCGGCCGGAACACCGGCGTCGTGCATGACCTGGGCGAATAGCAGCGCGCTGTACGGCGACAGCTCGCTCGGCTTCAACACCACCGTGCAGCCCGCGGCGATAGCGGGCGCGACTTTTGCCGTGATCTGGTAGAGCGGCCAGTTCCAGGGCGTAATGAGTGCGCAGACCCCGATCGCGTCCCTGACCGTCGCGGTCGTGCCGACGAGCGTGAGGAACCGGTATTGGCGCAGAACGTCGATCGATACCCGAACATGCTCTGCCGCAAACGGCACCTGTGATGCACGCGCAAAACTGATTGCGGCGCCCATTTCTGTCACGAGCGCATCGACGAACAGTTCCGCGCGCTCGCGGATCAGTTCCAGGATCCGGCCGAGCAACGCGAGGCGTTCTTCGACAGATGTCTGCGAAAAGCCAAGGAATGCCCGGCGGGCGGACGCCACCGCCAGATCGACATCTGCGGCACTGCCCAAAGCGATTTGGCCAACGAGTTGTTCGGTGGCAGGGTTCACGACTGGCGCACGGGCGGAGGTACTGCATGGGCGCCACCGACCGTCAATATAGAATTCATCCGCGTGTTCGAAAGTCATCGAGCTAAACCCTCCCGTCGCATGCCAGCCGGGGATCCGGCGAAGCGGCTCATCCGATATGCCTCGAGAGGTATGGCCGTCGTCCCCGTATGAATCAGCTCAGCGAGCGTCTCACCCACACCCGGTCCGACTTGAAAGCCCGAACCACTGAAGCCAAATCCGTAGAACAACCCGCTGACCTGCTCGCTGGCGCCTAAGACCGCCTGCCCATCCGGCGTATAACCCTCGATGCCGCTCCAGACGCGAATGATGTTCAAACGCCCGAGTGAAGGTGCAAGTCGCTGGATCTGCTCGAGCTGACTCAAGGTGTTCTCCGGGCGCACGTACGCGCGACAGAGGTCGGGATACGCAGGCCCCCGCGTGCTTCCACCAATGATCACGTTACCGCGCGGAATCTGGCGAAAATACACGGTCTCCTGTTCAACCGGGGTAAAAACCCCCGTGCTGGGATGAATGCTGTAAGGCACCGGCTCGCTCACGCACATGGTGGGTCCGCGCGCTGTCAGATCGACTGGCTCACCGAACTGCGCGGACAGCAGATTTCCCCAAGCACCTGCCGTAATCGCAAGAACGGGCGCTCGGAACACACGGCCGTCCTCACTGGTCACCCGAAAATCCGTCCCTTCCTTCTCGACATTAACGATCCGAGTGTGCTCAAACACCGCGGCTCCGACTCGTTGCGCCGCACGCGCGAATGCAGGGGACACCAGGCGGGGGTTGGCGTGACCGTCGTGACGAGAAAAGGAAGCAGCCAACACCTCGTTACCCAGGTACGGGAACTGACCGCGCATCGCGGCGCCCGTCAGAATTTCCAGCTCCAGGTCATAGTTTCGGGCCTCGCGGGCATAACGCTCGAACTCATCGACCAATTCCGGACGGTCCCGATAACAGACACGAACATGTCCAGCCTGGAGATACTCAACATCGGAGCCCACCAACTCCTTCATCCGGCGCCAATTCGCTATGGCGCGATTCGCCAGGGGAAGTTGCATCAGCGGCCGACCCTGGCGCCGCACATTGCCAAAGTTAGTGCCGCTCGCCTGCTGACCGACCAGCCCCTGTTCGACCAGCGTAACTGACAAACCCCGGTGACGCAGAAACAGCGCACACGAGGTGCCCATGATGCCACCGCCAACGATCACGACATCTGAGACCGCCACCGGGTTACTCGCGCCGGCGCTCATCGGACAACCTCTACAGACGCGTTCGCCCTCGCCTCGTCTGCATTCTGGACCGATGCAATGCGCAACGGCTTAACAGGTGCTTGGGCACGAAGGCGGCCGACTGTCTCGATCGGAACGTTCGCGGCGTGAGCGATGATTTCCGCCGCCGCATGGCCGCAATAGCGACCTTGGCAGCGTCCCATACCTACACGGCTAAAGGCCTTGGCACGGTTCGATTCAGAAGCACCGGCTTGCTGAACAACCTGGCGCAACTCACCAACGCTGACCGATTCGCAGCGACAAACAATGGTGTCGTCCGACAACCGGGCCGCTTGCCCCGACGGCCATGGAAACGCCTGGTTGAGGCCCCGCGCAAAGCGATCGAATGTCTCGAGCGAACGTCGCAGCGCTTGCATCACGTCCAAAGCCGGTGCTCGGCCGAGATCCTGGAGAACGGCCAGTGCCGCCAGTTCCCCACTCTTTTCGGCCGCATGGGCGCCCCGTATGCGAGCGCCGTCCCCCGTCAAATAGACTCCCGCTACGGAGCTTCGCCCATCGGGATCGACCTGCGGCAACCACTGGCGGGTAGCCGGATCGAAATAAAACTCACAGCGGGCCAGATCGGCGAGTTGTGTTTCGGGGCGCAAGTGATATCCGAGGGCGACCGCATCGCACCCAATGTCAACAGCGCGACCGCGCGAGTCCTGGAAGGAAATGCCGCTCACGCCCTTCACACCAGTCCCCACAATCTCCAGTGGCTCAATACCCGTATAGACGGGGACGCCCGCTCTGCGCAGCGCGAAGGTGAGAAGCAACCCTTTCAACAAGGTAGTCGGCACCGCAAACAGGTCGCCTAACGCACCAACCCGGTCCGACCAACGCGCGGTGTCGAGAACGGCCCTGACCCGAGCGCCCGCCCGCTGATATTGTGCGGCGACGAGATAGAGCAATGCGCCGGTACCTGCAAACACGACGTCGCGGCCAATCGCGCAGGCCTGCGACTTGAGTGCGACCTGCGCCCCTCCCAGGCTGTAGGTGCCAGCCAGGTTCCAACCTTTGACCGGCATCAGGCGATCGGTCGCGCCTGTGCACAGTACGAGCGCATCGAAGGTGAGTGTGATGTGCCGCGACTCTCTCATGAGGTAGAGATTGCGACCTTCAATATTCCACACGAGTGTTTGTGGCAGATAGTCGATCTGTCCACGCAGCTTTTCAAAACTGTTGTGTATCGCCGCAGCGCGACTCGCCTCCGTACCGTAGAGCTTGGCATACGAACGGGAGAAGTTCTCCGGCTGACGCCTATAGATCTGGCCCCCATCGCGCCGGTTTTCATCGACCAATGTTGGGCGGATGCCTGCGCTCGCGAGCGCCTCAGCGCAGCGGACCCCG